>Ga0308157_10000345_pt1 | contig 164600 bp, 152 predicted proteins | sample PhyBR1_FD_201035 | JGI IMG/M metagenome (GOLD analysis project Ga0308157, IMG submission 201035) | Phyllosphere microbial communities from UC Gill Tract Community Farm, Albany, California, United States - DLSLB.R1 | ecosystem: Host-associated > Plants > Phyllosphere > Unclassified | place... | reverse complement strand
CAACTCGAAACGACGACATGGTTCCAATGGTCAGCGTTCTCCATTAGATTATAAAAAGGCCCATCAAAAGATGGTTACGTGTGTCTAGAATTTTAGTGGCTATTCAAAGGCACATACTAGCTCTCATACATCACTAGTTCTTAATGATGCGCATTAATTTAATTGTTTATATATCCATTCTAAAAAATCAGTTTTATTTCTTAATGGAGGTGATAAATCAATATTTACTATTTTACGACTGCCAAACATAATAATAACGTTAGAAGGCGAGTCAAATTTTATCCCGGATTCATGATCTTGATGAATTTCAGTAAAAAAATCTAATAATTGGTCCTGATTTTTTTTTACTTTAAATCCTGGTCGTACGACAAGAAAATTGTAGACTTGTTCTAACAAATGAAAATTAACGTTTTTATCCATTTTTATTATCTATAGAATTAAATAATTGAGGCTTAATATGCCCGACTTATTATTAGTGGTTTGTTGAAGAAATGTTAATCTAAACACTGCCCTCTATTAAAACCGATTTAATCATAATTTTGATTTTACTTGTCTTTATCCATTGAGTGAGGTGAAGTGGTTTTATCTTGCTGTGAAGTATCAGTATCCCGTTTTTGACATGCAGTTAAACCCACTACTGCTACTAATCCTACTATTACTAGTAATTTCATTGTTTATCCTTATATTGATTGAAAATCAATAATATAATAATTACTCAGTTACACCGTTTAATTTTTATAACACAAATGTAAAAGCCCACTTTTCGATGAGCTTCTAAGTTTTAAATTTTACCTATACTTTTCAAAAGTATAATAGGGAATTAATCCAAATTTACAGGGTTAATTTTTTTACGAGCCGGAAAATTCTTTAAACTGAACTCCTGAAGTTAAAAGTTTGATCATAAATAAATTATTTGTCTCCTTATTTTCACTATTATTTCACAGGAATCATTAAGTGCTGATAAGGAGTTCCATGCCACATTACGTAGGGAACAGCAGTGTCTGGTTGAGCATGATTGGGGTACATGTCATAGAAGCGGGATTCTGCACCAACGATCATGACATGAGGGCCAGTTTTGACCCAGTGATTCCCCGCGGTGGGTTTCTTGGCATAGGGATCCACGTTACTGGCATCCGTGCCACCTGCCAGCATATACATGAAGCCGATTTTACCCACTGTAGGGGGTTTGTGACTCATCCAGGCTTCTGCCCACTCCAAAGCTGCCTTATCCATACACATCGGGTCTGGACCGGGAGTGGTCGGATTATCCGGCATACAGGTAAAACCATTATTGCCTTTACGCAAGATGCGCATTCTGCCATTCGCACCTATAGCCACAATAGTGGCCGCTGCTGCTACTTTTTTTGGCGCAGCACTCATGGCACTGGCGATGGCATTCTTGTCTGCTGTAGAGGAAGCTTGTTCTGAACCAACTTTAGCCGCTATGGGTTGGTCAGCTGCTAAAGCGGCGGATGCAGATAGCGCAACCCATCCGGCGATAAGTAATACTTGGGGAAAATTCATGGCATGTTCTCCTTGAATCATAAGTAAAGTACTTGGTTATACCCCAGATCAAGAATGACAATCGACACCTCAACTGCTTTTGAGGGTATTGCTTATTGCTGTTATAAAGGCCATTTTTTTAAAGAGTACTTTTATTCGAGGCTATTAAAGTGGTGACCGTATCTATGGGAATCAGTGACAATAACGATCATGTTATGACGCGTGTCGTAGTATTCCTGCGTATTCTCCGAATAGAAAATTGCATTCTTAACGCCTAAAAGTTACATAGCCTATTTATCAGAGAGCTAAAAAACAGAATCAAGCATAGCTATTCTTATCAATTAACTACTTTTAATCATATTTTATGCTTACTTCAACTTGATGTACCACAATGCTCATATTCCATAACAAATAAAACTATTAGGACATAATAAATTACATACCTAAAAAACTGTATAGCGAAAAAATTATTTAATATTCAATTAAATATGATAACAATTTAATAAATTATTGATCTCGAAAAAAAAGGTATTTAATTCAATAATTCCAGTGAAAATACATGCTACAAACTTTTATATTTAGTTAAATTCTATTATGCGCAATAATAAAACACCCTTTAAATACTGACTTTAAAAGTTTTTTATATTCCTAGAGTTTTTTCGATTTCATCAATTAAACTCCGATCACAACCTATTAATTTAGAAGATATTTTAGCGATTAGAAACCTATGGGAGGAGCGTTTGGTAGAATCGGGTGATCGTTTAAACTTTACCTAAAGATAGCGTTTAAGAGAAGAAATCAAAGGTTTGAATCAAGTGATACGGCAATGCAATCTCGACTTGAATAAATTATTAAATTATCCATTATTTCAACCACGAACTGCCGCTTCTATAGCAGAAATATCGATTTTCCTCATCGTCATCATTGCATCGAAAGCCCGTTTGGCGGCTGTACGATCAGAACTGGTATATGCCTTTGTTAGGGCGATCGGCGTAATCTGCCAAGAGATACCCCACTTATCCTTGCACCAACCGCATTCACTCTCCTCGCCACCATTGCCAACGATCGCATTCCAGTAGCGATCCGTTTCATTCTGGTCTTCAGTCGCAACCTGAAAAGAGAACGCTTCGTTGTGCTTGAACGCAGGTCCACCATTAAGTCCAACGCACGCAACACCCAGCACGGTGAATTCGACCGTCAATACATCTCCTTCCGTTCCCGATGGATAATTTCCAGGTGCGCGGTGCACTGCGCCGACCGATGAATCCGGAAATGTCTCGGCGTAAAATCGCGCAGCGCCCTCAGCGTCATTTTCATACCAAAGGCAGATCGTGTTCTTTGCAATGTTCATCATTTCACCTCTTCATTGAGACTCGATCTACGCTATTTTGCATGACTGCAATGTGGCTTACATATCGGTCTAACTAAGTTATACGACACCTTTTCCATATTTAACTAAAAAATCCAATAAACCTATTTTATAATTGTATTTTTATTGATCTAAATATATATCTGAGTAATTAAAACTAGCCATTTTTTGATGCTTAATAAATGTTTTATAAAGAAATCTAATGAAAATAAAGCCTAATCAACCATATGTTGATAATTTTTTAAACAATTCATTTGGGTATGCCAATCTGATATACCTAAAAGTACCGATTTCATTCTAAATAGAATCATGAGCCGGGCTTTGCTGCAAATTCCGTCACAAGAAGTTATTCGCTAATATACTGATAAAACGAACAAGCCCGTATCTAAAACTATCCAACCCAGTGATCAGATTTATATAAACTACTTACAACTATCAATAAACCGTTAAGTCAAATAACACTCAATCTATTGGTCATTTTCCCAATAATAAGAGTGTATTCTCCCTTTTTTAAATGGAAATTTAACTTATTAATTCAATTTGAAATAGTGTCAGCAGAATCTGAAAGCCACATATCAATTCCATACCCCTATCCCTTTAAAATCTTTTTTAAAACACCTTATTTTTTAATTATATCAATGGAATTAATTACTAAATCTGCTATACCTATTTTGCCTTATGCTATTTTTATCCATTAGAAATTATTCCCACACAAATAATAATTTCGCGTGCCATAATTCAAATCTGTTTAGGGCTATTTCTTGTAGAATATATTTTCAGGGTAACAATACGAAAAAATTCCAGCTCAAGAATAGTGAAACTCAAACTATTTCTAGCTGATACGTACTTATTCAGAAACTGATGAAAAACCGTATGGCCAATAATGACAAAGTGCTTCGATCACCAATTTCATGTTCGCATAGCAGGATTGAATAAGTTTATTGGATTGACCCAACCCCACCCTCAAGTTCTATTTTTCACTTACTCAATGCGGGTTTACTTTAGCTTTCGAATGTTTATACAACTCATTCTGTCATGAGCAAGATTATTTTAATGGATAAATTTAAATGAAAATTGATGAAGATTTAACTTTAAAAAAAATTCAAATTTTTTTATCTTTTATGCGATGTGGCAATTTATCAAAAACGGCTGTTGAAATGCAGATCAGTAATGTCAGTGTCCACAAAGCCTTGCATTCTCTTGAAAACTCGTTACGTTGCCCTTTATTTAAAAATGAAGGGCGCAATTTAATTCCGTTAAAGAGTGCCTACGTGCTGGAAGAATATTCCAAGAAAATTATCCAGGACATTGTCACTACCGTGAATAAAACACGTGAAGCAGCAGGATTTGCCTCAAAAATATTTCATCTAGGTTCCTTGTACTCCTTAACCGTGACCACTTTGCCCAGCATTATCAGTGGGGTAAAACTTAGACGGGGTGAATTAGATATCCAGCTCTTGCTGAGTTCAAATATCGATTTAGTCAAAAAACTAAAAGAAACAGAGCTGGATGCAGTGATTGTCGCACTGAATGAAACCACCTCTGGTCAGGATTTTGAACATTTACCGATGTTTGAAGATGACATTTTTTTAGCAGTAAATAAAGACTCCAAGTATGTGGGATGTGATGAAATTGATTTAAGCCTGCTCAAAGATGAAACCTTCCTGACTTTGGCAAAAGGCTTTGCAACCCGTAGCGATAGTGATGTGCTATTTGAAAAAGCCAAAATTGATCCTAAAGTATTTTTACAGGTTTCTGATATTTTCACTTTAATCAGTATGGTCAATTCAGGGGTTGGTTTGGCGTTATTACCAGGACGTATTGCAACGATTTATGAAAGCTCGGTTAAACTGATTCGGTTAAAGCAGGAGTATCGAATCAAACAGAAAATTGGTCTGGTTTTTTTGAAAAGTAAGGAGCGCGATCCTAACTTATTGGCATTAATTGCTGAATGCCGTATGTTTACAAGAAATTTTTAAATTAAAAATTGGGCAAAGGATTGATTATCAATTGCCCATACTGAATAAAGCCACGTAATATTTAACCGAAAATAGCATTTATACTTAGAAAAAATATAGATGGGCCTAATAGGCATCCTAAGCCGGTGTAGAATGTTGCTACCAAGGCACCATAAGGAACCAGACGCACATCAGTACCTGCTAGACCTGCCGCCGTTCCACTTGTTGTGCCCGCCAAACCGCCAAATACCATGGCTGATTGCGGACTTTTCAAGTACATAAATTTAGCAAGTAATGGTGTTCCAACCATAAAGAAAACAGATTTAATTAATCCGATCGCAATGGATAATGCAATTACATCCGAAGTTGCACCAATAGCGGTACCTGTAATTGGACCAACAATATAAGTCATTGCCCCTGCTCCAATTGTAGTCATTGAAACAGGATCTTTATATCCCATTAGCCATGCCGTCATCGCCCCGATCATAAAAGGAACGACACAACCCAGCAAGAGTGCAATCAGGCCTATCTTCCCTGCTTTCTTGACCTCTTTCACATCTACTTCAAATGCAGTCGATGCAATGGCAAGATCACGAATCATGGCGCCACCAAGTAAGGCAAAGCCCGAGAAAATGGTAATATCTGAGATGCCTTTGGTACCATGGGTATACACGCCTGCAAAGTAGGCGATTACCAGGCCCAGTGTAATTGCAATTGCGGAACTTTGAAGTTTACCTCGGGTCAAATACTGTGAAAGTAAATGAGAAACAAACATCATAAGCCCTGTGACTGCAAGTGCAGTAACCAACGCATTTTTGCTTAATACTGCAATTAAAGTATCCATTATTTAATTCCTTTTAATTATTGAATTCGTATTTTTTAACGAAAATTAGGCTGCCTTTTCCTTTGTTTCGACTGGCCATTCATACACCTCGTAATCGCCATTTATTTTATTTAGATAGCGAATCACCAAAACTGTGCCGATTAATGATGCAACTGAAACAATCAGTCCCAACATTCCACCTGATAATGCTGCTACAACATTTTGGCCAGCAGACATGGCAACAACAATGGGAATATACATGCCTGACCAATACAACACGCCAAACTGGGTGTCTTTAGGTAAATATCCTTTTTTAGCTAAAAGCTCTTTTGATAAAATAAGTAAAATCATTGAGATGGCAACACCACCGACATTTGCTTTGACCCCTAGCAACATGCCAAGCGTATTACCAAAATAATCTCCGAGTAAATGGCAAATCGCCAGGAGTGCTGTTCCATATATAATCATTGTTAATTCCTCATTTCCTTGAATAACTTGCTTTTTAAATCGGGTTAGCTATTTGATTCAGCATTTTCTTTTTGCATGGCGACTATAAGACTGTCCGTGCGTGTTGTTTGAAATGACAAAACGCTGCCTTCTTTAAAAACTTTTCTTGCCAGGCCCGTTAAAATCGAGCCAGGTAAAACTTCGATTTGCAACCTTACTCCGCGTTCCCACGCCGCCTGAACGGTACTTTCCCAGTCAATGCTGCGACACATATTAAAGATCAGATCCTCTTTAATATGTGCTACTCCGTAGATTAACCGCGCAGATGTACCACTCAAATATTTGAACTTTGCTGGACTCAAACCTATCGGGTTCATAGCCTGAGCCAGGTGTAGTGCCTGTGCATTCAACAATTCACAATGCGAGGGCACGCTTACATTTAATTTCTTGGCCATTGCTCCCTTAAGTTTGGCAATATCTACCACCTGCTGCATGGCCATTTCTGAACCAGAAATCACAATCTGGTTGGCGACATTAAAATTTGCGATATAGATATTGCCCATTTTTTGATAAACCTCTGCCACCCAATGGCTGACTTCTGATTTATCTGCATTGATGATAGCTGTCATGCCATAACCAGCAGGATAAGCCTCTTGCATGAGCCTGCCACGTAATGACACCAGCTTCAGACCGTCTTCAAAACTAAACACTCCGGCTACTGCTGCAGCTGTCCATGCGCCGATGGATAACCCAGCCACATACTCAGGTTGTACCTGTGCATCAAGCAAAATAGCTGAACTGATATAACCTGCCAGATACAAACACAGTTGCACGGCCTCAGTTGAACCGAGTGCCTCCGGCTGATCAAGTGTCAGTACATCACGCTGTAAAGCTACACAAGCACGCTCCAAATAGTGTTGAACTAAGTGATGCTCAGGCAGATCATGCAACATGTTGACTTTTTGAGCTCCCTGCCCGGGATACACCCATATCGTGCTCATATGACTTCCTTTTCTTGCCAGGGGTTTTCAACTAAAACTGCAGCATCATGACGTTTAAGTAAAACCTTTCCTGAACTGGTTGCCCATTCTTTTAAAGCCACCCCGCCCTGTGGGGTTTGTAACTGAACATCTAATTTGTCCGTTGTCTCTGCCAGCTGCTGCAACATATTCTGTGCAATCTGTTTACTCAAGTAATTCGGCATACGAACCAACAGATCAATATCACTTTGCTCATGCACAGCTTGAATACCGCTTGCGAGTTCAAAACCTACACTCCCTGTATATCCCCACTGCACTGCAAAGCTATTCATGATCTTGGAAATTCGCAGCAACCGCTCTTGCAAGTGAGGAAACTGCTGTAGATTTACATCCAGTAATTGCTCGGGACTGACACAACGGCGAATGGCAGCGCGTAACATCTGCGTTGCATAACGCTGATGACGAGCACGACCACGTATACCGACTGCAACCCTGGATGAATCTGTGATGGCTCGCCTGACCACAACCGGATGTCCAGCCTGCATAGCTTCTACAGCCCATGCAGGTGCTGACTTTTCCAGTTGTCGGGCAGTCATTCCCCATAACAAATCATGTGCTTGCAGGGATTTCATGGTTTTACCACTCAGCAGCCAAACGATCGCGCACCTGTTTAGATGCCTGCCGATTAACGCCCTGCAAACGATGTTCCAGTCCTACGGAATCGAGTGCCTGCACTTCTGCAATCGCCTGTTTAATGCGCTGTTGAATCTGTGCTATATCGGCATAACTGGGCTGTACGGGATTGGATACGGTTAAGATATCGGTTAACAAGCCTAAGGTGGAATAGCTTTCGATGTCATACGCCATTGGTGGAATACTGGCTGCCAATTTTTCCAGCTCATCGACAGAACGTAAAGTCACCCGTGCGGCTGATTCTTTACCCATGGCATGTACCATAACGCCTTCGTCTTTTAGTGCAAAGATACGATTCGCCTGATAGCCATGCGCCAGAAATGCACCTGACATCGATTTGCCTACTAGCAGACTGATCACTGGATGTTTGGCTAATCTTGCACGGGCATAACTATCTACTGCACCCGCTAAAGCCAAATAGATCCCCAGTAATTCTTCACGGCGACCATAGGCCTGACTCGGTACATCCACCACACAGATAATGGCACGCTTAGACTCAAGCTCGTGGTCTTGTTGAATCACCTCATCCACTGCTTTGGCCAAAGACCAGCCTTCCAATACACCCACTTCGCCATGACGCGCACGCGGATACAGATTTTGTGTGTCGGGTACTACCGCAATAACCCGTACATATTGCTGATTGAATTGACCATCTGCGACCAAAATAGAATCGCTATATCCGGTGAGTTGGGTAAAGTTGGCAGTCAATGCATTAAACCAATTCAAACCACGCACCGAAGTATTGTTATGAACATAACTACTCATGAGGACTCTCCCTGATAAAGTGCCTGCACTTGCTGTGGTGTCAATTGCTCAGCAGTATCTATATTTCGCAAACGCGGCAGATAGAACTTATAATTTGAACTGCGATGTACGTGCGGTACGCCATGAGTCATAAAGTCTTGAATGTTCTGTTTGATTTGTTCACGATCATCCTCTACAAAAGCATCGATCATGGCACTTGCAGCACGTTGCTGACCACCGGTCATGCTCCAGATAAAAGGCCGGTCTTTAGCGTCATATTCCTGAACGCCGGCTTCTTGCTCAATCACTTGAGGGCCATTTAAACCAAGGCGACCTTCCTGCGTCATGATTAAATAACTGCATAGGCCCGCAGCAATCGACATTCCACCAAAGCAACCTACGCTGCCTGCAATAACCCCAATAACAGGGCGATATTGACGCAAATCCACAATTGCAGCATGAATTTCGGCAATTGCTGCCAAGCCTAAATTGGCTTCTTGCAAACGTACCCCACCGGTTTCTAGCAATAAAATCGCTGTGGTGGGAATACCGTTACGGTTATCTTTAGCTGCCAGTTCCAATGCACCTGCGATTTTGGCACCTCCGACCTCACCCAGACTTCCTCCCTGAAAGATCCCTTCGATGGAAATCATCACCACAGGTTGTTGCTGGAGGGTGCCTTTTGCAACCACGACCCCATCATCTGCCTGTGGCACAATATTTTGTTTCATCAGCCAAGGTGACATCACACGGGCGAAAGGATCCAATAGTTCGCGAAAGCTATTTTCATCTAACAGTGCTTTCACACGTTCACGTGCATTCAGTTCAATAAAACTTTGTTTATTGAGTAACGTTTCTAAATCAGCCACGGTTCACCTCTTCTAATGCTTGTTCAAAACGTAAACGCACAACGCCCGGTGTCGCTCCAAAGTCATGAATGTCTGCATTGACAGCTGGAGGGGTCTGCGCACTAAACATGCGTTCAAATAAGTTTTTCCAGCGTTGTGAACTTCCATCTACAGAGGTGATCACCTGAATGGTTATTTTTTCTGTTTGACTCGGCTGCATTAATATTTCAAGGTCGCCTGAACCTACGCATCCCACCAAGGCTTGTCTGGTTGGAGTGCCACCTGCAGGAAACTCAAAATTAAGTATTTCCATTCCATTTCTTCCTATTTTTTTTGAATTAAAGTTGCTCAACACGATCAATAAATAAGGTCACTGCAAACAGATCAGCCACGCCACCCGGTGATGCATTCAAAAGCATTAAATCCATTTCTAAAATTTGTAAGGCGCGTTTCCCAGTAATCGTGGCATAGCCACCCAAGTCGAGTACACATTGCGCACCCATATGCATGCGTTTCAGCCCTACTTCTCCTGCCCGATACAATACACAGGTATCTCTGAGGGTGGTCATCATTGCCAGTAAACTGTCTACTTGTGCTGCGAGTTCATGATTATGTTGTATACGACTGGCACGTAACTGGGGTAAGCCATATTGCATCACCACCGGAAAACCGAGTTGTGCCTGAAGTTTTGCTCCACCTGCACCATATTTTTTATGCACATATTGCCCATGAGTTTCATTATGTTTTGGGATGAACCGGTCTTCTAAACAGGCGAGTTCAGCTGCACACTGGCAAATTTCGCCCGCTTTGATCGCTGTTGCTTTTAGGCTATTTAAGGCAGTAGCCGTTACCAGCAAACCTAAAGCCCAGATCGCCCCACGATGGGTATTGATTCCGTGGGTTTCCTGTAACATAGTGACTTCGCCATCACGCCCAATTTTTCCAATTTCCTCACGTAGACCTTGCGAAACAAATCCATGATCTAAAGCGGCTTGCGCCATGGCTTCGAACATCGGCTGTAAACTTCTGGCTGAACGTTCCATCAGTTGCAGCGTCAAATCCTGATGTGCACCACTGCCTCGTTGGTCGACCAACGCAGGTTTGGGGGTAAGATTGACTTCATCAATTAAGGCGTTAACAGCTAAGTCAGCTAAAAAACTGCAATATTGACGGGTTGTAGTCTGTACAAGGGCATTCATTACCAGCTCCTGAATTTTGCAGGTGGTTGATATAAACCATCAGACCACGCCACCAAGTCACTGATATTTTTAGCTGCCAGCAATTCACGTGTTGCATCTGTACGGCGGATACCCAAATCTTCAGGAAAGACCACCAAACCTTCTCGTCTTAAACGTTCTGTGGTTTTTGGATTATGGTTGAGTCCAATTTCAGTCACGCCGGCAACGGCAGCAATCATTTCTTCCCGTTCTTGTAAGCTGCTGGCTTTATACAAGTAAGCAATGCCCTCTTCGGTCAATAAATGGGTGACATCATCGCCATAAATCATGATCGGTGCCAAAGGCATATTGGCCTTTTTGGCAACATCTACGGCATCTAGGGTATTAACAAAAGTGGGCTTGCCACCTTCCTGAAAAGTCTCAACCATTTGCACCACGAGTTTTTTACCCCGTGCCAAATAAGTGTCAGTTTCGGTTGTGCCAAGTAAACGCATATCAAGCCAGGCCGGTGTGGCATGACGACGACCGCGTGGATCATGTCCCATATTGGGTGCGCCCCCGAAGCCTGCCAGACGACCTTTGGTTACCGTAGAGGAATGGCCTTGACCATCAACCTGTAAGGTTGCTCCAATAAACAAGTCAACAGCATACTGCCCGGCAAGCTGACACATCATACGATTGGAACGTAGGGAACCGTCACGACCCGTAAAAAACACATCTGGACGTGCGGCGACATATTTTTCCATGCCCAGTTCAGTCCCAAAACAATGCACACTTTCCACCCAGCCGGATTCAATCGCAGGGATTAGGGTTGGATGTGGATTTAACGTCCAGTTACGGCAAATTTTGCCTTTTAAACCTAAGGACTCACCATAAGTAGGTAAAATAAGTTCGATGGCCGCCGTATTGAAACCAATGCCATGATTCAATGACTGTACATTATGACGTTCGTAAATACCGCGTATCGCCATCATTGCCATCAGGATATGTACGGGTTTAATGTGTTTTGGGTCACGGGTAAATAGCGGTTCAATATAAAAGGGTTTATCAGCCACCACTACAAAGTCGACCCATGAGGCAGGAATATCGACTCGCGGTAAGTCAGTGACATCATCCACCAGTTCATTGACCTGTACAATCACGATGCCATCACTAAATGCAGCAGGTTCGATTAATGCCGGGGTATCTTCAGTACTGGGACCTGTATAAATATTGCCATGACGGTCTGCCTTAAACCCTGCCGATAAAACTACATTTGGAATCAGGTCAACCAATAAACGTGAATAAAGTTCGATATAGGTATGGATTGCACCAATTTCCAGTAGGCTATCTTCAAGTAATTGGCTTATACGTAAACTTTGAGTACCCGCAAAAGAGAAATCTAGTTTCTTGGCGATGCCTTTTTCAAATAAATCCAGATGTTCAGAACGCCCGACACTCGGCATAATCATATGCAGATTATTTAAAACTGAAGGATTGGTTTGCGCCAAAGAGCGTGAGAGAAAATCGGCCTGTTTTTGATTATTTCCTTCTAAAACCACTCGATCGCCTGGCGTGATTAGGGTTTCTAACACTTTAATAATATCTTGAGTGGGAATAACCACGCCATCCGTGTATTGACGTGCCATTTCAAGCTTTAACTGTTTTTTAAGACGACGCTGAGTCCATTTACTGTCATTTTGCTGAACAGAACTTTCCATGTTTTACCTATAGCTGATGAGTTTTGCTTTACCCCTATCAAAGCTTTTTATTTTTTTTTGATCAATCAACCAAATATCAAGTTAGTTAACTTGAAGTTAACTGTTTTAATTAAATTATTGTTTTTAATAAAAATAACCATTAAGAAACTTACGACTAAAATCTTAAAGCTGTTCTTTTATAATGATTATCAGTAGTTGAGAAATATTTTTTCTCAATTAGGATCTATATCAACCTAAAGAAGATTGAGAAGAAGAAATGTTGCACTATTCAGATACGAGCAAGCCAGAAAAATCGGACATCTATTGTTACAAAACCGGCTCCGACTATGCTGTGCATAACTTCGTGCGGCCGGCCAGATAGGCAGTGCGGCCAATTTCTGGCGTCGACAATAGATATAGGAGCACCCCCTCGTTGGCGACGACTATACGCTTAAACAGTTCATCCCAGGTCGTGGGGAGAGATGGAGAAGCGGCCCAAGTGCACCTGCATAAGTACACGTGTGCCCAGACCCTCGATCGCCTGTGCAGTATGCTCCGGGTTCATATGGACGTTCGCCCAGCCCCGCGAATCTGCCACACCTTGGTCGACAGGGCTAGGATGCGGATAGTCGAGATGATCGTATTGGTCGTGGATGATCAGCAATACATCGATCTTGGGCATGTCGTCCGCCCCCCATAATCGATCAGGAAGCAGTATCCGCCCAGTTGTACGAAAAACAAGGAGTGACCCAGCCAGACCACCAGATCCTACGCAGGATCGAGTGACTTAAGGTTGGTCTTGATACCGGGAATGACGCGGCGGCCGAGGCGGCCCTTATCCTTTTATTGAGGGTAAGCGGCGTACCTCTCGCCTGCTCATGACTTTAGAGTAAATGAAAGCGGGTTATCCAACTTTTGTAATTACTTTTGAGAACCCTCTTGTCTACTATAAAGCTTTAGATATATGGATGGATTTTGCAAAGGCTGCGACATGAAATCCATTGATTGCTGACGCTGTATTGGAGGGGTTTAAGCCTTATCAGCGTGTTTTAGGAATGCAGTCTTTAATTTTTAATTATATCAATAAAAATCAGATACTAACTTTCATATATCCATTCAGCCTTTGGCCATTTTTTCTGCTCAATAGATTGCTCAACACACCCCACAATTTCACGTGAAATGATCCGAATATGTTTGGGAATATTTCTTGTAGAATGCATGGCTAAAGTAATCACCCGAGAAAATGCGGGATCTACAATTGGAGTAACTTTAATTAATCCTGCTCTAAACTCATTTATTACAGAAACTAAGGGTAATATTGTATAACCAAAGCCCTGGATAACAAGCTGTTTTTGTATATTCAAATCATTAGTTTCAGCATAGATATTTAAGTGAGATCCATTTTGCTTATAAGCCTGCTCAATCAGGGAGCGTAAGCGGTGAGGATGAAAAGGTAAAATTAATGGAAATTTCTCTATTTTTTTAAGTTCAAGAACTTCATTTTGCTGAAGTGTGGATTGAGCTGACCCTATTAAAAATAGAGGCTCTTTTACCAGCGGAGTCAGATCAATTAACTTCGAAGGTGTAGCGTCGTACATCAAGGCTAGATCAATATCTCCCGTCTCTAACCACTCTTTTAAATGCCCAGAATATCCCACTGATATTTTCACTTGTACCTCAGGATACTTTTCCTTGATCAAATTCATAATCAAAGTAGAAAGTAATTCACTAATACTCGACAATACACCGATATGAACTTTCCCTCGAATTATCCCTTTGTTTGCAGTCAACTCCAATTTGGCAGTTTCAATGTCTTCCAAAATCCTTCTAGCATAAGGCTCAAGAACTTTACCCTCATCCGTCAGCGCCATACCATGACGAGAACGGTTAAATAGTTTTACCCCTAATTCGTCTTCAAGCATTTGAAGTTGCCGAGACACTGCAGGCTGCACAATGTTAAGCATAGCTGCAGCCTTGGTTAAATTTTCAACTTCTAAAATAGTAATAAAAGTACGTAATTGTTTAATGTCCATTTCGATAATTTTCTAGCATGTCTTCCATCAAAATATACTATTTTAATTTCCAATCCATAACAATATATGATCAAAAACAAGAAGAGATCAAAATAAGGATATTTAAGTGAAAAGTACTTTTAATAACTACCCAGAAATTCGTGAAGCTGTTCGTGCATTGTGCGCACAATTTCCAGATGAATATCATCGTAAAATTGACGAAAAAAAAGCTTATCCTGAAGAGTTCGTCAATGCGTTAACCAATGCTGGCTGGCTGGCAGCAATGATTCCTGAAGAATTTGGGGGATCAGGGTTAGGCTTAGCGGAAGCATCAGTTGTTATGGAGGAGATTAATCGTAGCGGGGGGAATTCAGGTGCTTGTCACGGTCAAATGTATAATATGAGCACATTGTTACGTAATGGTTCTCAAGCACAAAAAGAGTTTTATTTACCTAAAATTGCTTCTGGTGAATGGCGCTTACAATCTATGGCTGTCACTGAGCCAACAACTGGTACAGATACCACGAAAATTCGTACGACCGCAGTCAAAAAGGGTGATCGTTATGTGATTAATGGTCAGAAAGTTTGGATCTCACGTGTACAGCACAGTGATTGGATGATTCTTCTTGCACGTACAACGCCTTTAGCCGAAGTGAAAAAGAAATCTGAAGGGATGTCTATTTTCATGGTGGATATTAAAGAAGCGATGAAATCAGGTATGGTCGTACAGCCTATTCCTAATATGGTGAATCATGAAACCAACGAATTATTTTTTGAGAACCTGGAAATTCCTGAAGAAAACTTAATTGGTGAAGAAGGCAAAGGCTTTAAATACATTTTAGATGGTTTAAATGCAGAACGTACACTGATTGCAGCAGAATGTATTGGTGATGGTTATTGGTTTATGGATCGTGCGACAAAGTATGTCAAAGATCGTGTGGTCTTTGGTCGTCCAATTGGCCAAAATCAGGGAGTGCAGTTTCCTCTTGCTGAATCCTTCATTGAGATTGAAGCTGCCAATCTGATGCGTTTCCGTGCTTGTGAACTTTTTGACAAGGGTCAAGCCTGTGGTGCTGAAGCCAATATGGCAAAACTATTGGCTGCAAAAGCAAGCTGGGAGGCAGCGAACCATTGCTTACAATTCCATGGCGGTTTTGGTTTTGCCAATGAATATGACATCGAACGTAAATTCCGTGAAACACGCTTGTATCAAGTAGCACCAATTTCAACTAACTTAATTCTAAGTTACGTAGCTGAACATTTACTTGATTTACCACGTTCTTTCTAAGTTCTGAGGAAAAATAAAATGCAGACGCCCCGTTCATTTTTATTTGTTCCTGCTAACCGTCCTGAGCGCTATACCAAAGCGCTCAATAGCGGTAGTGACGCAGTGATTATTGACTTAGAAGATGCGATTCCAACTGAACATAAACTCGAATCACGCGCATTACTCAAGCAATGGTTATTGGACCACCCCACTGAAAAAGTCATGATTCGAGTTAATGCTTTTCAGACCGAATGGTTTGAGGACGATATTCAACTCGCTCAATTTTCAAATGTGATTGCGATTGTTTTACCCAAAGCTGAACAACGACAAGAGTTTGAAGCGATTCAGCACATTCGTACTATTGATATTTATCCTATTATTGAAACGCCTTATGGCATGGCGCATGTAGAGGAAATTGCCCAGTTCCCAGCTGTTCGTGCCTTGATGTTTGGCTCTATAGACTTTCAACTTGAAATGGATATGTCTGGTGACTTTTTAGAGTTGATGTACTTCCGTAATAAAATTACTTTGGCCTCTAAACTTGCGGGTATTGCCAATCCTATTGATGGCGTCACTGCTGATTTTGGCAATACTGAATTAGTCATGACTGAAACCCTACAAGCTAAAAAACTAGGTTTCCAAGGAAAGTTATGCATTCACCCCAGTCAGGTCAAAATCATCAATCAAACATTTAATTCTAGCCCTGAAGAAATTCAATGGGCACAACAGGTTCTTGATGCTGTAAAAGCAGCGGATGGGCAAACGATTAGCTTAAATGGAAAAATGATTGATAAACCCATTATTTCAAAAGCAGAAAAGATATTAAAACAAACGTATTAAGCAAAGATAAGGATAAGACAGTTATGCAAAACTTTGCAGAATGGATTGGAAATAAACAAATTTCACAAGATCGTTGTGAAGAACGCTCAATACACATGCTTCAAGCATTATTTAATAAAAAAGATCAGCCAGTAAATGAAATGCCCCATCTGTTTCATTGGGCGAATTTTTTACATGTCGTCAATCAATCTGAAATTGCTGCAGACGGTCATCCTAAGAAGGGAGATTTTTTACCTCCTATTCCATTTCCTAGACGGATGTGGGCAGGCAGTCGTCTTGAATTTATTCAACCTATTTTGGTGGGTCAAGAATTACGTCGAGTTTCTGAAATATCCGATATCCAATTCAAACAAGGCAAAAATGGTGAGCTTTATTTTGTAACAGTGAATCATTTTATTTATGCTAATGATGAGTTAGTCATTAAAGAGCAACAGGATATTGTTTATAAACCAGAAACTATTATTACTAACAATGTTAGTGTGACAACAACTCCTGTTGAAAGCCCTTGCCGAAATTACAGTTTTAAACAGCAACATTCAGTGGATACAACTGCATTATTTCGCTATTCGGCTCTGACCTTTAATGGACATAAGATTCATTATGACCGTCCATATGCCATGCAGGTAGAAGGATATCCTGGTCTAGTGGTGCATGGCCCACTCCTAGCAACTCTATTAATGCAAACGCTACAAGATAAATATCCAGATAAAATCATTAAAAAATTTGAATTTCGTGCGGTAAAACCTGTGTTCGATTTTAATGAGTTTTATATCTGTGGCGATGTACAAGAGCAAACTGCAGAATTATGGATTGAACATAGTGATGGACACATTGCTATGAAAGCAAAATTAACATTTCAGGAATAATGAGATGAAACCACTAGAAGGTATTACTGTCGTTGCTTTGGAACATGCAATTTCGGCACCATTTTGTACACGTCAGTTAGCTGATCTAGGTGCGCGTGTCATCAAGATTGAACGGCCTGAAGGTGGTGATTTTGCACGTTATTATGATGAACGGGTCAAAGGAATGTCTTCTCATTTTGTTTGGACAAATCGCTCTAAAGAAAGTTTGGCACTGGATTTAAAATCTACCGAGGCCCAACCGGTATTAAAAAGCCTGTTAAGTAAAGCTGACATTCTTATTCAAAATTTAGCACCAGGCGCAGCATCTCGTTTAGGACTTTCTTTCGAGCAACTTCATTCATCTTTTCCACAACTCATTGTCTGTGATATTTCAGGCTATGGTGATGATCCACAACATCCGGGTCCATATCGTGATAAAAAAGCCTATGACTTACTCATTCAAAGTGAGTCTGGCTTTTTATCGATTACTGGCACAGAACAGGAAAATGTCAAAGCAGGATGTTCTATTGCCGATATCTCAGCAGGAATGTATGCCTATAGCAATATCTTGGCGGCTTTGCTGGAAAGACAAAAAACGGGATTGGGCAAACGTATTGATATCTCAATGCTTGAATGTATGACTGAGTGGATGGGCTTCCCTCTTTATTACGCTTCAGATGACCAACCTGAACCTCAAAAATCTGGTGCGGCTCATGCAACCATTTTTCCATACGGCCCCTTTTCTACTGGCGATAATAAACAAGTATTATTTGCTGTACAAAATGATCGTGAATGGGCCTCTTTTTGCGAATTGGTGTTGGAAATGCCTGAATTAGCTCACTCCAAATATTTTATCAATAATTCAAATCGAATTAAAAATCGTGAATTATTAACAGATATTATACTTCAGACCTTCTCACACTATAGCCAAAATGAAATCATTTTAAGGCTTGAACAGGCAAAAATTGCCAATGCGAATGTCAATACATTAGCCGATGTCTGGAATCATCCACAATTAAAAGCAAGGCAACGTTGGACTGAGGTTGACACGCCAGTGGGTAAAATTCCAACATTAAAACCTGTTGGATCAAGTCATTCTGACGATTTTCAGCTTACGAAAGTACCCGCACTGGGTGAACATACTGAAAGCATTCTCAAAGAGTTAGGTTTTTGAAGCTAAAAGTAAAAATTAATTACAATTCCAAAATCTTTCTTTTCACATAACTATTGTCTAATAGTCTCTTCAGTTTAAAAAAATAGATGATGCCCAGTAAAGTTTAAATTATTTATACGTTATCAAGATGTATAAATAATTTACCAAACTGGTGGTGGGTCCACCCATTAGAGCCAAAATAAATGACTATAATTTTTAAACTCAGACTATGTTTTTTAAATTTAATAGAGTAAGCCTGTGAACTTTGATCTAAATGACTTTCGGTTAATTTTAAATATAGCAGAGACCAAAAATTTGACACGGGCTGCAGAAAAATCTTTCTTATCTACTCCCGCTGCTAGTAATCGAATTAAAAACTTAGAACATGTCTTAGGCTTAAAAATTTTAGACCGCTCTTCTCAAGGTGTTGAACTGACTGAAATTGGGATGATCTATTTAAAATATGCTAAATCGATTTATCATGAAATTGAATGTCTGAAAGGTGAACTGGCTCAGTTTAATGATTTGATCCCAGGGAAATTATCTATTGCTGCCAACACAACGGCCATCACTGAATACATACCCACCGCCCTATCAGAGTATTTAATTACTCATCCTCATGTGGATGTAAACCTTAAAGAAATGCTGAGTGAAGATATCGTCAATCTTGTCGCAGATAAACGTGCCGATCTTGGAATTATTTCTGGAAATATTGATACGAAGAATTTACAGACTATACCTTTAATTTCTTCTCAACTTATTTTAATTGCACCCAAAACCCACCCCATTCTAGAACACACCAATGTGACATTATTAGATGCAATTCAATATTCAGTTGTAACTTTGCATGAAGGCAGCGCAATTCAAATTTTTTTACATAAGTTATCTCAACAATTAGATAAAAAAATCAATATTCGAGTGCAAGTTTCAAGCTATGACTCAATTTGTCAAATGGTTGCCGCAGGTGCAGGTATTGCCATTATTCCTTTGGCCGCTTTTAGACGTTTACAACATATTCACCCAAATATCGAGCATAGAGAAATTGATGAAAAATGGGCCCATCGCGGCTTTAAAATATGCGCTATAAACTTTAATGAAATCAGTCAATTCACTAAAGACTTTATTCAATGTTTAAAGTCTCATATTCATTAATAATCCAGTCACTCTGCCTTGCCATAGCGTTAGCCCCAAGTTAACGCCACTTTCAAATTTCAAAATTGTGCAAAACATCAAGCTATGTAACTTTACTACCAGAGAACATGAAAAGAACGAATGTTACAGGACAGTAAAATGATCAATAAAATTTTCAATTCGGCAAAGGATATTGTCAAAGACATTCAAGATGGCTCAACGATTGCAATTGGAGGTTTTGGTGGTTCAGGCATGCCTAATGAACTTATCGATGCACTCATTGACCAAGGTGCCAAAGATTTAACTATTGTGAGCAATAATGCTGGAAATGGTGATCAAGGTCTTGCAGCACTACTCAAAGCCAAACGTGTCAAAAAACTAATTTGCTCATTCCCTCGTCAAAAAGATGCCTATGTTTTTGAAGACTTGTATCGCAATAATGAAATTGAACTTGAAGTTGTGCCCCAAGGTACGCTTGCAGAACGTTTAAGAGCTGCTGGTTGTGGTATTGGTGGTTTTTATACACGTACAGCTTATGGCACCTTACTTTCAGAAAATAAAGAAACCAAACAAATAGATGGTCAAGGCTACGTCTTTGAGAAAGCTTTAGCCGTAGATTACAGCCTGATTTATGCCAAGACGGGTGATCGTTGGGGCAATCTCATTTACAACAAAACTGCACGTAATTTTGCGCCTGTTATGGCTATGGCTGCAAAAACCACTTTAGTCGCCGTAGATCAAATCTGTGAACTTGGTGATTTAGATCCGGAAATTATTATTACTCCTGGAATTTTTGTCGATCGTGTCACCCTAAAAAATGGGTATGGAGCGTAAGCATTATGGATATCCAACAAAAAAATAATCTTGCTCAACGTGTGGCTCACGATATTCCTGAAGGGTCATATGTCAATTTAGGCATCGGTTTACCGACCCTAGTTGCGGACTATTTCGCTGATAAAGAAGTAATTCTACAAAGTGAAAATGGTGTGTTGGGTCAATGGACTCAAGCAGAAGCCGGTGAAGAAAACTGGGATTTGATCAATGCAGGAAAAGAAGCCATTGATTTAAAAAAAGGAGGGGCCTTTTTTCATCATGCAGATTCTTTTGGAATGATGCGCGGTGGACATCTGGATTACTGCATTCTGGGTGCATTCCAAATTTCAGCTAATGGTGATCTAGCCAACTGGCATACAGGACATCCAGATGCCATTCCTGCAGTAGGAGGAGCAATGGATCTTGCTTCAGGTGCACAAAATGTTTACGTCATGATGGAACATTTAACCAAACAAGGTCATAGCAAAATTTTAGAGAAGTGCAGTTATCCCTTAACGGGGCTGGCTTGTGTGAATCGTGTATATACAGAGATTGCTACCTTTGACTTTGACAATGGACAAGTGTTTGTAATTGATATTGTGACCCCTCATACCGCTGAGTATGTTCAAAGTATTACCGATATACCACTCGATTTTTCAAGAATGAAATAAATCATAAATCGATTTTACAAAGGAGATGTAAATGGGAATGTTGAATTGGTACAAGGAATCGGATTCTAACCAGAAAAAGACATTTTGGGCATGTTATGCAGGTTGGGCACTTGACTCTTATGACATGCAAATTTTTAGTTTTTTATTACCTGTCATTATGGCGACTTGGGCCCTTACTCAAACTCAGGTTGGCCTGATTGGTACAGTTGCCCTGATTGTTACCGCTATTGGCGGATGGATCGCAGGTATTTTGGCCGACCGCTATGGTCGTGTAAAAATCCTGATGTTTACCATTTTATGGTTTACATTTTTCGGCGTACTGGCAGGATTTGCACAAAATTATGAACAGCTTTTAGTCGCAAGAACGCTACAAGGCCTTGGTTTTGGTGGTGAATGGGCAGTGGGCGCGGCACTCATGGCCGAAGCTGTTTCTGCAAAACATAAAAATAAGGCTGTCGGCTTTGTCCAGTCAGGAATGGCTTTAGGTTGGGCAGGATCGGTGATTGTAGCCACCGTACTTATTACGATGCTGCCACCAGAATGGTCTTGGCGTGTGGTTTTTTGGACTGGTGTCATCCCCGCTTTAATTGTGATTTATATTCGCCGTAATGTGAAAGAATCGGTCGAATTCGTAAATGATGTGGCTAAAAATAAAGAAAATATTGAGAAAGCATCTTTTAGTTCTATTTTCAAAAAAGAATATTTACGTTCAACCATTTTTGCAAGTTTACTCGTTATAGGTTTACAAGCAGCATGCTATGCCATTCTTATTTGGATTCCGACCCTGATGAATGAGCGTGGACTGAGTCCAAGCTCTAAAATTGTTACGATTTTAATTATGGCTGCAGGAGCATTTGCAGGCTTTATGTTTACAGCTTATCTGGCTGATAAATGGGGTCGTAAACAAACTCTGATTGGTATGTCTATTTTGAGCTGGATTGTAACCGTGGTGTATATGTTGATTGCAATGAATCAATACATCACCTTAGCACTGGGCTTCTTTGTCGGTTTCTCTGCAATCGGTATGTTTGCAGCACTTGGCCCATTTTTGACAGACTTATTCCCGACCCATATTCGTACCACAGGTATGGGCTTTTCCTACAATGTCGGAAAATCATTTGGTGCTCTATCAGTCGTTGGTGTGGGTATTCTTGCTGAATCATTAGGTCTTGCTACCTCGATCGGTTTGTTTTGCTTAACCGCCTATGCCTTAGCCACCATTTCAATCTTGTTAATTAAAGTTAATAAAGAAGAGCTTACACCTACCCCTTCTCTCTATAAAAAACAGGAAGCTTGATGATGATTCGTATTCTTTACTTACTCAGCAAACCAGAACATATGAGCAAAGAACAGTTTGATGCCGAATGTTTACGCCACTTTGAAATGTCAGAAGGTATTCCCGGCTTACATAAATATGAAGTGCGTTTAATTGCTTCGGAACCGACAGATCTTCATGTTCCATTCTTTGATGTGCAGGGTGTCGATGCTATTGGAGAATGCTGGTTCGAAAATGAACAACAAATGCAAACTTATATGGATTCTGAAGTTCGTAAAAACTGGTTTGAACATGGCAAGACTTTCATTGGTAAGTTGAAGCCATTTATAACCAAAGACGTTATATAAAATTTTTAATTCAAATATTAAGGACAATCAAAATGCTTTTTTGCGTAGAAATGACTGTAAAGATTCCTCTAGATAGCGATCCTACAAAAATGGATGCAATTAAACGCGCTGAAAAAGAACGCGCTATTGAGTTACAGAAAGCAGGCAAATGGCCACATTTATGGCGTGTTACAGGTAAATATTCCAACATCAGTATTTTTGATGTGGAAAGCAATAATGAATTACATGACTTATTAATGAGTTTGCCTTTATTTCCCTATATGGAGATTAAAGTGACGGCATTATCTCAACACCCCTCTTCAATTCACTAACGCTGAATACCTTTTAAGATCAAGGATGGTCATCATGGAAAAGATATACGATATTTCTCAGCTTGATTTATCCAGCTATGTTCGACATGGTGATCGCGTGGTATGGGGCCAAGCTCAAGCTGAACCCATCACGCTTACTCAAAATTTAATTCAAAATCGTAAAAAAATTGGGAAATTTAAAGTTTTTTTAGGCATTAGCCAGTTTCCTACTTGCCTACCTGAATACTCCGAACATGTTGAATATCTGAGCTATTGTGGTGCAGGACATAATCGGACCCTTGCACAACATCAGGTTTTAGATATTGTGCCTGTGCATTATTCGCAACTTCCCCGTTTAATCGAAGATCAACAGCTTAAACTAGATGTTGTATTGATTCAGGTTTCAGCAGCAAATGCTCAAGGACAATATAGTTATAGCTTGGCACAAGATTATTTAAAATCTGCCCTTCGACATGCTCGAATTGTGATTGCGGAAGTCAATCGGCAAGCACCTTGGGTGTATTCGGATCAATATTTAACTGAGGCTGATTTTGATGTGATGGTGTATACCGACCGGAAAATCGAAGCACAACACAGTGCTGATTATTCAGCAACCACTCAAAAAATTGCTCAAAATGTTGCCTCTTGCATCCCCGATCATTCAACTTTACAACTTGGAATCGGCTCTATTCCCGAGGCTATTATGCAGGCTTTGGATCAACATCAGCATTTAGGTATTCATTCCGGCATTATTGGTGATGGTGTTGCCGAATTGATGCAAAAAGGGGTGATTACCAATCAGAAAAAAAGTATTGATCCTGGAAAAACCATCACAGGTTTAATTGTGGGTTCTTCTAAACTACATCAATTTGTTCATCAAAATTCAGGCATTGAACTGCGTTCAACCGAATATACCCATCATGCTGCGACTCTTGCTGCCATTCAACAGTTTATTGCGATCAACTCGGCAATTGAAGTTGATTTAACAGGTCAGGTAAATGCTGAGATTGCCAATAAAACCTATGTGGGCGCTGTAGGTGGAGCTTTGGACTTTATTCGTGCCGCCAATCAGTCTCATGGGGGCGTTTCAATTATTGCCCTGCCTGCTTCTGGAAAAAGTTTTAGTCGTATCGTAAGCAAGCTACAAGGCCCCGTGTCTACACCGCGCAGTGATGCCGGGCTGATTGTGACTGAATATGGCATTGCAGACTTACGTGGTTTAAGCCTGTCGCAGCGTGTTGAAAAAATGATATCCATTGCAGCCCCTGATTTTCAAGCAGAACTTGAGCAGCAAGCCATCGATCTAAAACTAGTTTAAAAGGAATTGAAATGAAAGACGCTTATATCGTCAGTCCGCTACGTACCCCGATTGGTAAATTTGGTGGCGCACTTGCCTCTTTAACTGCGGTCGACCTCGCTGTCAAAGTGATTCAATCCATCGTAGAGAAAACCGGCTTAGATACCCACACCTTAGATGAAGTCATTATTGCCCAGTCTTATTCATCCAGTGAGGCGCCCTGTATTGGACGCTACGCGGCTTTGGCCGCAGGACTTCCAATTGAAGTACCCGGCTATACATTAGATCGTCGTTGTGGCTCAGGTTTGCAAGCACTTATTAATGCAGCCATGACCATTCAATCCGGAAATGCTGAAGCGATTATGGTGGTGGGTGTGGAAAGCATGAGTAATATTGAATATTACTCCACCAATATGCGCTGGGGAAGTCGTGCAGGGAACGTGACCATGTTTGACCGACTGGAACGTGGGCGTGAAAGATCTCAACCAGTTGAACGTTTTGGTGTAATTTCAGGTATGCCTGAAACTGCCGACAATCTGTCCCGAGACTATAATATTGGTCGTGAAGAATGTGATGCTTTTGCGCTACAAAGTCATCAAAAAGCACAGCAAGCCTGGGATGCAGGTAAATTTAAAGATGAAGTGATTCCGCTTGAAGTGAAATCTAAAAAAGAAATCAAAACCATCGCTTTTGATGAAGGTATTCGTGCAAATAGTACTCTTGAAAGTCTAGCCAAACTGAAAACCCTATTGCCAAATGGCGTCACCACAGCAGGCAATTCAAGCCAACAGAATGATGCTGCAGCAGGTTGCCTCATTGTCAGCCGTGAGTATTTAGAAAAGCATCATTTGCAACCGATTGCCAAAATTACAGGCTGGAGCGCAGCAGGTTGTGATCCAAGTCGAATGGGTATTGGTCCTGTGCCTGCGGTGAATAAACTACTTAAAAAACTAGATATGTCCCTTGAAGAAATTGATCTGATCGAAATTAATGAAGCCTTTGCAGCTCAAGCTTTAGCAGTGATTAAAGGTTTAAATATTAGCGATACTTCTAATATTAATGTGAACGGTTCAGGAATTTCTCTGGGTCATCCTATTGGCGCCACAGGACTTCGCATCATGACATCTTTAGTACATGAGATGAAACGCCGTAATGCACGTTATGGTTTAGAAACAATGTGTATTGGTGGTGGACAAGGCTTAGCTGCCCTGTTTGAACGTGTTTAAGTACTAAATTAAAGAATATTTGTTAAGGAGTGACTCATGATTGAATCAAGAATGATTGGTGAAGTAAAAGTAACCCGTATCCATGAATATGCTGGCCCGAGCCATGATCCAAAATTTTTATTTCCGACAGCAGATCAGAGTCTATTAGAAGATCATAAAGATATGCTGGCACCGCATCATTGGATTCCACAAATGAATCGCCTCATTGTCAGCATTCAATTTTGGGTGGTTCATGCGGGCAATAATATTATTGTGATTGATACCGGTGTTGGTAATTTCAAACAGCGCCCAGAAATTCCGCGTATGCATATGCTGAATAATTTGATTACTGAATGGATGACTGCTGCTGGCGCACCTCCTGAAAAAGTAACTCATGTGGTGATTACCCATTTACATTCTGATCATGTTGGCTGGAATACCATCTGGAAAGACAACCGCTGGACACCGACTTTCCCGAATGCCAAGTATTATTTACCTAAAGAGGACTTTGATTTCTGTCATCAGGGTAAAAATAAAGAACCCGGCGTGATTGATGTTTTTGGCGACTCTTTCTTTGATAGCGTGATGCCTGTCTATAACGAAGGCTTGGTTGAATTTATTCAGCCTCATACTGAAATTGCCGATTGTTTAGTGGTTGAACCTGCACCCGGTCACAGCCCCGGACAAGTCACTTTCCGTGTCAGCTCCCAAGGAGAAGAGGCGATTTTTTGTGGCGACGTATTCCATAGTCCGCTCCAAATTGTTCGCCCCGAAATCAATTCAGGCTATTGCATCTGGCCGGATATCGCGCGAAAAACTCGACTTGAATGTCTAGAGCGCGCCGTGAGCCGTGAAGCTTTACTCTTGCCTGTACATTTTGGTGATCCCTACTGTGGTTATATTCGTAAACAAGATAATGGATTTATCTTTGAACCTTCAGACACATGGGCTCGCGTTTAATTCACCGCTTCAGCTTTCTAGATAATAGTTTGTAATACCTAAAAGGATTTTTAAAAATGAAAAAACCAGTAAATAAAAATTTACTGGTTATGGGGACGCTTTGCCTATCCATAACCAGCATCAACACGGCCAATGCTGATTTTATTGATGACACAAAATTTAATGTGCTCGCAAAAAACTATTATTTCAATCGTGACTTTCGTAAAGGCGAATACAACTCTGCAGGTCAAAATGCTCAATTACCTGTATCTGAACGTAAAGGTTACCGCGAAGAATGGACCCAAGGTTTTATTGCCAATATGGAAACAGGCTGGACAGATACGTCCATCCAATTTGGCTTGAATGGCTATGCCCTGGTTGCTTTAAAACTCGATAGTGATGGATATCGAACCGGTACAAACAACTTAGAAGTGGACTCAAATGGCAAACCGAAATCAGCGACTGCTGAATTCGGTGGTGCCTTACGGGCAAAATATAATAAAACCGAAGCTTTGCTCGGTAATCAATTTCCGAATAATCCGATTGTTGGTACTAACTATTCTCGCCTGCTTCCCTCTATGTCGACGGGTTTATCGATAAAAGATAATAGCTTTGATCATCTCAATTTAGATTTTGGTTATTTCACTCAAATGAGTCCTGTTGATTCAACTGACCGTCTCAACTATTTCAATACGGATTATAACAATGGAATTCAGGCTGATTCTGTCAGCTATTTAGGTGGAACATATAAACTCAATAATATTGAAACATCGCTGTATGTGTCTGAATTAGAAAATGTCTGGATGCAATATTATGTAGGGGCAAAATATAAACATCAAATTGATGCCCAATCAGGTTTCAATCTACAAACCAATAACTACATTAACCGAGATACTGGTGATGCCACGGGCGGAAATATCAGTACCGGTCTGGTTTCCTTGACAGGCAGCTATAAACTATCCAACCATAATTTCAGTTTAGCGTACCAACAAGTTTTAGGTGATGAACCTTTTGACTGGATTGGATTTAGAAATAACGGCGGGATTGCCACTATTCCTAATAGTGTACAGTTTGCAACATTTACGGAAGCCAAAGAAAAATCAGCTCAAGTGAAATATGAAATTGACTTCTCACCTTATGGAATCGAAGGTCTTTCTTTTATGACGCGCTATCTATATGGCTGGGATATGGATAATACGGGTAGTGATAACAAACTGTATACCAAACGTCATATTTACGATCAAAATATTGAGAATAAACATTGGGAAAGAGATATCGAATTACGCTACAAAGTTAAGCAAGGCTTTGCAAAAGATCTTGATGTGCGTCTTCGTCAAGCCACTCATAGGTCAACTACAGGCTATAGATATGGGAATATTGATGAATTCCGTTTAATTCTTGAATATCCATTTTCATTCTAATAAAACTTTATCTGTGAGAAAATCAAAATGCCTTATGTTATAGAAACTTGGGACAAAATAGATCACCAGCCTCTTAGAAAAAAATTACGACAAGAGCATTTAAATTATTTAAATCAAAACCTTAAATTGCTTTTATCCTGTGGTGCAAAACTGGATGATCATGGTCAAGACTTAGGAGGTGGAGTCTATATCATTGATGTAGATACACGAGAAGCTGCTCAAAAATTTATTGAACAAGATCCTTTTTTCATTGGTGGCTTATTTCAAAAAATCAAAATAGACGGTTGGAGGAAAGCCTATTTTGATGGCAAATTTTGTCTGTGAATAGAGACAGATAATCAGGGCAGGCCCTAAGCCTGCCCTCATTCGCTCTACCTTAATACTGACTTTTAAAATTATAATTACTGTATTTATATCATTAAATTTAAAAAAGTTGCCATAAAAACAACCGTACAAATAAATTTTTAAGTGGAATCTACTTAAGCAATATGGTCCTGTTTGAAATCATTGATAATTTAAAAATAAGTTAGAGCAGCATTGCCCGCCATCTCTTGCAATTGTAAAAGACTTACAAGAAGACCTTATTGTACGATGGCTTTTATTCACTTGGTTTCCGACTCTGTACTAGAAGGGTTTAAACCCTATCAAATTGTATTAGGTATTTTATTTAAATCAGCTTGAGTGATAGCTTGATCTCTAGTGCTAGATGTATGGGTATATAGCTGTACCAAATTCTCCTTTTAGATCCTATTATTTTTAGGGGGATTACCATTTAAGCTAAATATAATTACCCCGATAGGGATTCAATAAGCTCTACAGTTAAAAGCCTACATTGAGCAGGCTATTCAATATCAAGAGAGAATTAGTTGATTTCAGATCAAACCTTTGAAAAGGAAAAAACACCCCACAATGACTAATAATACTGAGAAACATTTTTTCAGCATTTGCGGTGATAGCGCATGCGCTGCTTTTGCACCTAACTTTGCTGTAAAGAAACTCATGAGGCTGATGCCTAAGAATGCATAAGTATGTACATAGCCTATACTATTGGGAACAGCCGCATGTGCTTTCATCCCAAAAATCATAAAGCCCAAAGCACCTGCAATGGCAATCGGTAGACCACATGCAGCCGATGTTCCGACCGCCTTTTGCATCACCACACCATAACGGGTGAGATATGGCACAGTGACACTACCACCGCCAATCCCAAAAATGGCTGAAGCCACACCAATCACAGAACCTGCAGCAATTTGTTTACCTGTTGAAGGCAAAGATTTTGTTGGATCGACTGCCTTTTTAGCACCAGTAAACATGGTATATGCTACCCAAATCAAGAATAAACCAACAATGAGTTGAAGATGTATTCCTGAAAGCCATCCTGCAATGGCTGCTCCGGCAAAACAGCCGATCGCCATTGGTGGCGCCAGGTTTTTAAATACCGGCCACATCACCGCACCATTTTTATGGTGTGCCATCAATGAGCTAATCGATGTGACAACAATGGTCGCTAATGAGGTCCCTAATGCCAAATGCATGATGACATCAGAACTGTAATCCATTTGGGTAAAGACGATAAACAAGAGTGGGACGATAATGGTGCCACCACCGACACCGAAGAGACCTGCGGCAAATCCAGCAAGTGCTCCGATGATTAAAAAAATAATAAGTTCCACGATATACTGACTTTTAAAGAATGGAGTATTGAAGCAAGGAGTAATTAAGCGAGTTCGAGTTGACCGATTTGGTGATAAGCACGGTTAAAATAAACCAAGCTTTCTTCTTGCTGACTTTGCTTAATTGCTACGACACGGCATAAGAAAATGCTGTGTGTGCCGACGTTTTGAATTTCTTCAATCTGACAATCAAAACTCACCAGAGCATCTTCTAACACAGGTGATCCTGTTTCGAGTGTGGTCCAATCACCGAGTTTGAAACGATCTTGAGAATTAAATTTGCTTGAGGCAAATACATTTGAGATCTGCTCATGCTGTGTGCTGAGTACATTTACTGAAAGCACTTTATTTTCAATAAAATGCGCATGTGAGCGAGATGATTGATTCATGCAAACCAGTAATGTCGGCGGTGTATCGGTCACACTACATACAGCAGATGCCGTAAAACCATGCATTCCTGCTGTACCTTGTGTTGTAATTACATTCACAGCAGTCGTTAACAAGGACATTGCATTTCTAAAGTCGGTTGCTTCAATCATCTCTTCTATCTCAAATGTGTATATGCTTTGTCTCTTACTCAAGTCAGGGAAATGGATGATTTGATATATCATCCACCCTGCCCTTATTGAGACAGTTTAGAATTAAGCGGTCAGTTCTTGACGAACAATGGCAGCACCTGCGCTTAATGCTTCGAGTTTGCCGCGAGCGACTTGACGAGATAAAGGTGTCATACCACAGTTGGTTGATGGATAAAGCTTGTCCGCATCAACAAATTGCAACGCTTTGCGCAGTGTATTTGCGACTTCTTCAGGGGTTTCGATTTGGTTGGTCGCCACATCAATCGCCCCAACCATGACTTTTTTGCCACGAATCAGTTCAATCAGATCCATCGGTACACGTGAATTTTGACATTCAAGAGAGATGATATCTAACTTAGATTGTTGCAGCTTAGGGAATGCTTGCTCATATTGACGCCATTCATTGCCTAAAGTCTTTTTCCAATCGGTATTGGCTTTAATGCCATAACCGTAGCAAATGTGTACCGCAGTTTCACATTTCAGCCCTTCAAGCGCACGTTCTAAAGTCGCCACGCCCCAATCATTCACTTCATCAAAGAACACGTTAAAGGCAGGTTCATCAAACTGAATGATATCCACTCCTGCCGCCTCTAACTCAAGCGCTTCTTGGTTCAAAATTTTGGCAAATTCCCACGCCAATTTTTCACGGCTCTTATAATGACCATCATAAAGCGTGTCAATCATGGTCATCGGACCAGGTAACGCCCATTTGATCGGTTGATTGGTTTGGCTACGCAAGAATTTCGCATCCTCTACGAACACAGATTGTTTACGCGAAACTTCACCCACCACTGATGGCACGCTGGCATCATAACGGTTACGGATACGCATGGTTTCACGCTTTTCAAAGTCCACACCTTCAAGATGCTCGATGAAGGTCGTCACGAAGTGCTGACGGGTTTGTTCACCATCACTTACGATATCGATCCCTGCTTGACGTTGCTCATGTAGAGACAACTTTAAGGCATCACGTTTCGCTTCAAGCAACTCTTCGCCTTCAAGTTTCCAAGCTGACCAAAGTTTTTCAGGTTCAGCGAGCCAAGAAGGTTTCGGTAAGCTGCCAGCAGTTGAGGTTGGGAGTAACATTTTTGGTTGTACAAGTGCCATGTTTAATCTTCTTTATAAAATTTCGTGAATCTATTTGGTGTATTAGGCAGCTTGATTTTGCTGAGCATTGGCTACAGTGAAGTTAGCAGCCCATTCATCAAGGATGTCTTTATATGGTTTGATGAAGTTTTCTTCTGTCCATTTACCTTGTTTCACAGCCAATTCACCACGTTCAACACGGTCATAGACAATACGAGTCAATGAATAATCCCCATAGCTCAAGCTTGGCTGATACACCACACCTGCAGGTGAATTGGTATTATAAATTTCAGGACGATAGATTCTTTGGAAGCTTTCCATGGTGCTGATCGCGCTGATCAATTCGAAATCAGTGTAATCACGTAATAAGTCACCTGCACAGTAGAATGCTAAAGGTGCATTGCCATTTTCAGGTTTGAAATAACGAACGCTTAAACCCATTTTTGCGAAGTATTCATCGGTACGTGAATAGTCTTCATTAGTATATTCCACACCTAAAATCGGGTGAACATTGGCAGTGCGGTAATAAGTTTTAGTCGTTGAAACACTTAAACAAATCACAGGCTGTTTGTTAAATTCAGCTTTAAAGGCTTCTGAATTTACAAGATGTTGATACAACTTGCCGTGTAGATCACCAAAGTCTTCAGGCTTTTCATTGAACTTGCAACCCAGTGATGGCAATACCACACTAAAGTCATAATCACGCACATAAGATGAAAAGCTGTTGCCAATCATGCCTTCAATACGTTCATTAGTATGATGATCGATAATGGTACTTTTTAAGGTTTCAATGAATGGGAAAGTTTGACCCTTGCCTTCGATATCAATTTCCGCAGAGATGATATCGATTTCAAGTGAATAACGATCACCTTTTGGATTGTCGACCGTTGCCAAGCTATTAAAACGGTTATTGATCATTGCTAAAGTGCGACGAAGATTTTCTTGGCGGCTTTCACCACGTGCCAAATTAGCAAAGTTAGTCGTCAAACGTGTATTGTTTGCTGGCTCGTAGTTCTCATCAAAACGAATGCGTTTAATTGAACATTGAAATGCTGTACTCATGGAGATGTGCCCTAAATTTTTTAAATAAAAGCTAAATTTCTGTATGAGGCAATTAAAGCGTGAATTTAAACATGAGTAAAACGATATAAATTCAATAAAAGATGAGTAAAATTCACTTTAAAGCTGGTTTTATAAATAAGTCTCTTCGTATTGACTACAAAAAGGATCTCACCAATAATAAAATTATCTCTTAAAAAACAAGGTTTAAGGTTAATTAAATAAACTGTCTTTTCAATCGACCAGGTGCTCGAGGACAATTGATTGGTTATACAGTGGTCCAAAATGTGAAAGTGTGGTGACTCACCCAAATGAGTATTTTCATACGCATTATATTAATGATCAGGTCAATATTTCTGGCCATTTAGAAGCTTATTCAGTTGCAAAAGGTACTACTCTCAAGTTACCTGTTGAATAACTGAGGTTGTAGTCCCGAATATTACGAATCACTTGACGATGCCATTCACGAGTATAAAATAGCGCGCATAAAAGGAGATGGTATTCCTCTTTCTACAAACCGCCATTCTGGCTGAGGATGCCTACGTAACTCTCTTTCCAGGTAGAGTGCGTAGGTGTGCGCTCTACTTTTATTTGGAGCACTTTTACCATGTATTTATCTCTTCTCTCAATTGCTCTTGGCTCTGTACTCGGTGCCTGGTTACGCTGGGAATCAGTTTAAAATTTAACAGTGTGTTTGCACATATTCCCTTTGGTACTTTCATTGTCAACTTGGTCGGTGCTTTTATTATTGGGCTTGCTGTTTCACTTTTCTCTAACAGTTCAATCACTCCAAACTATAAGCTGTTTTTAGTGACCGGATTTTGTGGTGCATTGACCACATTCTCTACCTTTTCTGTAGAAGTGGTTGAGTTATTACAAGCATTAAAATTTGAATATGCCATTTCCAGCATTGCGATTCATGTTGTGGGTTCGTTGATCTTTACGGTTTTGGAAATGCTGACTTATCAATTGGCGACGAATCACTAAAAGCAAAAGACTAATTGAATTTTTCTCATCTTGGCATTAGAAAATATCAGCATATCGAAGCTTCATGACGTGCTTAAATCGCTAAAATATAGGGTTTAGATTTAAACCCTATAATTATGTCGAATAAACTTGAACGTCAAAAACTGACTCTCCCAGAAGGTCATGAAAAACTTTTGCTTCATTCCTGCTGTGCTCCATGCTCAGGTGAAGTGATGGAAACCCTGATCGAATCAGGTATCGACTTTTCGATCTTTTTCTACAATCCCAACATTCATCCTGTCAAAGAATATGAAATTCGTAAGGAAGAAAATATTCGCTTTGCAGAGAAGCACAATATTCCGTTTATTGACTGCGACTATGACAAAGATAATTGGTTTGAACGGGCCAAAGGCATGGAAAATGAACCTGAAAAAGGCATTCGCTGCACTATGTGTTTCGATATGCGCTTTGAACGAACAGCTCTTTATGCTGCAGAACATGGCTTTAGCCTGATAAGTAGTTCACTGGGCATTTCCCGTTGGAAAAACATGCAGCAGATTAATGACTGTGGTCATCGCTCTGCATCGCATTATGAAGGCATTACTTATTGGGATTACAACTGGCGTAAAAATGGTGGCGCTGTTCGTATGCTCGAGATTAGCAAGCAAGAAGAGTTTTACCAACAGGAATATTGTGGCTGTGTTTATTCACTACGCGATACCAACCGTTGGCGTATGAGTAATGGCCGTGACCGAATTAAACTCGGCGTGAAGTTCTATTCCAATGCGATGGAAGATGAGACTTAAGCTTCTGTCGCTGCATACCAATTTTTCCAAGAGCTGGTTCCGCGTACCTCAATCGGCACCGTTGGAATCAGTTTTTCTTTTAAGACTTCGGTTTGTTCAACCGCTTTGGCGAGTCTGGCTTTAACTGAGTGAATGCACTCACGATCACCAAATTCACAGCGATCCAAAGTCGTTCCGCCACATGGTCCATTGGCTAAACCCTTCGGACAGGTTTCCGGGCAGATATATAAGGTATCACCCAAACGGCATTGCCCACAACTTTCACAGCCCACTACCCCGTGCTTACTGATATATTCAGTTTTGAGTAAGGCATTCGCCGCTGCAGATTTACCCCAAAAACTGGCCTGAAAGATGAACTGGCCTATGTCTTTAGCAATTCTAGATTCAAACAAAGCATCATGCATCAAGTGAAGTTGATGATATTTAATAATCTGAGAAGATGTGGGCTGACGGGAATAATAAGGCAATTCCGGCATAAATTCCTTTCCTGTCTTCACTTGCCACAGTGAATTCCAGAGTGATTCAAGTGCATCTAAATCAAGATGCCGATATTGCTCGATATAGCTTTCGAGTAGCATCTGCTCTTCAGGCTTGTGACAGGCAGAGAGATGAATTCCGGCAAAACCGAGATGCTTGCACATCAGGATCTGTAAAGCACAGCGCAAAAACATCCGATCGGTTAAGCCTACCTGTTTTTCATCTGCCAATACCTTCAGCATATGCGGGGTGATGACAATACCTGCAACTTTGTGTTTAACCATAAAATTGGCACGCGCCAAGCTTAAGGGCATGACACATGCTAAAATTTTTTGTGTGTACTGATGATGATTTAAAAATATCTTGGCTTGTTTTAAAGCACTGAGGTCATAGCCTAATTGGGTAATGATATAGTCTGCGCCCGCTTTTATTTTCTTATGCAGTTTCAGATACTGCGCATCACGTTCTGCTTCAGCATATTTAAACGGGTTAAAAGCCACACCAATACAAAAACCGCCATATTGCTTGGCTGCCATCACTGCATTAACAGACTCGAGATAGCGAGTACGTTCAGCCTCTTTATCACCATGCTGATGCTCTTTGAGCTTATCACCCGTGAGCAGCAATAGATTTTTTAGATTTGCCGCATCGGCTTGCTGCAAAAATGATTCGAAGTCCTGGAGATCCCGACCTTTACCTGCGAAATGTAAAACCTTATCAACTGAACCTGAATAATGCTGACTGGCTTCAAGCGGTACAACGTCATGGTCTGAATGTACACGATCCGCCAAAGTCATAACGCTTGGATAGCCTGCGAAATCGGTTTTCACAGGGAAAATCTCTGTTAATGAGGTGAGATATTCCACCAATACACAAAACTGGTTTTGCTGAAAAAAGGAAGATAATCGAGACATATACAAAGGAGATCTAAAGGATTAAAAAGAAATTAAGCTGAATTATAGGTCAGAAAGATTGAAATACCACCTGCCACTACCAGTAAATAGCTGTGACAGAAGTGATCTTACTAAGTGGTAATTATCCCCAAACCTCTTTCGCAACTTCATTCATCAGTTTGATTTTCTTCCATTGGGTATCATAGGAAACCTTGTTTCCTTCTTCCATCGAAGCAAAACCACTCTGAAGACACAAGCCTAACCGCTCTAATGGCAGGAAGTTAGAAGCGGTTTGAATACGGCTGATGATCTCGGATCTGCCTTCCACCCTTTCAGTCTTGGTTGAAATCAAACCTAAAAAGACTTCTGCTTGCGAGCTCTGCAATTTGGCTAGAGGTTCAAAACCACCCGCTCGCTCAGTATCAAATTCCAGAAAATAGCGATCGATATTTTGAAGCTCGTTCAAAACATGATCCGCAACAAAGTCATATCCACCCTGATACAGCCAGCTCGAACTAAAGTTTCCGCGTTCGATATGCAAGGCAACAAACAGATCAGCAGGCTTATTGTCTAAGGCCATATTTAATGCTTTGACACAGCAGCCAGCCAGTTCTACCGGATTTATCCCCTGCTCAAGCTCCTGCGTACGATAGCGTTCATCACACAGATATGCCAAAAACTGGTCATTGATCTGGATATAGCGGCAGCCCTGATCATAAAGTGCAGTTATTGCTTCTCGAAAACATAGACCCAAATCCTGGATATAGGCATCTAAGTCACCCGCATAATAACGGTTATTTCGCAGATACGGATACAGCATCATATTCGGACTAGGCAGACAATATTTGGCTGTGGCAAAACCTTCAATCGCTTGGTGCAAATAGCGATAGTGCGCTAAACAGTTGTGATCTGCATTAAAGGAAATCTTGTCAGTAACCCGAACATCATAGGGTTTACTGATGACATCTTTATATTTTAAGCCATCCCGTATTTTATGGCCTTCAATTCCATCGAGCTGTTCCAGGAAATCAAAATGCCACCAGGCACGGCGAAAATCACCATCTGTCATCACTGAACAATCGAGATCGAGCTGGATATCGACCAGATTATCAATTTCTGCATTTTCGAACTGTCGCAAAGTTTCTTCATAAATGACACGATCCGCAAAATCATAACGTGCCTTCTTTAATTTTAGCGCTCTTAAAAAGCTGCCGATATGTTCTGCTTTATTGCCTGCATACTGATTTTTAGCAGCTTGAGTGGTATTGCTTGTGGTCATTGTTTTAATTCATCGTCGTATAAATGCCATGAATGGATCAGCATTTATTTAAATAGAGGGAGGCAGAACGTCACTTGGGCAATCCAGGACGTTGAGTCAATAAAATATTTCTGTAAGAGATTAGATTTCAACAGGAAAACCAGCTGAAGGAGATAAGCAGAAAAAAGAATAAAAATAAAATGGTTTAAAAATAAGCATAATTTACCTGAACACACGCCCCGTGCGATATCGAAATGGATGATGCGGGAGTGATATAGGCGCGCAAAAGTAAATTGAAAAAGATCAAATCAAATTAAGACATCCCCTATTAACGCCCACCGCATTATTTTGGTCTGCTTTAGGCCGGTCTCCGGACTTAAGGATATTGAGTTAATACCCTATTCACCGTTGCGGGGGCAGTGTTAGCTTGCACAAATGTGCACTAACTTCCCAGTTTCACTTCTCTAAGGAAGCACCTGAAGCGATGCAAAGCCTAAGGTTAAGTTTTTGCTAAGTCAAACAGTTTATGATGATTTCTCCTCACCTTTCAGATACTCCAAAACAACTCCACTCATGCTGAGGTGATTCACTTATTCGACATTCTTTGCTCAGACAGACACAAAACAATCCTTTTCAAGATCATCCTGTGTCTATTTACTTCATTTTTTGAGCATTATTTTGTTTCTGATTTGGAGTGTTGTTGATGACTGTTCATCCAGCGATACAGTACTGGTAAAAGCACTAAAGTCAGCAAGGTAGAGGAAATAATCCCGCCAATCACTACGGTTGCCAGTGGCCGTTGAACCTCAGCGCCTGTTCCGGTTGCCAGCGCCATCGGTACAAAGCCCAGTGAAGCCACACAAGCTGTCATCAACACTGGTCTTAAACGCAAAATAGCTCCCTGCCACACGGCTTCATGCAATGGATACTTGGCCCTTAATTCCTTGATAAAGGTCAGCATCACCAGTCCATTGAGGACTGCAACACCAGATAAGGCAATAAAGCCAATCCCAGCTGACATCGATAAGGGAATATCCCTTAGCCAAAGAAATACCACACCACCGGTCAAGGCAAAGGGTACCCCGGTAAAGACCAATAGACTTTCCTTTACATTGTGAAAGACCGCCATCAGTAAAATAAAGATGGTGATTAAAGCCAGTGGAATAACGATTTGCATCCGTGCTTTGGCTGAAGCCAAATTTTCAAACTGACCGCCATATTCAATCCAATAGCCACTTGGTAAATTGTATGCTTTGAGCTGTGTCTGCACATCAGATACAAAAGAGCCTAAATCACGCCCTTCAACATTCGTTGTGACCACAACTCGGCGCTTACCATTTTCTCGGCTGACTTGATTAATGCCTTCAATGGTAGAAACTTGTGCGACATCAGACAATAAAATACTGCCGCCATTTGGAAGCTGGATCGGTAACTGGGAAACAGATGCAACACTTCGATTTTGCTCACTCAAACGAATAATAAAATCAAAACGACGATCGCCTTCTAGAATCTCTCCTACGCTTTGTCCACCAATACTTACAGCCACCACATCCTGAATAGATTTCACGCTCAAGCCATATTGGGCAGCTAAAGCTTTATCAATCTCTACATTGAGTAAAGGCAGACCCGAAGTTTGTTCAACTTTCACCGCACTGCTACCTGCGACTTGCTGAATGATTTTCGCGATTTTTGCAGCCTCAGTATTCAGAACCTGCATGTCATCACCAAAAACCTTCACTCCCACATCACTACGTACCCCTGAAATCAGTTCATTAAAACGTAGCTCAATAGGCTGAGAAAACTCACTATTATTGCCGGGAATTGTCGCAAGATAAGCTTCCATTCGGGTTCGAAGTGCATCCAGACTTTCTTTTGAATCTGGCCATTCCTCACCTGGTTTCAGCATGATATAACCATCGGAAATATTCGGTGGCATCACATCTGTCGCCACTTCAGCAGTCCCGGTACGGGCAAATACAGCTTTAATTTCGGGAAAGTTTTTCAGTAAAAGCTTTTCGGTATTTTCCTGCATACGTAATGATTCTTCTAGTCCTGTGCTTGGCGAGCGTAATTGCTGTACCGCAAAATCACCCTCACTCAGCTGGGGTGCAAACTCACTACCAATTTTCGTGCTGAGCAGACCGGTGATGACCAGGAGACAAGCGGCAAAAGTTAAAACCACCGCCTTGTATTGATAAGCCATATCCAGTATCTGCTGATATCGGGTTTTGAGCCAGATTATCCAGCGGCTTTCCGTTTCTTTGATCTCCCCTTTAACCCATAAAGCAACCGCAGCAGGCACAAAGGTGATCGATAAAATAATAGCTGCCACCAGTGCGAGAACAACGGTTAAAGCCATCGGATGAAATAGTTTTGCTTCTACGCCACTTAAAGCAAAAATCGGTAAATACACCACCAAAATAATAAGCTGACCAAAAATGAGGGGACGACGTGCTTGCCGGGCAGCCAGAAAAACTTCCTTAAAGCGCTCATTTTGTGTGAGAGGTCGTTTTAACAGTTGCTGTGCATGGGCTAAACGCCGAATACAGTTTTCGACAATCACCACAGCACCATCGACAATAATGCCGAAATCGAGTGCACCTAAACTCATCAGATTTGCACTGATATTTTTCTGTGCCATCCCGGTTAAGGTAAACAGCATAGAGAGTGGAATGACACAGACAGTAATCAAGGCAGCACGGATATTCCCTAAAAACAGGAACAGAATGATGATGACCAGGATTGCTCCCTCTACCAAGTTTTTCTGAACGGTTTTAATCGCCTTCTCAACCAAGGTGGTACGGTCGTACACCGTTTCAATCACCACCCCTTTAGGCAAACTATTCTGAATATCTTGAAGCTTGGCATCCACAGCTTTAGAAACAGTCCGGCTATTTCCACCCATCGCCATCATGGCAATCCCTAAAACGGTTTCTTTACCATTATAGGTTGCGCCACCGGTTCTTAAATCATGCCCAATAGAGACTTGCGCAATATCACCAACCCGAATTGGGCTGCCATTTGGGCTACCCAGCATGGTGTTCTCAATATCAGAAAGACCATTGAATTTACCCGGTATACGTACCGTCAGTTGCTGACCATTGGCTTCAATATAACCTGCACCTCGGTTCTCATTATTTTGTGCTAAAGCCTGTTGCAGTTGTTCTAATGAGATATTCAGTTGCTGCATCCGGTTTAAATCAGGAGAGACCACATAGGTTTTTTCAAAACCACCAATACTGTTGACCTCTGCGACCCCCTCAACACGTTGCAGTTGAGGACGCACAATCCAGTCCTGAATCTCACGCAAATCCATCGCCGTGTATGCAGTTTCATCCGGCTTTTTCGCATTCGGATCTGCCTTCAGTACCCATTGATAAATCTCACCCAGACCAGTTGAAACGGGTGACATCGTCGGTGCGATTTGAGCAGGCAACTCAGATTGCACCTCCTGTACCCGTTGGTTAATCTGCTGACGGGCCCAATAAATATCAGTGCCATCTTTAAAGACGATGGTGACTTGAGAGAGTCCGTAACGGGATATGGAACGGGTAAGCTCCAGATTCGGAATGCCTGCCATGGCATTTTCAATAGGATAGGTAATCCGCTGTTCGACCTCAAGCGCAGTGAAACCATTGGCTTGAGTATTAATCTGGACTTGAGTATTGGTAATGTCGGGTACAGCATCAATTGGAAGTTTCTGATAGCTATACACCCCGACCGCAATCCAGGTACAGACAAAGAGCATCACCCAAATCGCATTTTGTATGGAAAAATGAATGATTCTTTCGAATAAACCTTCTGGTTTCGGCAGATCAGAATTAATGCTCATGGCCTGCCTCGTCTTTTTCTAATTCAGATTTGAGCAAGAAACTGCCTTGAGCGATATACTTCTGCCCTTCGGTCAGCCCAGAAATCACTTCAAGCCATTGTCCATCACTTGAAGCCTGCCCCAGTTGCACTTTCTGTGCTTTCAAACGGACTTGGCCTTTTTGTTCTGAATCTATGATGAAAATACTGTCTTCACCTTCAATACTTTGCAGCGCAGACTTTTGAATCCGTAGGGCTGATTTTGTAGGAGCTTCCGAAATCAATACCCTCACCAACACATTAGGACGCAACTCAGCCGCTTGCGCATCGAGTTTTGCACGCACCACCAGACGCCCTGTTTGTACATCTGCCTGAGAGGTTAAGCTTTGTACAATAGCCCTATAGGTTTGTTGTGAATCATTCACTTTAAAGTCAATTTTTTGTCCGGCTTGCAGTTGACCTGAGAATTGATTCGGCAAATTAAACTCAAGCCATAAATCTTTCAGCTGCTCAATAACAAAGAGTTGATCAGCCAGTTGCACATTTTCACCAACCACAATATCTTTTTGACTGATCACCCCGGAGATCGGTGCTCGAATCAAAAAGCGTCCATTGTTATTGCCGCTCGCCCCTAATGCATTTAAACGTGCTTGTGAGGACTGGACAGTAATCTGTGCTTGACGGTAGGCACTTTCTGCACGCTGGTAATCCTGTTTGGCAGAAATCCCCTGTGACCAGAGTTGCTGTTCGCGCTGGTAATCTTGACGGGCCAAATCCAGATTCGCCTGTGCCATACGCAAGGTTGCCTGTTGGTCGATCAGTTCAGGAACGATCAGTACAGCCAGCGTTTGCCCTTTTTGCACGCTCTGTCCTAAAGCCACATTGACCTGCTCAACATGACCACTAAAGTTAGGGGAGATATGCGCTTGTTGATCGGTATTCACCACCAATTTACCTGGCAGGGTCGTGAGCTTTTCAACCAATCCTGTGGATGCAACAGCAACTTTTAAACCTTGTTCAACCATTTGTTGGCTGGTCAGTTGTATTTCGCCTTCTTCAGCATGTCCTTCTTCAGAACTTTCTTCATCAGAATGTTCAGCATTTCCCTCATCATGGCCATGTCCCTCAGATTCATTTGTTTTGGAACTTAACCAAATAGTGACACTGACCAAGATCGTGATAATAATCAAAATCGTGATCATGAGAGACTGAGATAATTTTCCGTTTTGCTTGGCTTTCATTTTATCGTGCTCCCCCATTGATTAAGTTTTGTGATGCTTCGACTACCTTTTTATTCAGTTGTATATAGGCATCCGAACGGCTAATTTCTTCATAACTTGTGCCAATACTGAGTGCTTCAGCTGTGAGGGTCGTTTGCCAAGCCTGACGTAGAATTTGTAATTGACCCAATCGAAGATTCTGCAGTTGAGTGGTTGCTTGCTGAACGTCGGTAATTGACAGTTTTCCTGCCTGAAAACCTTGTAAAGTACGGCTCTGAACTTTGGTCGCCAATGTAAGTTGTGCTGTGGTGGCATCGAACTGGCTACGTAAACCTTTGAGCTGATGCATGCTGTTGGCAATATCGAGTATTTGTTGCTTCAGCTCACGCTGCTGCTGTTGGTTCAGCAGTATTTGCTGTTGCTGGACCATCGGGATCGCATATTGCTGGCGGTTAAAAATATTCAGGGGAATATCCACGCCCATTGCCAAAGTCGTATCGTTACTTTCATTGGGAGTTTTGCTACGTTTCATGCCTACATTTAAAGTGGGATTGGGACGTGCCTGTATTCTTAGATTTTCAATTTGATGATCCGATTGCTGAATATTCAAGGCATACAGTTTTTCTAGCCACCCTTCAGCGATATAACGTTGTACAGTTTGATGACTTTGCTCTGGCCAAGGAATAGCGGTTTTATTCAATTGAAGGTGTGAAGACGTTTCTCCCCACAAATGAGACAGCTGACGACCAGCGGATTGTTGATTCAGCATCGCTTGCTGATAAAGTCGTTGGAATTCTAGCGCTTCAATTTGAGCGCGCTCAAAATCAACCAGTGCAATACTGCCGGCCTGATAGCGTTTCTGCGCACTGTCCAGATTGGCTTTACTTGTTTTTAACTGTACTGAATAAGCAGACTGTTCAACCTCAGCAAGTGCAAATTGCGACCATGCAAATCTAACAATCAGTTGGCTTTGCGCCTTCCATAATTGCTGTTGCAATTGGATTTGTTGATCCGAGGTATTGGCAATCACCTGATTCAGCTTACGCTGACCAAATAGATCTAGTGGTTGACGAATACCGACATTGAATTCCTGTTCTTGATCCGAGCCAAAGCCAGATTGCTCTATGCTTATACTTGGATTCTGCCATAACCGGCTTTGCTGGATATTCAATTCAGAAATCTGCTGGCCTTGTTGCCACAGCTGATCTTGAGTCTGGTAACTTTGTACTTTTGCTAAAGCGGATTCAAAGCTGGTAACGTTTTCAGCATGGCTGTATTGCATAGCTGCTGTACACACACAGGCAAGCAAACTATGACAGAAGAATGCCATTGATTGTAAAGACATGATTTTTCCCACTTATTTAAATAATAAAAGTGGTGGGAATGTTTTAGGCTACCCCACCATGAGCGGGGAAAATTCGGGAGGTGGGCTTTGTTGAAACAGATCAGGTGGCTGATAACTGTTATTCCAATAGAAATGTGGAATAGTTTTATCATCTGAAGGTAGAGTTAACAGGCTGATTTTTTCATTTTGCACAATCAAGTGCGTCATCGACGGTAGATGATCTTGATGATCTTCACCGATTTCTAAATCGCTACTGACTGTTTTTATGTTTTCTGACTGTCCATTATGATCGTGTTGACGACTATCGCTGGCACATAAGGTATTTTGGTGATGACCAAAATGATAAGTTTGCAACACCTGCGCCTGCTCTTCATGGACACAAAAGGCTGCCGCCACGTTCCACAGGCTTTGGAACATGAACAGGGTCACCAATACTGTAATCCATTTTACTGAACGCATAATTGCATCAAAATTAATATTTGAATTGATTATAAGGCTTGGAGTAAGACTAAGGTCAATAGTTTGCTAATAAAAAATAGTAAGCTTAAGGGGATTTTTAGAGTTTTTTAAATTCTTCTAGTTAGTCATTTTATTTAAATAAAAGGCGTCTACATACTCGGTGGCTATTCATACTTTAGTTCGCTATTTGCTAGAGGGGTTAAATTCAGAAGGAGCAAATGCAAATAATATTTATGCCTTTGAACGTGGGGAACAAGGTTATATAGAGACGAAATGGTCTCAACTCGGAGCAACAGGTATTTCATATCCTGACCACAATGATTTATGGAATACAGTCGCAGAGTGGGCAAAATATGCTGGAGATGAACAAAAGTGGGATAAATATATTAATCAGTTAGCACAACAATCTCCAAAAGATCTAGAACCTTTTGAGAGAGGAATTATTGCTAACTATATTTCCACCGTAGAAGGTGCATATAAGTTTATGGGGTTAAAACCTACACCAGTTTCAGAATGGATTTATGTATTTGATAAGAAAATAAGATTAGGGCAAGTGGAGGAAATAAAAAATACTAGTGGTGAAAAGCTGGTAATTGATCCTATTGATTTATATGGAACCGATACAGATCCAAGTCGCAGTGAGTTGAAATCTTTAAAAGAGCATTTAAGATATAAAATTGGCCAAGATTATATAAGTATTATATCTGATGAATATGGAACAACCTTAACTGAGGGTCTAGCAAATATACGTTATGAAAATTTATGGAATGTCCAATCAAGAATTCATGCTTTAGCTATATGGTTTTCAAAAGTTGCAGAACAACCCGCAGCTATATGGTGGGCACAAAAACAAACCAATTTACATCCAGTAATCATAGATCAGGTAAAGAAAAGAATAATAGATAGCCCAGATGTATTTCAAGAAAGTGATTTGAATTTCTGGATCCAGAATATAACTACTCATATTGATAAAAATAAATTCCCTGTTCAAACTAGCTGGTATGACATAAAAAGAGTTTTGGAGAAAAGTCCCCATTCTTTATCAGATTTATATTTTAATTATTTGAAAGATACTCTAAATCCCATATTATCTATGCAATCAGACCACAAGCTAGAGAAAACATACCTCCCTACCAAAACAAATGAACAATACCTATTTTCTAAATTTGAGATAGATTTTCCTGGATATGCATCAGAAAATATAAAAATACATAACGAAAATATTCAAAATGTCATTAAAATTCTTTCTGAAAAATTTATACAATATCTTAATCTTGTTAATAACTTAAAAGATGAGTCAACTAAGCACTTTTTTCATCACTTTTATTTTCCTTCTATTAATTTTGATAACCCACTTAAACCACAAAGAAATATCCATGAAAAAATTGGAAATTTAATACTATGGATGTGTGATCTTTTAAAAAAACTATCAATATTTAATGAAGCACTCTTAATAGAAATTATTGAAGAGTGGCCTAAAGATGATCAGTTAATTTTCAACAGATTAAAGTTATTTGTTTGGGCAAACTCTAAAAGCATTGATAAATGGCATATAAATAAGGATATCGAATGTCTATCTAATGATTTATTTTGGAGTAGATATATTGAGTCTGAAATTATGTCTTTCATATCCAATCAATGGGATAGCCTTAGGGAAGATATCAGATCACTTATTGAGCATAAAATCATTAATTATCGACAAAAATATGATCGTGAAACTAACGAAAGATTTATTGATTACAAAAATTATCAAGTCGGTCGTCTATTAAATGTAATAGCCCAAACGAAATTAGGCCTCTCTAGTTATGCATATACAGAGTTTACAAAAATTAAAAGTACTGATAATTGGCAAGAGAATTATGTAGAGCAAGAGAGTTTAATAGCTGGAATTCAAAGTGGGTGGATATCAACTAATACTTCCTTTGATGAACTAAATTCAATAACCGATAGCACTGAATTTTTTAAAAAAATTGAGTTATTAGAATCTGATAGAAGCACTCCATTTGAAGAAAAAAAACCCTTTATTGGATTTATAGAAAAAAAATTGAGCGAATCGTTAAATAAGCTTTTAGAAGAAGTGGAACGGAATAATAATCGAGAAAAATACTGAATACAATTTTTTGAGAATATTCCTTCAGATGCAAATTCGGAGAATTTAATTGAAATTGGAAATGCTGTTTTAAAATTACCAAAAGAAATTATTTTTACATGTCGTTTCTCTTTGACTAGGTGGTTAGAAGGGAGATTTATTGGTGCTTGTAAAAATCGACAAGATTATTTTTGGAGAGTATGGGACTTTATTCTCAATACATTTAACCTTATTGGTTCAGAAGCTAATAATAGTGCATTTGGAGAAACTTTCGAACATGGCCGTAAAGTTGAAAAATCGAGGAAAACATTAGAACATGCTATGAATTCTCCAATAGGTCAATTAGTAGATGCTATTTTTGATATTTACAATGCTTGGGACCTAAGTCCTCATGAGTTCCAAAACGAAGCTCTCTGGAGGTTAGAAATAGCCCTTAAAAGTAAAGGAGAAGGATCTCATCATGCTATGAGTATGATTATGCTTCGCTTTAATTTTATGTATAAAAATTATGAAACATGGTCTAAATATAATTTAATACCAATTTTTAATCCAAAAAATAAGAATAGTGAAGTTGCATGGGATAGTTTTTTTCATATCCAACATAAGCCTTCAAATGAAGCTATTTTAATATTAAAACCATTTTTCCTTGATTTGTTTGAAAAAGACTTAGAATGGCCAAAAAGTGAAAGATTTAAAAATCATTTAGCATCACTGTTAATACAGTTTTGCTATTGGTCTTACCCTAGACAAACATTATTTACTAATGTAGAGGTAAGAAAAATTTTAAGAAAGTTCGATAGTGATATGTTATCTCATAGTCTATGGATACTTTCAGATATAGTTAATAAAGAAAATTCCTGGTTAAGTTTTGGCAGATTTTTCTTTAAAAATATCTGGCCTAAAGAAAATTTTTGTCAAACGTCAAAAACATCTGAAAGGTTATTAGATTTGGCTATAGAAACATCCGAGTATTTCACAGATATCGTTAAAAATATTGAACCATATTTAAGAAACATTGAACCAACTTCAATTTTCCTATACCAGTTAACTAACAATGAAGATAAATATTTACTGACTGAGAAGTACCCTCAAGAGGTCCTTCTTTTGTTAGACAGAGTGATTGGCCAAAGAATTGAGTCTTATGATAATTCGTTAGCTAAAATACTAGAAAAAATAGTCAAGGAAAAACCTGTACTTAAGAATTCTATAGCTTGGCAGCGTCTTCATAAATTATCAATTAGTGTTTTTTAATTTTGACTCGGCTATTTAAATTTATATTTATCTATAGAAGCCCTGCGATTCTGCGATTTCACCTTGTATCCTGTATGTTGTAGGGCTTTCAGTATCGAGACTCTATAGTTTTCGGTTTTGCGATTCCTCGTATCAATTGCAAAGGAATCGCAGCATATCGCCGTGCTGTATCATCGCCAACTTAGTATAAGAGGCTATCTAACTCTATGTTTATGAATTATTTGATAGAATCACTTCGCATTCATACATAGAGAAAATAAATGTTTAAGAATACGAAGTTTATTAAATTTTTATTGGGGTTCACTGCACTTACGGCGTCTACTATTGGCTTTGCTCAAAATAGCTCAGAAAAAGAATGGCAGCATGTCTATGATGCCCGAGAGGCTTTCTACGAGAAAAATATAGGGAAGCTACCTAATGACATTATGAAAGCCCCTAACTTATTTGGTGTTTGGCCGGGTGGTGGCTTTTACGTAATACCTGCCGACAAAATCAAAAAAGGGCTATGGGTATATTCTACTTTTGGCCTTACCAATACCGACATGCCTGCAAGCTTAACAGCTACAGATATTGAGGTTAAATATAATGACCAAGGTAGGGTTGTTTCCAGCTCATCAAAATTAGAGAAAAAGAGTAAAGCTATATCTGCATCTGGAAAAGCTGGTTATGGATATGAAGTGCTCATGATTGCAAAAGAAAATGCTGAATGGCCACTTTGGTTTATGCAATGGACAGGAAATATAATTCTACTGAACGATGTAGATCTATTGGCCAGAATAGAAAAGAATAATGGCTTAACAGTTGAAGCGATACCTGTAGGTAATAGTGAGAATGACACCATTAATGTGCTTATAGCTAAAGCACAAAAGCCTTTAGCTACAGATATCAAATTGCCTAATGGAAATATGCAGCTTTTAATCGCCACTGTTATTACGGATGATGAAATGCAATGGTCAATAGAAAATGGTCGTGATGCTCTATTAAAGAAACTAATGGATGCAAATATAGGACAGATCAGTGACCGAAATAGACCTTCAGTACTAAAACAGTAGATTCGTAAAATAGATACTACTTAGGAGTTTGTGCGAATTTGCGAATTATAGCTGTATGCCTTGTATAGCTTACTATTCCGTTTCGCGTTCATTATAAATTTAAGTTTGCTAATTGCGAATCATACGATGATTTTCTGTTACTTCGCATTCAATTCGCAGAAGGTTGCACGCCATTTGCACAATAATTGCGAACCCTAAAAGCCTACGACTAAAGGAGTTTAGGGGATAATTCGCAAATTAGCAGCTATTTAAACAATAAAGGGTTTAATTCAATGTGTGTGGACTTGTTGATAGTAATGAGTCGTACATAATTGAATTCGATTAACTCATTAAGGCAATTATCAAATGCTTTCGCCTTTCTTAGATGTGATGGAGCTCCTCTCAGCGCTATTGCTTTAGGGATACAATTGTTTTTTTGCTCCATGCACTTTCGAATAAGCCACTTAATCAACCGTTCAGCATCACTTTCCGTTTTGACTTCAATATCTGCATACATAGCCCATTCATTGAGTGAGTGCTTAACGACCTCACAAGCCCCTGTTAAGGTCTTGGCATCAATCCATTGTAATCCCTCAAAATAAGCGAATACGGTAGCTAAGCGCCGTGCTAATTGACTGGCACGACTGGCAAATGCTTGTAGGTATTCGTAGCGCTTACCTTTGCCCTGTAGTTCCTCAAACATGTTGTAGAACGATGCATCTATATCCCTTGCTTCATCATTCATAGGAATGACATAACGCCCATTGTAAAGTTCTTGCCCCCCTTGTGGTCTAGGGCAGTCATCAAGCAAGTATTCACACCGTGTCCAGTAAGCTATTAACCGATGGTCATGATTGGCATTCTTAGATCGGTAAATAGCATCTTGCAAACGTGTCCCTGCCAAGTTCTCAGGGATGGTTAAAATGAATCTAGGCAAGAAACCTTGGCCACGTAGCACTGGATCTCTCAATGCATCAGATAAAACCTCATGCTGTCCCTGTAAATTAAAGGTCAATCGAACATCATAAGCACGACCACTACCATTTAAATTGGATTTAGACCGGGTGCGCTCCACAAAACCATCATCAAATAATTTGGCATATCCTCCAATCGCTTGGGTGCGGGTATCTCCTTTCATGGTATAACCACCAAAGAACTGACCAGCTTCATCACTAGCAATAGATGCATTATTTAATATGCCATCCACGTAAAGCCCTGCAATAGATTCCAAGGTAATGTCACTGTATAAGGTGCTAGGGTCATTCGGAGGTGGGTTCTCTGCACCGTATGCCTCTTTGTCCTTTTTGTTTAATCCAGCTTGTCCGCTTTGCCATTGTTTAAGGTCACGGCTATATTGTTCATATTGTTTACGTTCATGCTGAATAATGGCCTTGTCTGCCATATTACGACTGGTGCTTTTACGGCTTCCACTTTGTCCTTCAGTGAGTAGATATAAACTGCATGGCTCACCTTGAAGGTTAAATGGATGAGGTGCATTTACGTGGGCTTGAGCAATATGTGACATGGCACCTATGACACATTGAGCTGTCATACCAATTGGCGCTTGTACATACTCAGCAATAGCAATAACGGCATCCCTTGCAAGTGGTGGTAATGCATGGATTGGATAAGTGCTATTTAAGGAAGTTTCAGCCTGCGCCAATGGTAATAGTTCACCCCACTGATTTAAAGCTGGTAATTGCTCAATGGCATAATCAAGAAACGCTTTTACTTCCTCTGCATCGTCATCCTGTGACAGCTCAGTTAAAAACTCACTTTCACCAGCTTTCTGAAATTGATTGAGCAATCGAATGGGGCTATTTTTCTCGAGGTTTTGGAATGCTTCAAGCTGTATATGCTCAGGGCGTACAGGCATATACAACCTGTCAAAACCTGACTTTAAAAGCTGATTAATCACGAACTGCATTTGCTCAAAATCAAATGGCTTGAACTCGATTTGATGAGCATCACATAGGCTTGGTAATACTACCAATGCCACGGCGTAGCCTGTTTGAGAAATCTTAAAGAATGCCTCAAGGTTATAGGTGATGATGACAGGTTTATCCTGGTGCAACTCACCCAACATAGCAAAGCCTTTGGCCACTCCATCGGGGATGACTCGTAAGGGTTGTTTATCTTGTAATATGGCACATTGAACAAGCTCTAATTGAGCGTTATAGATCGGCAGAATTAAAGGATTATCATAGCTCACGCCGTTGATATCTACATGGCACTGGTCCACATAGATCGGCTGTAAAGGACTGCCAAAACGCTGAATGACTGGATGATTGATATAGGTATCATCCAGTGGATTAAGTAATGTGCAATTTGCTAAGATGGTGTCGGGTTTGATGGAGGTGGTGTTATTCATTTGGCACCACCTTTATTGCTTTCTTGCCATTCAAAAGCCAAAGGCAATATTTTCTCAATCATTTCTAATTTGGTTTGGATTTCAAAAATCAGGTTCGCAACAATTTCACCGTTAATGATTAATTCCTTACCATTTTAAAAACAGTTGAAAGTAACGGTTGAAATGTCTTTAGCACTTCCAACAAGGCAATGAATAACATCTTGAGCATTGAGATGGTTTGCATCTTTATGTGGTGTAAAAAATGCGCTGGTACAGCTTAGAGATGGGAAATAATCGTTATTAATTGGTTTCGATTTTTGATTTGAGTTAGGCATGATTAATGCGCTCCTTCATTTGTAGGAGTCTTGCCATTCACGACCAAATGAGGGTGGCAGGACCAGAAAGGGTTGGTCGACTGGTAACGAAGGAAACCAGCACACCCGAAGGTGTCCCTCTCCAGCCCCGCCATAACATGCAGATGCATAGAGATATTACGCACAAAAAAAGTCCTATAAGCGGACTGTACGCCTTCATTGTTATAGCCGACCAAAGCTAATTCATCTGCTTTTTGATGAACGGAACTAGCATAAGCGGAACGTCCACAGCTTGCAACAAGAAAAACAGCAATGGTCCAGATGAAGAGAAGCTTTAGAAGGTTGATAGAGAGCTCTTTCATGCTTTACCCCCTTATTCCGAAATGTTTAGCTAAAACTTCCATTCCTTTAGGCAGAATAAAAAATTCAATTTGGCTATAGCTTCCTAGCTCACCATTGGCTTTGATTCTTGTACACTCTTCATACTTAGTCTCACAGTACCCACGTTCTTGGCTATAGTGGGTAGATGCGCGTGCATTGTTAAGTCGTCTATCCCAACCATGTTTACTGAGCCAATCAGCTAACACAGAACGCTTAATATTGAGAAGCTTGCAAGCCTGTTGGAATTTAACGCCGTGATTGGTTTGAGTTATTACCTTTATGGATTTTTCCAAGCCAGTATTTTTATGCTCTAACTCGATAACCTGTTCTGTGTATTCAAGTAATGCCTTGCGTAGTGCGTGAGGATTGTTAATGTCTACATTGTGCTGTTTGGATTGGCATTCCAGTTCTTGCCAACGATCTACGATATGCGCTGTAAATTCAGGCGAAAGAAGTGCAACAAGGATAAGGCTGTCACGCTTTTTTAGTTCGTAGTAATCAAACCACTGGCCACGGTATTCAAATTTTAGTGGCTCAATTTGAGCGTCTAAAATTTCCGCTGCTAATAAATCCTTAATAGTTCTAATAACATTTTTATGCTCTTTGCCAGTCAATTCTGCTATTTCACGACTAGACATAGTTAGAGTAGGTGAAATGATTTGATTCATGAATTAAGCCTCCATTACAGCAAGGCTTTGCATTTGCTTGTTATGCCATTCAACAAGCTGGGCGTAGTCGAAATAGACCGAGGCTTGCTTAGTATCGCCTGTCTTAATTGGTCGAGGAAATGAGGCGTCAGTACGCACAATATGACGTAAGGATTCACGGCTAATGTCCAATAATTCACAAGCTGTTTTGAATTGGACACGTATAGGATTAATGGTCATCTATGCACCTACATGCAAAAATAAGGAGTAGGTGCATAAAAGCAAATTTCATAAGGTGTCATACAAGTGACATGTGCATAAAAAAAGGTGACACCTTTAGGTGACACCTAGAATAAATAATTGAAATATATTATTTTTTTGGATTAGTTATTGCGCAAATTCTTTTAACCAGATTGGTCTGGGTCACTGCTAGATTTTTTAAAATATTAGTAATAGCTGGTGTGTGCTCTTGATGCGGATACTCGTTATTTAGATATTTTGCTTCCCATGCTTGGATGGCTAATAGTAATTCAGGTGCATGCTTTGGATGTTTTTGATCAATTGCAGGATGTATAGATTGTTGAGGTGTATCTTCTCTTTCAGTCTCCCAATGAGATGAATCATTTAGATCAAATGTAGCTAACATATGATCAAAAATTCTTTTAGACTCTTGCTGGTGATAATCTAAAGCAATGTCTAACTTTCTTTTACTAATATTTCCATATCTAACATTTTCATGAATCGTATTACCAATTCGTATATTAACATTCATGTCTTGCAGAGGTTCAAAATAATATAAATCATCACAATCTATTAGAATATGACTCAATTGATAGCTATCAACATGTAGTGAAGATTCAGTAGTATTAAATTTTTCATCATCCAAATAATTTAATACATATGATATAGCCTTTTCAGAATTGACCTTATTTAACTTAAGAAACTCATCCTCTCCTAAGCGTACAAAAACATCAATATGCTTATTAAATTTTGAGTTTTTGAGGAACTTTGAAATAAGTTTTATCGGTCTATTAAATCTTTCCCCAAAATCTTGAATCAAATAAACCAACTCTTCATATTTAATATTATTTCCATCTACTGCCTTAGCAATACTGGTTATTTTTTTACTGTCCTGTAGTGGCTTTTTGAATTCTAATAGCTCAATTAAATTTAGTGCATTAAATTCAGCTAATCTTTGAATTTCAGTTTTTAACCAAGCATATTGTTTAAATTTTTGAGTTAGTTCATGTTCTGCAATTATCTTATTTTATAAATCATTACCATCAAGCGATTCATGATTATTAAATATGAATGCAAGCAATGCATCCTTTAACTGACCCAAACTCAACTTATCCTCATATACACTCTCAATCATAACTTGGTTATGGATGGTAACTTCTGGAACAATATCACCAGTAATAGAATAAGTAGTTAATGACTCAATAGAGCTTTTTTTTAAAAAATGACCTACTTCATACCACCCAGAATCTGATTTTGCATATAGTTTTTCCAATACGTCTAAAACGGATACATAATTCTTTGCTATAGCTTCATGTTGCTTTGCAAATAAGCTCATTTATGCCTCCCACAGCATCTCCCAAAGAAATAGCTAAGCCAATCGAATTGGGCATTGGACTTTCGGGGATCAACCTAGACTTAGCAAACTGAATATAAATGATATTTAATTATAATTGTGTATGTTTGGGTAAGTAGTGTGACAAGATATGTCGCAATAGAAATATACGAATCGCAAACTATCGCAAGTGAATCGCAAGCCATTTGCGAAGTTCAATGTTATATGTAGCAAGGCATACAAAGCCAATTCGCAAAATCGCAAGGTTTCTAGGGAAATATAAAATATATCCACTAAGCCACTATGCCAGTGCTTAAAATACGGCAGTGCTTAATGAAATCCCTGTGATACAAAGGCTTACAAGGTGATTAAGCCATTAAGCCGCGCTTCTGTAGGAAATATATAAAATACAGAATGAATGGCGAGTAATGTCACTTAGTCTTTTTAAATTGGATAATGCTCTGGTCCGCAATTTCTTCTAAATAATTGGCATACCACTGCATCATATTTGCCCTGTCATCTAAATATTGGGCTTTGTTATATACCCCTGCTACGCCGTCCTTAACATGGGCCAAAGCAGATTCAATATGACGCTCATCAAAGCCACGGTTATTTAGTAGTGTACTGGCTATATGCCTAAATCCATGTGGTGTCTGTCTGCCCTCAAATCCCATACGGCGCAAAGCCATGATAAAAACTGTATCTGACTTAGGCTTACTCTTATCGGATCTACTTGGGAATAAATACTCAGAATTGGTTTCATAGGTTTTTAATTCATTGAGTATGGCAATGGCTTGCTTAGGCAAAGGCACAACATGCTCACGGCGTTTCTTCATGCGTTCCTCAGGGATATTCCACAAACCTTGTTCTAGATCGAACTCAGTCCATTTAGCGCCCCTTAGCTCAGTAGGACGGCAAAACAGCATAGCTAAAAGCTGTAAGCCCATACGGACATCCATAGTCGGGTAATTATTAATAGCTCGGATTAAGGTGGGTAACTCCGCCTCACTCACATGGGCCATATTCTCTTTTTTGCCCTGCTGTAGATACTTCTGAATGCCCTCTAATGGGTTGTAATCAATTCGCCCTGTGACCTTTGCATAATCATAAATATCACGGCACATGGCTCGAACTCGGCTTACCTGTTCATAGATACCCTGCTTCTGCTGAATACCTTTTAAATGATTCATCCACTCAATAGGTTTTATGCTGGTGTACAAGCGTTTACCAAAAACAGGGAATACATGCTTTTCTAATGCTCCCTTATTTCGGGTCATGGTGTCAGGAACCCATGTATTTACTTTGGTTTCTAACCACTCACGTGCCAGTACTTCAAAGGTAGCATTATTGTGGTCCAGCTCTTGGCGTTTGCGTTCCTGCTTGGTAATGATTGGATTATCGCCGTGGGATATATCTAAAATAATCTCGGATGCTTTCTTTCTGGCGCCTTTACCCGACAATTCAGGGTAAGTACCGATACCAAGCCATGACCACTTGCCATCAGCTTTTTTATACCTGAATAGCCACGCTTTTTTACCATCAGGCTTTACACGGAAATACAGGCCATCGCCGTCTAACTCCCGATATTCTTTTAATTCAGGTTCAAGGTTAGCAAGTACGGTATCTGACAAAGGGCGACGTTTGATATCTGTTCTTTTCATGCATCCTCCAAAAGAAAGCTGTGGCAATAAGCCATAACTTCACCTGAAAAACTTACAGGAATAGATTCGGGATTATTTGTTAATTGATATTCAGCATTTTCTAAAAGTTGATAAATATCCTCTTTAGTCAATTCGCCTTTGGTATGTTGCAAATCCTCAATATCAACAAACAAGTCTTCAATTTTTAAGCTATATATAAATTGGGAGTCATTAGGAAATGAAATTCTTTTTACAATGCAACTATTGTATTGGGCATATTTATTCACACTTTCTCGTGTAATACCTATAAATATAGTGCTTGATCGAGCTTTAATACCAAATTTATGTTCAAACCAATCATCAATAATAATATGTTCTCGGACTGGCATATTTGTAGGTCGACGAGTTCCCTCTAAATATATGTTTTTATGCTTACCATTTGAAATAGGACTTCCAAAAGCTCTATAAAATTTAAATTCTGAAAAATTATCCCTCATTTTCTAGCATATCCTCTAAACGTGTCATACCTTTTCTATCCAAATAAAAATAACCATCCCGAATAAAAGAAAGATACTCCGTTGCATCTAGATCTTGACGTAGTTCATACCCCTTAAAATTTATTAAAGATAAAATTAGGCCAACATCACCATCACCAGTACGTTGAGTCGGATTAACTCTCAATAAGTAATGAAAAATATGTTCTAATACTTTGGATTGCCTATGTTGTAAATCATAAAATTTACTTGCAATTTTATGGCCAATATCCATTTGAAAATGATTTCTATGCACTTCATGTACATAATCTTTAATATCTTCAAATTCAAATACATTTTCATTAAAAAAAATTTTAAATCCTATTAAACCTAAGGCCCATGAATCATAATTCCATGATTTATCAAATATATGATTTTGATTTTCCCTATAGCGTCTAAGATATTCTGGCGGGGTAGCATAAAGTGAAGTAGTTAATCTTCTCATATTACTTGTTTGTAATTTTATTAAGTCTTCTATTTCTAGATCACTGACTGTTGTAACGTATGATGAGTAACTTTCGCCAAAATCAACAACCTTAATTCCTGTATTGAATGGTTTAGTAGATAAATCTTTATATTAAAAAGAGTTATCTAACACCATAATATTTGATGGATGTAAATCTCTGTGAACTAGCCAGTTACTTAATGGTATTAGTGCATTCGTCACCCTATGAAACAGTTGAACTTTTTCCTCAATAGTTTTATTAGCATAAGTTTCAATTACCTCTTCCAGTGACTGTCCCTCTAGCCATTCCAGAACTAGATAACCGCCCAAATGATTTTTAAATAACTTAGCATCATAAAGTTCAATAACAGCATTTTCATCATATACAAACCCTTGACGTGCAATAAGTCTATGAATTGCTATTTCATTTCTAAATTTTAAAATTTCGATTTCATGTCTAGGTAATAAAAGAAATTTAATGAAAACTTCTTTTTTTAAAGTATAGCTATAAGCTTTATAGGAATGAGAATTCCCACCATGGTTGAGGGCTTTAATTAGTTTATATTTCCTACTAAAACCATTTTCCCCTAACCCCTTTAATAACTTTTTTAAAATTTTAATTTTCACATGTACACCAGCGAGTTCAATAAATATTGCAATGTACATGACAGTGTACACGGCGTATGTACACTATAGCTAGTTATGTTTGGGTATGTTCAGGCAAGAAAAAAGGCTTGATCCCTTTAGAATCAAGCCTTTCATCTACTATTTAAAACATATTTGGGTATGTTTTGTTAGGAATTTGGTGGAGGTGGCGTCAATTGAACTCAAATCCTAACCTATTCATTCTAAAGCTATTTTATTGAATAAAAAAATTCACTGACCCAATTTTGACCCCAATTAGATTTAGTACATTGAATCACTTTAAATTCTTGTTGAATCCGAATTCAGGATTTGAAATGGTGTACCGATTCTACCATCATTATAACCCAATAAAAATATTACGTTATAACATATCATTTCTTTGATGTTCTTTTTTGATGTATTATTCTTTCAGACACATTTAGGGGCAAGGTAATGTTTGAAATTATTGATGATTTAAAAGATAAATTAGATCAGCATCGCCCCCTATCACCAACAATAGTAAGAAATTTACAAGAAGACCTTATTTTACGATGGACTTATCATTCCAATGCAATTGAAGGGAATACACTTACTCTTTTAGAAACGAAAGTCGTGTTAGAAGGCATAACTGTCGGTGGAAAGGCATTAAGAGAACACTTCGAAGCGATCAACCATAGAAATGCAATTTACTATGTTGAAGATATCATTCGGAAAGAGGAGCCTTTTTCTGAATGGCAAATTCGTAATATCCATCAACTCATTTTAAAAAATATTGATGATGAGAATGCTGGCCGCTATCGTCAACAAAATGTCCTAATCTCTGGTGCTACGTCTACCCCACCTGATTACACTTTATTAAACGACAAAATGGCTCAATTAATCGACTGGTATAATAATGACGCACACAAATTTCATCCTATCGAACGTGCAGCCAAAGTACACGCTGATTTTGTTGGTATTCATCCATTCATTGATGGCAATGGCCGTACATCACGTCTTTTAATGAATTTAGAATTACTAAAAGCTGGTTATCCCCCTTGTGTCATCACTGTAGAAAATCGATTGGCTTATTACGAGGCTCTTTATCAGTGGATGGCATATGGGAAAACTGAAGCTTTTATCCAATTAGTTTCCGATGCAGTACTAGAAGGGTTTAAACCGTATCAAGTTGTTTTAGGTCTTTAAAATAAAAGAGTCTATTTAACTCTTAACAGCAGATAAATATCACTTAAAATAGCGTAATAAAATAGAAACTTTATTGAGCCTATTAAAAGGGAAATATAATTTGGTTACCAGTAAAGCTAAAAGGATTGAAGGATATTTAGCTGGAATTTATGCATCTTTATGTGCTTACTAACTATACTATCAAAACAAGCCAGCCATTCGAGTATTGAAAAAAAACAATTGAGCTTTCGCTCAATTGTTAAAGGGAGAATAATTAAAGATCAAGTGTGATTTCTTTGCCTTTCGCACGTGAAACACAAATCATCATAGACTTTTGTGAGGCTTTTTCATCATCACTTAAATATTGGTCATAATGCAGTGCTTCACCTTGCAGAATAGCAGTCTCGCACGTTCCGCATACACCTTCACGACATAAGCATTCAACGTCAATATTTAAAGCTTCAATAGCTTGAAGAATTGTTTGATCTGCCAAGACTTCAATTTTTTGATTTGATTTAGCCAGTACTATCGTAAATGCTTCACCATTCTCAGGAAGAGTAGAAGAAAATTGCTCCCAATGAATATTTCCATCACGATAACGATTTTTATTACAAGTTTCGATAACTGCATCAATCATCGGCTTAGGTCCACATACATACACATGTGTCCCTTTAGGCTGACCTACAATTACTTTATTTAAATCAAGTTTTGAGCCTTCACTATCAATATAACTAAAAACCTTATCAGCATGCGGACCTTGTTTGAGTTCATCAAGCAAGGCAGCATGTTCTGGCGCACGAAATGCATAATGCAATTCATAATGAGCACCACGTTCAAAAAGTTCATCCATTTGTGGAATAAATGGGGTAATTCCAATACCGCCAGCAATTAAAATATGCTTTTCACCAGATGGTGACAGCTCAAATAAATTTTTTGGTGATGAAACTTCAAGCTGAAAATCTTTTACACACTGGTCATGCATGAAGACTGATCCACCTTTACCTTCTATATCTTTACGTACACATATTTGGTAAGTTGATAGATCTTTTGGATTACTCATGAGTGAATAAGCATTAGAAAGCTTATCATTCATTTTTACAATAATATGGCTTCCACCAGAAAATACTGGAAAGTTCTGACCATCTTGGCGTTTAAAGGTAAAACGTTTAATGAGCGGTGTGAGTTGTTCTACTGCTGTAACTACAGCAGGAAACATTTGATAACTCTCAGTCATTTTTTAATCCTAATTTTTCAACACGATGATGTTTAAAAACTTAAATACCAAGGCATAAGTATTTGATTGTCATGAATTCCTCTAAACCATATTTAGAACCTTCACGACCAACACCTGATTGTTTCACACCACCAAATGGCACTACTTCATTTGAAATTGCAGTTGAGTTCATTCCCACCATGCCATATTCAAGCTGTTCTGAAACCTTGAAAATACGGGAAATATTTTCTGTATAAATGTAAGCTGCTAAACCAAAAATGGTGTCATTCGCTTGTGCAATCACTTCTTCATCAGTTTCAAAACTAATCAATGGTGCAACAGGGCCAAAAATTTCTTCACCCACAATCTCCATAGATTGATCAACATTAGTAAGTACTGTTGGTTCAAAGAAACTATAACCTAGTTCATGCCTTTTACCGCCACAAGCAATAGATGCACCTTTGGCACATGCGTCATCAATTAGTTTTTGCGCTTTAAGTACTGCTTTATCATTAATTAAAGGACCAATTTGCGTACCTTCATCTAAACCATTCCCTACTTTCAATGCTTTAACTGCAGTAACAAATTTTTTGCTAAATGCCTCATAAACATTTTTATGCACATAAATGCGGTTCGCACAAACACAAGTTTGACCCGCATTACGATATTTCGCAAGTATTGCGCCTTGTACCGCTTTATCGAGGTCTGCATCTTCAAAAATGATGAGAGGTGCGTTGCCTCCAAGTTCAAGTGCAAGTTTTTTAATGGTTGGTGCACATTGCTCCATAAGCAAACGGCCCACTGGTGTAGAACCTGTGAACGTTAATTTTTTAACTTTCTCATGTGAGGTAAAGACTGAACCAATTTCGGCAGACTTACCTGTTACCACATTAATTACACCTTTAGGAATACCTGCTTGTTCTGCTAGTTTTGCTAGTGCCAGTGCACAATATGGCGTTTCATTGGCAGGTTTAATTACAATTGTACAGCCTGCTGCAAGTGCTGGTGCAGCCTTACGGGTGATCATCGCAATAGGAAAGTTCCACGGTGTAATGGCAGCAACTACACCTACAGGTTCCTTAACTACCAAGAAACGCTGACCTGCATTGGTTGTCGGAATCACATCGCCATAGATCCGTTTGCCTTCTTCAGCAAACCACTGAATAAATGAAGCAGCATATTTGACTTCACCTAAAGCTTCAGCAAGTGGTTTGCCCTGTTCAATGGTCATAATTTGTGCCAATTCATCGGCATGTTCTAAGGTTAATTTATGCCAAGCAAGCAGTAAATCAGCACGGGCTTGAGCTGTTAATGCTTTCCAAGACTGTAATGCTTTATATGAACTTTCAACAGCTTGTATGGCTTCAGCTTGACCCATATTTGGAATCGAGCCAATCAGTTCTTCATTTGCAGGATTGGTTACTTCTATACGGTGTTGGTCTTGAGCTTCAATCCAAGTGCCATCAACGAAAGCGTTTTGCTGAAATAAACTATTATTTTGTAATTCTGACATCTGACTATCCTTCTACATTTTATCGCGAGTAACACCGTCACTCATCTAGACTCAATGCAAGCCTAGATGAGTATATTCAACCATTATTTCTAACGGTGAATTTTCGATACTAAGTTTTGGAAGTAGGCGATACCATGTTCACTAATTCCTGAACGCTCTCTATCCGTCATAATACGACCTTGCCCACGATAACCACGAGATTTCAAACCACGTTGTACACTTTCCACCAATTCTAAATCTTCTGGACGAAATACATTTCTATACCATTCGATTAAATCTTTCTGATCCTGCGTTAACTCTTCATTGGTAAAGTAAATATCATAATGTTGCAGCGTCGTTTCAGCATCAACAGGAAATTCATAAATTACCGTCATGAAATTACTGCCCGGTGGCACATTAAACATGGTACTTGGCCAAGTCCAAAAACCGTGAAATTCTGGGTCGGTAATAGATGGATCTATTTTAAATGACTTTTCCGAAGAACGTGCGTAGCCATACTGTAACGTCCAATTCTGATGCGTCGTATGCCAATATTTATCCACTTGTACAGAATCGGCAAAACCAGGATGTGCAGGTCCACAGTGATAACATTCAAGATAGTTATCTACAATTACTTTCCAGTTCGCAGGCGTTTCTGTGACAAAACGAGCAGCAAGTTTAAGATCTTTGACCACTGTACAAGCTTCTGCTAATTTTGCTGCGAAACCAGGTAGTTGATCTTCAACACATGTTGCATTTTCATCCATATTAATGAAGACAAAACCTGCATATTCTTCAACTTTCAACGGCACCATACTTGAGTTTTCTTTATCGAAATTCTCTACATGGTCACAGTTTCGTGCCAACGCCAAACTTCCATCAAGCTTAAATGTCCAAGCATGATACGGGCAAGTAATCACGTTTTTCGCTTTACCACTGCCACTGAGTAATTCATGACCACGATGTGGGCAGACATTATAAAATGCTCTTAAAATGCTATCTTTACCGCGAATAATGACAATATTTTCATCAATCACTTTACGCGTAATATAGTCATTTGGATTTGCAAGCTCACTGCCATGTGCTACACAAATCCAGCTTTTTGCAAAAATTTCCTCTTTCTCACGCTCATAGACCTGTGATGATGTATAGAACACTTTTGGAAAAGTCCATGCATTATCAGGGTCTGCACAAAAGTCTTGTGGTAAGGTTTCTGGTGAATTCATGATTGTAACTCCATTCATTTTATCTATATTTTTCAATTTCAAATAAGGTTTAAACCTTATGAATCATCTGTTGGATCGCTTTCAGCATTTGCTGATAGAGCTGTTGCACTTCAGGGCAATCACGCATTAAACGTAATCCACCATGCAACATCCCTTGGGCGGCATGAAAATGTTGAGTGATACCGGCTTGTGCCAATTTTTCAGCAAAATATTTGCCATCATCTGCAACAGGATCAAACTCAGCCACCGCAATAAAAGTTTCTGGCATATCTGAAAAATCATCAGCCAATAATGGCGCTAAACGCAGATCATTCCATTGCGACTCATCGGGTGCATATTCACGTAAGTAATACTCACAATCTGCCCGTGTTAATAAAGGTGCATTCGCATGCAAGCAATAAGCTGGCAAATCAAAACTAGTGCTCAACATCGGATAGACCATGACCAAACCTTTGGCCTGTTGTCCTGTATGTTGTAAAGCCACGGTTACCGCTGCTGCCAAATTACCCCCTGCACTATCACCTGCAATAATGATATTGTTGGCATCAATATTCCACAGCGCCGCATGTTCTCTTAACCAGGTATAAGCAAATTTACAATCATCATGCGCTGCTGGAAAATGATGTTCTGGCGCTAAGCGATAGTCGACACACAACACAGAAATTTTCAGATCTTGGCAAATAGAGCTGAGTAAAAACTCATGTGAATCTAAACCACCGACCACAAAACCCCCGCCATGAAAATACAACACACACGGCCAGCCTGTTACAGGCGCTTGCACCGCTTTAGGTTGATATAAACGGACACCGAGCTTATAGTTTTCATGTTCAAGATCGTGATCTTGAATATCAATACGACCATCTCTAGGTAATGTGTAATGCAGACACATCGCATCATAGGCTGCTCGACATGAGTCTAAATCCGTATCTGCCGCACTATAAACACTGCTCCAATACACTAGACGTTGCATTTCTTCGCTCAGATCATACGCTGTATTGATTTCAGTCATGATGCACTACCTTTCTCAATATTTTCACGCATCAACTCTGCGGGTTTTAACACTTCGAGGGTTCCATTACGACTGCCCATATGATCAGAAGTTGATTGTGTTTCCTCAAAGCTTTTTTGTTCAATCAAATGTGAAGGAATTTTAGAATAATCTTCAATCAACCACTTAATTAAGCCATAGGTCTGAATCAAAATAATCACGATAAATGGCAAGGCAGTAATAATGGTCGCCGTTTTCATAGTGTCTAGCGGTGCCTTAGAAAAAATCATCGCAATTGGCACTAGCGTCAACATCACACACCAAAATAAACGCGCTTTCGGTGAAGGATCCTGTCCTTCCTGTAGGCCACGTGTACAGGTTGCACTAACGGCATAACCGACGGCATCCATATGTGCTGCCAAAAAGATCACCATAATGCCAAGGAAAATCCACATCATTAATTGACCGGCAGGCAATAGGCTTAATAGCTGGCCAATCGCGACTTCACCACCTTGCTGGCTTAAAATCTGTGGCACATTCACAGCACCATGAATAAAGTTGTAAACACTGAAATTTTCAAATACACCGAAGACAAACCATAAGCCCACACTACCGCCTACAATCATGGCCAAAATAATTTCTTTAATGGTACGACCCTTAGAAACACGAGTCACAAACAGTGCAACACCCGGTGCGTATGAAATCCACCATAGCCAATAAAATACGGTCCATTCACGGGTAAACTTTCCATCTCCCATTGGGTCGGTAAATAAGCTCATATCTACAAAATTGGTAGCCATTAAGCCAAAACTCATCAATGAGTTATTTAAAATAAACTGAGTCGGACCAAAAACTAGTACGTATACAGCGAAGAGCACCACACCTAAACAGACCATGCTGCTTAAACGCTTCATCCCATTTTCCATTCCCACATACGAACTTAATGCGAAGACTACAGATACCGCTAAAATGATAATTACTTTTGTGGTGAAGGTATTTGGGATTCCCGTCAAAAGAGACAAAATGTTGGTAAAAGTAACAGCGGTCAGTACCAATGAAATCGTCAAAGCACCAAACATACAGAGCAAGAACAGCAGGTCAACTAGTCGGCCAACAAAACCTGTAGATTTAAACCCTGTAACCGCTTCAATAATAGAGGCCAGACTGAGACCTTTATTCTTGCGCACATGAAAGCTATAACATAAAGATACTGAAGCAAGTGCATAAATAGCCCATGCACTTGCCCCTGAATGAAAGAATGAATAAGCCACACTATATTTCAATGCTTCAGCAGACTCAGGTGTTAGCCCTAAACCAGGCGTCTGGTAATAATATGCCCAATCCAAAAAGCCCCAGTACAGACTTGAAGATCCAATGCCCGATAAAATGAACATAAAAATCCAAGACATGGTGCTATATTGAGGCTTGCCTTCACCCATTTTAATTTTGCCATATTTACTAAAAGCTAAAATTAAAGTAAAAATAATGGACAGGAATGCAAATAATAAAACAGGTGTTGTGAATAATGATGTTGCCCAAAACATCATCTTTTCTGCCAAATCAATCGACGCTTGCGAGTATATGGCCAGTCCAGCCACAGAAATAAAGACGACAAGTAAACTAATAGATGCCAGTACTTTATCTGTATAAACTTTTGGTTTTTGATTTTCCATATCAATAAATCCGTTCCAAGTGGATATTTATTCCATGATCGATCAGTCCATCATTTTTTGTTAATTAATGAGGCAATCGCATCCCCTACTTCATGTGTTTTAGCGGTTCCACCTACATCTGCTGTTTTTGGTCCATTCACCAATACATGTTCAATAGCTTGCATAATGTCCTTACTTGCATCTTCAAATGCTTGTTCACCATTACCCAAAAATTCCAGCATCATTGCACCAGACCAAATTGTAGCAATTGGATTCGCAATTTTTTGACCAAAAATATCGGGAGCTGAACCATGAACGGGTTCAAATAAAGATGGAAAATCACGCTCTGGATTTAAGTTTGCAGATGCTGCTAAACCGATGGTTCCTGTACATGCAGGGCCTAAATCAGACAGAATGTCACCAAATAAATTGGAGGCCACAACAATATCGAAACGTTCAGGTTGTAGGACAAAACGAGCCGCTAAAATATCAACGTGCTGCTTATCTGCTTTCACATCAGGATATTGTTTTGCCATTTCATCAACACGGCTATCCCAATAAGGCATACTCACTGCCAGTCCATTTGACTTAGTGGCTGCAGTAATTTTTTTTGCTTTACGCGTCTTTGCCATTTCAAAGGCATACTTCAAAATTCGATCAACACCATGTCGAGTAAACACTGCTTCTTGCACGACAAACTCACGGTCTGTTCCTTCAAATGCCTTTCCACCCATTGCAGAATATTCTCCTTCGCTGTTTTCACGCACCACGAAGAAATCAATATCACCTGGTTTTTTATCTGCTAGTGGAGACTTCACTCCCGGCATTAAACGCACTGGACGTAAATTGACATATTGATCAAAACGACGACGAAATTGTAATAAAGAGCCCCATAGAGAAATATGGTCAGGTACTTTATCAGGCCATCCAACAGCACCAAAGAAAATGGCATCATATTGCTTTAAAGTTTCGAACCAATCATCTGGCATCATCTTGCCATGTTCGAGATAATAATCGCAGCTCGCCCAATCAAAGTTATCTAATTGAAGCTCAATTCCATACTTTTTCGCAGCAGCCTTTACAACTTTGATACCTTCTGGTAGAACTTCTAAACCAATCCCATCGCCTGCTATGGTGGCAATCTTATATACTTTAGCCATACTATCCTTTGACCTTGTTCGTGAATATCCTACTAAGTCACTAACATGATCGTTTCAGATAAAATGATCAATATTCAAACCATCAGGCTTATGGACACGGATCGTGAATAATCTACCTAACTTATCGGATTTTAAAGTTTTTTGTGTTGTAGCAAAGCGTCGAAGTTTTGTCGAATCTGCAGAAGAGCTCGGTTCATCTCCTGCTTACGTAAGTAAGCGGATTAATATTTTAGAGACAAATTTAAACTGTAAACTTTTTCATAGAAGTACACGTCATGTTAGCCTCACAGAAGATGGCAAATTAATTCTGGAAAAAATAACGCATATATTAAATGAGTTTGATGACCTGAGTGAATTGCTTAATAATCCTTCAGGTACACCGACTGGACACTTAGATATTGTGAGTAGTTTCGGATTTGGTCGCAAACATGTTGCTCCCATTCTGTCTAAATTACTGAATCTGTATCCGAAACTCACCCTTCATTTCAATACTATTGATAATACAAAAGACTTGATTCAACACAGTATTGATCTAGATATTCGAATTGGTAATGAAATTGCACCAAATATGATTGCAAAGAAGTTAGCTTCAAACTTCCGTATTTTATGCGCCTCACCTAGCTATTTACTCAAAAATGGCATTCCTGAAACAATTGAAGACTTACAACACCATGATTGCTTAACTATTAGCGAACGTGATCAATCTTCTGTCTTACTCAAACTAAGACATAAAAATGAAGATACCGTGACACATGTTCGACCACGTTTCGTTTCTAATAATGGTGAAATTATTCATCAGCTTGCAATTGATGGACAAGGTATTATTTTACGTTCTGTGTGGGATGTAGCAGATGAACTGCTCTCGGGACAATTGCAACATATTTTACCTGAATATTGGCAAGATGCTGACATTTGGGCAGTTTATCCCTCACGCTTGAAAACTTCATCAAAATTACAAACTTGTATTTTATTTATTCAGCACGAATTATCCAACCGATTACATTTAACTCAAAAGCTGAATCGAGGTGAATTAATCACCCCTGTAGATAATATTACCACGCACACTGAAAAAGTTTTTTTATGATAAAAAATCGCCCATTCAACATGGGCGATTTTTTTAAACTAACATGCTATTTTTTAAAAATAGTATCCTAAAGATACATAGAACATCTGATTCCACTGATTACTGTCACCCTGTGCTAAAGCATTACTACTGCCACCTGTCATTGGATCATTCTTACTCCAAATATATTCACCTTGTACGCCAATCGCTTTATAATTGAAATAAAAACCAGCCAGTAGACGTTCTGAATCTTTAAAACCTGATTCATCTTTTAAAAATTGACTGTAGGAAATATAAGGTTTGATATTTTCAAGTTTAAACAGTGGTTTATCTATAGAATAACTTAATTCATTCACTACAAATTTAGCCTTGTTTGCGACTTGATATGGAAAATCAAATGCACCAACAGTTGAATACTGTGGATGTAGATCATCAGCATTTTTAATATCTTGTGCACCGACAGCTAATAACCATTGCCACGCATTCAATTCAGTTAATGCAAATACATTCCAAGCATCACGAGTACCCTCAAGACCTGTTCTTTGATTTTCAAGATCGGAATGCCAATACGACAGGCCAATTTCTGTTTTTAAAGCATGATCTTTATTTAAATCAATTTTTTTGGAAGCACGCCCAATCCACATATTTTTTTCTTCAATATCTGTTCCTTCATTTAAATTATCTGCTTGCACAAAGTTTCCAGAATAGCGACTTGAGTCTTTTGAGGTTCCTTTATAATTACCACCATCTCTTGGATAGAAACCGAGTGCGACATGATAATCGTCATTTTTAAAGCGATATTTAATTCCTAAGTTTTGAATATCTTCCAAGCCTACAGTATTTAGAATAGTTTCATAATAACTATTACCCCATAGACGGTCATAACCAAAATCTACAAATTGTAAGCCAGCCGTTAAACGCTGTTCTTCATTAAATTTATAACCTGCCCAAGCATCTTTTAAGAACACTGCATCGCACAAAGATTCATATTGATAACAACGTGTATCTATCGAAGCGATCCAGTTCGGATTTTCATACCCCAACACAAGCTTGATATCTGCAAGCTTCCAATCATCATTCTTAGTTCCTTGTAGCGCTTGATCAGCATAATCTTTGTGCAAAAAGCGAGTACGCACTGCTCCTGAGATTTTTAATTGCCCTTCTTGAAGATTACGATCTCCCCAGCTTAAGTTTTCAGCGAAACCGTTAGAACTGAAAAGCAATGAAGCTAAACTAAGAGAAAAAAAAATTCTTTTCATTTTGACCATCCTTGATAAAGATACTTAAAATGAAGAAAAGCTATTGTTTAATCAATCACACAAATATAGTTTTTAAATTTACGAAGTGTGGTTAATATTAGAAAAATAAATAGTATTATCTTTTATTTATAATAAAAGATAATTATTTTAAATATAAAAAAACGCATTAAAATACGTTTTTTTATATTATTTTATTACCTAGAATATAGCTATTTATTAAAAGTATTTCATGCTTATGAAATTTTATATAGCTAATTATCTAAAGGTATTTATAAATCAAATAACTTACCTGGATTCATTATACTATTTGGATCAAATACTTGCTTCAGAGCTTTCATATAACCAATTTCTTCTTCAGAACGGGTATAATCGAGGTAAGGCTTTTTAGTCATACCCACACCGTGTTCCGCAGAAATCGAACCGTCATATTTTTTCACAGTTTCAAACACGTATTTATTTACCCCCTGACATTTGGCAAAGAATTCATCTTTATTGAGCTCAGCAGGTTTCAAGATATTTAAGTGCAAGTTACCATCACCAATATGACCATACCAACAAATATCAAAATCGGGATAATTTTCCGCAACAATAGTATCGATTTCTTTGATAAATGCAGGAACATGAGTAATAAGAACTGAAATATCATTTTTATAGGGTATGAACGGGGCGATTGATTCAGAAATATCTTCACGCAAACGCCATAGACTCTGCACTTGTTCCAAGCTTTGACTCATCACACCATCCAACACCCATCCCTTTTCCATGCAGTGCTCGAAGGTTTCCATCCCAGCATCCATAATCGGTTCAAATGGCGCTTCAAATTCTAGTAAAATATAGAAAGGACAAGCGGTATCAAATGGACGTTGCACGTGACCATGATCCAGTACTTTCTGCATGGCCAATTCACTAAAAAACTCAAATGCAGTTAAATCAATTTTGCTCTGAAAAGCATTTAATACCGGCATAAGCGCATCAAAGTTAGACACACCAAGTACAAAAACTTGTAAGTCATGCGGTTGACGCTCAAGCTTGATTTCAGCTTCAGTGACCAAACCTAAAGTCCCCTCACTACCAATAAATAAGTGTTGAAGCGCATAACCGGTCGCATTCTTGATCATACCTTTATTCAAACGAAGGATGTCACCTTTACCTGTCACAGCAGTCAAACCAAGTACCCAATTACGGGTCATGCCATATTTAATGACTTTGATTCCGCCCGCATTAGTGCCAATGTTGCCACCAATTTGCGAAGAACCCGAAGAAGCAAAGTCGACTGGGTAATACATACCCTGATCGGAAGCATAATTCTGTAATTGTTCAGTCACGACACCCGCTTGTACACGTACCATACGGTCTGCAGGAAAGAACTCAAGGATCTGATTCATCTTATCCATGCTGACCACAATTTCACCGTTCGCAGCTACTGCACCCGCAGATAAACCAGTACGTCCGCCAGATGGCGTAATCGCAATATTAAATTGATTCGCCAGTTTAACAATCTCTTGCACCTGTTCCGTGCTAGAGGGAAAAACAATGACCGATGGATTTGGATCAAAATGTTTCGTGTGATCTCGACCCCAATTTTGAAGGCTATCCGCATCTATTTTAATGCGGTTTTCTCCAAGGAGAGCCGTCAATTGGTTAAATAACTCAGGTGTTAAAGCGACTGGAACATTCATTATTTAAAAACCTGGCAAAAAGAAAATATATAATCTTCTTTTGAAATTAAAAATATTACGCTTTGATTTATAAGACCCACAAATCTAGATTACTGCAAGAAATTTAAAATAGAATTGTAAAGATTAAACTTTCATCTAAATATTTCAGCTGTAATATTGAATTATTTTATATTTAAGTAGATGTTGGATAAAGTGCAGATTAAATATCTTGTAAATACGAAGTGTGTATAATCCACTTTATTATCCTATAAAATTAAGATAATTTTTACTTTGATCCTATTTAAAGTGAATCCTTATTTAATGTTCTTAAACTGCCTGATTTTTTTTGGTTAATTCTTTATATTTCATGACTTTCCCTTAAATTAAAAAATCAAAGATAAGATTTTCTTTATTTCAACAGCTTATTTTTCTACTGGATAGCCTTGTTCAAGCCAAGCCTGATAGCCGCCCTGAACAGACTTCACCTGGGTAAATCCATATTCTGTAAAGTATCTGTTGCCAATGCTGAACGGCCACCCGTGCCACAGATCAAATAGATTGGCTGATTTTGTAAATGTTCAAGTGCCTGCATAGTATCGCATTGATGGCTGGCCAAAGGATGCTGGTGAATCCTCATTTCTAAAACACCACGCGGATAATTCACTGCCCGGTCTATCGCTGCCGCCTGAAACTCATCCGGTTCCCGAACATCAATCAGAATGGTTTTATGGTTTTTCATCGCTTCAAACAGTTCGGCTACACTCACTTCCTGTATGTAGCTGTGCTCACGTCGTTTCATATGCTACAACTGTTTGAGGTCCAGCCAGATGACAGATCTCATCCGGCAGGCATCAACTCAGGCATTTTTATCCAGACAGCGTACAGAACTAGCCCATGAGCGCTGAATAGATTAAATACATTGCCACCCCAATCACGGTCGTGGCAAAAATTTTCTGCACCCTGTTACTTTCAATCCGGTGCATCAGACTACGTCCAATCAACATCCCCACAATACAGGCCAGGACAAAATTCAGTGTGACCGAAACAGGATATTGAAAGCCATTCAGTACGTGTGCATAAATACTGACACCTCCAATCAGGAAAATAATCATCAGAGAAGTCGCGACGATACTGCCAATATCGAGGTCCGTCACTTTACGCAGAGCCGGGACAATCACAAAACCGCCACCTACTCCAAGCAAGCCGGTCAGTAAACCCGCCACGACGCCAATACCGGCGAGGAAAGAAGCAGTTTTCACATTCCAGATCAGGCGACCGGTGGTTTGATTGACCTTGCACGGTGCATTGCCATGATCATGGATTTTATTAAAGAAGATTCGGTAAGCCACGATCAGCATGACCAGACTGAAAGCCAAGGTCAACCAGGCCGGAGAAACAATAGCAGCTAGCTGCACCCCGTAACGTGCAGAAGGAATACTAATGAGAGCAATCCAGAGCGCAGCACGATAACTCACAATACGCTTGAATAAACCTTCGAACGTTCCAACCAAGGCGGACAAAGTGACTGCCAGCAAGCCTACCGGTGCAGCCTGTGCCACAGTCCAACCCTGACTCGCCATCAGTGCCGGTACAGCTAGAATGCCGCCACCAGCACCGGTTAGACCCAGCAAGCCCCCAATCGCCAATCCTTCCAGTATTAATGCCCACATCGCCCTCTCCCTTATCCACAAAAATGATTCAATAAAAGTTGAACTTTTTGTTGAATCACGACACAAGCTTATTTGAAGTAGTTAAGAGGAAGCTTGAGGTAAGAAACACCATTGGCTTCAGGCTCAGGAAACTGCCCTGCTTTCATATTGATCTGAATTGCCGGTAGAATCAGTTTAGGCATATTCAGTCCTGAATCCCGTTGGTTGCGCATCTGAGCAAATTCAGTTTTACTGATTCCCTGATGAATATGGATATTCTGTTTTTTCTGCGTCTGGATATCAGATTCACACACATGGGATTCACGTGTTTCAGGCAAATAGTCATGACATAAAAAGACCCGGGTATCTTCTGGCAACTGAAACAGGCTTTGTACCGAATCATAAAGCTGTTCTGCACTGCCTCGCGGAAAGTCACAACGTGCTGTACCATAATCTGGCATAAACAGGGTATCACCCACAAAAACCGCATCGCCAATCACATAACTCAGACAAGCAGGCGTATGTCCCGGTGTTGGAATGTTATAGGCTTTCAATGTTCCGATTTGGAACGACTCATGATCTTCAAATAAATAATCAAAGAGCTGATGGGCATTCCATTGTTTAATATCCAGATGATAAATCGCCCCAAAGGTTTCCTGTACAATGCCAATTTTCTGGCTCATGGCAATCTTGCCACCCAGTTCTTCTTTGAGATATTGCGCTGCTGTCAGATGATCAGCATGGACATGGGTTTCCAGAATCCACTCGACCGTTAAACCCTGCTCTTTAATATAGGCAATAATTTTATTGGCATGAATAGTTGATGTACTGGCTGATGCCGGATCATAATCCAAAACGCTATCAATAATGGCACAGGCTTTGGTCGCAGGGTCACGTACAACATAACTGAAGGTATTGGTATCTTCGTGAAAAAAATCTTTTACTATAGGTAAGTTTGACATCGTTAAGCTCCTGACCATTTACGGTGAATCCATATACCCACTAGCATTGCTACAATAAAATAGAGAACTTGAGAGTGGCCCAAACCGATCAAAGTGAAACTTGGCGCCGGACAGATACCAGCAATACCCCAACCTGCACCAAATAAAACCGCACCCGTAATCAGTTTCTTATCTATCTGATTATTTCTAGGTAAATCAATAGGTTCATTAAAAACTGTTTTGGGTTGTGCCGTACGTAATGCCTTCTGGAAGGGAATAAAGGCCACCGCAATCGCGCCCATCATGACAAAGGCCAGACTGGCATCCCAGTCGCCAAACAGATCCAGAAAGTCGAGTACTTTTTCCGGGTTAGACATGCCCGATACCATCAGACCCACAGAGAACAGTGCACCAAATAAAAAGGCAAACACATTTTTCATTTTAGAATGCTCCTGTGATATGACGGATAATATAAACAGCGACAAAACCTGCAAACATCAAAGTCATGGTCGCGATGATAGAACGCTTAGACAGGCGACTGATGCCACAAATTCCATGACCACTGGTACAGCCCGAACCCAAACGTGTCCCAAAGCCCACCAGCAGACCGGCCACAATCATCATCAGTGGGCTGGCATTTAATTCGATTTCAGGTTGTACAAACAGACCATAAATAAACGGTGTGATGATCAAACCTGATAAAAACCAGATTGCAGGCGTTTTAAACATGGTTTTTGAGTTTAATACTTGCCCAATCAAACCACTGATTCCTGCAATACGGCCATTGACGTAAAGATAGCCAACCACGGAAAGTCCGAGCATTAAGCCGCCAATAAATGCGATGAGGAAGTCATGCATGATGAATCAATCCCTATACAATATACTTTTTAATATTATATAATAAAAAATATTAATCAAGCAGTTTTATGGTAAATTACGTAAACTGTATGGGCTACATCAAAAGTTGTGAGGACATTTATGGATATGATCGCTGAAAATGCCAAAATTGATTTTTCTCAAGTCGATTTCGTCAGCCAATGCCTGAAAGTTTTGGCCAATCCTGACCGTCTGAAAATCTTATGTGTCTTGGTTGACGGGGAAATGAATGTTCAGGAAATTGAAGAATCTACGGATATTCATCAACCTACACTTTCACAACAGCTGACTGTACTGCGTAAGGCCGACATGGTCGGCACCCGACGTGAGGGTAAACAGATTTTCTATCGTCTGAGTGATCCCAAAGTCTTGAGCCTGATGCAAAAGCTGTACGAGCTGTATTGCGCCTAGCCCTCATCTTAATGCAACCAAAAAGAAATGATCAAAAGCAGCCCGCTAAAAGCAGTAAACAGGTTTAGCCATACAGGATGCTGGGTATAATAACCTTCAATAAATTCCGGTGATCGCAGTGATGCCAATCCGCGCCGATATTGCAGGATTGAGGCGAAATTTACAAACATACCGAATACAATCACCGCAATTCCCATCCACTATGCATAGGCTATTTTTTATGCATAAGTGTCTGGGTCCACCAGTTGCACTAACAGGTTGGATTTTTCAATCACAAAACCAAATGCAATTAATGTCAGACCACTCCGGTTCCATGCCAGAGCGGTTCATTCCAAAGCAAACAGTACCCGTGGATGATCCAAAGTTGACATATCTCATCCGATCCTATTGTTCAAAAATTTCCTTGACGTCCATCGCCAAGCCTTGAGTAGATTTAAATTCACCCTGATTGTTTTTCCAGGCCATCGACGGTGTGGAAAAAAAGCCGTATTTCCCCATCAGGGCCTGATTGGCATCAATCTTTGCAGCAATTTCGGCAGGAATCTTTTCCATTTTCTTGAGCTGCTTTTTGCCTTTATTCTTGTTCATATCGTTAAAAACTGCCGCTGGATCTTTCGACATTAACAGTGTTGCCACCTGACCACGGCTTTCTTCACGGATCACACCGACCTGAATATGACGCAGCTGTACCTTGCCTGATTCGACCCAAGGCCGGGCCGCCTGCCAGAGTTTATAGCAATATGGACAATTCGGATCGGAAAAGACATAGACCACCCGTGGTGCATCCGGCTTACCATCCTGAATCCAGGTCGATTTTTCCAGGGTTTTCCAGACGTCGTCCAATACCGCTTTTTTCATATGCTTTTCAATCTGCTCATTGGAAAGGCTTTTCCCTTGCGCATCAAACAGTTCGCCCTTGATATAATATTTATCATCGTTGGAGATAAATACCGTATTGGAATACTGGTCTTCATGCCCTACCCAGCCGGTCATTCCTTGCGGTGCCGGAATCTGTTTTATAAACACAAAACCCTGTTTTTCAATGTTCTGTTTTATATTTGCCTGCGTGTGCATGCTCATGATCAGAAACATGCCTGCACCAAGCACCTGGTGAATTTTGTTCATACTAATTCCTTCCATATTTTAAGGTTAATCTGAAATTCTGTTTAAATATTGCTGCAACATGGCCGGACTCAGTTCCCCCATATGCCGCTCGACCAGCTGGCCTTGAGCATTAAAAAACAGCGTCGTTGGCAGGCCAAAACTATTCAGCTGCTGTGGTAGTTCACCATATGGGTCCAGCAGGACATGTTTAAATTGAAACTGATGTTTTCTTAAATAGGCATTTACGGTTGCAACCTCCTCACCCTGATTGAGCATGACAAAATTCACTTGAGGATGCTGCTTGGCTGATTTGGCCAACACCGGCATTTCGCGATGACACGGCGGACACCAGCTCGCCCACAAATTAATTACCGTGGGCTGGCCAATGAATTGGCTGAGTGGAATCTTATCTGTACCCAGACATTCCTGTTCTAGTCCAGCAAAGGCTAGATCAGGAAACGCTGCTTCAGTTTTTAGACTGGATTTGAATGCGAGTCCAAGCCCGACCCAGAGTACAAAGATGATCAACAAGATGGCTTTGAATCTGGTCTGCAGCTGTCTATTGCGAATGACATACCACAAAGTACTAATCAGCACCCCTCCCCATAAATGAAAACCTTTGTCTCGGATTTTCAGTATGTCTATGGGTGCTGCAAAATACAGCTCGGCATTGAGCAGAACGAAAACAAGACGTGCACCCAGCATCCCTAGCAAAAAACTGCTCCAGAGCAAATCCTGACTTTGTCCAAGCATCTGTTTAGACCATGAATACTTTCTGGCTAATCCAAACAGGACGGCAGATAACAGCATCAAGCCAGTTGCGACAATCATGAGTGTCCAAGGCAACATCAAAGGTCCCAAATGCAGTGCATCACTGGAAATCATCATGGTAGATCCCCTTGCAGTTGCTGCAATTTACCGAGCAAATGTGTTGCGCTAAAAGTTCCTGTCAAGCGCAAGTCTCGCTGTTCCTGATGTGATGCATTTAAAAATATGAAGGTAGGTGGACCGAGAATTTGCCATTCTTTTAGCAACTCATCCTGACTTGGATGATAGTGGGTCAGGTCTAATTTGATACGAACCACATTTTGTAAAGCCGCCTGGACATCACTACGTGGAATCACTTCCTTTTCAATCGGTTGGCAGGCTACACACCAGTCTGCATAAACATCAATCACCACCGGCTGTGCATGATGTTTGGCTAAAACCTGTTGCAATTGTGTGGCCGTACTGACCTTCTGCCATTCAAGACGTGATTCTACATGGGCGACCTGTATCTGGCTCCAGACATGATAGAGTTGCATACCTCCTGCATAGACCAGTAAACCACTGAGCAGCAACAGGACTATTTTCGATACAGACCGATGCACATGGGGCAGCATCTTGAACAAGAAGTAGCCTGAACAGGTGATCAGTACCACACCCAAAAGGCTCAGGTATAAAATGCCGGGCAATAGAGGGCGGGCAAAATACAAGGCCAGGGCCAGCATGACAAAGCCAAAACTAAACTTCAGGCGATCCATCCAGATGCCAGGTTTGGGTAAAAGATGGGACCCAAATACGGCTGCAATAAATAGTGGCAAGCCCAGCCCAAGGCCTAAGACAAAAAGATAGCTGGCACCCAGAATCGGTTGATTAAGCTGAGACACATAGATTAAGGCACCGGCCAACGGTGCACTCATACATGGCCCGACAATCAGTGCGGCGATCATGCCCATGAGACCAGCACCAATCAGCGTGCCACCCTTCTGCTTTTGCTGCCATTGATCCAGCCGCTGTAACATTCCTTGGGGTAAGGACAGCTGAAATGCCCCGAACAGATTAAGTGCGAACAAAACAAACAGAGTGCTGAAAATACTGATGAATACTGGACTTTGAAACCAGCGCTGAAAACTGTAACCGAGCTGTGCCACAGCAAGTCCCATGACCGCATAGACCAGTGCCATACCCAAAACAAAGACCAGCGCAATCAGCGCAGCACGGTAGCCCCGGTGCTGCTGGACCAGAATTCCCGTTAAAATTGGAATTAAAGGTAAAGAACACGGTAAAAATGCCAGCAGAATGCCAAGCCCGAGAAAAATCAGGGCATTAATCAACAGACTTTGTTCAGACAGTAAACTTAAAAAATACTGGTCATTGTTCCACTGAGTATTCATGCCTGCTGACGAAGTTTGTTTTTTAGGGTCTGCAATGAGCTGGTCATTTTTCTCTGTTAATTCCGTCTCAGGCTGCACCACAGGTTCGGAAACTGCAATAACTTGCGTTTCCTCTACCTTTTCTTCAGTCAGCGCTTTATCTGTACTTTGAGTTTGCCCTATAGCCTGTAGCTTATCTTTCTGAGCGATCAGAATCTTTTCGTTTGCTTCTGGCTGTGCAGTGCTGGCCAGCAGTTTTGGTGTTTTGCTCAGGTTTTGCGCTGGAAATAAACCATCTACATCAGTTGTTACTGTGGTACGTTGCACCGGATAACATAAACCGCTTTCTGCACAGCCCTGCCATTGCACCACAAATTGCTGGTTGGGCTGAACATTCAGATTGGTTTTGACTTGCCCATAATGCACCTGGGTCAAACCGAAATTGGGGTCGTCTTTGTCTTCGGGTTTGGGCAGTGCCAACTTGACTGGGGTCTGCTGATGAGACACTTTAAGCTGGTCATGATACAGGTAATAGCCATCTGCGATTTTCCAGCTAAGCTCTGCCTGATCCTGACTTGTAGAAACCACCTGAAACTGAAATGCCTGATCTGGTGGTAAAAAGTCTGCATGTGCAGTTCCCGTCATGATTCCACCGCCAATCAAGGCACCCAATATCCACTTCAACATCCAGCTGCTCTCCTCCTGTTAGGACTGCATTATTGAAAAACTAAAATTAAGGCAACATTAACAGCCCAAATCATTTATAAAATAATGGCAGTTTGATCAGGATGTTCTATGTTTATTGTATTGGTTGAGGATGATCCCTATATCGCACAGAGCATTTGTGCTGCTCTGAACTATCTGAATATTTCAGTGGAGCATGTCAGTCACGCACGTGCTGCGGATTATTTTATCCGGCATAGTGCAGTCGATTTATGTTTACTGGATTTAGGCCTGCCGGATCAGGATGGCCTGGACTTGCTGCACAGCTGGCGACGCGACCAGATTGATCTCCCGGTACTGGTATTGACGGCACGGCTACGGACCGATCAGTGTGTTCAGGCCCTGAATGCCGGTGCCGACGACTACCTGACCAAACCTTTTGAATTGGAGGAACTGATTGCTCGGATTCATGCTCTCGCCCGTCGCCACCGTGGCTTTGCCTCGAATACACTGCAATTTGATGAACTGGTTCTGAACCGGGATACCCAGACTGTTACCTATCAAGACCAGGCCGTGAATTTATCTCGCCGTGAATTCAGCCTGCTGGAAACCCTGATGAGCCACCCCAACCAGATCCTGAAAAATGAACAGCTTATTGACAAGCTCTATGGCTTCCAGGACTCTATCGAGAGCAATGCCCTGAATGTACACATTTATCACCTAAGACAAAAACTGCATCCAGACTTGATTCAGACCATTCGTGGTGTTGGATATATTTTCAAACCGTTTGAGCAACGTCATGTTTAGTCACAGCTTGAAATGGCGTTTGGTCATGAGTCTTTTAGCCTTGTTTATTGTGTTGTGGAGTGCGGTATTTTCATGGCTGTATATTGACCTGAAACAACGCTTACAAGACACTCTGGATCAACGCTTATCGGCATCTGCGCAAATGGTTGCCCGGCTGATTCAGCAGTTACCGCTGGATAGTCTGGGGGATGCAACCTTATCAAAATTAGCCAAGAATGATGAGGTAAACCAGTTAATTGCCTGTGAAGTCTCTCTTTTTAGCTCTGACATCTCGGTAGGCAATCAGATCATTGCCAAAACACGCGGTGCCCCAAAAAATTTAAGCCAACGACCAGAAGGATTCAGCACCTGGCAGCAGGGTGATACGGAATGGCGCAGTTATGTCCTGCGTCGTGGCGATATTCAGGTGGTGGCGGCAGAACGCATGTTCTTGAGGGATACCCTACTACAGCAGATTCTGCAGTCCGTACTGGTTCCCTTAGTCTTCTCACTGCTGATCTGTATTGCCTTGATCATCTTTATTATCCGCAGACAGTTCCGGTCTTTGGATCAGCTCAGTCAATACCTGAACCAGAAAAACCTTAACTACTCAGAGGCGGCAGATTTTTTAATGCAGCTCAAGCCTGCAAGCATTCCCCAGGAAGTACAGCCTTTTGTCAGCAATTCCACGCAGTTGATTCAGAAAATTAATGATAGTCTGCAACAGGAGAAAGCCTTTAGTGCCTATGCTGCACATGAATTACGCAGTCCCCTGACCGCAATTAAAACTCATGTACAACTGGCCCAGCTGATTAGTCAGCAGCAGAATCTGCCTGAATCCATTCAATACAATTTGCAGCAGGCCAATGAGAGTATCCGGCGTTATACGCTGTTACTCGAGCAGCTTTTATTGCTGACCCAATCGGAAAACAGTATCCAGGAAATGACTGAGACCATCTGGCTTCGCCCCACACTTGAGAAGGTCCTTGCAGACTTAAGTACACGCTATCCAGAAATGAATGAAAAAATACAGGTGAACTGGAACAGCCTGGGTGAAATTCAGCTACCTGAATTTGTGCTGTATACCGTACTGAAAAATCTGCTTGAAAATTCACTGCTGCATGCAAAGGCTGCCCATATCTGGATTTCCATGCAGTCTGGTTGCCTGATGATTGAAGATGATGGACAACAACTTACAGCACAGGATATCCAACATTTAGGACAGCGCTTCTGGCGAAAATCGGCTCAGCAGCATGGCCATGGTTTAGGATTGGCATTAATTAAAAGCTTGCTAGGCAATTATCAATACCATCTTGGATTTCAGCAGGGTGATCCTGTAGGACTGATCGTTAGCATTCAGAAAGATATTTCAAAAGCGTCACGAGAATTTAAAAAATAAGCCTTTGTTTTTTTAAAAACCTTTTTAATATTGAAAAATCTTGTACTCCTTTTGTCTTCAAATTAGATTTAGTGGATTAAATCTCAAAAAAATATTTTGTTCAAATTACAGGGGGTTATAATTTATCGATTTGCAAGTTTGTTCTTATATCATGCTAGAATTTCGTTATTTTAAAGAAGATACCCCCTCTATTTAGAGTTGAATATCAACCACTCTCCTAGACAAATATCGGATATTCTTGGACTGCCACCACTCTCCTAGACAAATATCGTCTATTCTTTTTGCACAGGAGAAAACCTTATGAGTGGACAACGCTATACCCCAGAATCTAAAAATGAAGCGGTTTAATTAATTTTCTTGAAAAGATGGAGATGGTAACAATATGCCTCATATAAATTAAATATAATTTTCAATAACTTAAAAAATAAGAGGTGTGAATAATTACTCTTAAAAACCCAAGTTTTGTTGAAAATTAAGTAAATTATTATCCAACGTTTATAATCGCAAGATGCATAGAGCCATACTTACCCGATGTATAGTAGGCAAAATAGAACCTCACTACTTAGATAAAATTATAAATCGCGGTCTTAATTGTAAAGATAATAGATTATTTCCTAAAACTCTATTATAGATTCCTTAAACAGGCAGCCCATGGCGACACTTACTACCTAGATTCGGCAAATAGAATACTGTCTTTAAATAAGCCGTATCAAGCTGTCTTAAAAGTTTGTCTTTTAAAAAACCAATCATCACAGTCAATCTGTGCTTAATTGAAATTTACTTTTTACTTATATTAATAGCTTGCTTTTTTAAACGGTAATCTAAAGCCGCTCGGCTGATCCCTAATACACGGGCTGCTTCAGAAACATTATTATTTGTTTTTTGCATTGCGATAAAAATTAGTTTTTTCTCATGATCTTCCAGACAAAAACCCTCTTGTATCACTGCATCTAAGTCCACTTGTTCAGACCTAGGTTCAATATCTTGCTTAATTTGCGGAAACAAATGATGGAGTTTAATTTCCTGCTGATGATCCGTCAGTAAGGTCGCCCGCTCTAATAAGTTTTCAAGTTCCCGAATATTACCCGGCCATTCATAAGTCATGACAAAATTTTTAGCTTTGTCACTTAAACCTTTTAACGTCTTTCCATACATATTTTCAAAACGCGATAAGAAGTGTGTAATCAATAAAGGGATATCATCACGGCGCTCACGTAGCGGCGGAATAATTACAGGGAAAATATTCAGGCGATAATATAAATCAGCACGAAATCTTCCCTCTTTCACAGCCTGTTCCAAATCCTCATTGGTAGCTGCAACCAAACGTACATCCGCTTTTCTGGTTTGATGATCTCCAACTCTTTCATATTCTCCTTCTTGTAGCATTCGCAGCAAGGCAGCTTGCGCACGTGGCGAAAGCTCAATCACTTCATCTAAGAAAATAGTTCCTTGATCGGCACGTTCAAACTTTCCACTTCGAGTTTGCGTTGCCCCTGTAAATGCCCCTTTTTCGACACCAAAAAGTTCGGCTTCAATTAGGTCTGGCGGAATACAGGCACAGTTTACAGCAACAAAGGGTTGCCCTTTACGAGAACTACCTTCATGAATCCCTCTGGCAAAAGCTTCCTTGCCCACCCCTGTTTCACCTTGCAGTAATACAGTAACCTTACTGCCCGCTGCCTTTTTCAACAGGTCACAGACTTTACGATAAGCCACCGATTCACCAATAGAATTGAACATGGTGTAATCGGCTTCTACATCTGTATAGATATTTTTCTTTAACTCATTCAGCTCTGCTTGCAAGGCAATTAATTCATCTGAAACAGGATCAGGTGACATAAATTGAATAAGTTCATCGGCATTTTCCCATTCTTTTAAAGGCTTTCCGATAATACGACAGCAATCATCACCTTTTGCTACACAATGGGTTTCCTGATAAATAATGGTTTGTCCCATAACAAAGCTGGTATAACCGCAAGCATAGCCCAATAGCATCCAGCAAACTGATTCTTCCGAAGCCCCGAACTCACTTAAATGAACTTCCGCTTCAAAAGAATTGCGCCAATTAAAATCTGCATAAAATTGATGCTCATCATGACTTAATTGAAGCTCATTCACTTCAACTTGCACCATACCGCGTATACCATGCATTTGTGGCCCAGCCATAAAGGCTTCAGCCTCATTTAAATTCGGTCGTAATTTAGAGGTAACTTCTGCATCCCGTACTCCAGCCTGATACCCCAGCCGAATAAAAAAACGCTTAGTCCGTTCCCAGCCCAGCATGTTATACAAATCTTTTCTTAAAAAGCCCATGATACTGGTATGAATGAGCAGCATCCGGTTTTCTTCAAACCAAATTTTTCCATGCTGACTGTCAAACTGAATTTTATCCAATAAATCTTGAATATCTTTGTTCTTTTCCAAAATTTGAGTATAAAACTTTGCATCTTTGGCTTGAGGCATGACTGAATATCCATCCTTGGCTATAGGTCGATCCCCTATCTTACTCAATTCCGACTAAAAAGCTTTACTACCTTATTATTATAACTTTATACCCTTAAGGTATTTTTAAATTAAAACTATAAAATCATATAGATATAAATAATTTTAATTCATAGAACTAATTTAAGCAGCACAAAGTATTTTCAAGTGTCCGAGCTCACCATTCACGATTTGATTAAATCAGACATTTATATATTCATCATTTCATGGATTTTTACCGATCAAACACACTGAAAAATGGATAAAAAAATATAAGTAACTGATTAAAAATGATTAATAAAAGTTGGCACGAGTTTTGATATATCTCTATCAATCTATGCAAGGTTGCATCACTGAAATAAGTTCAGTGCAGAAAGAAAAGGATAATCTTCATGACTCAAGCCATACAGCAGGAACAATTCACCAAATACATTCGTGTCACAGGTGATCGAAATGCCAAATTTGTTGAATTTGATTTCGCTATTCATGATCCAACACTTTTTGTCGAATTGATTCTCCCTCAGCAAGCATTTCAGCATTTCTGTGAAATTAATCATGTGATCGAAATGACCGAAGCTCAGCAAGCTTGGAATGATGCTCAGGAAGATAAATGGCGCTATGGCGTTGAACCTACAATTCTAAGCCAAGTCCGTGAAAATTTAGATCAAGAAGATCAATCTTAAGCCCATAAGGAAATCGTGATGACTTTAGAAATTAAAACATCCAGCCTCGAACCTATACGTCAGACCTATGCCTACATTGAACGCCGTTTTGGCAATAAGCCTGCAACTCGCTATCAGGAAGTCAGTTTTGATATACAAGGTGCAGCTAACTTTCATTACCGTCCATTGTGGAAAGCTGACAAAACTTTAAATGATCACATGCATACAGCGTTGCAAATGCAAGACTGGTATGTATTTAAAGATCCACGTCAATTTTACTATGGTGCTTATGTACAACATCGTGCACGTCTGCAAGATACTGCCGAAAGCAATTACTCATTTTTTGAAAAACGTCATTTGGTTGAAAATTTAAACCCTGAAGTTAAGCAAAAAATAATCACTTGCTTATTGCCTTTTCGTTATGTGGAGCAAACCGCCAACCTGCACATGATGTCAGGCAGTGCTTATGGCTATGGCACGGTCATTACCCAAGCCTGTATTTTTGCGGCCATGGACCGGTTAGGCATGGCGCAATATATCTCCCGTATTGGCTTACTCATTGACGGCAATACAGGCGACTCATTACAGCAAGCCAAAGCCGCTTGGATGAATGATGCAATGTGGCAACCGCTACGCAAGCTATGTGAGCAAAGCTTAACGGAACAAGATTGGTTCAAGCTGTATGTCCTGCAAAATCTGCTCATCGACAGCTTAATGCAAGAGCTGGTTTACGGCGAACTTGATCAATGGCTGGTTGAGCACGGCGCACGCGATGTAGCAATGCTGACTGAATTTATGAAGGACTGTTTAACCGATTTGCGCAAATGGTCAGATCCGGTTTTAAAAACTGCCGCCACTGAATCTGAAGAAAATAAAGCCTTAATTCAAGGGTGGATTGATGCTCTTTTACCAGAAGTGACAGAAGCATTTAGCGCTTGGTCAAATACTGCTCTTGAAACGGCATCTATCGACAATGGCATAAACGTCATTGCAGAGCGCAGTAAAAAAGCAGGATTAACTACTGACTTGAAATCAGTTGCATAAGGATACGCAGACATGAGCTCTAAAGTTTATTTGGCACTACAAGATAACGATACTTCACGCTACATCATTGAAGCAATTGAACAGGATAACCCAGAAGCCACCATTCAATATCTTCCTGCCATGATTCGTGTGGAAAACCTCGGAAAATTAGTGGTTCGTGCAGAAACGGTGTCTGAAAAACTAGGACAAGATTGGGACATTCAAGAACTGCAACTCAACATGATCACCTTAGGTGGCAACGTTGATGAAGATGACGATACCTTCACGTTGCAGTGGAATTAATCCCACACGGAAAAATATAAGAAGCGAATCGCTTCAACAGATTGAAAAGGATGATCAAGATGAATAGCCAAGCAAAAAACACGACTAAAACTGCAACCAAAAAGCTCAATGCGAAAGACCGCTACCGTATGTTGACCCGTGATCTGGATTGGGATTTTTCCTATGCAGATCGTAAAGAGGCTTTTCCATATGAAGAGTTTGAAGGCATTAAAATCACCGATTGGTCAAAATGGGAAGACCCATTCCGTTTAACCATGGATTCATATTGGAAATATCAGTCGGAAAAAGAGAAAAAACTGTATGCCATTTTTGATGCATTTTCACAAAACAATGGTCAGATGAATGTCAGTAATGAACGATATTTAAATGCCATTAAACTATTTTTAACTGCCGTAACGCCACTGGAATATCAAGCGTATCAGGGTTATGCGCATGTAGGCCGCCAATTTAGCGGCATCGGTGCACGTATTGCTTCGCAAATGCAATCGATTGATGAACTGCGTCATGTACAGACGCAAATTCATGCCATGAGTCATTACAACAAATTCTTTGATGGCTTCCAAGACTGGGCGCATATGCATGACCGCGTTTGGTATCTCTCTGTCCCGAAATCATTCTTTGAAGATGCACGTTCAGCAGGACCATTCGAATTCTTATTGGCCATTAGTTTCTCTTTTGAATACGTTCTGACCAACTTATTGTTCGTGCCATTTATGTCAGGTGCGGCCTATAACGGTGATATGGCTACCGTGACCTTTGGTTTTAGCGCACAGTCTGATGAAGCACGTCATATGACTTTAGGTTTGGAAATCGTCAAATTCTTACTTGAACAGCATGAAGATAACGTGCCGATTGTTCAGGAATGGATTGATAAATGGTTCTGGCGTGGTACTCGCCTACTTTCCATTGTTGGCATGATGATGGACTACATGCTGCCAAACAAAGTGATGTCATGGAAAGAAGCATGGGAAACCTATTTTGAAGAAGCGGGTGGTGCATTATTTAAAGACCTCAGCCGTTACGGTATTCGTATGCCGAAATATTCCGACGTGATTGTGAAAGAAAAAGAACATATCTCACATCAAGCTTGGTGGATTTTCTATAACTTTGGCCATGCTGCTGGTTTCCATACCTGGATTCCAACCGATGAAGAAATGGATTGGTTATCTGAGAAATATCCAGACACTTTCGACAAATATTACCGTCCTAAATGGGAACTAGCACGTAAATTGGAGGCAGAAGGTAAACGCTTCTACAGCAATGGCTTACCGCAACTGTGCCAAATCTGCCAGATTCCAATGACCTTTACTGAAATGGATGGTGATCCAACCATGTTCAGTTACCGCGACAGTATTTATAAAGGCGAGCGTTACCACACTTGTTCAGATGGCTGTCATGACATTTTTGAAAATGAGCCTGAAAAATATATTCAAGCGTGGTTGCCAGTCAATCAAATTTTACAAGGCAACTGTGGTGGTCCTGATTTAGAAAGCATTTTACGTGATTACTATAACTTTAACGTCGGCGCAGACAACATGGACATTGAAGGCTCTCCAGACCAAGAACGTTGGAGAAAATGGAAAGGTCACGTTGCATAAGTAAAAAGGATCGGAAGTCATCTTGTAGATAATAATTTCAAGATGGCTTCACTCAAGGAATTTAGGAGTTTTCTCATGCCAGTACAAGCTATTCAAAAAAACTATGAATTTGATGCACGTGATGCACAAAAAAATTATGGCGATAACATGTTGCTCTATGTGGGATGGGATCATCACACGCTCTTTTGTGCCGCACATGCTTTTGTGGTCTCACCACAACAAAGCTTACAAGACTTGATTGATCAGCAAATTCAAGCGGGTTTCAATCAACATCCTGATTTTGAACATATCGATTGGTCAAAAGTGCAATTCACCCTGAATCGTGAACGCCTAACAGATATCGACTTTTCTAAGACTTTGGCTGATTTAAATTTTGATCATAAATCTCTCCTGCGCTTTGTAACACCCGGTTTAGATGGCTACAACGGCACGCATGTATAAGGGAGAACTATCATGAGTTATCAAGTAACGATTGAACCTGTCGGCATGACCATTGAAGTGGAAGAGGATCAAACCATTTTAGACGCCGCTTTACGTCAAGGGGTTTGGCTGCCCTTTGCATGCGGTCATGGCACATGCGGCACCTGTAAAGTTCAGGTCACTGACGGTTTTTATGATGTCGGTGAAGCCTCACCCTTTGCGCTGATGGATATTGAACGTGAAGAAAATAAAGTGCTTGCTTGCTGCTGTAAACCTGAATCTGACATGGTGATTGAAGCCGATGTTGATGAGGACGAAGATTTCCTCGGCTATTTAGTACAAGATTACCAAGCCAAAGTTTTAGAGATCAAACAGCTATCGCCGACCATTAAAGGTGTGCGTTTACAGATTGACCGTCCAATGGAATTTCAGGCTGGGCAATACATCAATATTCAATTGCCTGATATTGAAGGAACTCGTGCATTTTCAATTGCCAATCCGCCAAGTGAAGAAGGCATTATTGAATTGCATATTCGCCAAGTACAGGGCGGTGCAGCCACCACCTATGTGCACGAAACCCTTCAAGCCGGCGATGAACTTCAAATTTCTGGGCCATATGGGCAGTTTTTTGTGCGTAAATCAGATGAAAAAGATGCCATCTTTATTGCCGGCGGTTCTGGTCTATCCAGTCCGCAATCCATGATTTTGGACCTTTTGGAACAAGGTGATACACGTACCATCTATCTTTTCCAAGGCGCGCGTGATGTTTCTGAACTCTATAACCATGAAATATTTGAAACCTTAGTCAAAGACTATCCAAATTTCCGCTATATTCCTGCACTAAATGCACCCAAAGCAGAAGATCACTGGACAGGATTTACAGGTTTTGTGCATGAAGCCGTGGCAGATTATTTTGAAAATAAATGCAGTGGCCATAAAGCCTATTTATGTGGTCCGCCACCCATGATTGATGCGGCTATTTCAACACTGATGCAAAGCCGTCTCTTTGAAAAAGATATTCATACTGAGCGTTTCTTAAGTGCAGCGGATGGCGCCTCTAATCAAGCACGTTCCGCTTTATTTAGACATATTTAAGCAGGACTTAAAAACTGCATAAACATTATGCAGTTTTTAATAGCTAAATTTTTCAGCTGATGTTAAGTCAACAAATGTGAACTCATCTTTTATGGGTTCTTAACTTTTCGAATGATCTGTTTCATGTCCGTTCTAGATCATTCGGATCTATTTCTCATCAATCAAAGGATGATCATGATGAACCGACAACAAATTGATGCTCTTGTGAAAGAAATGAATGTTGATACAGCGACCAGCCCTGTCGATGCACGTGTACAGCAAATTGTCGTGCGTTTAGTGAGTGACCTGTTCCAAGCAATTGAAGAGCTTGATATTTCTCAATCAGAATTATGGAAAGGTCTTGAGTATCTGACTGATGCAGGTCAAGCCAACGAACTCGGACTCTTGGCTGCTGGCTTAGGTCTTGAGCATTATCTTGATCTTCGTGCAGACGAAGCTGATGCCAAAGCAGGTATTACAAGTGGTACACCGCGTACGATCGAAGGTCCACTTTATGTCGCAGGTGCTCCAGAATCAGTCGGCTTTACCCGTATGGATGATGGTTCTGAAACAGATAAAATCCCGACGTTGCTCATCGAAGGGACTGTAAAGGATACTCAAGGCAATATCATTGAAGATGCTAAAGTTGAAATCTGGCATGCCAACAGTTTAGGCAATTATTCATTCTTTGATAAATCTCAAAGTGATTTCAACCTGCGCCGTTCTGTAATTACTGATGCTAAAGGTCAATATGTTGCTCAAACCATCATGCCTGTCGGTTATGGTTGTCCGCCAGATGGAACAACTCAGTTCTTGCTAGACAAACTGGGACGTCATGGTAACCGCCCTTCTCATGTGCATTATTTTGTTTCTGCACCAGGCTACCGCAAGTTAACTACTCAATTCAATATTGAAGGTGACAAGTATCTTTGGGATGACTTTGCATTTGCAACACGTGAAGGTTTGGTGACAAAGGCTAAAGATGTAACCGATGAGGCCGAAATTGCTCGTCGCGGTTTAGACAAAGCATTTAAACATATTCAGTTCAATATTGAACTGGTGAAAGACGCCCAAACTGCTCCTACGACTGAAGTAGATCGTCGTCGCGCAAGCGTCTAATCAAGACATATCTCAGCATAATTAGATAGGTCACTGGACAATAGTACTAACCACTATCAAGGATTCGTTATGGTTACTCAAAAACTAGCTCTAGTTGCGTTATTTTTACCCACGCTACTCTGCAATTTATCTACCCATGCTGCTCCTGCTAAACAGCCAAATGTTTTGGTCATTGTGGCAGACGACTTGGGATTTTCTGACATACAACCATTTGGTGGAGAAATATCTACGCCAAATTTAAACAAATTAGCCAAAGAAGGTGCAGTACTCAGTAACTTTCATGCAGGTCCAACCTGCTCAGTCACACGCTCTATGTTATTAACAGGAAATGACAGCCATCAAGCTGGTCTGGGCAGCATGGCAGAGTTTTTACAGCCTGAACAAAAAGACAAACCAGGTTATGAAGGCCGTTTAAATAATCGTGTAACCACTTTGGCTGAAATATTAAGGCCCCAAGGCTATGCCTCTTTTGTCACAGGTAAATGGCATTTGGGTGCAACCGATGACAGCCATGCCAAAGCCAGAGGTTTTGACCGCTCATTTACTTTAATGCCTGGCGGTGCAGCGCATATGGATGCAAGCCAAATGTTCCCAGGTAACTATAAAGCGCGTTACTTTGAAGATGGTAAAGAAACAAGCTTGCCTAAAGATTTTTATTCAAGTGATTTCTTTACTACTAAGATGATTTCTTACTTAGAAAATGACCGAAAAAAAGATCAGCCTTTCTTTGGTTATCTTGCATTTACTGCACCACACTGGCCTTTACAAGCACCTGATCAATATCTTAAAAAATATGAAGGTCACTATAAGGAAGGTTATGAAAAAATTCGCCAAGCCCGTTTAGAGCACATGATTCAATTAGGTATTATGCCAAAGGGAACAAAAGTTAATAATCCTCTCATGGATGTATTCCCCGCTTGGGATAAATTGACTGAAGCCCAAAAACAAGATCAAACCAAAACCATGCAAATCTATGCAGCCATGATTGATAATATGGATCACAACATTGGTCGTGTGGTTAACTATTTAAAACGTACAGGGGAACTAGACAATACTCTGATTTTATTCATGTCTGACAATGGTTCTGAATCAGCAACTCCAGAATCTTTAGGCACAACTGAAGATAAAAATGGTATCCGTGAATGGGTCGATGCCACATTTGATAATAGCCCTAAGAATATGGGTAAAAAAGGTTCATATGTGACTTTGGGTCCACAATGGGCACAAGTTGCCTCTACTCCATTGCCTTATTTCAAAAGTATTTTGTCAAATGGCGGAATTCATGTGCCTGCAATTATTCGTTATCCAACTCAAATAAAGGCAGGTCAAATTAATTCCGAAACCATTCATGTCATGGATTTTGTTCCTACTATTTTAGAACTTACAGGCGCTACGCGACCAGATACACGCAATGGACAACATTTATTAAAAATGGAAGGACGTTCTTTCTTACCTCTTTTTAAAGGAAAAGCGCTGCCAGAACGTGCTTTAGGTTGGGAATTCAATACCCGGCGTGCCTTATATAAAGGTGATTGGGCTGTACAATTTCAAGTACCCCCTTATGGAACTGGCGAATGGGAACTCTACAATCGAAAATTAGATCCATCTTATCGTAATAATCTAGCATCTAAAAATCCAACTAAGACCCAAGAACTTGCTCAAGATTGGGCTGAGTATTCTCAACGTGTAGGGGTTGTGGAGGCTCCAGTTCGCTACAAATACGGTCAAATGAATTGTTTTTATGATCAATGTATTCAGCCAGATTTTTTGAAAAATTTAGACAAGCAATAATAGTTTAATTCTTAGAAGTATTAACATGTTAGGATCACTTTTGCTTATCAAAAAAACTATCTTCTAGATAAACCAAGGTAAATAATGTGGAAATACTTCTCTCAAGGATGTAGGAATTAAAGTATGAAATATATTCATTATACTATCTTATTCAGCTCAATAGGTTTAAGTGCATGTGACATCCCCTCCACGCCAGAAATTAAGCAGCAAAAAACCGTAATGAACTTAGGGAATAGTAATAAATGTAAGCAATATTCAGGTTTACCACAAAATTGGTCAAAGCAATCTGAAGCTGGCATGGTTAAAATTCATGGTGGAACATTCAATATTGGGAACAATGAAAGTTACCCAGAGGAACAAGCAGTTTATAAAAGTGAACGGAAAGTTGCAGACTTTTGGATAGATGCAACAGAAGTGACTAATGCTCAATTCCAAAGTTTTGTCGATGCTACAACCTATGTGACCGAAGCAGAAAAGCAAGGAGAAGCAGCAGTATTTACTGAACCTCAAAAACCAGTCAAGGAGTTAGCTTGGTGGTCATTGATGAAAGGAGCGAATTGGAAACAGCCTTGGGGGCCGAATAGTAGTCGTAAAATTAAGCATAATCAACCTGTACGGATGATCACTTTAAAAGATGCGATGGCATACGCCGATTGGTTAGGTCGAGAGCTCCCGACTGAAGAACAATGGGAATATGCTGCAAAAGGCTTTACCCATGATCGAGATGTCCGTGCAGATTTAAAACATATTGATGCCAATGTTTGGCAAGGTGAGTTTCCTTACCACAATGACAATAAAGATGGCTATCCGGATGTTGCACCAGTGGGATGCTTTGCAGCAAATGGTTTTGGCCTCTACGACATGATTGGAAATGTTTGGGAATATACCAAAAGCCCATTTACGGGAACGCATGATGATCACATGGGAATGGATCAACTTGAGAATCATCTGGATAACCCCGCTTTTAATTTTTATACCATCAAAGGCGGGTCTTTCCTTTGCGCATCGAATTACTGTATGCGTTATCGAGCTTCAGCAAGGCATTCTCAGCAAATCGATTTAGGCATTAGCCATGTCGGTTTTAGGACGATAAAAATTATCAAATAATTTAATGGATTAGATATGAGTAAAAATATAATAGTTGTGCCATTACTTACTGCGATGGCTGCAATGGTGAATTGCACCTTCGCAAAAGAGATTAATGTTGATGTCACATTAAAAAACTTATACGCAGATCGGGATTTTGATGATGCTGCCAAACCCTCAGTAGAGAGTTGGAGTCAAGGGGTTATTGCCCGTGCAAATGGTCAACATGCACTTACCGAAGATCTCTCCTTAAATTTTACAGGTTCTGTTCAATACGCAAAGCGTTTAAGTGACGATAAACATTTAAATGACATGATTTTGCCATTTGACCCAGTCACCAAAGAGCAGGCATCCAGCTACAGTAAAGTTGCAGGCTCGATTGGAGCACAGTATAAACAGCATAAAATAAGCTGGGGGGAGCAGTGGGTCGATACCCCTTTGGCGACTACAGATTACAGTCGACAATTGATTACAATTTATCAAGGTCTAATATATTCGGGCCAATTGAATGAACAGTTAAAACTGGATATTGGCTATTTAGATAAATACTCACCGCGAAATGAAGAGGATTTTAGAAAGCTTTCTGTCAATAAAAAAGAATCTGATGGCTTAACTTATATCGATTTAAAGCATAAAGCTTTTGATAGTAAATTACAGACTCAAATCTTTGTGAGTAAATTAGAAGATTTGTATAATCAATATTCTATCGGCCTAAACTATAAAAATAGTGTTGACCAATTTAGATTGAATACTAAATTTAGGTATTATTATACAGAAGAAGCAGGTGATGAACTGCTTGGTGATATTGATAACCAATATATTGGGATACTTCAGGAATTTGGTTATGGGCCAAACACCCTGGGTTTAGGTATCCAAAAAATTGAAGGTGATAGTAACTTTCCAATGTTAGATGGCGCCGTTCCTGTCCTCAGCTATATTAACTGGACACAAGGTACATTCAATAAGGCAAATGAACTTTCATATCACGTTACCTTCAACCACGATGCGAGTTGGGCATTACCTGGTTTAAATATTTTACTCCGTTATGTGGATGGCCAAAACTATATGATAAATGGCCAAAAAGGATTTGATGAAAGTGAATTTGATATCATCATGAATTATCGTGTGAATGAAGGACGATTTAAAGGTTTGGGTTTTCAGTGGTTAAATTTGAATTATAAGAATGATCTAAGTGATAACTACTCCGAAAATCGTTTTTTTACTACATACTCATTTAAATTTTAAGCTAGGAAAAATTATTATTTCAAGTTCAAATACATTTTCTTTGAGAAATATATAAATCGGGCTTTTTAGCCCGATTATTTGGTAAGAAAAAAATTGTTATCGAATTAAAACAAATAAATTAAAAATTATTTCTCAGCACCATTATAAGAAATATCAATTGGTAATAAAAATATCCAAATGAAAACCTTGAATAGAGTCTAACATTAATAACTCTAATTCTTTGCTCATTTTCTCCCAACAAAAAAATAAGAAATTCTACATTATCATCCTTAAAAATGGATAAAGATCTTGAAAATTTGAATAGTTGGAAAGGATAGATTTCGCTTCAATGTGAGAAATACCCTAATGAACTAGAGGATACAAGAATGACCTTACGCAGCATTACTGAATAGTAAGACTTCACTAAAAATTGTATTGATTTTCGCCCTCACGATGGCGTGTATCGCCATTGCTCGAGAAACGTGCACTGAGACTAAACTATTTGACTTAGAAATGGAGCAAATTTTTGAAAAAGTCTGGATTTATGTATGTCACGAAAGTGAAATTCCAGATCTTTATCCCATTCTTTATTAATAAGTAGTAGACAATTTAGTTCTTCAATCCTATTCATAACCTTATCTTTTTAATTAGAAGTTTTCTACCCAGAAACATAATCTTTTTCAAAGTCATTCTTTTCCATACTTATAACCCTAAAAATCAACCCAATTTCCTATTAAATATATTTTTATAGATTCCATACATTCAAAAATTATTTTTTTATCCAATTTATTGTTAAATATATTTTTATTTTTGGTAGCGTAGTGGAATGCTACTCAGGATTATAAAATATACTTAATTCAATATTTGACAGATCGTTCCATAATACCTACTATGCACTCTCCGCTTACCCCCTCTCGGACTCATGAATGAGTGATGAAAAATCTAATAATCCAGGCCGTCCTAGACAGTTTGAAGATAAAGAGATCATCGATGCAGCCGTAGCAGTATTTAGTACCAACGGTTATGCAGGTACTTCAGCGCAAAATTTATGTGATAGTACCGGTTTAGGGCGAGGAAGTTTATATAATGCTTTTGGTAGTAAACAAGCCTTATATGAACAAGCTTTATTGCGTAGCCATCAACAAACTATGGCAGCACAATTGTCCATTCTTACACAGTCAGGACTGTTCAAAGATCGATTACGATCCCTTTTACTTTGGGGGATTTCCGAGGATCTTTCACAATCGGAACAGCACGAAGCCATGGTCTTATTCTCTGCTTTAGAAATGGGGGATAAAGATCAGGTTGTCTCAAGCCTGAATCTAGAATATCGACAGCGCCTAGAGAACTCTCTCCTCGCAGTATTTGTCGAAGGACAAGTAAATGGAGAATTCAGTACCAATGCTTCAGCCCTTGAAATGGCGCGAGGCTTTTTAGCCGGTTACTACGGTTTGCGTGTACTGAACAAAAATATTTCAGATAAAAGCTTTCTGGAAGATGTGGTTAATGGCCTCTTAGCCAACTTGTAACTAAATCACCAGTGCAAAAGAAATAAAACCCTTTAATTTTGTAATGATCGTTAAATAATTAGGAATGCGTTAAAAAAATGCCGTTAGCAGTATATATATTAGGATTAGCTATTTTTTCAATTGGCACAGCAGAATTGATGGTCGCTGGCATGACCGCCACTTTATCCCATGCCTTTGGAATCAGTGTGGGTGATGTTGGACATTTAATTTCATATTATGCTTTTGGAGTCATGTTAGGCGGACCTGTACTTACCTACTTTTTCCTCAAATATAAAGTTCAATATCGAAAAGTCTTGCTGATCCTCTTAGCGCTGTATGTGGTAATCCAAGGCTTAAGTGCCTTTATCTCTAGCCATGCTATTTTAATAGTAATACGTTTTGTCACAGGTGTTTTATGTGCAGGTTGTCTAAGCCTTTCTCTCGCCATCAGTATGGCGATGGTTCCGAATCATAACCGCCCTCGCGCAGCAGCTATCGTTATTGGCGGCTTTATGATTTCCACTGTATTTGGCGTGCCTCTTGCGACCATGATCGATCAACAGTGGGGCTGGCGTATCACTTTTGGCTTAGTCGCTGTGTTGGTATTCATTTGTCTCATCGCTCTTGAACGTCTTTTACCTGAAGTATCTGGCGGTGAGCAAATCAAAATGGAGGAAGAGATCAAAGCCTTTAAAAACAAGGCCTACTGGAAAGCCTGTGCAACAAGTTGCTTGATTCTAGGGGCAAGTTTTGCGGCATTTAGTTACTTCGTCCCTGTTTTGGTCGATATCACTGAGTTTAGCATGCAAGTCGTACCCTTTATTTTGATGGCATTTGGTTTTTCAAACATCGTAGGTAATACGATTACTGGTCGCTTAGCGCATAATCACAGCCTTAAAATTATGCTCGTTGGATTAACCATATTAAGTATATCTTTATTCGCTTTTGCAATCTTTGCCGAATATAAAACGGTGGCAATCATCGCAATCATCTTGATTGGTTTATCCGGGGTTCCAATGAATCCAGCAATGATGGCGAGAATTGTCAGCGTTGCACACCCAGGCCCTATGGTTAATGCGGTACACACATCGGTAATTAACATTGGTTTAGGTGGTGGCTCGTATATTGGTGGTTTAGCGATTACAAATGGTTATGGTTTAAGTTCAGGTCTCTGGATTGGTGCAGTATTGGCTGTATTAGCATTGGCTTCTCTTCTGCCTTACATACGTAATCGTCAACAAGGTTGGGCTTAATCTTATTCAAAGTAGATTAAAGTCGAGGACAAATTAAAAAGGACGTTCTCATAACGTCCTTTTTAATTGATCCATACCAATATGAATCCGCATTTCCATTCACATGTTTTTATTCAAAAAAACTTTTTAAATCCTTAGGTAAGCCATATATAGATTCAAATGGCTTTGGATAGAACTGGACAAACAAGCATAAAAAAACCTTAAACATTGAGTTTAAAGGCTTTTTTAGATTCCGATGGATTACTTCGGAAGGTGGTGTCAATTGAACTCAAATCTTAACTCATTTATTTCAAAGCTTTTATTTCAAAGCTGTTTTATTAAATAAAAAAATTTATTGACTCAATTTTGATCCAAATTAGATTTAGGGCATTGAATCACCTTAAAATCTTGTTCAAATCCGAATTCAGGATTTGAACTGGCGTACGGCATTATGACTCAATTTTTAATTTGTATTTTTGCTTAAGACTCTTAGGCTTATCAGGAAGGGGGCGTTCAACCACACCTGCTTCTAATGCTGGAGTTAAATAATTTTTTTGGAATGTTGCTCGGTGGGACAAGTCTAATAGAGCCATCAACTCAGTTAGGCTATATTCCTTCTGCTCCATATTCTGGATGAGACGTTTACTCACCTTTGCGTTAACTACTGTAGGAAATAGATTAGCTTACTATGAAGCTCTCCTGAGCAATGGATGGCTTATGACAAGACAAAGGCTTTTATAAAGCTCATTGCTGATGCTGTTATGAAAAGATTTAAACTTTATCATGTCATTTTTGGAATCTGATATAAATATTCATTATTCTTATATTTTACCGCACGCTAAGTTTGCTCTTTTAGCCCAAAAAGATATGCTCAATAACTAATTACTCTACTATTGACTCTCAAAGAACGGATGTATTGTCTAGAATTTCAAAATATATACAGCCTACTAAAAACTAAGGACCACCTGAGTGATCCTTCATTCATTATTTATTTCAATTATGCTTTTTGTTCTTCATAGCTCATTTTCTTTTTAGGTAATCGCTTACATAAATAAATACTTGCAAGCAAACTACAGGTCGCAGCAAACATTAACCAAAGTGCAGGCATACTTGCGTCACCTGTTTTTTCAATAATGAATGTACTCACCATTGGTGTTACACCGCCAAACAATGCTGTTGCCAAACTAAATGCAAGTGAGAAACCAACCGTTCTGACACGTGGTGGCATCGATTCTGCCAAAGTTGCCACCATACTGCCGTTGTACATGCCAAAGAAGAATGAGAAGTACAACAACACAACGATCAAATTGGCAAAGCTAATATTATTCACTAACCAGTTTAATACAGGGAAAGCTGTGAAAATCGCCAGTGCCGCAACGCCAACCAACACTGGTCTACGTCCAATACGATCTGAAATCCATCCGCCTATAGGTAGCCACAAGAAGTTAGATAAGCCTACAACCACAGCAGCCAATAAACTGTCTGAGGTGGTTAAGTTCAGTTCTCGTTTTGCATAAATGGGCGTGTAGACCGTAATAAAATAGAAAGTCGTTGTCGTCATTGCACTCATCAACATACCGGCAATCACAATTTTCCAATTGGAAACCATGGTTTGGAAAATTTCTTTTCCAGTCGGATGTGTTTTTTGTGCCTTGAAAGCCTCTGTTTCTTCCAAAGTACGACGCAGGATGAAAATCAATGGAATGATTAAACAACCGACCACAAACGGAATACGCCAACCCCAATCCCCCAATTGTTCAGGCGTGAGCATTAAGTTAATTGAATAGCCCAGCAATGCAGCGAACACGACTGCAATTTGCTGACTTCCAGATTGGAAGCTGGTAATAAAACCACGGTTTTTATCGGTTGAAATCTCAGCTAAATACACTGAAACCCCGCCCATTTCCACACCTGCTGAGAAGCCCTGCAACAAGCGTCCTAGCACCACCAAAATTGGCGCGATAATACCAATTTGGTCATATCCCGGTACAAATGTGATCAGAATTGTACCTAAAGCCATAAGGCTTAAAGTTACAATCAAACCTTTTCGACGCCCTACCTTATCGACATAAGCACCTAAGAAAATCGCCCCCAATGGTCGCATCAAAAACCCTGCTGCGAAAACGGTGAAGGTCATCATCAAAGAGACATATTCATTGTCTGAATGGAAAAACTTAGCTGCGATATACGTGGCGTAGAATCCAAACAGGAAAAAATCATATTGCTCGAGGAAGTTACCGCTGGTCACATTCAAAATCTTTCTGAATGTGCCACTTTTTGTATTTTGTACAGTCATATAGAACCTCCCTGGTCATCAGATTTAGTGCAAATACATGTGTTGTTTGGTTTCAAAATCTTTATTTGGCTTTTTTGTTACGGCGCTCTTCTACAGCGAATTTCAGCAATGCCGCGCTGCGATAAAATCCATGAGCAAATTTGCCAAATGGTATGGTGAGGAAGAAAGTCATCACTGTTGCCAAGTGGGCAATCAGTAATAGAGCCATTAAAGTGCTATCTCTGAACGCGAGTAATGCGAGTCCGGTTACACTGATCAGCAGTAGTAAAAAGATAAATCCACGATCCATCGGCTTTTGTTTAGCATCACCATGTTTTGGGTCACGTTTAATATTTAAGTAAAGTAATCCGAGTGGTCCAACCACCAAGCCGAAGCCACCTAAGGTGCCCAACATCACAGGTAAACTAAAAATAGGATATGGTGCGTGTAGATCTAAGAAATAGTGATAGCCCGTTGCGACAGTGGTGGCTAAGAAGCAGAGTAAGAAGCCATACATAGTAAAATGATGGAAACGACGACGAATTAGTGTGTAACGGTCATCTTCTTCGTTACAGCCTTTGCCATGCCCACCATCGAGGTATTTCAGCGTTAAAACATTTTTAGCCGCTTGTAGAATATCGGGTTGTTCAACACCACCCGAAACCACTTCAGATGTTTGATTCCAGAATTTACGAATGCCCAATCCTAAAAGAATAAAAGCTATACCAAACACAGATCCAAACAACACCGCTAAAAAGTTATGCGGAAAAATAGCGTAGAAATTACCTTCATATAGTCCAAATAAATCATTGCCTTGCATCAGTGAACCTGCAAGCAAGAAGAAGATAAAAGTCACGACCAATGCGCTGACTAAGGTAATACCTGCTTTTTGATAAAGCTGACCAAAGCTTTGTGGCACAGCAAATTTTTGATAGGTTTCAAGACGTACTTGCGCCATCGCTTGAGGAATGTTCACACCAAATTCATGTGGTGGCGCATATTGGCAAGCATGTAAGCACGCACCGCAGTTATGGCAAAGATTCGCTAAATAATGAATATCGGCTTCATTAAATTCCAAGCGCTTGGTCATTGCTGGGAAGACAGCACAGAAAGTTTCACAGTAGCGGCAAGCGTTACAAATCTGTAAGGCTTGTTTGACTTGTTCTTCATTATCTGTCAATTGAACGGTAGGAATTAAATTTTTAGTGGGTGCGTTCATTTACATGGCCTCCGTGGTTAAGGCACTTTTATTTAAGGCAGCGAGCGCAGCATTTTTCCCTGCAATTCGACCAAAAGTGGTACCAATCGACATCCCTACACCTGCGGTATAGCCTTGACCCAATACATTTCCGGCCATCATTTCCCCTGCCACATACAGATTAGGACTCGGAATATTGTTAAAACGTACCGCAGCATCATCTTCGACTTTTAAGCCTAAATAGGTAAAAGTAATGCCAGGTTTTAAAGCATAGGAATAGAAAGGCGGAGTATCCAAAGGTACAGCCCAGTGGGTTTTTTGAGGGCTTAGATTTTCAGTATGACAATTGTCTAAAACCGTATGGTTAAACTCACCTTTAACGCAAGCTTGATTAAATTCACTTACTGTTTGTTCGAATTGATTTGGATCTAGATTAATTTTCTTTGCTAATTCACGAATTGAATTGGCTTTTACCCCTTCAAAGACCGGTGGCATAAAACATCCAACCGATTTTGAGTCAATAATTGAATAGCCGATTTGCTGCGGTTGCTTCGCGACTAAACGTCCCCAAATGGCATAACGTTTTGGCCAGAAATCTTCACCTTCATCGTAGAAACGTTTAGCTTGGTTATTCACCACAATACCCAATGACACGCAGTCAATCCGGGTACAAATACCACCATCATAAAGTGGCGCACGCGCATCCACTGCAACACAGTGTGATTGCGATGGATCACCAATCGCATCAACACCTTGGTCGAGCATAAACTTAAGCAAGTTACCTTGATTGAAACGTGTGCCACGGATAATGAAATTATCAGCAGGCCATTCCCCTGCTTCGTTTTGTCCCCATGCTTCACGCAACCATTCGCGGTTCGATTCAAAGCCACCTGCTGCAAGCACACAGGATTTACCTTCAAAACGTGTTCCATCTTCGCCAATGGCAGCGATAAATTTTCCGTCTTTTAAATCAATTTCTTTAATTTTGGTTTCATATTTAATCGTCACACCCAAGTTCTTTGCGCTACGGAAATAAGCATTGACCAAAGCTTTACCGCCACCCATGAAAAAGGCATTGGTACGGGCGACATGAAGTGCCCCTGACAAAGGTGGTTGAAAATTGACACCGTGTTTACGCATCCACTCACGACAGGTTTCAGTACTGCGAATTACAAGACGTGCCAAATGTTCATTGGTCTTACCAGCGGTAACTTTGAGTAAATCCTGCCAATATTCTTCTTCTGGGTAAGCATCAATTAAGACATCTTGAGGTTGGTTATGCATACAACGTAAATTACGAGTATGTTGAGAATTACCCCCTCGCCATTCCTTTGGCGCTGCCTCTAATAACAGAACGCTTGCGCCTTCTTCACGTGCTGTGATTGCGGCACATAATGCCGCATTGCCACCGCCGATTACAACAACATCGTACATGTGATAGGTCCCATAAAATTTAGGGCAACTTTATGGGATAAAAGCGATTGAGTGTGAGGGCTTAAAATGGATGGGGTGTTTATTTATTTTAAAGACTAGAGCAGTTTTGCACTGGGCCAAGCATGCTGTTGAATCAGTGCGGTAATACAGCTGCGAATCACACTTTTTGCAGCTAAACATGCGGGTGATAACTCATCTTCGGCCAAGCTAACCAAGTAGTTGGTACGATCAATCGTCGGTTGAGAGACTTTTAAAAAATTTAAATGCTCACGACTCGCGTTCATAAATGCACTGCCTGGTTGAATCGTTCCCACAGACAAATTGGCAACCGTATTCATCAGTACACCGAGCCCATCAATTTCATAAGCAATGTTTAAGGCATATTTTTGTTGTTCGATTAGTTTACGTAAACCATGATTATTACTCGGCAAAGCCAATGGCAAACCTTGCACTGCTTCTAAAGGCAATATGCCACTTGGTAGATACTGCTCCAAATCATAGTGCTGAAAAAAATCATCATTTCCGATTAAAAACATCGATTCAGATGCTAGAGCATGTAGTGCCCAGTTTTTATCGACATCTTGACTAAAGATAATCGCGCTATCGAGTTGTCTAAGATTAATCAATTGCACCAAATTGCCCGATAAACTCTCTACGATATGCACTTTAATATCTGGATAGCGCTCTGCCATAATTTTGACAAAAGGAATGGCCAAAATAGAGGCTGTACTCGGTGGAAATCCGATACTGACATGACCCGATAACCGTGAAGATTGTGCAGCTTGAACCGCTTGCTCTGCATGACGCAAAACCAAATAGGCTTGTTTCAGAAACGCTAAACCTGCAGGTGTAGGAGTGACTCCAAGGGATGAGCGTTGTAATAAGCGTGTTGATAATTCAGATTCAAGTTTCGAAATTTGCTGACTGAGCGCAGAGGTTCCTAGCTCAAGTTTTTGAGCTGCTTTTCCTATACTTCCTTGTTCTACAATGGTGACAAACGATTGTAATTGTCGAAGTTCCATTTAGAAATTCACCCTTTCTAGAAAATTCAATATTTCATTCGCCTAATTTAAATGATGAGCTTCAGAAATACTAAAGGATTTTATTTTCAATTTAAAAAAAACTATGAAACCTAATTTCTAAGTTATTAGTAACTAAATGCATTTTGAGATGGTGACAGTTTAACTGACCAAAAATCTCAAACGAAACCTGTGTATTAAAAATTATTAATTGTAGATTTTTACCCTAATTTACCCCATCATCCTTTTAAACAACTACTGCTTAATTTCTATATAAATGTTCAAATCAGAACGCTATTATCATACTGACTACTTAGGCGAAGCTGGAGTCACAGAAACCTGTATATACAGCCTTTGCAATCTCATTCAGACTAATACAGATCTAAGTTATGCTCTATTGCTGACGAATGATCAGTTCCATGGATTCATACTTAAAGATCAATCTGACAGTTATTACATCATCCGTTCTGGCTTTACCTCAGGTTATCCAGGCGAAGGCCCCAAAGGGCTAGCAAAAGCTTTAACTATATTGAATAAACATCAAATCGAAACCGAAGAAGTCATGATTCCTGCAAAACTGATGAACAAAGTTAATAATTCATCATTATGCGATAATGACATTGATTTTATTTTTAGAGAAAAAGTGATTCGGCCTATACGTCTACATGACTATATTTACCCATTCCAAAATGAGGTAGCATCTTCTCATCTTAAGCGTTATTACCCGCTTGAACTACCCTACTCGATTGTTGACGACAGAATTTTTGATCTTGCTCTACTATTTAAACAAGACCCAGACTCAGCCCTAACAAAAGCCTATAAACGCTTAGAAGATATTGTTAGAGAACGTACAGGCTTAAATGAACATAGTACCAAGCTTTTTTCTCAAGCTTTTATTCAGCCTAATTCCCCTCTTAGCTGGGACATGCCTGATAAATCTGAAATTATTGGTCGTGCCAGTTTATTTACCGGCACATATCAAGCCTTTAGAAATGCACGTACACATAGAGAAAAGCCAGAGGAAAATTTGGTTCATCAATACCGTGAGTTTTTATTGATAAATGAATTATACCTACTTGAAGCAGAAGCAAAAAATATAAGCTAGTATTTTATTCTTAAATAAAAAAGCACTTTCCTGAATATACCGAATGTTAGTTTACAGCTTTTAAAATATTTTTTAGATTTTCAAAAATTTGCGCTATCACAATTTCCTGAGGTTCTTTCCAAATATCGGCTAATCTATTAATAACAGGCATAATTGCTACAGGTTGGATAGGCTGATTTTTATTAATAATAAATGGCCCATCTGTTTCAGTTAATATTCGATCTTTAGGTATTTGACTCACAAGTAGCCTACCTCTATCATTTGATAGCATTCTTTGATTGATCGAAAACCAACACCCTCTATCAATAGCTTTTTTTAAATCTTTTTCTTTACCTGTATACCAATGTAAAACTGGAATACCATTGTGAAAATAAGCATCTAATCCATCCAAGGTAGCTTCCACAGCATTAAGGCTATGAATAGTTAATATTTTGGATGAAGAGCTATTTGCTTTTTGCAAGATATGATTGAACACTTTAGTTTGTATCTTCTGATGAGGTTTTAGTGATGATGAACCGTCCAATCCAATCTCACCAATATACTTTGTTTCATTTACTAATAAATCAAACAAATCTAACTCTTGATAACGCTCATGTGCAATTTGAGGATGTAGTCCAAGTGCAGTTTGAATACGCTTATGATTTTCAGCAAGCTTCTTTGTACCGAACCAAGCTTTTGGTGTAGTTGTTACAGACAAAATATAATTTGACTCCCCACAAGCTGAGACCACAGCTTGTGGGTTATCATATAAGTCCAAATGACAATGAAAGTCGATTAATGGAAACATTATATATTTACGCCTAGATTTTCTTTTTTCAGATACTGTTCCACCTCGGAAAAACCCCTCAAAACGGTATCAATTATTTTCTTGCGTTCCATAGGCTCTGTTGGTAAAAATCCAGATTTTGCCACCCACAAATTTGTGTTTCCCGTATTTTTAATTTTGCGGATCGCCATAATCATAGACATTAAGTCATCTCTCTGCTTGTCTCGTTTAATCACATCATTCAAAGTAGAATATTGATAATCAGTTAAATCTTTAAATTGGGATGTATTAAATGACGCACGCCTAATCAAACATGGTAAGCACTTGCCACATTGCACTCCTGATCTCTTCCATTTCCCGCAAGATACTGTATCAGTAGCTACCTTTTTTAATAACTTTTGATCCTTGCATTCGAGCATCATTTCTCCTTTAGTCTTAAACTGATAAGGATTTAATAGCTCTACTGGTAAACCTATACTTGAAAAAAGCTCATTTAATTTTTTTAGAAAATATGGATGTGTTGTTCTCGTACTTAATGCACCTATTCGCCTAGAAGTAAGTGGAGGGTTAATAGAAATGAGACCATTCTCAGGAATGTAAAGTGGTATTGTTTTACTCGAATGATGGTTTTTACTCAAAGCAGTAGCGATTAAAGCTCCAAAAGCAATAAAGTTAAAACTGCGAGTTCTCATTTGAACATCCGCAGGAATTTCTTTAACTTTCCGAGGATTCGCTACGACTTGAAATCTAGCATTACTAAGTCGTAGCTTGTGGTACACACCATCTTGCTTTTGTCTATCTTTCGGATAGGCATGACTGACTAAAACTGATTTTTTTCCTTGAATCTGTAAATCTATTGCACCAATTGTACTATCCAATCCTCCTGAAAATAAGCAAACAGAATCATGCTTATTTATGAAAATTTTTCTTGCTTTGAGACCTTTCATCATTTCAGGAATTTGAAAGTCACTTTGTCTAAATTCAAAATCCCATAAATCGCCGCTTAAAAAATGCAAAGTTTCCTTTAAGAGTGTTTTTTGTTTATCCCAAAGAGTAGGATTTAACATTGGAAGGTTTATCTTTAATTGGCGACACCACGCATCTTCTGCCTTACTATCTCTCTCAACAAAAGTATCAGCAGCAGTTACCGCTAAAGAAAGCATCATTAAATCGAAGGTAGTTTCATCCGCTTCTTCCTGAAGTCGTCTAAATTCTTTTAGTGCAGCCCCCCCAATACTATTATATTTTCCAGAAATGGCTGACTTCCCAAACATTAAAACTGGCAATAGCCGATCTGACAAAGGTGGTAATTTCGTACTCTCTGTTTCAAAATGAAGCTCAATCATTTAAATAGTCCTCCCACTCACCCCAAATATCCTCCAATGCTTTCATTTGTATATGTTCAATATCCTTTCTTGTTAATGAGTTTGCACCATTCTTTAGTTGTATACTCATGTGTTTATCAACTGAAGACTTAATCAGGGAATGGAGATCTTGTTCGAGACTAGCAATATTTTCAGGCGTATCAGCTTTATCAAAAGCAGCTCTTGAATCTAAAATAATTTGCTGAAATAAATATTGCTCTGTGTAATTCAGCATTAAATCAATAACCATATCGCTAGGAATTTGGGTGAAATCAAATTCATCCATACCATCCAAACATTCAGCTAAAGCTTGATTTAAACTCGCTCTTAGTCGTTCGGAGTCCCCATCAACAACTAAAAGGTTTTCTATAATTTTATCAATTACAATATCTATAGACTGACCATTTAGATCTGCAATTTTAAGATTTAAATAATCTTTTCCAGCTTGAATATTTTGGAATAAATCAAACAATCCTCCACCAGCAGAGATAAGTTTTTGGTAACGTTTAGGAGCTACCTTTTTCCCACCTGTTGCATTTTTAGCATAATGACCGATTGCTTTTCTTAAGTTTGTCCCACTTGGGCCAGACGGTTTATTCGCTGCTTTCCCTAAATATCCCCTGAAGTCACCTAGAGTATTATCAACCCCACATGCTATTGATCCTCCACCATCGTTTGCCCAAGATGGCACTAACGGAGTTTTTCCATTCGGCCCCTTACTTGATGTTGATGTCCCCATAATCCCTTCCTTTTAATAACTTATAATTTAGCTGTTAAACCAAACCTCTTCTTTAATAAGACTTTTAAACCAAGGTTTAGGTTTTGGCATAACCTCTGAAATGAAGGCTTTGAATTGCGCCCTAGTTTCTTCTAATTCTAGTGCTATTAAAAAAGCACCTGCAAAACCTGATGGTATTTCACTCCAGTTTGAATGTTGTCTTAATTCTTCAAGAATTAAGCGCATTACATCTTTTTCTTCCCCTTGAGGAATTGTTCCAATTGCTTTAATTGCAGATGGCGAAGATATCTTTGATGTTCTTATTAATAACCTATACGCACTATCTGCAATTTCAGATAAGCCTCTAGAGACTATGCGAAGTGGGACAGTTTCTTTACTTAAATAAACAAGCGGTCTTAAGTCTCTATCTGAAATAGATGGTTCCAAATTTACCCAATCAAAAAGGAAGATTTTGTGTTCTTTCCAATCTTTTGGTAATTTCTCTTCAAAAGCCTCGAGATCATTTTTAACAGCCTCAAGCTGCCTAAATAGTTCTGGCTTTCCATCGGCAGTTGCATTAATTTCATTGTACAGAATAGATATCGCAGTTGATTTACAGCATCTTTCAAACAATGCCATTTTTGCTATCAGTTTCAAATCTACAGGCATCTGTCGGGCGCTTGCTATCATATTTCGCATACTAATAACATTTAGCATACGCTTTACAATTCTTGGATTACCTTCAACACTTTTTGACGTTGCCAATAATGGTGCTATACGATCAGCTACAGTAAAATCATTTAAAAGATTGAATGTACTTGGACCATCCGAATCTAAGAGTAGTAAAGCTTTCTCCACGCTAATTGGGTCTTCTTTCCAAGAAAGTCTCAAATTTTTTTCTAAACCAGTTCTTAACTTTTCTATTTTAGCCTGTTGCTTTCCATAGGTTTCATGAATTGATGTATAAAGTAAAAATAAATATGCTCTAACTTCACGAGTACTAATTTTTGGAACTTTAACTGGAAATTGAATTAACTTATCCAAATAGTCTGTAATATGTTTTTCATCTATACCATTGAAGTGTTCTTTTACAGCATGTCTTACCATATCTTCATCAGCTGCTATCACAAAAGCGGTATTGGGCATAAATAAAAATAAGCGTAATGATTCCAATGTTTGTATAGTCTGCTTTGGTAAACATCTATCTAGGTTGTCTACAAATATGACTATTTTCTTATTAAATCCCAATAGTAAATCTGCAAACTCAGTTTTTAGGGCAGCTATTTCCTTCGGTGCAGATGTTATTTCTTCACTTAAAAGCTCTTTTAAACCACTCTGACCATCTTTTATTATTTTACTTATTGCCTTACTATCTTCTGAGTCGGCTTTGCCTTTAATCCCATCACCTATAGCCTCTACTGCTTTATATGCGGCACCAAAAGTTGGGATACCTGCAATCCAAGCAGTACCTTCAGCTGCCATTGCTAGCAATCGTAATTTATTTACTCGTTTGGTTATTGTCTTTGTTTTATCCAAGAGGGTTTCATTATCCTCTACAAGCTTAGCTATTTCTAAAGTAACTACTTCTATTAAAGCAGCTCTTGCATCATCAAAACCCTGATAAAGCCATGCATCAAATTTGATAAGTATATAATCTCTATGATTCTCTGTTTGAAGCCTTTGTTCAATCAAGTTTAATATTGTTGATTTTCCAGTTCCCCAAGAACCAAATACCCCTATTGAAATCGGTAACATCGCTGGGTTACTTAATACATTTACTACAATCTCAGATGCTTCAGAATAATTTAAAAAGTCGTGTTTTGATTCAATGTCTGACCACATAGCATTATTTTTTCGTAGGTTTCTATTTTTCAATATAACAATAACTACTTAGAATTCAATAAATAAAAAGTCTAAGTACAACGCCAAAATCTATACCCATTTTCTCTCGCCTGCACATAAGCCCACTCCGCCACCTTATGAGATCGCTCTTTATCCGTTAAAAATCCAAGTACAGAAATTCGATCCACAATAATAAAATCGTGTTCTTCATTACGTTGATACCACTTATGCAAAAACTCATCTGATGCAAGAAAATTGCTTTTCTTAGAATTACAGCTAGAATCTGCTAGCACAAAGTTGTGCCCTGTATCCGATGGGTACATTGACCAAGGAATAAAATGATCTACTGCACAATTGCCTTTTCGCATCGGCTTATTACAGTAGAAACATTTACATTCTTGTAGTTCAACCAATACGTTTGCTACTGCATTTAATTGGTTGCGGTTCGGCTCAAACATGAATTGTTCAAGGTTAGGGAGCTGATTTAAAATTGGCGCATTGCTACTGTTCTTACGGATGTAGTCAATCCAGCGTTTCTGACATAACTCTTCAATAATTTCACTGAATTGTCTTAAGCAGTACATGACTTGAAACTGAAGGATCAGTTGCTTTCCACACAGATCAAGCTGATATAAAAATTCAAAATTCTGACCATTGATGTTTTGCAGATACCGCACTGGCATGTCTTTTACATTACGTGCTACATCTTTTACTAACTTTAACCAGACCAATGAATCCCGTCTCAATAATCCAAGAGATGAGTAACTCATCCGAAGCTGAATAATTCGATTCACGATAGCAGCTTGTTTACCATTGTTTTGATTTAAAATCAGTTGTCCATCATCATTAAATACATACGGTACAGCTTGCTTCCAATACAGCTCAATAAACTTCTCAGCAATATCAGTGTATTCAAGTGATAAGCATTCACCTGAATCTTCACCTTTCTCAATAGCCAATCGACTAAGACTAATGAGTAGCGCAAATTTATAAGTACTGCTAAAACTACCCAACTGTAAAATCAACTGAATATTTTTAAGGAACTTGAGTTGCTGTTGTGCGGTTGGCATTAAATCAGGCATGTTTTTTCCAAAGCAGATTTAACCACTTTTCATCACGATCTGGCCTTTGATCAATTGTAATCCATTGCTTTAGCTGTGTAACACTCTCAAACTGATTTAGTAATAGCTCTGCTTGTTCTTTATTTAAATCCGTAAACTGCCGTCCATCCTTCTCTCTAGTGCCGTTTCCATATTTGAAAGACATATAAAGCCCACCATTTTGTTTCAGTGCATTTACTATTTTTCCGACGACTTTAATTAATCGATCACGCTCACAATGCAACAACGATGCACACGCCCAAATTCCATCATAAGCTTGATCAGCGTCAATCTCATAAAAGCTCTGTAACTTAACAGGAATACCTGTAAGCTGAGTTGCTTTTTTAACGAGTTCTTCTGAATAATCTATTGCATCGACCTGATAGCCTTTATTTTTAAAAGCTAAGGTATCACGACCTGAACCACACCCAACATCAAGTATCTGAGCTGATTCAGGTAAGAGAGCTAAAAAAGGTTGATATAAGCTTTCCATATCAACTTCAAACGTTGAAGCTGTAAATTCTTCTGCATGCTTATTGTAGTAGTCTATTATTTTCATTACGGACACTTAGGCTAAAAGACATTTTCAGTCTACAAGAAAACAAAAAAATAAGGGAGCTAAGAGCATCCCTTATTCTCGACTCGCCAACTTACTTTCAATCCATTGATGGATCTCATAAGCTGACCAGCCGATACGATTTTGAGTAATTTTGACTTTCTTTGGGAATGAAGGATCGTAATAAGGTGAGTTTTCATCCATCATCTCGTAGATGGTAGAACGCCCCACACCGACAAATTCTACGACCTGCTTAATACTGATAAGTTGATTCATTTGAAATGTTTGACCGATAAACGCATTCATGAGGCTAGCTCCTAATCATTGATGCGAGCGGCTATTCGCTCAAATAATAGAGCTGGTCTGTAAAATCTAACGTTAGGTATCTTCTCTCCTCTAGCTTAATTCACAGCTCTTACACTCTGCTGCAACCCCTGCTGAATATCTTGCGTAAATCCTTCAAGTGAAGTTCGTTGCTCTACCGCTCGGTTTTGTTCCTGTTCAGGGTAGTACTCCTCCAGCGCATCCAAGCCTTCCTCTATATCTGTTTCAAACCGTGCATTCGCAAAACCCTTCCTTGCCGTAAAGTCCAAAGCCTCCTGATAAAACCCAGCTTGTTTACTTTGTTCATCAATTTGCTTGGCTTGAACAATCGCATCATTCAAACTGACACCTTCTCGTAAAGTAAGGTCCACGTAATACACCGGCTGACGATAGCTTTGCGTGGTGGACTTGCCTCTTAAGGTCAATTGCAGTGGTAAACAGGACAATAAGCCACCCGATGCTGCGTGGTAATAACTGAGCCGTGCGGACAAAGTTCGAATACTGTTAAAACCTGTAGTCCTAAAAATGAAGGTTCCGAGTTCATCACTTTCATCCAAATTGACATGCAAACGTCCATAAGGTTTACAGTGACCTCCTTGTGCCAAAGGACAAAGATCGGGTGATGGACATGGATGTTGCTCAACCCCTTGATTGGTCAACCGTTGACAGGTTTCACCATTACCCACACAAACAGGCCTTCCTGTTTGACGATCAAATAAGCTGTACTCTGCACGTAGATTCAATTCAGGATCATTAAAGATCATCCGTACAGGAATGGTTCTAAGTTTTTGGTTTTGTGCTTTAGCTCGGAGTTGTTCATCTAAAGGATGTTTAATCCAGCCATCTTTACTTTGGATTTGGCTAGTCAGGGTAAATTGGTCATCTTTCTCTGGCACTCGTTTGCCATTCTTTTCAACCATTTTGCCAATGCTGATTCTGCCCAATATCGGTGGGGTAATTGCGAGACCTTTAATCATGTTGGTTTCCTCTCATGTTGATTGATGTTTGGTTTGAAATTAAAAAATCGAGTACATAAAAAATCCCATGCTGTTTGGCATGGGATCGTTATGACGTTAAATCGCTGTGCAGTTAAATGACTTGAGCTAATTTCACTTTAGTCATCATCTGTATAGATGTTAAAACGCCGTGTGCCCAGTTTGCTTTGTGGGAATTGCGTCAGCATTTCAGGGTGTAATTTCAGTAAAGCTTTACTGTCGAGGCTGATCGAATCCTTAGACTTTTTCCACGTCACTGAACCTGCTTGAAATACCGCACGTTCGGCCTGTTGCATCTTGGCTTGCAGTTGATGCTTGAGTTGATCGAATTGCTGTTGCTGCTTTTCAATCTGATTGCGCACTTGAATCAGTTGTGCAAACTGTTGGTTGGCGGTTTCATCTTCCGATAAATCCGCGGTACTGAGGGGTACATGTTCAGGATAAAGTTGCTGTAAGGCTTTGGCAGCCGAGCGACTTGCATCTGCATCGGGTGGAATGTCCTTTTCTACACACTCCCAGAAGTACCGCTCGGCATTGACGATATGTTGAATCACCGATTCAGAACGTGTCACTTTAAAGATTTTAGTTTCATGCCCACAGAGTAAGACACAAATATGGGCTGCGTTTTTGCCTGTCACTGCCAATTGATGTTGAACTTGGCAGAGCACGTATAAAGGTACGCCATCGCGCCACAGCTTAGCGCCATATTCCCCTGCGGTTTTACATTCCAGAATTTGTACTTCAGCATTTCCAACCACGGAATAATCTAAGTTGGCGAGCATAAAGTGTTTATCCGCATCTCGATGTTGCAATACGGCATTGACCCGTCTGACTTTATGCTTGGTGTGTATGCTGTAGTACTGTGCCACCAATGGTTCCAGCTGCTTGCCCCAATACAGTGGTGCATGGCCTTCACTTTCGTCTTCGATGCTTTGTTTCACACGACCTGTTTTAATCATCCACAGTTCTAGCATCGACATATAGGGATTAAGTCCACAAGCAGCGGCACAATCACTACTGCCAATGCCTTGTCTACGGATTTCCAGCCACTCGGCTTGACTTAAGTTACGAGTATCGACAAAGCGTTTCGCAGTAAACAGTTTTCGGGCGATGAAACTTTTAGATTGAGCGGCTGTGGATATAGATGATGATTGTCGGGGTGTGGTGGTCAGTGCGATATTCATATGAAATTCCTGTCATTGTTAAATTTTGGGCATAAAAAAAGCCGTGTCCGAAGACACAGCTTTTGATGAAATGGGTTTAATATTTTTAAGTTAGATTTGTTCGGCTTAGGCTAATAAATCACTTGGGCTTAGCGCATGGATGATTCATTGAAGTGAAGTCATTCAATTAGGCCAGCATCCGTAACGCTTGCTCTAAGCCGCGTTGTTTCAGTCCTGCCCCTGCACCAAACCAGGCTGAATCCAGCCGATGATCCTGACTCATGGCTCGACGTTCATGATCGGCAAATTCGGTAATTGAGCACAACAAACCATACGCGGTATCTTTGGCTGAACTGAGTTCTGCACCACGTCCCTGTCCATTAAACATGGTCATGACTTTAGACATCGCCCGGCCATTCGGTTCCGTCTTGTTCTCAGCTTTGGTGGAGTGACTGCTTTGCATTTGTGTTTGCTTCGCCACATTACGATAAAATTGAATAATGCCCTCATCCTGTTCAATTGGACTCAGGCTGCTATTGTTAAACACCGCATCGAAATAAGCCGCTGCTTCAGTCTGACTGACTTTACGTTGACTCAGCTGTTTCATTTCATACATGTGTTCATTCCATGCACGCACTGAAATACCGAGTTGCTGTTTGACCTTATCGGCATTGAACTTGGTGCTGTGCGGCACTTTCACCACACCCGCACTGCTGTTCTGTCCTTTTAAGGCAATGGCTAAGGTGTTGTTACACACTACGCGGATTGAAGTAAATTGTGCTGTCGTGGCAAGCGTTCCATCACAAGCGGTTGCCAAGAGAATATAGCCGTTGCTGACATCTTTACCTTTCAGTGCTGAACTCTGCCCTGTTTTAGCCAATGCCCAGAACTTCTTCCCACCTTTAAGAACGCCTGCGGTTTCCAGTTCAAAGCCCGCTTGTTCAGTCAGGTCTCGATAGAATTCCAGAATCTCAAGCGGTTGGACTTCCTGATAGCGCTGACTGACCACAGATAAAGGTGCATGGGTATCTGAACGGTACAGCACGCGTTGTTCTTGATACGGCATGATAATGCTCTGTCCACGGTCATTTTTAGCCATATAACTGACATCTGAAGATTCAATCCGCCAGTCCATACCGGCCTGCTGTGCCCAGACTTCAATTGGCTGGTTTTGGGTCAGCTGATTACCGAGTCCATGCCAAGGGGTTTCACCGACATAAGCCATGTTTTCAAGTTGATGTGCCATAAGATTTTCCTTTTTAAAGATTAAGTCTGCGTTAGTGCAAAACTGAATTTTAGGCATAAAAAAGGCCTGCTCAGGAAGCAGGCTAAAATATGATCGATATAAATTTGATTTAAACTTGTTCATTCACATAGATGATATATAGCTGAAATTTTTTCTAATCGAATGTAAATAAAGCACTTTTCAAATTACACAATTGACTAATAATGATCCCAAGATTATTCTTAGCTTGCTGGCCTACATCGCCAGTCGGTTTTGACAGACCGCTTACAAAAGGCGCACAACAACGCAATATTGGTTTTGTGCGTTCTCCTAAGTCACATCTTTATGGTGAGGCTGGGAGGGGCACGCATGCGTGCGCTGGTTTCCTTTTGTACCAGTCTGTCAACCCTTCTAGTCTTGCCACCATTATTTGACAGTAATTTGGTAAGACTCTTTTAAAATCAAAAGGAGTCATCATCATGACCAAACATTATCTTTCTTTATTATTTTCCCTCAAGCCTGTCTGGGCCATTCCCTCGCCCTTGGCATAATTCATAGATTTCATTTCAGCTTAAATTGATCTAAAGACGGCTATGTCCTTTGGACTGTCTACGCTTGTCTTTTAATTCAATCACATTGCTGAATGCATCTATTTTAAAAGAACCAAAACAATAAATTTGGGGGAATGATGAAAACTCAAACGTCATGTTTAATCATCAGCTGTTCACTGCTACTGGGGTGTGCCAGTAAATCCGAACGGCAATTTGTCAGCGGTTGCCAATCTACAGGAATGGATCGCTCTGCCTGTCAATGTGCCTATCAAAAGCTGGAAAGCAAATATGGGGAAGATGGACTAAAGAACAATCTTTACACCCTTCAGCAGAGTGAATCATTTCAGTACGACATGATGCAAAGTGGCTTGCAATGTCTGAAGGAGTAAGTCATGAGAACACTCGCTGGCACCATCTGCATCATCGCAGTGATTTGCTTTTTAGGTCTGCCCTTCATTGGAATGATGATCCTGTTCGGGCTTTTTTTCTTGCTTGCTCAATATGCTTTTGGGGGAAATAAATGAATCCATCTATTAAATCTTGGCTGATCCGAGGTTACCTCACTGTTGGTCTACTCTTTACGCTGTATCAATACTTCTGGGGGCAATACAGCTATAAATCATTTGCCTACCACTTGGGACAAGGGGTGATCTGGCCTGCGGTCATGTTCCCTTCAGTGGGTAAGCTCATTGGCGGCATATTGCTTCTGCTGATTATCAGCGGACTGGTCTTACGTTCAAAATAATTGAATCCATTTAAAAATATTAGGAAAATTCATGAATAAATATCTTATCGCGGTATTACTGGCAAGCTTTACAACTTCTGTTTTTGCCGTTGACCAAATGGTCATTAATGGGAAAAAGGTAACCATGAGTGATACCCGCTCAACATTGATTCAAAAATTTGGCAAACCTGAATCGGGAACTCCTCAATTCAGCAACTGGACTGTAGGTAACTTAAGTCTCTATGCGAATTATAACCAGCAGGGTTTAGTCCAGTTCAGTGTCAATCAGATCAATACCAAACCAAGTAATAACTATCTCAATGTTGACGGGAAAGCTATTTATCTTGGCAAAGATACCATCAGGACAGCAACAGGGAAATTCAAGCATGCCTGCTTTAATTTTGATGAAGGTCGCCAAGGCTCAACTTATACCATGGCTCCGAAAACCACGCTAAAAAACAAACTGAATATCGTTATTGAAACCACGAGTGACGCATATGATGTTAAGACCATTTCTAATATGCCGATCAATAGTTTTTCATTCACTCAAGAAACACCTGATTCAAATAGCGGCTGTAAATAAAGCATTAAAAAAATAAAGCGGGTGTCCCTTCTAATTTCAACAAGCATTGCACTCTTAAATGGTCTAAGAGTGCAATAATGAATCCAAATTAAGGGTTGTTTTGGGCATCTGTAATATTGTAATAAATCTTGGTTGCAGCATCACTGCCATATATTGCAACAATAAGTTTATTAACTAACTACCAATATTCAACCTGAACTTCATTTATTTAATTCAAAAAAATAAAAAAGCCAACTACTCACGAATGAATAATTGGCTCAAATAAATTTAAAAATTTATTTCACTGAAATATAGGGGAAACTATCATATAAAGATATAACAAAGAACTCATAATAATTACCCACCATCTTCTTATAACTTCACCATTATCGCTATTCTCACTTATAGCTAAAACGTAAGTAAATGTACCATTGAACCATGAATACATACAAAAAAAATAAGATAAAGCCATAGCTAAAATGGAAGAAAGATTTAATACATTCATTAAATATTGAACATATATACCCATTAAGAAAAAAGAAGAGTACCCCATAATGATCCATATTTTGTATTTATGAAGTATGAGAAGATATAACTCTTTCATCTTAATTCCTTATGAAAATTAGCATCGATATGGGGGAGCAATATTTTTACATTGCTGATTATATGCACCAGGAAGACCTCCAAATAAATAACCTCCCGTTTCGCCCAATGCCCGACTTGTAGATAGCTTAAGCCCTCCCTCTACTGCAGTTTTCATAATCTTACCACCAAATACTGAACCACCAACAATACTAAAAGCTTTTTGTGTATTAGACATTTCTGTATCTATAGAGGTACCAACAGCACCAAAAGCTCCCCCTGCAGCTATTATGAATGGAGAAGCTGGAGAACAAATAACGGTAAACCCACAACCAACTCCAACCCCTATTATAATATCTCCAGTATTTTGGAAATGATCAGCAACTTCTTGTTGAGTTAAACGGCGACCAGATATTCGGTTAATCATCGCTGTTTCATCTTTCGCAACCATAGCAGATATTGAATTATTATAAGTAAGATAGTCCTTCCCGCCTGTTCCGTAATAACTTACTCGAGTATCATTAACTGTAAAGTTTTCAAACGACATCTGCTGTCTATTCAACCACTCTAAATTATTTAAATTATTGACCCAAGTATTAGATAATTGTATGTTATTTAACATATCCATTATTAATCCGCTAGTATCTGTATTCATCACAGGATTGCTACCTGCGTAAGCATATGGATTTAAACCACCCTCCAACCCAATCGGATCAGACTCCATATAACGTCCAAGTTCTGGATTATAAAAACGGTTATGGTTATAGAATTGGTTGGTTCCTACGTCATAATACTGACCTGGGAAGCGCAAGTTAAATGTCACTGTTCCTGTCGGAGCACCTAAACCAAATGCTGTTGAATCCCAGCTCCACGCAATTGCATGAGTACTACTGTCAACTAAACGTCTTGGCGTGTTTTGCGCATCCGTAATAATGTAGTAAATTTTGGTTGCAGCACCACTGCCATATATTGCAGCAATAGGTTTATCACCTAACCAAACATATTCTACTAGCACTCCATTTTTGTCATATTCACTAATTAAATGACTTTGTTCATCATAAATGTACTGCGTCATGGTAGCCACTGCACCATTCACGACATTATCTCTAAAACTACGTTCATTTTTATGGTTGTAATTCATGTAATAGTAATTTGTTGAACTTAAGCGATCTACTTTACGTCGTCCCCCATTGTCATAACTAGGTGTAGTGCCATAATTCAATTCCGCATTAGCGGTATGACTAAGGGTTTGTGCAATACTATCTTTAGTAAGAGTTGCCAGTTTATTGCCTGAATAAGTATAACTTACACTTGCAGCAGGCTGCATATGTAGACCTGTGGCTGTTAGACTAGTGCGGTTACCATTATTGTCATAAGTATAACCAATACTGTAAGTTGCTGTTGTCCCTGTGGTTCGGCTTTCACTGGTTAAACGACCGACATTGTCATAACCAAAAGCATCTTTAATTCCGTTACTCCGAACGACCTGAGTAATACGTCCATCCTTGTCATAACTATAGCTTAGCGAGTAGTTAACAGCAGATGTATTATCTTTATTGGTTAAGATGTTTAAGGAACCATCATTATTATAACTTTGAGTATAGTTCGCATTGCCTGATGCTCCCCATTGCCAGCCAGTTATACGGTTAGCTCCATCAAAACTAATGCCACGAATAAGAGCACTGCCGTCTAGATTAATACTATTCAACATGCCTGCAGCTGTATAGTTATACGTAACACTGCGACCAGAAGGTAATGTTAATGACGTATTTTTACCTGCTAAACTATAGCCATAGTTGACGTTCAGTGTTTGATTAGCTTTGCCTGCATATCTGTTGAATAACTGGTTGATTGTGCTTTTTTGAGTGACTCGATCATAAGCATCGTAACCATATTGCGTATCAACATCATACCCAATAAGGCCTGTACTCACTTTATCTATGCGCCCATAACGACTTTGATCATAGCTATAGTTGTCATTCACCATAGTTTCATTTGAAGTTGTTCCACTATTCAGCCCACACACAACTCCTTGATAACGACCTAACTCATCTAGATTGTTATAGTTACATTTTCGAGCTCCATGTAAACGTTGAGTGAGTTGATCTGCTTCGTTGTAGCTATAGGTTTTAGTCCCATAATCACTATTTACTTCCTGAGTTAACGTGCTCCCATTTCGATAACTAAAGGGATTAGTTCCAGCATTCAGTGCATCTTTAGCAAGAATCACATTATCATTAACATCATAACCCGTAGTATCAACATTACCTGCACCATCGGTATGGCTAGTCACCCGGTTAAGCGCATCATAACTCCATTTATCGATAATACCTGCTGCACTTGTTGCCTGAATTAAATTGCCATTATTGTCATAGCTAAATGCAGTGTATTGGCGTGTTGTATCATTCCCTTGTTGAGTCTTGGATACACGCCCTTGATTATCCAGATATTGATAACTTTGTGCAGCCAGGGCACCTGTACTCGTCAAACTCATTTCACTCGAAAGAGCGCCAATTGAGTAATAGTTTTTTTGAATACGGTTGCCATTTGGCAAAGTCGTTTGTATTAGTCGACCAGCCAAGTCGTAAGAAAAAAGTGTCAACTCACCATCTGGGTTAGTTTCACTCACACGCTGTTTCAGGATGTTATAACCATAGTTCGTAGTTTGACCTGTAATGGTACCTGTTGTTCCACCCATACCTGTAGTTTGGCTATTGAGAGTACCGTCAGCATTGTAAACAAATAGGTCTACCAAGCCTGTAGGGTTAACCGTACGCTCTGGTCCTCCAAAGGAGTTGTAGCCTAGATAGTGCGTGGTACGAACTGCTCCATTCACGGTTTGTGACTGGCTAGCTAAATTACCAAAACTATCATAGCTATAGGTGATCTTATCTGCTGTGCCAGTACGTGGTCCATCTACGCTGAGTAAACGAGCAAAATGCTTACTTGTTGTTGTCTCATCATAGAGGTAACTCGTAACCTTACTGATACTTCCTGACTGACTTGAAGTTTGAGTTTGAGTCTCAATTTGCCCACGTGGATTTACCACATTGGTAATTGTGATATTTGGGGTCATGACACTGGTTGGAGTTAAAAACGAATTGACAGTATTGTTATTTAAAACACCATAGCTATAAGTGGTTTTACGACTTAGTGCTGTATCAGCTGCTTCTGTAATCCCTGTAATACGGCTCAGGTTGTCATATTCATAAGTAGTCGCAATATTGTTGCCATCTGTGACTTTAACCAATCGGCTCCGACTTGTTGAAAACTCAGCAGTATTTACTGGTTTTCCATTGGATGTTAGACAAGGATAACCTGATGCTGTCACTGTAAGGCTGCTATCAGAATTCACTGTACTTTGAATAGTGCTTGTTGCTGTACCTGTTGCTAATTGTAAAGTCAGATTTATGCTTTTGGCATTATCATCATAAATTGTTGAAAAATCCTGTGCTGTTCCTGATGTTAGGGGTGTATAGGATCTTAATGTTGTCTGTGCAGTACTATAACTAATATTGTTACCACTAGCTGAAACTACATAATTTTGGGTGATATCCCATTGGCGAACAATTTGTCCTGAAGTATTTTTGACTTGCCGTAATACGGGGTAATAATAACTTGCATCTGCGGTTCGCCCCTTACTAGCAACATAGGCTTTCACTGCTCCTATTTCTGTCATTTCATTGACATAGGTATAGGCGCCTGCTGCAGTGGAATCTGAACTAATTAGGGCAAATACCGTTGTATCCGATCCTGTACTTGGAACTTTGTTGGCATAAGCTTTGTAATTGAATGTTGCAACTTGGCTTCCACCTTGTGCTGCAGTGTAGGTTACTTTAGTAACCAGACGTGACTCATCAATGGTCTGGGTGGCACCTAATGCGGTATCATGAAAAGTTCGCTCAAATACCAATTTATTATTGTATTGATCACTGACTTGGGTCAGGTTCATTTTACTATCATATTGCAGATCAATAACTTTACCTTGATTATTTTCAATTTTTGCAACACGGTAAAGTTGTAATGAAACAGTGGTATCTGTCTTTATCAATAAATCAGTATTGGAAATCGCCCCTGCTGGCGCATTGAAATAATACCATGAACCTGTTGTAGCTCTAAAATATCCATAGTTATCAATATATACGTTGACTCGATCAGAATATGTTTGAGCAGGTGACATAGTGTGTGATGTATCGGATATCGTATATTTCACCCCATTTTTTACAACAATCAGATTATTACCTGAACGGCTGAGTTGATATTCCCCTAAGTCTGAGTTCCAAGGTAAACTTTGTACGCTATTGTTATTTAGATCTCTAATCGCATCTGCCGAATATAAACGGCTAAAACTGCCATTTTCCTCTTTGAATACCGTATCAACACTTTCACCTGGTAAACGCACCCAGATTTCTTTTACAGCTAAACTTGTACGAGTAGATGTTGCTGTTGTCGTCAACTGATATCTCACTGGGTTTGTAGACCTTAGTTGAGCTGTATATTGAGCATACTCAGTCGTTACTGCTGTAATATTTTGGACAAAAACATGGGCTTGATAGTTATCTGTCCATCCTGATGTACTTTCTTCTGGTTGTGAAAATGCTTGTGTTGCTGACAGATTCTGGCGTAAAGGAGCTCGATAATTCAGGCTATAAGGTAATGCTCCTGAAATTTGAGCTTGCCCATAACTTACATCACCTGACATTAAGTCATAACCAGCAGTACATGATTGTATTCCTGGAGAACGTGCTGATGCATAGTTTTGTGCAACAATATCTGGTGCAGCATAAATAATTTGACTGAGTAAACTCAGCAGCCCCCATAGACAGAACCAAATGGCATGCCTATATCTTTCGATATTTTTATTCATTATTTATTCCATTTATTTTTATCAAGAACTTTTTTATATATCCTCAAAACCAAAAAAAATTGATTAGAGTACGTTCCTAAAATTTATTTTGCCGAACTTAATGTTTGAGCAGTCCCATCTGCCACAACTTTAGCCTCTGTAAGTGAAGACTTTTTAAGTTGTTCTTGATTAATCATTTCTGCTTGAGCTTTTGCATGATCTTGAGCATAACCCACCATTCCATCATTGTTTTTTGATGAGGTTTGTTCTGTCTCACAACCCGCACTTAGAAGCATGCATCCCAATAAAACTATTGAAATGAATACAGAGGTTTTAAGTTTTTCCATATGATTTACTCCCAGCTTAAAATAAACTTAAATTTACAAAAATTAATATATTAATAACACTTAGAAGAATTGTCATTGTTTAAATTTTATACTCGTCGTTTTTTTCTGAAAATAAAAACTTAAAGTCATCTCTCATAATCAACATCTATATCGCGATCCATAACCTGTATCATTTAGCTTTACTGAATGCCTCATTGATTCTTGCTTGCTGTGTGCTGAATATTCAAGCCAAGCCTGTCACTCAGCAGATGCATGTCTATAAGAGCACTAACCTCCTTTTCATTTCAACCGATTGCAAAAATCAACGACAGGTTTTAGCTTAGCTTACAGTCTTAAAAAATATGGTGATCACGGTTCATTACTGAAAATCTAAATTCAACGGGGCATCATATTGAGAATGGATCGAATAGCATTATTCGATGGTTTTAATCAACAGTGGGAACTTGATAACTGGGGGCCAGAAGGTGAGACCATCTCTGCTAAAAGTTACTTTAATGTCATCGCCAGTGAATGTGAGTCTGAACGTATTTTAAAATATGTGTTTATCAAAGGATAATAAACGGTAGGTGTTCTCATGCAGAAATGCATTGAGTAATCATTCAAATATAGTAAAAAACCGATCATCATGGATCGGTTTTTTTATTCCTCTTCAGTAGAGCATGCAACTCATATGGCTAAAGTTTAAAATACTGCTGACACTGTTCACAGTAAAACTCTATTGCTACTCCTGAATCGAAATGACTTCGCTGTGTTTCAGTCCAGTATAGATAAACACTTTTGAGTAATACCTCAGCCAATCCAGTCATCCACGGTGATAAGGGCCAGCTTTTCGACAGTTGCTTGATGACCATTCCACCGAATCCCAAATGAGAACTCAGCGAGCTAGATGTAGGCACTTTAGCATGAGAGACAAATACACGATGAACGTGAGTAGACTGGCAATATGGGCAATTTGTAAGCATCGTTGACACCCTCCAATGAAAAATAAAAAAGGGCCTATTTAAATAAGCCCTGCAATCCGATCACGGCAATCATGATCTTCATGTGGATGATGTATGACTGAAATGTTTTTTATTATCCAAAGGTACGCATACGCTTTTTACATTTGACCCGCAGATGCTGGTTTTCTTTTTCAGGACGTACCAGGTATTTCACAGTATTCAACATATTATTCACTTGCTCAGGATCATTGCGGTAGATCATCCCAATGCCTAAACGGTTTAATTCAGAAAACTGTTTAAGGTATGCTGCTGTGTGACAGTTAAAATGACAGCCCTGACCTTCTGTAATCTTACCCCACAGCTTTCCGACTTGATCCGCCACCCAATATGCATTGCGACGTTCACTGCCCTTATACACCAGGAGTAAATGACAGTGATAACCTTTCTCCTCTCCCTGCTCTAATGCCCATGCATATTCTATCAAGCCTTTGAAAATTGTATCCTGATCACGAAGTCGGGTACACAGCACCTTCATATCATCACTAAATTCTTGAATACCCACTTGACCTTGATATTTAAGCGGATAGGCCAGATCCACGCGTACCACCAGAATGCGAGCATACCGATCACTGACTTTTCTCATCCGCCGAACTAGCTTCTCTGTATTTTTAGATTCGCTATAACGATGATTTCTTAATTGACGTTTATGTTCTTGATAATGTCTTTCAAAATCTTCTTGTATTATTTTAAAAGAAATCTCACTTAACTTTTCATTCAGCCAACTGAAATCATCTAGGTAGGCATCAAAATCAAATAAGAGTTCAACAAATAATCCTATAGCAGGAGAGTAATAAAAATCGGATTTATAAATTCGTTTAAACTGAACTAAAAGATCTGCTAATTTTTTATAGAATCTAAGGGGCCGCCGGTTTCTATTAACGACAGCTTCAACAAAATTTTCAATCTCTATTAATAATTTAGATTCATTTATAGGGTTATTCATGTGAGTTCCTTTTGATGGTTTAAATCATAAAAAGGAATTCCCTGTAATTATTTAACTTAATAAAATATTATCAACGAATATAAATAATATTAATAACCCACCACAATATAATTAAAATTTAAAGTTTACCCCTGATCAATGTAGATCTTAACGAATAATCCTAAAGCAATTTTTATACGATGAGTTAATCAAGATTATCATTCTACGTCAGAGCAGAATATCGACTTACCCCAACATCGTCATGGGACCATCTATACACGGAAATAATTACAGATTAAGGACCATTTCGTGATGTGGTTTGATTCGGTGATCATCCCAGCAGTAACATCAAGAAAGATCGATGAAACAAATTGAAAAACCCTAATGTGGTCTTGCACCAACGGTTACTCTCCATTTGATCTAATATTTTTATAACAACACAATTGTTTTATACAATAAATTCCAATAAATGAATATATAAAAACAAGTACTTATACTATTTTCATATTTGTAAAATACTAATTAAAATACATCAAAAATTCATCTATAATTACTACATAAATGCTACGTAGAATACTATATAAGGAATATCTATATGTCTAGTTTTGATGATCAATCTCAAATAAAGAAAACCATGTCAGAAAAAGAACTAACCGACTTCATTGAGGGAAGTCTGAAAAACTATCATGCGGAGGAAATTGTATGGATTTTAAACGAATTTCTGAATTTCAGTATCCCGTTTGAAAATAAACAAAAACGAAGTTCATCTAGAGATTTACGGAGAATAAAAGATTTATCCAGCTTCAATGAGATTAAACAGGAGTTCATCAGACTTACGAAAAATCTTGAGGATTGGAATCATATATACCTCTTTTTTAATAATGTAAAAAAAAAGGCAAACCAATATGAATTTTTTAAAACTTTAAGAGAAATAAAGGATAATGATAGATTATGCTCTTTTATTTACAATACAGCGAATAAAGAAAAAGAATCTAAAAATATTTTTGAATATAAAGATCCTATATATATCCAACTTATATATAACTACTATACGAACAGAAATAACTCAGATAGAAAAAATTACAATATTGAAAATGCTATCCTTACGTTTAACGATCAAATTAATTCAAAAAATAAAAGTCTTTCCAAAAATTTTAAAAATAAAGATTTCCCTATTTGGGCATACTCATATCTGAAACATGTAGATAACGAATTTAGTCAAATACGATATATACCTAAAAATGAAAAAAACTATAAAAATTTAATTAATGCATATCTCGATTACTTAGCACATTTTGATATAATTTTTTATGAAAACTTAATGAACAAGCTTAATAAAGCCTGGAGTCAAAAAAAATTCAGAGATAAGGATAAAGTAAAAAAGCCTTACCATCTCCCTTTAACAAAAAAAGCAAAAGAAGAACTTAGAAAACTATCAGCTTTCAAAGATCTATCTGAATCTGATATTCTTGAGGAACTCATCCATCAAATGTTTCTGAAAGAAATGTGTGATAAAGATGGAAATCTAAAGTACTGACCAGCCAAACAGATCCTTAAAATCAGCAAATTATTTTTAATACCTAAAATTAAAAATATAGCTCTACTTTTATGGTTATCGTACTTTACTTATGTAATTTAAACTTTTCAAAACAAGAGGCTTTCAGCCTCTTTTTCTTATATTACATTTTGCACGACCAATTTTTTACTCGCTCCCCGTACCATTCCATAATTTTCACCCTCTCATCCCAGTACTGTGCTCGGTTATATGCAGCACGAATTCTATTCTGTGGCACATGGGCAAGCTGCCGTTCTATGGCATCTGGATTAAATAGATTTGATTCATTTACGACTGTACTAAATAACGATCTGAAACCATGTGTAGTCATTCGCCCTGCATAACCAGAACGCTTTAACACGGCCAAAACTGACTCACTTCGCATCGGTTCTTTACTATTTAAACGATGAGGGAAAAGCAGCTCCTGATTATGGGTAAGTTTTAAAGACTGAAGTTCAGCAATCATCATATCCGTCAGCGGTACACGATGCGGAAGCCGATTCTTCATTCGTTCTTCAGGAATATCCCACTTACGCCCTTCAAGATCAAACTCTTCCCAACGTGCTTGGAGTAACTCACTTACCCGAACTCCTGTAAGCATAATGAGAATGATGGCATGGTGAGTTTGAGCATCGGCAGGATAAGCCTTAATACGTCCGAGAAATTCAGGCATCTCAGCGGCAGAAAGCGAAGCCAGGTTTTTGACCCGTTTATTCTTGAGAGCATAGACCAGATCACCAGCCGGATTGTCATAGCGATATCCATGTGCAATGGCGTACTTCATGACCATGCCACAACGAGACAAGGTACGTTTTGCAATTTCAAGCGACCCTCTTGCCTCAATCTTTTTAATAATCTGCAGAATCTCAGGTGCCTGAATTTGGTTAATACGCTTATTAGCTAGAGCAATATAAAGCTCATCCAATGAAGCTCGAACATTACTGATGTGTTTGGATGACCAGGTTTCTTTTTGATTATTAAACCAATCTTCTGCAACTTCTTTGAAATAGGGCTTTAAGTCTTCATGCAATACTGAACGTGAGTATCGATGCTTAAGCTCATATGCAAGCTCCCTTGCCTTTTTTAAGCTTAAATCTGGATATGGGCCAAGCGATTCAGACTTACGTTCACCATGGACAGTGACGCGTACATTCCAATATTTTTGACCTTTGGTGGTAATGATGAGGGATAAACCATGTGAATCCGAAAGACGATACTGTTTTTCTTTCGGCTGTACTTTTCTGCATTCAGTATCTGTAAGTGGCATGTCAATTACCCATAATTGATGTATTAATTTCTGGGTAAATTTTCCCAATATTTACCCACAAAGAGCAAATATGGGGTCAAATGGGATCAGACGATATCGGACAAACAGGCATAAAAAAAAGCCTTTAAACATTGAGTTTAAAGGCTTTTTTAGATTCCGATGGATTACTTCGGAAAGAATTTTGGTGGAGGTGGCGGGAGTTGAACCCGCGTCCGCCAGCATTACGCTCGAGAATACTACATGCTTAGATATCGTCTATTGTTTTAACTCTTTGTGACCCGACGAACAGGATACAAATCGCGATCCTCTTAATTTAGTATAAAGCCCCGAGGCTTGACTTTATACGGCCTTGTGTGCGTGCGCTTCAGTCGGTCTCTCTAACCACAAGTATTCGGAGAGGCGGACAAGCTGCCCTTAGGCAGCTAGAGCGTATGATTCGTCGTTTGCGACTAAAAAATGCAAATTTGATTTACGAGAGAAAATGCGCTCTCGGCATGCATCTATGAGTTTCATCACCAGCGTCGAAGCCAGAGACACCCCCAAGTTACGTTCCTATCTTAGCATACTTTTACTGATTTACCATGCTGTAATTCATTAAAATCAAGAGCGAGATAGGTTTAATACTATAATTGCGGTAGTATTTTATTTTTCAAGTTCTTCTTATAAAAACATGAGTTATTTATTAGCACTCGATCAGGGAACAACTTCCAGCCGGGCAATTGTTTTTGATGAATCAGGCCGCATTCATGCCACTGCACAGCGTGAAATTCATATACAGACTCCTCATTCCGGTTGGGTGGAACAGGATGCACAGGAAATCTGGACTACACAAATTGCCGTAGTTCAGCAGGCACTCGCCTCAGCAAATTTGCTGGCGAAGGATATTAAAGCCTTAGGTTTAACCAACCAACGTGAAACTACGGTCGTGTGGGATAAACGTACTGGTCAGGCACTTACTTCTGCCATTGTATGGCAGGACCGTCGTGCATCTGGCTGGTGTAATCAGATGATTGAACAGGGCCACATGCAGTTAATCCAGGAAAAAACCGGACTGCGAATTGATCCTTATTTCAGTGCAAGCAAATTAGTCTGGTTACTCGAACATGTGGAGGGATTACGTACACTGGCTGATCAGGGACATTTAGCGTTTGGAACAATTGACAGCTGGTTAATCTGGAATCTGACGCAAGGAGCTGAACATGTCATCGAAGCGAGTAATGCTTCACGAACCATGCTCATGAATCTGCAAACCCAAAGTTGGGATGAATATCTTTTAGAACTGTTTAATATTCCATGTTCCGTATTACCTAAAATTATCTCGTCTGACTGCTATGTTGCAGATACCGCCAGTGGACTTTTGGGCTCAACCATTCCAATTATGGGAGTTTTAGGTGATCAACAGGCTGCACTATTTGGCCAATCCTGCTTTGAGGCAGGTACAGCCAAGAATACCTATGGTACAGGCTGTTTCATGTTATTTAATACAGGCACTGACGTCCAGTTCAGTCAGAACAAGCTGCTGACTACCTTAGCTTGGCAATGCCAGAATCAAGCCCACTATGCACTCGAAGGGAGTGTCTTTATGGCGGGTGCAATTATGCAGTGGCTACGTGATGGTTTAGGGATCATTCAAAAAAGTAGTGATACTGAAAAACTGGCAGCACAGGTTAAATCCAGTGAGGGTGTAGTTTTAGTGCCTGCTTTTACCGGATTAGGCGCACCGCATTGGGATAGTGAAGCACGGGCCATGATTTGCGGTATGTCACGCGGAACTACAAAAGCACATATTGCACGTGCCTCGCTAGAAGCAATTGCCTTTCAAGTTTCTGATGTATTGTCTGCAATGCAGGCTGATCTGGATCAGCCCTTAAAAGAACTGCGTGTAGATGGTGGAGCCAGTTGCAATGATATGATGATGCAGTTTCAGGCAGATTTACTGAATGTACCAGTGTTACGGCCTAAACTACAGGAATCGACGGCATGGGGCGCCGCAGCCATGGCGGGGCTAAAAGCTGGAGTATTTAATAGTCTGGATGATCTTTCAGCTTCCTGGCAACTGGAGCGGGAATTTATACCGCAAATGTCAGAAGATGAGCGTCAGCAACATTTAGCGCGCTGGAAAGATGCCCTACAGCGGGTACGGTCCGACCTAAACTAATTCAACAAGAGTAAATAATAAAAAACCAGGCCAAGCCTGGTTTTTTCATCAGTGTGTTGGCCCCGTTGCAGCGCCTGTTTTTGGTTTTGGACACAACCAGATAATTAGGCCAGATACAACAAATACCAGTGAAAATAGCAAAAACACATGGTCAGCCGCTAATGTGAGTGCCTCTTTGTTTACCAGATTGGAAATCATCGCTAAAGCACCTTCCGGACTCATACCACTTTGGACTAATGCATGTTGTGTCGGTTCAGGGTTCAAGCTCGACACAATTTCACTGCGTGCCAGTTTGGCATGATCATCCCACATCGTGGCAGACATAGAAGCACCTATTGCACCTGCCATCGTTCGCATAAAACTCATCAGACCAGCAGCAGAGGCTATTTCCTGAGGCAATACCGATGCCAGAGCAATATTCGACAATGGAATGAAGAAAAATGGCACTGCAAAACCTTGTAGAATCTGTGGAATTGCCAATGCCATAAAGTCTGCTTCCGAGGTCCAGAGTGCTCTCATAAAGGTCACTCCACCCAAGACTAACAGACCAAAACACGCCAATGCACGCTGATCATAACGGGTAGAAAGCTTGGCAACCACAGGAGACATGGTCAGGCTGCCAAAACCCATTGTTGCTGTCACATATCCGGCCCAAGTCGCAGTATAGCCAATATTGATCTGTAGCCACTGTGGAATCAGCACAATACTGCCAAAAAATGCACCAAAACCAAACGATAAGGCAAGTACTGAAATCGTGAATCCCCGATGCCTGAAGACCCGTACATTTACGATCGGATTATGTTCGGTAATTTCCCAGATTAAAAATACGATAAATCCGGCAATCGCAACTGCAGCCAGACTGTTGATAATATTGCTGTGAAACCAGTCATGTTCATGACCCAGATCCAGCATCAATTGCAGGGCACCAATCCAGATTACCAGCAGGATAAGTCCGATATGATCAATCTTGAGCTTATTTAATGGAGTTTCAGCACTTTTGAGTAGGCTCACTGCTCCTAAAGCGCAAATAATACCGACTGGAATATTAATAAAGAAAATCCAGTGCCAGGAAATATTATCACTGATTGTACCGCCAAGAATTGGTCCAAGAATTGGTCCAATGACGGTAGTCATCGCCCAGAGACCCATCGCCTGTGCATGTTTTTCCTGCGGGAAAATCCGCATAAGCAGAGTCTGGCTCAGTGGCATGATCGGCCCGCCAAAAAGCCCCTGCCCGATACGGCAAATGACCAGTAAGGCCAGGCTGTTTGAAAGGCCGCATAATACTGAAAAGACAGTAAACCCGATGACGCAGGCAACAAAGGTACGGACCACTCCAAAGCGGCCAGCCAGCCAGCCGGTTAATGGTACGCAGATTGCTTCGGCAACAGCATAGGAAGTAATTACCCAGGTACCTTGTGTACTTGAAACAGCAAGGCTTCCAGTAATATGTGGTAATGAGACATTGGCGATGGTGGTATCAAGGACCACCATAAAGTTAGCCAGTGCCAGCACCAGCGCTGCAATCAGCAGCCGTCCGCCTTTAAGGTCGGCAAAAGGTGTGCTTTGGCTGTTCATATTGAATTACCTGGTCAGGTCAACCGTTGCGTTCATGGACAGCCCTACCCTGAGCGGATGCTGTGCCAGCTCTTTCGGGTCAAGTGCAATCCGTACTGGTAGACGTTGAACCACCTTGATCCAGTTTCCTGTGGCATTCTGGGCTGGAATTAAAGCAAAGACAGCTCCAGTTCCCCCGGAGAAGCCTAAAACCTTGCCATGATAAACCACCTCATCACCATAGAAATCTGATATCAGCTCTACAGCCTGACCGGTTCTGACTTTTGCCAGCTGACTTTCTTTAAAATTAGCATCGACATAAAGCTGGGCCACAGGAACCACCACCATTAATGAGTTTCCTGGCGCTACACGCTGTCCGACCTGCACATTACGGCGGCTGACCACACCATCAAGTGGCGCACGTACTTCTGTCCGTTCCAGATCGAGCATCGCCTGCTCTACCCGTGCCTGGGCAATCAGCACATCAGGAGTAGAGCGTTCAGTGGCACCGCGAATCAGTGCTTCGTTGGCGGCCAGTGTGCTTTGTGCTGCTTTACGGTTAGCCTCAGCTTGAGACAGCCCCGCTTGTGCCAAGGTTAAACTAGCTCGTGCGGTATCTAACACGGTTTGCGCACTGCTCATTTCTTCTTTGGAAATTGCGCCTGTTTCTGAGAGCTTGCGACGGCGTTCATAATCAGCCTGAGCCTTGGCAAGATCAGCCTCTGCCTTCTTAACCTGTGCCTGAGCACTGGCAATCTCATCAGCGCGTACCGACACCTGTGAATTTAGTGACTGGCTGTTGGCCGAGGTTTGGTTATATTGACGTTTGGCTTTGGCCAGTTCTGCCTGTGCCTGCGCCAGAGCAATTTTGGCATCACGCGGATCAATACGTACCAGTACATCTCCCTGTTTGACTTGTTGGGTATCCTTGACCAGCACTTCTGTAACCTGTCCGCTTACCATAGAGGTAATCTGGGCAGTATCGGCCCCTACGTAGGCATTATCTGTAGAAACCGAACGGCTGGCAAAGTACATCCACAATGCATAGATCAGCACCGCGACAATAAAGAGAATCGCTACAATTTTAAGAAGTTTTTTTCTTTTATTGGGAGGAGGGAGATCGCCAGAAGAAGTGACTTGCGCCGGGTCGAGATCATGAGCTTGAGCATCAGTCATAGGCTATTCCTTTTGAATATGGACCAAAGCACTGTATGGGTGAAAAGACCTTGTCTGGAGCCTATCCAATTTTTATTTGGGGCTTGTTTTTCATGCAGGGCTTTGGAGAAGGAGATGGATTTTAATGCAGCTTTAAAATAAATGTCGCAAAAAAAATGTAACTGGCGAGTTCTCTTTATATGAGAAAGCTCTGCCGATTCTCCAAATAGAAACTACAATTTTAAAGAAGTTTTAGCATTTAACTCCAAAGCCGGTTTTATCTCATCTGCATCAGGCCATCTTGCTTTAACTGTTTTTCTAATAGGCATAAGACGCAATTGCTGTGGCAATCGCCTTGTTTTCATCATTGACCATAGTCATACGCATGGTACAGCCTTTACGTCCTAATCTGAGCGTTTCAGCACGTGCAATAAAATGCTGTCCACGGCCCGGAGCCAGATAATCAACCCGCATATCAACAGTCGCCAGTCGGGAGACTTTTTTAATGGTATCTACCAGTTGCTCTGCAGGCGCGCGCTTATATAGCTCACCCATGGCGACAATACCACCGATACTGTCCAGCAAAGTTGCAGCCACACCGCCATGCAGAATCTGGAAAGCCACGTTACCGATCATATAAGGCTGCATTTCAATGTAACCCTCAATTTGCCCTTCAATGACCCGCATAGTCATGCCATTATGCTGAAAATAGGGAGAACTATTAAATGCCTTGCATAACTGTTTGAGCACCACATCAATATCGACTTTCGAGCCCAGATGAATATTGCCAGTCCAGCTTTTATTTGTCTCGTTAACCATTTGCCCGAATTACCTTTATTGAATAAATAAATAAATACCGTCGCCCTAAACCCAGATTATGGGTCTACAATAGCGGGTAGTTTAATACTGATGATCGAGATTGTTATGACTTATACGTTCAATCGTCCTGCATTTCCTGCCACCCGCATGCGTCGTATTCGAAAAAATGAAAAAATGAGATCAATGGTCAGGGAAACGCAACTAACAGCTGATCATTTGATTTATCCCGTATTTGTGTTACCTGGACAAAATCAGAGCCAGGATATTCCAAGCATGCCGAATGTACAGCGCCTCTCTGCAGACCTATTACTAAAAAAAGCGGAACGTCTTCTGGAACTTGGAGTTTCCAAGCTGGCATTATTTCCGGTGACGCCTCAAGAAGATAAAAGCCTGACAGCTGAGGCTGCATGGCATGAAGATGGTCTGGTACAAACTACTGTTCGCCTACTGAAAAAAGAGTTACCTGATATGGTACTTATCACGGATGGTGCACTTGACCCGTATACGACTCATGGCCAGGACGGTATTATTGATGCTAGTGGCTATGTACTTAATGATGAGACTGTAGAATGCCTGATCAAGCAGGCATTAAGCCATGCTGAAGCAGGTGCAGATGTAATTGCACCGAGTGACATGATGGATGGACGCATTGGTGCAATCCGTCAGGCGCTTGAAGCCAATGGACATATTTATACCAGTATCATGGCCTATTCAGCAAAATATGCTTCTAGTTTCTATGGCCCTTTTCGCGATGCGGTAGGCTCAGCCAGCAATCTGAAAGGTGGCAATAAATATAATTACCAGATGGACGTAGGTAACCGTGCCGAAGCCCTGCATGAAATTGCCCTAGACCTGCAGGAAGGTGCAGACATGGTGATTGTCAAGCCAGGTATGCCATATCTCGACATTGTTCGAGAGGTGAAAGATACTTTCGGTGTACCTACTTTTATTTATCAGGTAAGTGGCGAATATGCGATGCTGGCAGGCGCGATCCAGAATGGCTGGCTGTCCGACAGTGCCATCCTTGAATCATTACTTTGCTGCCGTCGGGCTGGTGCGGATGGAATCTGGACCTATTTTGCTGAAGAAGCAGCGCTTAAACTTAAAGCCATGCAGTAAAATTCGGACAGGATAATGAAGATTGCCATTATTGGAGCCGGAATCAGTGGACTGCTTACGGCACTTGAGCTTATAGAACAGGACTGTTCAGTTGATATTTTTGATCAGCCCTACAGCGGCAGTGCCTCTTGGGCAGGCGGTGGAATCCTCTCTCCAATGTATCCCTGGCGTTATGCACCCGCCGTAAACCAGCTGGCTCAATTTGGCAAAGCTTTATACCAGGAATGGAACCAGAAGTTGCAACCGGTTTCAGGAATAGATTTTCAGATTCATGAAACCGGTATGCTGATTTTTGACCAGGAAGATTTTAGGCAGGGCCTGAGTTATAGCCAGCAATTTCAGGAGCCAATGCAAATCTGTGAGCTTTTACAGCATGAGCAGCTTCGTCAGATTAACCCGCATATTGCATCTGGTTTTAAAGAAGCCCTCTATTTCCCTCAGCTTGCCAATATTCGTAATCCACGGCTATTACAATCGATTCAGAATTATTTAAAAACGCATCCTAACGTGCAGTTTTTCGAAAATACAGCAATTCAACAGCTTGATATTCAACATGGACAGGTTGTGGCTGTACGAGACCAGAATCTTTGTAGCTTCCAGGCCGATCAGTTTGTACTGACTACAGGTGCCTGGTCTGAACAGTGGTCTAGACAGTTAAATATCCAGTTACCGGTACAACCGGTACATGGACAGATGATTCTGTTCAAGACACCGGAGAACTGGTTACCGACCATGTGCATGAACCGGGTAATGTATCTGATACCACGTTCTGATGGCCATATTGTCTGTGGTTCGAGCATGGCTCATCAGGGTTTTAATACTTCTATAAATTCTCAGACTTCAGAAAGTATTTTAACTGCATCTCTGGAAATGGTGCCTGAACTGGCTCAATTTCCTATTGTGAAACAGTGGGCTGGACTGCGTCCCGGTTCTCCAGAAGGTATCCCTTACATCGGAAAAATACCGGATATTAATAATTTATGGGCGAATTTTGGGCACTTCCGTAATGGTCTCTGCATGGGACCTGCATCTGCCCGCCTGCTGCGTCAGCTCATTCTTAAGCAGCCGCCCCTGGTTGAGCCTCAAGTTTATTCACCTGAACGCTTAATTCCTCAAAGCTATGATAGGGTTCACTCAACGGCCAGCTAAAAGCAGATGATCATTTCTCATCTAAAAGATCGGTAAGTGCACTATTTAAATCTGGATATTGAAACTCAAAGCCTTGTTCCAATAAAGCTTGAGGCATTACAAACTGCCCATTTAATACCAGTTGTGACTGTTCACCCAGCATTGTTTTCATTACACAGGCTGGCATACTCAACAATGGTTTTTTATGCAATTTAGCAGCAGCGATTTCAGCAAATTTTCTCTGAGTGCCCTGTTCCGGCGCTACCAAGTTATAGATTGCCTTTGCCTCAGACTGCTGTAAAATAAATATAATGGCACGCACCACATCATTAATATGAATCCAGGTTACCGGCTGACGGCCATGACCGATCTTGCCGACCAGATTAAAACGGATTGGCATAAGCATTTGTGGCAATATCCCACCATTTCTGGCAAAGACTACTCCAAGCCGGATAATACTAACCTGTTGTCCGGGTTTGTTTTTTGCCTGACGTTCCCACCGCTGACATAGCTCGGACATAAAGATATCCTGCGGCGGTGAGCTTTCATTACAGTATCCGCTCCACTGTTCTCGTGGATCAATACCATAGTACCCTATCGCAGAACCTGAAATGATGCGATGTGGCTGTATCCTGTTCTGTTGTAGCCATTCAAATACTTGACGTGTTGTCTCAATCCGGCTATTGATCAGTTCAAGTTTGCGCTTTTCTGTCCAGCGTGACTGGCCAATATTCTCACCTGCCAGATTAATTACATAATCAATCGGTTCCTGACTGATCTGTTCCAAACGGTGAATATAGCGCAAACCGGCCTGAGAAGAGCTTCTGTTTGGATTACGTGTCAGACCAATCACCTGATAACCCTGCTGAATCAGGTAAGCAGCAAGATGTTGGCCAATAAAACCGCTGGCACCAGTGATTAATACCTGTGGTTTCTGCTGCATTATATAGTCCTCTTATATTTTTTAGTCAGATGAGCCAAATTTATGCTGAGCCATCCGCTGGGCTTGTGGTCCATAGAACCAGTATGTCAGTAAATATAAAGGAATGGCCATGAGCAGACACATAATTGCAACCAGACTCAAAAATTGCGGGTGCTGAAGATACAGCATAAAATTCTGCCATATTTCTGGATCTTTTCTTGAAAACCACACTAAACCTAGAACCAGAAAACTCAGGTTATAACCCCAAAATATCAGGGTAAATCCCAAAGTCAGCCTTTTTCTTTCCTGCTGGCTTGGCGCACGGCCCTGTTGATTTAAAAACTTGTATAGGGTAATGATCATCGCGGCCATATAAGGAATAATAGTCAAAATACCGCCCAGTCCCGTTGGTAATAACGCAGCGACCACGCCTACCACCAAGGTAAGTCCCAAGCACCAAAGGAAAAACCGCAAATAATATCTTGTAAGCGAGGGCATTCGACCAGTCCTAAAACAACAGATTTTTTTCAGTATAAGCCGGATAAAAAGTTTTTTTAATTTTTTTGCATTTCTTTGTCAACCAAATCCGAGGACATTACGTTATATAGGGTACAAGGCCAGCAGCAACCGCAAACGATGCATGGCATCCGCATCTGTTTACGGTGGCCTTTACTTATCAAAGCAATAACTTGAACTTCATGGCGAGTGTATATCCTGGTATCACTCATCGAAGTTTCCTTCCTTGGCCGACGATTTACTCATCACTCGAATCGTCGGCTTTTATTTTGCCTGTATATTTTAGCTTGCTACTTTAAAACCCTTTATTTTTATTGATCCTTATAAGCTTTAAGCTGGCATACGATAGATTATCTGCTGGCAACTAGCCAAGTACAGGCGGAAATGCTTATAGTATAGCCTTGCAGTGGTAGCATTGAGTTTTGGGGCAGGCATGGCGGTACGTTTTTTTCATACTTCAGATTGGCACTTGGGGCAGTTTTTCTATAACCATTCGCGGCAGTATGAACATCAACAGTTTCTGACCTGGCTTATAGAACAGATTAAAGACAAACAGCCACATGCGCTACTAATTGCTGGTGATGTTTTTGATGTGATTAATCCGGCATCTAGTGCTCAAAAGCAGCTCTATCAATTTCTGGCCGATGCGCACTCTGCTGCTCCCCATATGCAAACCCTGATGATTGCCGGCAACCATGACTCTGGTTATCGTCTTGAACAGGTTGAACCTTTACTTGAGAAATACAATGCAAAAACTGTCGGTATCGTGCGCTGGAATACCGAGCACCGTCTTGATTTCGACCGGCTGATTTTACCTATTCATAATGAATATCAAGAAATAGTTGCCTGGTGTATTGCACTGCCCTTTTTACGCCCGGCTGAAATTACCGGTCATGGTGAAGCAACCCAAGACAGCCAGCAGGCAATCGAATACATACATCAGGCACTTATTAAGGAGGCCTTGCAGCGTAAAACTGCAGATCAGGCATTAATTCTTATGTCTCATGCACATATGCAGGGTGCTGATGAATCTAAAGAGTCGGAACGGCCCATCATTATTGGCAACCATGAAGCACTTTCGACTGAACTGTTTAGCCCTGAAATTGATTATGTGGCTTTGGGTCATCTACATAAACCACAGAAAGTCCAGTCTCCACATGTCCGTTATAGTGGCTCTCCGATTCCTCTTTCATTTAGCGAACTCAACTATAAACATCAGGTACTTGAGGTCAATATTGATCCCGCCCTATCTGAGAATAGACTCGAGATGAATCCGCTTTATATTCCGCGTACTGTACAGCTACACCGCTTGAGCGGTGAACTCGATGAGGTATTAACGCAGCTCACCTTACTACCTGCAGGAGAAATTTCTGATATCGACCAGCGTGATTATCTTGATATTGAATATTATAGCCTGACTCCCCCTCCACCTGACTTACGCAAAAAAATTGAAGATCTGCTCCCACCCGAGCGCTATCGGCTGGTGCGGATCAGCCGGAAATATTTACAACAGAGTTCATCTGAAGTTCATGCATCTAAAATTGATCTGGCACCGCCAACCCCTGAACAGCTCTTTGAACAGTTATGGCAAAAAATGGGCTATAGTCAGGATGAACAGGTCAAGCAAGATTTTATGACACTACTGCAAGATGCACAGCAGTCAGAACATAAAATGAAAACGGCGGATAACACATGAAAATTGTACGCCTAAAACTCCAGAATCTGGCTTCTTTGGCGGGTGAACAGGAGATCAATTTTGAGGCTGACCCTCTACAGCATGCTGGTCTGATTGCTATTACTGGTGCCACAGGTGCAGGAAAATCGACCCTGCTGGATGCGATGTGTCTGGCATTATTTAATAAAATTCCCAGATTAAAAACCCATGAAGGTAAGCTCAAGGATGTCAGTGGCCAAGACGTACAGATTGATTCAACTCTCAATATCCTGCGGCGAGGAACAGCCCATGCCTATAGTGAGCTTGAGTTCATCGCCCAGAACCAGAAACGCTATATTGCCCGCTGGGAATTAAAACGTGCACGCGGACATGCCGAAGGTAAATTACAGGCAGTGCAGCGTGCATTGGTCTGTGTCACTGATGGCAACATGCTTACAGACAAGGCTAAAGAGTGTGATAAACAGGTATTGGAGCTGATTGGCCTGAGCTTTGAACAGTTTACCCGGGCCGTACTTCTGGCGCAGTCAGAAGTTGGAGCTTTTTTAAAAGCCAAAGACAATGAGCGGGCTGACTTACTGGAATACCTGACCAATTCCAATATTTTCAGTCTGGTGGGTAAGGCTGCGTTTGAACGGACCAAAATGGTCCGGGTACAGCGAGAAAAATTAAATGAGCTGATTGGCCATGTAGAACTGCTCAGTACTGAACAGATGGCGCAACTCGAGGACCAATATAAAGCACGACAACAGCAAGTGCAGCAACTTGAGCAACAGCGCCAGATTTTAAGAAATGAGCTGCAATGGCATAAAAGTCACGACCTGCTCTACACTCAGATACAGGCCAAGCAGGAGTTTTATCAGGTCCAGCTGGATGCCAACCAGAAGCTGGGTGAACAGCGCCAGCGTTTACAACAGCTTGAGCAGTTCGCCTCCATTCGTCCAGTCCTGCTTCAGCAAAAACGCTGTGAGCAGCAATTGCAAAATCTTGAAAAACAAATTTCTCAACACCAGCAGTTATTCCAGCAGGTTTGTGAAGAGTATCAAGCAGCACAAAAAAGCTGTCAGGCAGCCAGAACTGCAGTAGAAAATGAAAAGCTGCGTCAGAACCAGTTAGCTCCCTATTTAAATCAGGCCAAGCAGTTATTGGACCAGCGAAAGCTAATTGAGAGTCAGTATACGCAGGTACGCAATAAACTTAAGGAAAAAACTGCTGAACAACAGCAGCAACTTGAACAGTTACAGCAGACACAGCAACAATATCAGCAGCTGGAAAATATACAGCAGCAACTACAGCAGCAACTTATCCAAAGCCAGCAATTGTGCGGTTTTGATAGTGAACCGCAAGCCAGTTTACAGCACCTGAAAGCCTATATAGCTCAGGCTCAACAGGCATCGGAACTGTACACGCAAGATCAAATTGTCCATCTTCAAATCCAGCAGGATTCAATTGAGCAGCAACTTCATAAACTGATTCAACATGCAGGTGATGCCAACCAGCTTGAACAAAAACTGCGTGATTTGTATCAGCAGCGTGAGCAACAGCTTGAACGCACCTATCAGTTTGAACAGCTCCAACACCAGCTTGAGCGCTGGCAGATACACTATAGTGAACATCAAAGCCTCGACCAGAATATTCATCAATTAAAAAGTGAAATTCAAGAGCTGCACAATGCAATGCTGGAACAGCAATCAGCTTATGAGCATGACAAAAAAGAGCGTGAACTGTTACAGAAGCAATTACAGCAACAGCGTCTACTCTTTTCAGAAAATATTGAGCAGTTACGTGCAGCCTTACAGCCAGATGAACCATGTATGGTCTGCGGCAGCCAGCAGCATCCTTATCGTGAACAACAGCATTTACTTGAGAAATCATTGCTGGTTATACAGGAACAGCAGGAAAAAAATTATCTGCAAAAAGAACAGGAGGCTCAAAATCAGTGGCTGGCTGCCCGGCAGCAGTATCTAAAACAGGAAACCGTCCTGTCACATTTGCAGCAACAGCAGCAGTACTCTCTTGAACAGATACAGCAATTACAACAGCAGCTTCAGCACAAATACAGTTTTTCCGGGCTAGAGCTTCTATGGGAACAGCCCCCCGAACAATTGCTTTTAAAACTAGGAGAGCTACAACAGGTTCAGCTTAAAGTACGTGAACAGCTTGATTTTAATATTACAGAAACTCAAAAGACCCAGTCGCAGTATAATGAATTGGTTCGGCAACTCGAAAAGCTTCGAGCACAATGTACCCGTGCACAGCAATTACAACAGCTCGCTACTCCAATTTTAGAGAAACTGCCTTCAAGTCAACATTCAGACTGGCATGACAATAGCCTTCAAGAAGCACAACATATTTATCAGGTCTTCCAGAATCGCTTGTTACAGCTTGAGCAGCTAAATACTCATAAAGGCTCAGTAGAGCAGCTAAACCTAAAATTACAGCCTCAACAGCTTCAATATCAATATTTAAATACGCAAATTGTTCAATTAGAGCAAGAGCTGGAACAGCTCAAGCAGCAAGGTCTAGATAATGTTGCACAGGTTAAAGAATTAACGCTGAAAGTTGCCGGACAAACTTATGAACAGGCCCAACATTGGCTGGATGACCTTACGCAACAGCTTTCCATACTGGAACAATTCTACTTGGAAAAACAGCAATATTTTGAAGGACTTCAGCAAAACTATCAGCAGCAGCAATCCAAAATTTCTCAATTTCAGGCGACCCGGCAGCATGTTCAGCAGGAATATACGAATATATATGCCCAAGTTCAACACTGGCTCAATGATCATCCTGACTATTCCTCTGAACTGATTGAGTTTTTAGTATTACAAGATGCGACAGAAGAACAGCGAATACGTCAACTGATTCAGGCGAACGATCGGGGTCTATCTGAGGCAAAAACTGCCTTAAATACCCTACAGGAACAGTTTGAACAGCATCTTGCTACCAAACCGGCCCATGAGTTTGAACAGTTACAAAATTTGCTTGAAAATCTGGAAATACAGCTAGAACATACTTATCAGGAACGTGATCAGCTAAGAACAAAACTGGAAATCCAGCAGCATAATTTGCATAAGCAGCAACAGTTTCAAAAACAGATTGTGCAGGTACAGCAGGAAGAATACCGTTGGAGCCGTATTTCGGAGCTGATTGGCAGTGCAGACGGGGCACGCTTTAAAAAACTTGCTCAGGAACATCACTTGGATATTCTGGTCGAATATGCCAACCAGCAGCTTCAACCATTAGCACCACGCTACCAGTTGCAACGAATTGAAGACAGTCTGGGACTGGCTATTATTGATCACCACATGGACGGCGAAGTCCGGCCGGTCCTGTCACTCTCTGGCGGAGAAACCTTTTTGGTTTCACTCGCATTGGCACTGGCAATCGCCAACATGGCTTCAGGTTCCATGAAAATCGAATCTTTATTTATTGATGAGGGTTTCGGTACGCTAGACCCGTCATCTCTGCATGTAGTCATGGATGCACTGGACCGTTTACAGGGTCAAGGTCGTAAAGTAACCTTAATTTCACACGTACAGGAAATGCATGAGCGTATTCCCATCCAGATTCAGGTGAAAGCGGTCGGCTCTGGTGCCAGTCGGATTCAAATTGTTGGTTAATATAAGGCAGCTTCATTTTAAACTGCCGGTAGATTTGAAAATAGTTGCTTCGGTGCTGATTATACTTTATCTGAATAATCCCGGGTGCCAAATAGCGCTGTTCCGATCCGCACCATGGTAGAGCCGGCTACCACTGCAGCTTCAAGGTCAGCGGACATTCCCATACTCAAGGTATCCCAAACTTGCGGATGGGCATGAAATGTGCGCACTTGGTTAAATAGTTGCCGGGTATGTTCAAATGCATCAGTATGGCCTGGTGCCGGTATAACCATTAGGCCACGCAGGCATAAGTTTGGAAGCTGACCGATCATCTTGACCAGCTCTGCAACCTGTTCAGGTGAACAGCCATCTTTGCTTTCTTGGCCATCAATATTAACCTGAATGCAAATATTTAAAGCAGCTCGCTGTTCAGGTCGCTGAGCAGACAGCCGCTCTGCAATAATAAGACGGTCTACCCCATGTACCCAGTCAAAATTTTCAGCCAGCAGTTTGGTTTTATTGCGCTGCACGTGTCCGATAAAATGCCATTCAATATCATTTAAATCTTGCAGGCTGTGTATTTTTTCGAGTGCTTCCTGTAGATAGTTTTCACCAAAACTGCGTTGCCCAGCCTGATACATTTCACGTAAGACGACAGCAGAATGTGTTTTGGAAACTGCCAGTAATTGTACTGCTTCATCTGCACGTCCTGCTTTGTGGCTTGCTTCTCGAATCTGTGCCAGAACCTGATCACGGGCATCTTGAAGTTTATTCATTGACTGAGTTCTCATTTTGCCAAGTTTTTTTAAATTCCCTGTATTCAACTGTTGGTTCAGCTGAGGGAAAGCCGTATTATTCTACAAAATAATCAAGAATTCTTTTACGGTGGCGGGGACATTATGGATATTACAGAACTTTTGGCATTCTCGGTTAAAAATGGTGCCTCAGACTTACATCTTTCAGCAGGAATGCCGCCGATGATCCGGGTCGATGGAGAAGTCCGCCGTATAAATCTGCCGGCACTTGAGCATAAGGATGTACACCGTCTGGTCTATGACATCATGAATGACAAGCAGCGCCGTGACTATGAAGAACTGCTGGAAACCGATTTTTCTTTTGAAGTTCCCGGTGTCGCCCGTTTCCGTGTGAATGCATTTAATCAGAACCGTGGAGCTGGTGCAGTCTTCCGGACCATTCCATCGAAAGTACTGACTATGGAAGATCTAGGCATGGGCCAAATCTTCCGTGATATCTGTGACTATCCGCGTGGTATTGTTCTGGTTACTGGCCCGACAGGTTCGGGTAAGTCAACAACGCTGGCAGCAATGCTCGATTATATTAATGAAAACCGTTATGACCATATTTTAACAGTAGAAGATCCGATTGAATTTGTACATCAGTCCAAAAAATGCCTGATTAACCAGCGTGAAGTCCACCGTGATACACATGGCTTTAATGAAGCCCTGCGTTCAGCCTTACGTGAAGATCCGGATATTATCCTGGTAGGTGAGATGCGTGATCTTGAAACTATCCGTCTGGCACTAACTGCGGCAGAAACTGGTCACCTGGTATTTGGTACCCTGCATACCACATCAGCTGCAAAAACAATTGACCGTGTAATTGACGTATTTCCTTCTGAAGAAAAAGATATGGTTCGTGCCATGCTATCTGAGTCACTTCAGGCTGTGATTTCACAAACACTCCTCAAAAAAAATGGTGGTGGTCGTGTAGCCGCCCATGAAATCATGATCGGAATACCGGCCATCCGTAACCTGATACGTGAGAATAAAGTTGCTCAAATGTATTCAGCTATTCAGACCGGCGCCAACCATGGTATGACTACCCTTGACCAAAGCCTGAAAACTTTAGTCTCTAAAGGCGTCATCAGCCCGCAAACTGCCCGTATGGCAGCAAAACAGCCCGAAGCTTTTATGTAATTTGCAATGTAATTAAGTGAGATAGCACATGGACTTTAATGACTTGCTTAACCTGATGATGGAACAAAAAGCATCGGATCTGTTTATTACTGCCGATGTTGAACCGTCAATGAAGATTAATGGCCAGATTGTTCCAGTTTCAAAAAACAAACTGACTGGTGAGATTGTCGGACAGCTGATTCATGCAATTATGACCGATAAACAGCGGCAGGAATTTGCAAATACACGTGAATGCAACTTTGCTATCACTAACCGGGAAAAAACAGCCCGTTTTCGGGTCAGCGCCTTTCAGCAGCGTGATTTACCCGGCATGATTTTACGCCGGATTGAAACACAGATTCCAACAATGGATGACCTGAAACTGCCACAGGTGTTAAAAGAACTGGCTATGACCAAGCGCGGCATTATTATTTTCGTGGGTGCCACCGGTACAGGTAAGTCAACCTCGCTCGCTTCAATGATTGGTTATCGGAACCATAATTCTAAAGGTCACATTATTACCATTGAAGATCCAATTGAATTTGTTCATGAACATGCCGGCTGCATTATTACCCAACGTGAAGTAGGTATTGATACAGCATCCTTTGAAATTGCGCTAAAAAATACGCTGCGACAAGCACCTGATGTTATTTTAATCGGGGAAATTCGTTCAAGGGAAACGATGGATTATGCGATTGCATTTGCAGAGACTGGTCACCTGGTTCTGGCAACTTTACATGCCAATAATGCGAATCAGGCACTAGATCGTATTGTCCATTTCTTTGAGGCAGACCGGCATAGTCAGCTGTATATGGATTTATCACTGAACTTAAAAGCGGTAATTGCCCAGCAGTTGATTCCTACTCTAGATGGTAATGGCCGGCGTGCTGCAATTGAAGTCCTGATCAATACCCCTCTGCTTGCAGATTACATCCGTAAAGGCGAAGTACATGAAATCAAGGACCTGATGAAGCGTTCACGTGAATTGGGTATGCAGACGTTTGACCAGGCACTATATGATTTGTATAAGGCCGGTCAGATTAGTTACAAAGATGCCCTTAAACATGCCGATGCTCCAAATGATTTACGTCTGCAAATCAAACTGTCCGAAGAAGGAGCCAGTCAGTTAATGGCTGCAGGACGTAATATTACTTTTGACGGTCAATAAACGATAACGACAATAAAAAAGGGCCATTCCATGGCCCTTTTAATATGTTGTATTTATGTAGATTTTATTTCTTACGAAAAGCATCTTGGCATTCAGTATCGCCACAGTAACCATATAAATTGAGCGAGTGACCTGTCAAATGAAAATTATATTGCTCAGCAACCTTATGCTGCTCCTGTTCAATAATATCATTTGTAAATTCAACCACTTTATTACAGTTTAGGCAGACCAGATGGTCATGATGATCTTCCTGCATAATTTCAAAAACTGAATGACTATTTTCGAAATTGTGACGCTGGATAATACCGGCTGTTTCAAACTGGGTTAACACACGATAAACGGTTGCTAAACCTACATCTTCACCCTGTTCGAGTAAAGTTTTATAAATATCTTCCGCACTCAAATGATGTTGTTTTGAATTTTCTAATAATTCCAATATTTTGATTCGTGGAAGGGTAACTTTAAGTCCAGCTTTGCGTAAATCTTGATTTGAAATAGCCATGAAAAAAGGTCTCTCAACAAATTTTAAGTTGGAATATGCAACAGAGTTTAGATGCAGTATGATTTATCCTTGGATCAAATGCATCATAATTAATTGGGATAGTGTAGCAAAATGCAAAAACTTATGCTGACGTTAGTCGTCACTTCACTGCTTGTCGGCTGTTCAACCTTGGGCGTTTATAAAGTTGATATCCCTCAGGGAACGCCATTAACTCAGGCACAAGCTTCAAAAGTCCAGGTGGGTATGTCTCATCAGCAAGTACGTTTTCTGCTTGGAAGCCCAACCGTAACTGATCCATTGAATCCATTACGCTGGGATTACATTTACAACTATATCCCAGGAACCTACGCCAAGAAAGCCAAGATTCCAGCGGCACATGGCCAGCATTTAAAGATTTACTTTAATGAAACAGGTATTGTTACCAAAATTGAAGGGCTGGAAACTATTCCAGAATCCCAACCTGGTCTGCCTGCTTCCAGAGAAGCGATTTTAAATGCGCCCCCACTATAGACGCTTTAAAATAAAAAGAAACCCCTCGATGAGGGGTTTTTCATATCATTTCAATTGTCTGAGACGATTACTTTTGGCATAACGTCCTACCGGATTTTTTTCTGCCCGCTTACGGCGAGTCTCTTTCGGATTTACGGTTAAAGGCCGATAGATTTCTACCCGGTCTCCTGCCTGTAATGGCTGACTCATCGCAGTCACTTTTATGCCAAAAATTCCAGTCTGTAGCACTTCAGGTAAATCAATCTTATTCCGTATACCACTTTGCTCTATTGCATCCTGAACGGTCATTCCCTCAGTAAATTCAACAGCAATCAGAAACTGTGCTTCAGGATGGGCATAAGCGACCCAGACTTGCTGATGCTTCACCATTATATAAACTGCCTGATAATCGCAACCATAGCTAATAAAATAGATAACGGTAAAACAATACGCACTGCAATACGCCACAAGTTGTAAAACAGCTCATTACTAAAGTTCATAGATTTGCGTAAATGGCTAATCTTCATGATCCAGCCAGCAAAAATGGCATAGATCAGGCAAATTATAAGACCCCATAACATTAATACCAGATTTAGCGCTGAATAAATTTCTGGAATCGCCCAAATCAGTAAAGCAATTAGTAAAATCGCCCATTGTAGAAAAACCGCGACTTGACGCTGTAATAACTGCTCACGGGCAAATTGAATAAACAATGCCGCTGCTGCTAGTGTTGTAATCACCAATGCAATAACAGGAAGCTCACCATTGGCAACAAAGAACCCAAAAGCAATTACAGCGACTAGCTGTGCAAACCAGATCGGTAGAACGGTACCCGTTACTGCATTTTGTGTTTGTACCCGGGGCAAACTACTTTGCCAGTATAAGCCCAATCCCAGACCACTGGCCACAAGCGCAAGTACTGTTGCACTTCCCCACTCGCTAAACTCGACTGATGTCCATTGCCAGCTTGCAGCCGGCGTACCTAGGGTGTTTGCAGTAATTAGTGAAACAATAACGCCTAAAGCTGTCACAGGAACAAGGAACTGGCGTGGAATAAAAGAGCCAATTAATGCAACTACTGCCATTGCTAGAAAAACAAGATGTGGAGCAAAGTCCGGAATCATTTGCAGCTGAATCAGCTGAGCAGCATTAAATAATACGGCACCAGCCAAGAATGGAATAAAGATAACTGCAAGCCAGCCTACCAGACGCCAGCGTGCTGAGGCATCTGCATCGCGGGTCAGCCCAGATAAAGCATTTAATGCGGTAGTTTTGGAACGTTTAGCGAGTGCAATTTCCAGATAAGTAATCGGTAAGGCTAAAAATAGCATCGTTCCTAACCAGAGCAACCAAAAATCAAACTGTCGCTCGAACTGAATCCCCACCACAGGGGCAAGCGTCGCAATAATAATAAAGGTTAAACAAAATGCCATCAGCGGCGATAACCATCGTGACATAGAATTGTCCTGCATGATGCGTTCCTTGAATGAGTCTGCCGATATTTTGCCTTTCTCATGAACGAAAATCAAAGACTCAAATAAAAAATGCAAACCACCCCGAAAGATGATTTGCAGCGCTAATTTTTTATTTACTTATTCCTTGTTACTCTTATGTCAGTTTTCTTATGAAAAGAAACGAGCAAACCAATTTTTTCCCTTTTTCTTTTCTTTCTCTTTCAGGATGCCCATCATATTTTCTTTTACAGCGCCAACATAATCAGCATCATCATGCTGAATATGGTTAATTAACCATTTTGAAAGGATTTCATGTAACTCATGTTCAATAGACGCCCCTTGTTCAAACTGTTGACGGTAAAGTTCAATCTTTTTAATAAACAGATCGTGTACACGTTTATGAGGTACACGATATTTATATCCGGCTTCTTCTTGCAAGCTCTCTTCAAAAGTAAAATGTGACTGGGTGTAATCAATAATATCATCAAGAATCTGTTTCGTATGATGACGATCTGTATTCTGGTCAATCTGGTTAATATAATCCAGAATCCGCTTGTGTTGATCGTCAATTACATCGATACCAGTATTATACTCTGGACTCCATTTCATTTTCATTACGTCCGCCCCAGCTATAATCAATTAAGTACTGAGAGAATCATATCGGTAAAAAAACAAAATAAAAATGAAGTAATTTGGTTGGTTTTAATATAATTTCCATATTTATTATTCAAACTATTATTTTTGATATAAAAAATATTTTAACCAGACCAAAAGAGTAAGTTATTTTTTAACCAATTTATATTATGTTTAGTTTTCAATATTTTATTAACACAAGCTTTTCTATATTTTATATATTAAGGGGTATATAATAAATCTATTATTTTATAAGAACTTATATTTTAATATTGATCAGCTTTAGTGACTCGCTTTAATTCAGGATTTTTAGCTTCCCGAATGAGTCGTTCAATATGTGTAAAAGCATATTTAACCGGTTTTCCATGCTGAAATAAAATCATTTCACCTGGTTGATATGCTGTCCAGATCTCATTATGAGTCAAAGGTTCTGTAGTAATAACTGCAACCCGGTCTTCTGGTGTAGTCACATGACTAAAATCGACTTCAACATCTAAATCGATTAATTGTGCAGGCTGAAACGGATATTCACGTACCAGCCAGTGCAGCTTAGTGGTGGCATAGCTAAATAATGCCTGGCCATTTGAAAGACAATAATTGAACGTACCGTACTCTGCAATTTTAGGTGCAACATCCTCTAGTACAGCAAAAATCTCTTCTATTGCAGGCTCATTATAGCCAAAATACTCAACCAACTGATCAAGCAAATAACAAAATGCATATTCACTGTCAGTATTTCCTACCGGCGTAAAGCGGCCAGTCAATGGAGGATTAAACTCATGCAAGTCACCATTATGGGCAAAAATCCAGTGGCGCCCCCATAATTCACGTATAAATGGATGTGAATTTTCTAAAGTAATTTTACCCTGTGTTGCTTTACGGATATGGGCAATTACATTTCGAGATTTGATAGGATAATTACGGATAAGCTCAGCAATCGGCGATTCTACTGCCGACTGGTTATCTACAAATAGCCGGCAGGCCTTATCTTCAAAAAAAGCGATACCAAAACCGTCTGAATGGTCAGAAGTTACTCCAGCCCGCTGTGAAAAGCCGCGGAAAGAAAACGTTATATCTGTCGGAGTTGCACAATTCATTCCCAAAAGCTGACACATAATCTTTAATCAGGGTCTTAATAAAATCTTGAAGTTATTGTGCATGAGTCATCTTAAACTTGTAAATCTTAATCTTGGTGTATGTCTGTTTTATTTTTTATAAACAGAAAAAGTCACCGAAGTGACTTTTTAAACTGTCCAGTTATGACCTGCTTGCACCAAAATGGGCACGGTTGGTAATCAAAGTTCCAACTCCATGATCAGTAAAGACTTCCAGTAGGGTTGCATGAGGTACGCGACCATCAACAATGTGGGCACTAACTACCCCTGCCTTGACTGCATCAAGTGCACAGCCGACTTTGGGAATCATGCCACCATAGATCACGCCTGTTTCAATCAGATGATCAACTTCCTGTGTGGTAAGACCTGTTAACAATTTTTTATTTTCATCCAGTACACCGGCAATATTGGTTAACAGTACTAGTTTTTCAGCACCTAGAGCTTCAGCCACCTTCCCTGCAACCAGATCAGCATTGATATTGTAGGTATTACCTTCCTCGTCTACACCCAGTGGTGCAATCACCGGAATAAAGTCACTCTGGGTAAACATTTCGATGACATCGGTTTTTACTTCAACGACTTCACCTACCAGTCCCAGATCAATCTGGTGAATGCTGCCATCTTCTGCCTGTTTTTCCATCAGAAGTTTGCGGGCTTTAAGCAAATTACCGTCTTTGCCAGTCAAACCAATTGCACGGCCACCATGCTGGTTAATCAGATTGACAATAGACTTGTTAACACTACCACCTAACACCATCTCGACTACTTCCATAGTCGCAGGATCTGTTACGCGCATTCCATCTATACGCTCAGACTCGCGGCCTAACTGTTTTAGAAAGGAATCGACCTGCGGCCCTCCACCATGTACAACGACCGGGTTTAAACCAACTGTTTTTAACAGAACAATGTCACGGGCAAAGGAGCTTTCCAGTGCCGGATCAGTCATGGCATTACCACCATATTTTACCACCAGCGTTTTACCGGCAAAATGTTGAATATACGGCAACGCTTCGGTCAGAATTTCAGCCTTGTTGATGCCAGCACTAGTTTGCTGATGTGGCATTCACCTCTCCTTATTGAGCATCCAGGATATCTTGTGCAATTTCAGGATATCGTTCACTTAACATTGAAACAAATTTATATCGGATTTTATCCAGCGTCAGGCGGTCGTCCGCATCAAAACGTACGGTAAAGTACTCGCCAGTATTGGAAGCTCGAATAATGCCAAAACCATCTTTAAAATCAAGGCGTATTCCATCAATCTTACTCAGCTGGGCACCAAAACGGTGACTCAGGATTTCAATATCCTCCAATACGGTTTTAGGATTGGTCTGATGTGTACTGATATAAGTATCTTCGGTACAGCAGCGCTCAGGATAGACAGCCAACAACTCTGATAACTTTTTGTCTGGGAAATGTCCCATATATTCAATGACACGTAACGCTGCATATAAGCCATCATCATAGCCAAAACCACGACCATCATTAAATACATAGTGGCCAGCGTACTCTCCACCAAAAACAGCATAGCCCCCAGATTGTGATAAATATTTTCTGAGAAAGCTGCTTCCTGTACGGATCATATGTGGATGTCCACCCAAGTTTCGAACCGTATTACGAACCATGCTGGAACATTTAACATCGAATACCACTGCGTGACCGGGATGGTTTTCCAGACACATCTGGCTAAATAAAGAAAGTAGACGGTCTGCAGTAATAATATTTGCCTGTTCATCGACCAGTACTACCCGGTCCCCATCACCGTCCAGTGCGATACCAATATGGGCCTGCTGTTCAATCATATTTGCCTGTAACTGTTTTAAATGAACAGCTTGAGATGGGTCCGGGGCATGATCTGGAAAATTACCATCAGGCTTACAGCGCAAAGCGATCACTTCACAGCCGAGTTTCTTCAAAATGGTTTCTGCACACTCTCCTGCTGAACCATTCAACGCATCAAGTACCACCTTGAGCGGTTGTTTTAAGTGAATATCTTTTAAAATTGCCTGCTGGTAAAGGCTACAGAACTCGGCCTTATGCTGATGTGGCAAGGTTAAAATAGAATCAAATATAGAAGGCTGATAATAATTTTCTGCTGTACTTGCGATGGTTTGGATCATATCTGGACACGGCGGTTCACCCTGAATAATCCATTTAATTCCGTTATCGGTTTTTGGATTATGGCTAGCGGTCACCATTATACCGTTTCCACTATAGTTGCGCGCTAAGTAGTACATTTGTGGGCTGGAACAGCAACCAATTTCAGTAACGCTCAGCCCCTCTTCACGACATACTTGAGTCAGAATTTGTGCATAGAAAGGACTACTCAATCGCGCATCATAACCAATCACCAGTTCAGACTGGCCAGCCTCTTTGAATTGTTTTGCCAAGGCGTGTGCAGTTGCCCGGACCACAGCCGGGGTAAAACAAGCAAGTTTTCCACGGATATCATATGCGCGAAAAATAGCTTTTGGAAAAGGAGAATGATTTAATTCCATACTATATTCTTTTATTCAAGGCGCCTACCTTGGAAATAAAAACTAAAAATTCAGAATAAAAAAGCAGGCGGGTTATTATCAGAATGCATAAGGTATACCTAAAAAAAGAATATTTTTTAATATAGATTCAGTAATGTTTCAACAAGAAATGTTAATCAATTGTTTTTAAAAAATTTATTAGCTTATAAACAGGCTATTCTCTGTTTATAAGCTGTTATTTTACTTCTGCCCGGTATGGCCAAAACCGCCAGTTCCCCGCTCGGATGCAGTAAATTCATTCACTTGTTCAAATTGTGCCTGGACTACAGGAACCAGTACATATTGAGCCAGGCGCTCACCAGGTTCCAGTGTAAAAACTGTCTGGCTACGGTTCCAGACAGATACCATAAGCTCGCCCTGATAGTCTGAATCAATCAGGCCCACCAGATTACCAAGTACAATCCCATGCTTATGACCCAGTCCAGAACGTGGCAAAATTAGACCCGCAAAATTTAGGTCTTCAATATAAATCGCCATTCCAGTTTTAACCAGAATAGTCTCACCAGGTTTAATTTGTACCGCCTCGTCCAGACAGGCACGTAAATCCAGTCCGGCAGAACCAGAAGTCACATAAGTTGGCAAAGGCCATTCATTACCCAGACGCGTGTCGAGTACTTTAATTTGAACTTTCATAAGTATTCCTATTTCTATGTCGAGTACAGATCGGCTGACTTAACGTTTCAATAAAGCTTTGAGATTCTGTAAATATTGCTGTGCCTGTTCTTTCGGGTCTACATTAGCAACCAGTTTTTTCTTGCGGCCTAGCCATTCAACTTCATCTTGAGGCAACTCATCCAGAAAGCGGCTTGGCGTCATCTGTTTCATTTGTCCCCCATTCTTGCGCTGCTCTGCCAGAGTTAGAGTTAGAGCCTGACGGGCACGGGTAATACCCACATACATCAGGCGACGCTCTTCCTCAATAGTTTCACTGGCAATCGAATTTTTATGGGGCAATAATTCTTCTTCCAGTCCAATCATGTAAACATACGGAAATTCCAGCCCTTTAGCAGCGTGAAGAGTTAGCAAGTTTACTTTATCAATATCTTCCTCTTCCTGTTGCTGCTCCAGCATATCGAGCAGAACCATTTTACGAATGACACTCTCAATATTTTTATCATCTACATCTTCTGCACGGTTAATCAGACTTTGAATACTACTGTAGAGACTTTCAATATTATCTAACTTGCTCTTTTCCTGAGCAGGTGTAGCTGCCTGTTCCCGGATATAGTCGATATAACCTGCTTCATTCATCATCTGGCGAATTTTAGGAACCGGTTCGTCATCATCCAGCAATTCACGGGTAAAATTTCCAATAAAATCAGCAAACTCATGCAACTGTGTTACAGCTTTTTTAGGAATGACCATCGTGAGCCGCTGATCTCCGGCTGCAGATAATAAAGACAGATGGTTATCTTGGGCAAATAGTCCAAGTTTTTCTAAGGTTACCGGTCCAATTGCACGCTTGGGTGTATTAATAATACGCAAGAAGGCACTATCATCTTCTGGATTAATAATAAGGCGCAGATAACTCATGACATCCTTGATCTCTGCACGGGCAAAGAAAGACTGGCCACCCGACAGTTTATAAGGAATTTGCATCTGGCGAAGCTGGGTTTCTAAAACGCGTGCCTGAAAGTTACCACGGTACAGCACTGCATAATCTTTCCAGCTGCGGGCATTCATCAGTTTATGCGTTAAAATATCCTTTACAACACGTTCTGCCTCATCATCGTCATTACGACAGGTAATGACCCGGATCACATCGCCGTGGCCTTTATCACTCCAGAGCTGTTTATCAAAGATATGAGGATTATTGGCAATTACCGCATTGGCAGATTTCAGGATCCGGCTGGTCGAACGATAGTTCTGCTCAAGCTTGATTACTTTTAGGTTAGGAAAATCCTGCTGTAATAATGCCATATTTTCAGGTTTAGCTCCTCGCCAGGCGTAAATTGACTGGTCATCATCACCTACAGCTGTAAACTGGCCCATCACGCCTACCAGCAGCTTAACCAGAATATACTGTGCGGTGTTGGTATCTTGATACTCATCGACCAACAGATAACGTACCCGATTTTGCCATTTATCACGTACTTCCGCATTTTCCTGCAACAAGCGGGTCGGCATCACAATTAAGTCATCAAAATCAACAGCATTGTAGGCACGAAGGTTGCGCTCATATAACTGGTAGAGATGTGCCATCTGTACATCTTCTGGAGTTTCACAAGTACTATGTGCCTGTTCCGGTAAAATCAGATCATTTTTCCAGTCAGAGATTTTTTTCATTGCCTTCGCAATGAGTTCTTTACTTTCTGCACCCGATAGATTGTCACGATGCATCAGATCCATCAGTATGCGTTTACAATCATCTGCATCTAAAATAGAAAAGTTGTTTTTAAGAGGCGTATTTTTCAGCTCAAGGCGCAACATGTTTAAGCCAAAAGTGTGAAAGGTCGAAACTGAAAGTCCTTTAATTTCCTCACGTGACAACAATTTACCGACACGCTCTTTCATTTCTCGTGCAGCTTTGTTAGTAAAGGTCATTGCTGTAATCCGGTGCGCCGGTATTCGGCACTGCTGGATTAAATAAGCAATTTTACGGGTAATTACCGAAGTTTTACCTGAACCTGCCCCTGCAAGTACTAACAAGGGTCCTTGAGTGTATTTCATAGCTTCAAGTTGCTTGTTATTTAACTGACTTGCCGACGACATAATACTACCTCTCCTGATCCGAGCATGATTATAGACAGGTCTGTTTCAGATGCCTAATGTTAATTGGGTACCAAATAGCCATAAAAAAACCACCCGAAGGTGGTTTTTATACAATTCCAATTAAATTATTGGGTTGCATAAATACTAATTTCTACACGGCGGTTTTGTTCACGGCCTTCAGCAGTTGCATTTGATGCAATCGGGTTAGAAGCACCTAGACCCTGAGCATTAATACGGGTACGTGGAACGCCTTGGCCAGCCAGATAATTGGCTACAGCCTGAGCACGTGCCTGAGATAGCGGGATATTGATTGAATCATTACCGGTGCTGTCAGTATAACCAGTGACCAAAATGGCACTCTTGTTATCTTCTGTCAGGGTTTGAGCTACTTTATTAAGCGTTGTATAGAAGTTTGGCTTGATCGTAGACTTGTTGGTATCAAATGTAATATTGCCTGGCATAATCAGACCAACAGAACCATCCGGGTTACGGTTAACTTCTACCCCAGTACCTGCCATTTGTTGACGAAGTTTTTTCTCTTTATTGTCAAGATACACGCCTGTAGCTGCACCGACCACCGCACCAATTGCTGCTGCACGGTTATTCTGTGCACTTGAGTTTGCATTTGACTTAGAAATACCATAACCCGCAAGTGCACCCAGACCGGTACCAATTGCTGCTTTATCATATTCCATGTTTTGGCAACCCGAAAGTGCCATTGCCCCTACCACAGTTGAAATCATTAGTGCACGCATTGCATGCCTCCTTGTCCTTGTTGTCTAAAAGGATAATGAAATAAAAAAAATTTTTATAACATTGATTTTTTGTTAAAAAATAATGGATTATTTACATTTTGTAATACTTTTAGATATTTTTCGGAAGCCATGGCCCATAATTTCTTCATACTCGCTTTTTCATGAGTTTTTTTGATGAAATACTTCATTTCATGAATTGCTTCATTTAGGATGACAGAGTTCAGGTAACAGGACCTTTCTATGTCATCCCAAAACAAGAAACAAGCTTTACTAAAAAAAATTACACGTGGACTGACCGTAGGCTCGGTAATTACAGGAAGTACTTTCCTGCACGGACCACCTGTGCTGGCGCTCGGGTTAACAAAGCTGATCAAAAACTCGCGTAAAATTGATGAAACGAATATTGAGATTACGAACCGCTGGTTAGCAGTCAATAACTGGTTAATTGAGCATGTACTTTCTGATTTAAAATGGGATATTACCATTGATGAAAATCTCGATTTAAGCATGCAAGGTCGTTATCTAATGACCTGCAACCATCAAAGCTGGGTAGACACTACAGTGAATCAGTACTTTGGTCTGACCCGTATGCCTCTAACCCGTTTTTTTACCAAGTGGGAACTGATCTTTATTCCTTTTGTCGGCCAGGCTTTTAAAATTTTAGGTTTTCCGATGATGAAGCGGCACAGCAAAGAGCAGATCGCAAAGAATCCTGATTTAAAAACCCGTGATTTGGAAGAAGCACGCAAGGCCTGCCAGCAACTGGTAAGTCAGCCTTATACCCTGCTCAATTATCTGGAAGGGACACGTTTTACCCAAGAAAAACATGACCAGCAGAAATCACCTTATAAGCATTTGCTTAAACCTAAGGCTGGTGGACTGGCATTAGCATTGAATATCTTAGAAGATAATATTGATGCGCTGGTGGATATGACTATTGTTTATCCGGATGGTGTCCCAGGCTATGGAGATTTCTGGCTGGGTGATGTAAGCCGGATTGCAGTAAACCTGCGTAAAATTGAAATACCTGCTTGGGTTAAAGGCGGCAATTACGAAGAAGATGAAGAATACCGTAAACGCTTTCAAGCCTGGGTACATCAGATCTGGACTGAAAAAGATCAGTTAATTGAATCCATACAGCAAAAATATACCTAGTTTTTCTATACTCTGAACAATCATTAAGGACTTGTATGCAAGAAGAGCCCGTCAAAGCGAGGACCAGTTTTATTCCAGTGCGACATGATACGTTAGCCTGGAAATTGTTTCTGGTTTATGACGTATTCATGATGGTACTGATTGTCATTAATCTGGTCTGTTTAAGTGGTAATGCCATTTTAATGAGTGACTTCGGAGAATGGCTGTTTGAGTTTATCCGTGTGCCTGAAGCCCTTCAGTTTTATAAGACTGAATTGCGTCCTTGGGTGATTAAAACAGAAGGCTGGTTTACCAGCTTTCTGGTGGTAGAGCTTCTGGTACGCTGGCTGATTGCCATTATTTATAAACATCACCCACGCTGGTTCTTTTTTCCTTTTATACACTGGTATGAATTGCTTGCCATCATTCCACAATTACGTTTTTTAAGATTACTGCGCGCCGGGGTAATTGCTTACCGTTTAAATGAACTGGGTTATCAGGTTATTCCTGAAAGCATTTATAAGCGTGCGCTGTTCTATTATCACGTGGTAATGGAAGAACTTTCCAGTCGTGTAGTCTTAACCATATTAGATGGTGTACATCGTGAACTGGTCACCAGTACTACCCATAAAAAGCTGATCCATGATCTGGTCGATCATCACCGGGACCTTTTTGCGGCAGCTCTGGCTCAGGTATTACAGGAATCATTAGCTCTGGCCTTAAAAGAACATCAGAATCAGCTCTCAAAAGAGGTTGGCCTGATTGTTAACCGCGCCATCGAAGAAACGCCGGAGCTCACCCAACTGCTACGCCTGATACCGATTGTAGGCAGCCGTATTGAACAGCAGATACAGAGTATCGGCCAACGCTTGGGTGAAAATATTACTTATGGTTTAATTGATCCGCTGGTAGATGGAACACTGGATCAGCCAAACTCGACCTATATGCTGATCGCACAAAGAGCCAGCCAGTTAAATATAAATAATCAGGCACTTGAGCAATTGGTTGAATCAGCAGTATTTGAAAGTTTAGAATCCATCCGTAAACAAGTAAAAATTAAACAATGGCAACAGATTCTGGCCGAGAGCAAAGTAGTCAAAGAATAAACATCTCGGTCAAAATATTTGTACTTCGGCTAGAGAATTCATGCATTTTAGTCTAGGATTTGCTCTATTTAATAACATGACTTTGGCAAACTTTAAGTTAAAAGCCTCTAAGGAATAATTATGGCTGATATACGGGTTACAGGCAGAATGGTTAACTTTACTCGGTTAACCTTTGACACCAATGATCATGATGCTATCCGCCAGCAACTGAACACTCTACTCGATGAAAATGCTTATCAGGGTGCCCTGGTTATTCTTGACAGTACAGTCGAGCAGGAACTGATTGCACTGATCCAGCTGCTCGTCAGCCTAGATTTGCAGCCTATGGCTGTAATTGACGGCATCCTAGGTGATCAGGCACGCGCCATTCAATTCCCGGTACTCGCCTCTGACCGCCCGTTACAGCGCATCAAGCCTACCAAAGAACAGGTAGTTGAAGCGCCAGTATCTCAACAGGCCGAGGCTGAAAAAACAAGCAGTATTCGTTATATTACCTCTTATCACGATGAGATTTTACGCACTGGGCAGTGTCTGGTCCAAGACCATGGCGATATTATTCTAAAGGCCGGAATCAACAGCGGCTCTGAAGTGATTGCTTCAGGAAATATACATATTTATGGCAGTGTTCGTGGTAGAGTCATTGCCGGCGTAGGAGGCAATACCTCTGCAAGAATTTTCTGTCATTCCCTTGAGGCAGAACTGGTATCTATTGCAGGCACATACTGTGTAGCAGACGACATCCCGCAGCATGTCGCCAAAAAACCTGTACATATTTACTTGAATGATGACCAAGAGCTTGAATTTGAAGCCTTGGAATTTTAAGGTATAAATTATCACCAAAAGCCCCATTTAAGGGGATGGACCATAACAGGAGTGGATTCGGTGGCCAAAATTGTTGTCGTAACATCAGGCAAAGGTGGAGTGGGTAAAACTACAACAAGCGCATCTTTTGCAACAGGTTTAGCCCTACGTGGTCACAAAACCGTCGTTATTGATTTTGACGTAGGCTTACGTAACCTGGATTTGATCATGGGTTGTGAACGCCGCGTGGTTTATGACTTTGTCAATGTTTTAAATAATGAAGCCCGTTTACAGCAAGCCTTGATCCGTGATAAAGATATTGAAAATCTTTATATTTTACCGGCATCACAGACCCGTGATAAGGATGCATTAACAGATGAAGGTGTTGCCCGGATTATAGATGAGCTCTCACAAGAGTTTGACTATATTATCTGTGATTCACCAGCCGGTATTGAACGTGGTGCTATCTTGGCCATGTATCATGCTGATGAAGCAATTATCGTAACCAACCCTGAAATCTCTTCTGTGCGAGACTCAGATCGCATTATTGGCATGCTGGACAGCAAGACCAAAAAAGTAGAACAAAATGAAGGCCGTGTACGCAAGCATCTGTGTATCACTCGTTTTAACCCAGAACGTGCAGACCGTCAGGAAATGTTATCAATTGATGATATTTCAAAAGATATTTTACGTGTCCCGACTTTAGGGGTAATTCCAGAATGTCCAACTGTACTTCAGGCATCAAACGAAGGTAAACCGGTTATTCTATATACTGAAACCAGTGCTGGGCAGGCTTATGATGACCTGGTTGCGCGCTTCCTTGGTGAAGAACGTCCTTATCGTCACATTACTGTGAAACCGAAGGGCTGGTTAGCACGACTATTTGGAGCATAATTATGGCAGGATTCTGGAGTAAGCTTTTTAGTGGTGATGAAAAACCGTCAAGTGCTAAAACAGCTAAAGACCGACTGAAAGTCATCGTGGCCTCTGAACAGGGTTTAGGTAGACGTCTAAGCCAAGACAAAATAGACCAGATGAAAAAAGAAATTATGCAGGTGGTCAACCGTTATGTACGCGGTGTAGATGAGCAGCATATTCAGATGTCTGTTCGTTCTGAAGCGAACATCGAAATGCTGGAAATGAATATCAATTTGCCTGAAGAACGTTAATCTCATTACTGATTAGGCAACCGAATTAAATCAAGGCAAAATATGCAGCAGCGCATGGAAAGTATCACTTTCTCCTGCTGCAAGTATTTTGCTTTTTTAATTTTGTTTTGAATACTGAGGAGATCGTGATGGCATTGTCACAGCCAGCAACATTCAATGAAGAATGGTCAGATGAACGTGTGTTTGGCTATTTGAATCAGCTTCCTCCTGAAGGCATAAATGCTGACTTTCATGTTCTCTATCATGCATTCAAGCATATGCGTCCAAGTGATTATGAACGTTTGCTGAACAGGTTTATTGCTGATGGCCGAGATCTAAATGCTACTAATCCTCAGGGACAACGTATTCATGAAGTGATTGCTGAATTTCCGCGCCAAAGTGCTCCATTTCTAGAAGTTCTGGCTAAATTTACTTAAAAACAGCTTTATAACCGAAATAATAAAAAACCTGCTTGAAGCAGGTTTTTTATTTAAAGACCTTTTATACTAAAATTTCACGCTTACCATTTGCACCCATCGCACTTACAATACCATTTTCTTCCATCTGATCAATAATGCGCGCAGCACGGTTGTAACCCAAGCTAAATTTACGCTGGAGAGAAGAGGTAGAAGCTTTACGGGTTTCCAGTACAAATGCGACACACTGGTCGTAAAGCATATCCCGGTCGGAACCGCCTTCTCCACCATCCTCGAAACCACGTGAGCTTGGTTCTTCATCAAACGGTGTCAATATCTCGTCAATGTAATCAGGATCACCACGTTCGCGCCATGCATCACAAATACGGTTAACTTCATCATCAGAAATGAAGGCGCCATGTACACGTTCGGGTTCAATTTTACCTGGCCCCAAGAACAACATATCACCGTGCCCTAACAAGTCCTCTGCCCCACCTGCATCTAAAATAGTACGGGAGTCAATTTTGCTGTTAACACGTAATGCCACACGGGTTGGAATATTGGCTTTAATCAGGCCGGTAATGACATCCACAGAAGGGCGCTGAGTTGCAAGCAATAAATGAATACCAGCAGCACGTGATTTTTGCGCGAGACGAGTAATCATTTCTTCTGCTTTTTTACCCACCTGCATAATCATATCTGCAAATTCATCAGCCACGATCACAATCATAGGTAAAGGAGTTAAGCGTGGAGCACGCTCTTGGGTTGCAGAATCACCGGGTTTCCATGTCGGATCAATCAAATCCTCACCGTTCACAATTGCTTCTTCGACCTTACGGTTATAATCAGTAATCTTACGGATTTTCATGAAGGACATCAGCTTGTAACGACGTTCCATTTCATTAACACACCAGTTCAGTGCACTGACTGCATCTTTCATATCAGTCACTACTGGCGTTAAAAGGTGAGGAATATCATTATAGTTAGCCAGTTCTAATTGCTTCGGATCAATCAGAATTAAACGCAACTGATCGGGGGTATATTTGAGCAGCATGGAAAGAATCATGGCATTTACAGCGACTGACTTACCCGAACCGGTAGTCCCTGCCACCAGCATGTGAGGTGCCTTGGCAAGATCAGTCAAAACCGGATTACCTGAAATATCCTTGCCCATAGCCATTGAGATAAGGCCATTCGGGTCGCGATATGCCGGTGTTTCCAGTAGCTCGGTTAAACGTACCATTTCACGGCTACTGTTCGGTACTTCGATTCCAATATAAGGTTTGCCTGGTATAACTTCCACTACACGCACCGAAGCCATAGACATTGAGCGAGCCAAGTCACGGGAGATGTTGGTTACTTTAGAAGCTTTTACCCCAGGCGCCAGATCCAGTTCAAAACGGGTGACTACCGGTCCTGGCTGGGCCTCAACCACCTTGGCTTTAACATTAAACTCCTGCAACTTGATTTCCAGAAGTTCTGACAGGCGTGCCAACTGCTCAGCAGTAAAGTTTACTTTCTTGTTCGGGTCTACCGGATCTAACATGTCAACTGGAGGCAAAGTTGACAGATCACGACGCTTGCGTACCACTTGCATGGCACGTGACATCGGCCGCCCGGCCCGGTCAGTTAATGGCGCATCAAGATCAAATTCTTCTTCAATTTCTTGAGGTTTACCAGCCGTTTCATGCCAAGCCTCAATAAAGGCTTCTTTATCTTTAGCAAGAATTTCACGCTCATCTAGGTGTTGCTCAGTTTCTGTCTCACGCTCTGGTGCATTAAACTGAGTTTTAATCTCTGCTTTTACAAAGGGTGTAGACTGAGCATAACTGCTTGTTGTTCTCACAGGCTGATCTTTAAAGTGATCTTCATCTTCCACCAGAAAATCAACCAGCTCCTCAAGCTCAGCAACATCACTGCCGTTATTCTGCATAGACTGTCTCATCAGTGCAGATTGAACTCCCGTGGCACTTGCTGCCCCAGAAACACTGGCTGTCACACTGGATACAGTAGCTGATGCAGCAGATGAGCCCTGTCCATCCGATATATTTTTACTGTTAAAAGGTGTATGTACATCTGTTGCCGTTTTAGTTGGCGGTACAGCAGCTAACAGCTCATCAAAAATCTGGTCATCATTCCAGTCCAATATCTCGTCATCATGTGGTGTTTGAGGCTGATACGCAGGAGAACGGGATTCAGGCTGTCTTTCTTCCTGAGCCACTACCACTTGTTGCAGATGATCATGTGGTGTAACCGGTTTGTCATCTTCGGCAGCTTTTAACAGGGCATCAATATCACGGTCATGATTATCATCATGTTGTAAAGCACGCCATACTTCACCGGTTGCGACCACACGCTGGCTGTCCTGCTGTAACTGATGGGCTTTTTCTAAAGTACGTTCAAACTCTGCTTCATCTTCAGGATCAAGTGAAGGCATCTGATGTTGTATCTGCTCTTTTGCCAACATATCGTTAAATAGACGCTCTGCTTGCAGGTCTGCTGCTGAAGGTTGAGAGGCTATCTTAGCTGGCTGCTTTATTTCTGAAGCTAAAACCTGCTCTTGTGCAGGTTCTCTGGTTCTGATCGCGACCGGCTTTTTTATTGGTTGCTGTTCAGTGCGGTCAAAGTCTGATTCACTGGAAGGTACATTACGGTAAAACAGATCTTGCAGATATGCAGGGGTTGCCTTAAGCGTAACCCAGGTTTTATTCCATTGAATACCAAATGCCAAGGTCAGTAAAATTAGACAAAATACAATCAGAAAGAAAGTAGCACCATAAATTGTTAACACCTGTGCCAGACTACTTCCCAGTTCATAACCGATAATTCCACCAGAGGCATTTTCCAGAGTATCTGCAGGTAAATTCCAGTGTAGATATAAAAGGCTGGACGTGGTCAGGATTAAAAAAAACTGGGCAGCATAACGAAACGGACGGTTCAGGAAACTGCGTGGCCACCAGAGCTGGATAGCTTCAATAAACAGGTAGATGGGAATAAGTAAACTTGCCCATCCCACAAAGCCAAAAAGCAAATCTGCAATCCAGGCACCCGCTACGCCACTGGCATTAGAGACTTGCTGGGTATCACTGGAAATATGCATCCACCCGGGGTCAAACGGTGTATATGTTACTGTTGCCAGAAACAGGTAAATCCCGAATGAAACCAAGAATAATGTCATTAATAAGCGCTGTGCATAAACATTTGACACCGCAGTCATATACTGTCCCGTAACCATTTATCAATTGATGTTCTTATATAGAAGCCGTCAGGCTTTCTTCAAAGAAGAAAACTTTATATTATGCACCGGTTCCCATTAAAATGATGCATCATTATTTATTTGTGTTGTTAACATATTTTATATAGCTCAAACCGATTTCCATCATCAAGATTATCCACATGGATTGAACACAACTTTGCTGATGTTTCACGTATACTTTTAACAATTCTACATAAAAAAGGATAGCTTTAATGAGCATTCGTCACTCACGGTTAATTATTTTGGGTTCGGGTCCCGCCGGTTACAGCGCAGCAGTGTATGCAGCACGTGCAAACCTAAAACCCACACTCATTGCAGGCATGCAGATGGGTGGCCAGCTTACGACCACTACTGAAGTAGACAACTGGCCAGGTGACCCTGAGGGTCTTACTGGTCCAGCTTTAATGGAACGTATGCATGCTCATGCAGAGCGGTTTGGTACTGAGATGATTTATGACCATATTAATGAAGTGGACTTAAATGTTCGTCCCTTTGTTTTGAAGGGTGATATGGAAGAGTACACCTGTGATGCCCTGATTGTGGCAACAGGCGCAACCGCCCAGTATCTTGGTCTGGAATCCGAAGCCAAATTTATGGGTCAGGGTGTAAGTGCCTGCGCAACCTGTGATGGTTTCTTCTACAAAAACCAGAAAGTTATGGTAGTAGGTGGAGGTAATACTGCGGTTGAAGAAGCATTGTATTTATCAAATATCGCTTCACATGTTACGCTTGTACACCGTCGTGACAAACTGCGTTCAGAAAAGATTTTACAAGATCACCTGTTTGAAAAAGAGAAAGAAGGCAAAATTTCGATTCTCTGGAACCATCAGGTTGAAGAAGTCCTGGGCGACAATACGGGAGTAACCGGTGTAAGACTTAAATCTGTTCAGGATGACACACTACGTGATGTTGATGTTCAAGGTTTATTTGTTGCCATTGGCCACAAACCGAATACCTCAATGTTTGAGGGCCAGCTTGAATTACGTAATGGCTATATTCAGGTACAAAGCGGCACAGCAGGTAATGCGACTGCAACGTCAATCCCAGGCGTATTTGCAGCAGGTGATGTAGCAGATGATGTTTATCGTCAGGCCATTACCTCTGCGGGTTCAGGTTGTATGGCTGCACTTGATGCAGAGAAATACCTGGATGGTTTAACACCAGAAAGTTAACAAAGTTTAGTTATTTTCTTAATAGCCGCCTTAGTGCGGCTATTCTTATTTTCATTTTTACAGTTGTGCTTGTATGCCTGTTTGAAATTACTTACCATAAATTAAAGTGATTTTTCCAGACTGAATCATGACCATGCTTCCCCCTTCTCAATATATTTTTCCTGATCCTATAGAAGCCGATCCTGAAGGCGAAGGCCTCATATGTATTGGGGCTGACCTCTCTCCATCTACTTTATTAGAAGCTTACACACATGGGTTATTTCCCTGGTTTAATGCGGGTGAACCTATTTGCTGGTGGTCACCGGAACCACGCTGTGTAATTTATCCAGAACATTATAAACCGAGCAAATCTTTACTACAAAGCATGAAAAAGTACGACTATCACATCACGGTCAATCAGGCCTTTGAACAGGTTATTTCTTCATGTGCCCTACCGCGTAGCTATAGTGAAGAGACGTGGATTTCCAAACAAATTATCCAAGGCTACTGCGACCTGTTCAATGCAGGTTTTGGTTATAGTGTTGAAGTCTGGGACGATACAAGGTTGGTAGGAGGCCTGTATGGGGTCACCATTGGCAAAGGCTGTTTCGGTGAATCGATGTTCAGTACCCGCACTGATGTTTCAAAAATGGCTTTTTATAGCCTCATGTTAATTGCAAAGGAGAATAATTTACCTTGGGTCGACTGCCAGCTGGTAAATGAACATCTGCTTAGCTTGGGTGCCTGTACAGTTTCTCGGCAGGATTATCTTAAATCGTTACAAGATGTAATTATTCAACCTGCTATCGATTGGAAAAAGTATCAGGAGCGTGTATTTTCAAGTGAAACAGTTGCACTTAATAGCCGCCTGAGCGAATGATAATAATGAGGGACCATGTATGAAATCTTATCACCCTAAGTCCCTGTTAAATGACTTGCAGTACTATATTACACCACCACATGACTGTAGTTATCTAGAAAAGAAATCTGCACGCATGGTCTTTCTGGACCCTGTTCACCGTATTGACGTAGAAACTATGTCTGAACTTTCTCGGCTAGGCTTCCGACGTAGTGGCGACTTTATCTATCGTCCAGAATGCCATCTGTGCCGGCAATGCCTTTCCTGTCGGGTCCCTGTAAATGCTTTTCAAATGAACAGCAGCCAGAAAAAAGCATGGAAGCGTAACCAGGATTTACGCATGAATATTATTTCAACCCGTGATGCAACCCGGCAGCATTATGAACTGTATGAGCGCTATATTTTGGCACGTCATGCTGATGGAGACATGTATCCACCCAGTCAAGACCAGTTTGAAAAATTCTTGGTACATAGCTGTACAGAAAGCTTCTTTCTTGAGCTGTGGAAGGATGAACAGCTCATCAGCGTTTCTACATGTGATCCGCTGGATGATGGTATTTCAGCGGTTTATACTTTTTTTGATCCTGATGAAAACCGTCGCTCCTTAGGGGTATTTGCAATTTTAAAGCAGATTGAATATGTAAAAATGCTAGGTCTAGATTACATTTACCTAGGTTACTGGGTGCCACATTCAGCTAAAATGAACTATAAGTCCCAATACACCCCATTAGAAATTTTACTAGATGGACAGTGGCGGCATCTGAACCGTTCCTTTTCCTTAAACGCTGAAGAGATTCATGCGCTGGGTGATTCGCTCCTCACCACCCTTCCTTCGGGCTGGAACCAGCTGATTGTTAAATAAATCAGTTTGACTTAGCGAAATAACTGGCTGAAATCCTCACTACAAGACTTGACCATGATAACGGCATGTTCACGTCCTCCATCCGGTCCAGGATAATAATTACGCCGCTGATCAATTTGATGAAAACCGCTCTTTTCATAAAGTGCGATGGCAGCTGTGTTGCTTTCACGTACTTCCAAAAAAATTTGTACAGGCATATTTTCTAAAAGTGAAATTGATTGCTCAAGCAGGGTATAACCTAGTCCTTTACCTTGCCAGGAAGGATGAATAGCCATTAATAACAGGTTAGCTTCATCTAGAACGGGCTGTAGAATACAGAAGCCGATAACCTGACCTTGCAGCTCGTATACAGTACACAGATAACTTTGTAATGCCTCTTCAAATAATCGAAAAGACCACGGGTGAGTCTGAACCTGTTTTTCAATCTCAGTCACCTGAGGCAGGTCAGATTTTTGCATTAAGCGGATCATATACAACAGGGCTTTTATAGCTATCCAACTTGCATTATAAGAATTGTTTATGAAAAATCGAGAATAAAAAAGGACAATTTAAATTGTCCCTTTTCTTATATACTTTTAGAAACCTAGTTTATTACGCCATTTTTCTAAAAGAGCTGTGGTATCTGTATTATTTGGATGAAATTTTGGTCTTAAAAAGTCTGCCAGTTCAGGAATTTGTCGAGTTATAAAACCCTTACGGCCATACATAAATTTCAGCATATATCTGGTATCTTTCCAGGTTAGTTTTTTATCTGCGCTTAAGAGACGCACAGTAAAATATGACTGTGTAAAGAAAATCAGCGTTAAGGCAATGATTAGCGCCGAAGAGCGCATAAAATATGCCTTAGGCCCTTGCCCATACATTGCTGTATAAACATCAAAGGCTACAGCTTTATGCTCATTTTCCTCTATGGCATGCCACATCCAAAGTTTATACATGGTCTCATCATTAAATAAGGCCTGCACATCTGCATTCTGCAACAGCTCAGCCGCGATAGTGGCAGTAAAATGTTCAAGAGCACATGTACCTGTTAAATCAACCATTTCCTTGGTGTAACCGAACGGTTTCATCAGACGGTATACAACTTCCGTACCTACTTTAAGCACCTGCCCTGTCTGCTCTTCCATTTTACGTACATCATAACCATAAGCCTGAGCAGAAGCATTAAAGGCAAGATGCTCCTTAGAATGCATAGCTTCTTGCCCGATAAAAGCACTAATCTCTTTTTGAAGTGCGGGATCTGAAAGTTTAGGGTTTTGACGTACCGCACGAGTACTATCTACAAAAAATTTTTCACCCTCTGGAAACAGTGCAGATAAAGCTGTCATAAAATGGGTTATACCGGCATCACCGCTCGCCCAGTAACGTGGAACCTGATTAAATTCAAAGTCCATACGACGTACAGGAAAGCTAGCACCGGCACGATTTGAAATATTTACTTTAGCATTCATTAGGGCTACTCCTCGCAAGTGAGCAATTCGCTAGCTTGCTTTTATTTTTTGATTTCTTATTTCTTATCATACGTTTTTTTTATTGTGCTATAAGGGCAGATAAGGACATAGAATTATCAGTTAAGGACAGCTGATATTTATTTTTGTCTGACAATTTTATAAAGTTATTTAGATATATATTTATATAAATAAATAAAAAAAGCGCCCTAAAAGGACGCTTTTTTTGACACAGTAAAATGATTATGCAGTTACTTTCGCAACAACACCAGCACCTACTGTACGGCCACCTTCACGAATCGCAAAACGCAGACCAGCGTCCATAGCGATCGGGTGGATCAGCTCAACTGACATCTCAACGTTGTCACCTGGCATAACCATTTCAACGCCTTCTTTCAGCTGGATCGCACCAGTTACGTCAGTTGTACGGAAGTAGAACTGTGGACGGTAAC
>Ga0308157_10000343_pt1 | contig 165506 bp, 178 predicted proteins | sample PhyBR1_FD_201035 | JGI IMG/M metagenome (GOLD analysis project Ga0308157, IMG submission 201035) | Phyllosphere microbial communities from UC Gill Tract Community Farm, Albany, California, United States - DLSLB.R1 | ecosystem: Host-associated > Plants > Phyllosphere > Unclassified | place... | reverse complement strand
AATGCTCGGATGGTGAAATTGGTAGACACGCTGGACTTAAAATCCAGTGAACAGCAATGTTCGTGCGGGTTCAAGTCCCGCTCTGAGTACTAAAGCCTCAATTAGATCTCTAATTGAGGCTTTTTTTATATATTTTTTTAATTTTAATGAAACTGATTTTAACGGATATTTGTATATTATAATCTACAAAGAGCAGAAATAAACCTATCATCGGGGCCTATTTTTTTATTGAGTGCGCATATAAGACTCTCATATCAATTCAAAGAGTATATGCATATTTGGTTTTAAAATACAAACCTCGCTTTAATAAAGTGAGGTTTGTAGAATGATTTATATCTTAATTATTTTGTTTTAACCATATTGTATTTCTCAGTACTGGTTTTGCCTGATTGCAATCCTGAGATTTGAGTAATAAAACTGGTTTTAGATGTTTTTTTATAACTGATTTTTTGAGGATAATCGTTTTTCAGATTTTCAAAAACCAGTTCATTTTCTACACCTTCCTTTAGTTGGAAACGAATAGGCTTGTTATCGTTTTGACCTATTATAGTTGTGGTATAACTTAAATTTTCTCCTTTTTGTTCCAGAATGATGCTTTCGTTATGAATGGTGTCTTTGTCTTTTATAAAGAGTGATTTGGCTTTAAAAGTGCTGTCGTTCACTTTCTCCCAATTTTCAGAAAGTGTGCCAATATTATTTTTGGTTTCCCAATTTCCAATAAGCCAATCGGCTTTTTTTATCAGATCTTTTTCGTAATTATTGTTTTTTTGACAAGCCGAAGCAATTAAAAGCAGGAATAGTAATGAGGCTGTTTTTTGCATAATTAAATTGAATTGATTTTGTGCTCAATTCAAAACAAAATTAGTAAAAATACTAATAGTTTTTTAAGAATGTTATTTAGGTATTTTTAACATTCGTTACCCATTTAAAAGGCTTAATTTTGCACTCCAAATTGAAAGCAACACTAATTAATGATTTTAGACTATTTTAATAATTTACGTCAATCGCCTAAAGGCTATCGATTGGCAACTACTGTGTTTTTTTTTATTTCCGGTTTTGGATATTCGTCATGGGCATCCCGAATTCCTGCGATAAAAGCTCAATTGCATTTATCGGAAGCTGAATTTGGAGCTGTATTATTTGCTTTTCCAATAGGATTAATGTTAACGATGCCGTTTACGAAAAGAATTTTAAACCTTTTTAGCAGTCGTTATTGTATGTTGTCGGGAGCTATTTTGTTTAATATAGTGCTGGCTCTGCCGGGTTTTGCGGCTTATGTATGGCAATTGGTCTTGATTCTTTTAATTTTTGGCGGTTCACGAAATATTTTGAATTTATCGATGAATGCTCAGGCATTAGAAGTACAGCGTTTGTATCCTAAATCGATTATGACCACATTTCACGCTATTTGGAGTTTGGCTGGTTTTGCAGGTGCAGGTTTGGGTTATGTTATGGTAACTCAGCATATAGATCCATCCTACCATTTATTGGGTATTGGCGTGGCTATGCTTGCGGTGGTGAGTTGTTTTTATCCTTTAACGATAGAGAGTGAACCGTCAAAGGAGGAAAGTAAGTTCTTTTCGATGCCGGATAAAAATCTGTTGAAATTTGCCATTATTTGTTTTGTATCGATGGCTTGCGAAAATACTATGTATGACTGGAGTGGTATTTATTTTCAGAATGTACTGCAGGCTTCTCAAAAAATAACAACAGCAGCTTTTGTGTTTTTTATGACTGCGGTTACAGTTGGGCGTTTTCTAGGGGATTATGTGGTAATGCGTTTTGGGATAAAAAGCATTTTGTTTTATAGCGCTATAATGATTAGTGTTGGATTTTTAATTTGTTTTCTTTTGCCTTTTATTATTCCAACGATTCTAGGTTTTGTATTGATAGGTGTTGGGGTTTCCTGTACCGTTCCATTAGTATTTAGTATAGCCGGAAGATCAAAAAGTTTGAGTAGTGGTTCGGCGCTGACTTCGATATCTACTATTGGATATCTTGGTTTTTTGATAGTTCCGCCAATGGTTGGTTTTATTTCGGAAGCCTTGAGTATGAAATGGGCTTTTTTAATAATGGCTTTTTTAGGTGGGATTATGATTTTTATGGTGAACAAAATTTCGGAAGAAAATTAATCTAAGGAGATTGGATTCATAGCCCTGATGGAAGCGGCATCCTTTTTCTGGCTTTTTTGCCAGAAAAAGATACAGCGGACAGCAGGAAAAAGCTCCCGAAAAAATCTGAAATACTGAAACAAAATTGTGCAATCTTTTTTGTATTTTTGCACTCCAATTATAAGGACTACAACTATGTTAGACAGACTTCAAATAGTGAAACAACGTTTTGACGAGATTTCGGATTTAATTATCCAACCGGATGTTATTGCCGATCAAAAACGTTATGTGCAGTTGAATAAAGAGTATAAAGATCTAAAGGCTTTGGCTGAAAAAAGAGATGAATATGTTCTTTTGATGGCAAATATTGATGAAGCAAACGAGATAATTGCTGATGGAAGTGATGCAGATATGACCGAAATGGCTAAAATGCAATTGGAAGAAGCTAAAGAAAGATTGCCAATTCTTGAGGAAGAAATCAAGTTTATGCTGATTCCTAAAGATCCTGAGGATGCTAAGAATGTGATGGTGGAAGTTCGTGCCGGAACGGGTGGAGACGAAGCGAGTATTTTTGCAGGAGATTTATTCAGAATGTACACTAAATATTGTGAAAGCCGTGGTTGGAGAACATCGGTTGTGGATATGAATGAAGGAACTTCAGGAGGATTTAAAGAGATTATTTTTGAAGTTACAGGTGAGGATGTTTACGGAACTTTGAAGTTTGAAGCAGGAGTTCACCGCGTACAACGTGTTCCGCAAACGGAAACTCAGGGACGTGTGCATACTTCGGCAGCTACAGTTATGGTATTACCGGAAGCTGAAGAGTTTGATGTGCAAATTGATATGAATGATGTGCGTGTGGATTTCTTCTGTTCGTCAGGACCTGGAGGACAATCGGTAAATACTACGAAATCGGCGGTGCGTTTAACGCATATTCCTACCGGATTAGTGGCACAATGTCAGGATCAGAAATCACAACATAAAAATAAAGATAAGGCTTTAGGGGTATTGCGTTCTCGTTTATACGAAATGGAATTAGCTAAAAAAGAAGCCGAAGATGCTACTAAAAGAACTTCACAAGTAAGTTCCGGAGACCGTTCTGCAAAAATCAGAACCTATAATTACGCTCAGGGACGTGTAACTGATCATAGAATTGGATTAACTTTATACGATTTAGGAAACATCATGAATGGTGATATTCAGAAGATTGTTGATGAGTTACAGCTAGTTAACAATACAGAAAAACTAAAAGAAGCCAGTGAGGTTTTCTAATGGTTAAGTAAAAATTAATTGTTAAAAAAAGTATATTTTTTTCAATATTATTAATAAGAAAAAGCACTTAATTTGCGTTATCAAATTAGGTGTTTTTTTTATGTCCCAAATTTATTAACTAATATTATTAAGTATGAAGAAGAGAATTTTTCTTTCGTTGTTTGCTTTTGCAAGTTTGTGTTCAGCAAATGCCCAGTCTTATTTAGGTTATGTCCATGATAATTATGCTGGGGTTCAAGGTGTATTATACAATCCTGCGTCTATTGTCGACTCGCGTTTCAAAACAGATATTAATTTGTTTTCTATTAGTTCAGCTGTTGGGAATGATTTGTATGGTGTAAAGCTATTTGATGCTTTTAAAAGCGGTTATGATTTCGATTTAGAAGCTAAAAAGAATTTTAGCAATGCTAATAATGCTTATTTTAATACAGATATAATGGGGCCATCGGTAATGTTTAACATTGCTCCTAAGCATTCATTAGCAGTATTTACAAGAGCCAGAGCTTTTATGAATGTTGTTGATGTAAACGGAAAAGTAATTAATGATATAACTAAAGATAATTCTACAAGTTTTCCTTCGGCTAATGTAGGAAGCCTAAACGGTGTAGGGAATTCCTGGGGTGAGTTAGGAATTTCTTATGCAGCCGTTTTATATCAAAGAGGACAGCATTTCTTAAAAGGAGGTATTACTGCTAAATATTTGCAAGGAGTTGCTAACTATCATTTACAGGCTAATGGAGTTACAATGGCATACAATGAAAATTTAATTTTACCACAAAATAGTACCTATACTACTACTGGTTCAGTTGTTTATGGATCAAGTCAGGATTTTGCAGCTAATTCAAATATTGATATTGATTCAAAATCAAGAGGTTTTGGAGTTGATTTAGGTTTGGTGTACGAATGGAGACCTGAATATACAGCTGACAGAGCCGATATTAATGACTTAAAAGAGGTAAACAAATACAAACTGCGTTTTGGTTTATCTGTTACCGATTTAGGTTCTATGAAATACGATAAAGGTGTACGAAATAATTATAATTTGAATAAGACAATTACGCAGGCTAATTATGATAATGCAGACAGTTTTGATGAATTTTTGAAAAATAATTATACCAATGTTCCTGTTAACGGGACAGTAAGATCTTATTTGCCTACAGCTATACATGCTGATGTAGACTGGAATATTCATAATAAATTCTATTTGAATGCTAATGCTGATTTAGGTGTTGTAAGTAAAACAAAATTAAACCAAAACAGCATTGCTAACCGTGTGAGTTTAACACCTCGTTACGAATCAAAATGGTTTAGCGCTTATGTTCCAATTTCGTACATGGATTATAGCAAACAAGCTCAGGTAGGTTTTGGTTTAAGAACAGGAGTATTCTTTATTGGATCTGGTTCAATTTTATCTAATGTAGTTTCAAAAAATTCAAAAGCTGCTGATATCCATTTAGGATTTAAAATTCCTGTGTATCAGAAAAAAGCAAAAGATCAGGACGGAGATGGTATATTAGATAAAGATGATGAATGTCCTACTGTAGCCGGTCCTGTTGAAAATAAAGGATGTCCTTGGGGAGATAAAGACAATGATGGTATTTTAGACAAAGATGATAAATGCCCGGATGTTGCCGGTCCTGCTGCTAACAATGGTTGTCCATGGGAAGATAAGGATAAAGACGGTGTTTTAGACAAAGATGATAAATGTCCTACTGTTGCTGGTCCAAAAGAAAACGCAGGTTGTCCTTGGCCAGATACAGACGGTGATGGAGTTTTAGATAAAGATGACAAATGTCCTAAAGTAAAAGGAACTGTTGCTAATAATGGTTGTCCTGAAGTAACTACTGAAGTAATTAAAAAATTAAATGATTTCTCTAAATCGATTTTATTTGATACTTCTAAAGCGACTATTAAAGCAGAATCTAACGCTAAGTTAGAAGAAATTGTAAAAGTGATGAACGAATACAGTAACGCTAACTTTAAATTAGAAGGACATACTGATAGCACAGGTAATGCTGCTAAAAACCTTCAATTGTCAAAAGACAGAGCAGCAGCAGTTAAGGATTATTTAATTGCCAAAGGTATTAGTGCAAGCAGACTTTCATCTGAAGGTTATGGTATTACTAAGCCAATTGCTTCTAATAAAACAGTTGCAGGAAGAGCTGAAAACCGCAGGGTAGAAATTATTCTGGTGAAATAAAAAAACAAGTTTTATATAAAAAAAGCTTCCTTTTCTCAATTGAAAAAAGGAAGCTTTTTTTATGAAATTTATAATATAATCATTGAAAAACGCGTCACATAATTAGCAGTACAAAATTACTTTTTTTAGAACATGGTGTTTATTTCCCTGGATAAGAAATTGACAGACAAATTCTGTTTAAGATTGAAATGAGTAGGTGTTTTATAAATTCAAAGTTAAAATTCAATCCGTGAATTTGTACTAATAAAATGATGTGTTTGACTTTGATGGAAAGTGGAGGAATATACTTTTTTAGCCAGCATAATTTTTTAAAATTCTGCTGGCTTTTTATTTTTATAATTTAAAACCGTATGCCAGACGCAAAGCAATTTGTCCTAAACCTTTATCGGGATTATTGTTTCTCAATGTAGGGAAATCAGGCAAATATTCGTAACGTACACTCAGATCGATATATTTTGTAGCATATCCAATACTAGGACTTAACAATAATGAAGTATTGTTATAACCATTAGTTACAGGAAAAGCAGCACCAGCTTCACCCATCAAATAGAATTTGTCTTTTAAAACAAAGGCTTTGAAACCTAGTTTAGCAGGGATGTAACCTAAATCGTTGTCGTCTCCATTTACAAAAAGGTTGCTAAATCCGGTAGTTGCTGTAAGAGAATATCTTTTAGATAAATCATATTGTAAACGAACATCACCACCTACATTTAGTTTATAAGGATCTTCAAAAGGATATCCAATCGTTGCACCAATTCCTAATTTGAATTTTTGCTCGTAGTTGTCATTGGGGATATCTTGAGCCATAGCTTTTGTTGTACCAATTGTTAACAAAGCAAGGATTGCTAAAATTTTGATTGCATTTTTCATAATTATCGTATTGGGGGTTACTTTTTTATAAAATTTACAGAATAGAATGAAAGTTTAGTTTTTCTTTTCTATTTCATTTTCTATTTTGGCTTTTCCATTGTGAAGGAAATGATGAGCATCTTCAGAAACTGAATGGTATTTAGAATCTATTTTTTCAAGCATTTTGTCAAAGTCTTCTTTCATATGGTCTTTGAATTCTCTTGATTTGTCTTTAATTTTTTTTCTGGTTTGTTTTCCACTCTGTGGTGCAAATAGAATACCTAATATAGCTCCTGTTGCTAATCCTCCAATTGCTCCTAAAATTACTTTGTTTGCTTTCATGATGTTATTGTATTTAAGGGTTATTATTTAAAGTTGTTTTCCACTAATAATTCGCATGAGTACTGCAATGATTGCAATGATTAATAAGATGTGTATCAAGCTTCCGATGCTATACACAAAGAATCCTAAAGCCCAGAATATTACTAACAATACGGCCGCTAAATAGAGTATGTTTCCCATGATTTTATTTTTTAATTAAATATTTTTTATCCTTTTAAGCCAATAGATTTAAGGTAGTAGTTTCTTGACTACATTACAAAGTTGCAATATATTTGTACTAAGTATGTTACAGGATATTTTGAGACTTTTATACAATTTCCATTTTAGTTTATAAACAAAAAACACCTTAAAAAAAGGTGTTTTTGCTTAATTTTTGGACTATTATTGAAGAGAGCCTATTTTAGTAAATTTTGTTCTTTTTGAAGAATAGCGATATTGTTTTGAATTTTAGTAATACTTTCTTCAGCTACTGTTTTCAAAGCTTTATTCTGTGTAGTTTTGTTTATTTTTTTGTAATACTCTAATTCTCCGAGGAGTAAATCATTGGTCTTTTTTAAATATAAATACGTATTGGCTTCACTTATAAAACTTTTTAAAGGTTTGGTGTCATATAAAGTATTAGGAATAATGATAAAATTGTCTTTTGCAATTTTTTTGATTTTGTTCTTTATTATTATATGATCATTTTCGATTTTTTGAAAAACAGTTCTGCAACTGTTTTCCATTTCTCTTTCCTGAGCTTTTTGCGTAATTGCCACTACTTTAAGATTCGCTTCGGCAATTTCAATTAGGACTTGTGCTTCTATTTTAGTGTTAACAATACTTTTTTCTTCTTTAATTTTTTTCTCACAAGAAGTTACTATCAAACAACTGATGGAAAACAGCATAAAGAATAAAATAGTTCTATTACTTTTTACAGTACTCATTAGGTTAGTTTTATGCGAAATTAAATGAAATAACATTTATTTTGGTTATATGATTTTCTAATAATATTATATAATTGTAATTGTTTAAACAGGTAAATAAATTTCAAATACAGCTCCTGCGTTAGGTTTTCCTTTTGCAAAAATATAGCCCTTATGGTTTTCGACAATTTTTTTACAAATAGCCAAACCAACCCCGGTTCCCGGATATTCCTTTTTGCCGTGTAATCTGTTGAATAATAAAAATATTTTTTCGGCATATTCCTGTTCAAATCCTAGTCCGTTGTCTTTGAAAGTAATTTTTATATATTCTTTTTTTGAGTCGTCTTTTAATTTAGGTGTTTTAGAGGCTTTAACTTTTTTGGAAGTTATAATAATAACTGCCGCTTCATCAGTTTTGGAATATTTTAATGAATTGCTGATAATATTAATAAAGAGCTGTTCCAGTTGAAATTGAATTCCCTGAACGTGATGTAATTTCTCAAAATTAATTACGGCTTTTTTCTCGGCTATATTTTCCGAAAGTTCGCTTATTGCGTTTGAAGCAACTTGATTTAAATCGATGTTTTCGAATGTTTTTTCCGAACGATTGGTTCTGGAATATTGTAACAAATCATCAATCAAAATGCGCATTCTGTTAGAAGCTTCCTGAATTTTTTCGAAATAGCTTTTCCCAGTTTCCGATAAATGTTCTTTTTCTTTGTCTTCAATCCGGGAGATAAAAGTTTGAATTTTTCTAAGCGGTTCCTGTAAATCATGACTAGCTACATGATTGAACTCCATCAATTCTTTATTGTTTTGTTCTAATTCTTTATTTCTTACTTCAATTAGCTGTGTTTTATTATAATCTTCGGTAATATCCTGAGTGGTACCAATGATGTTTTTATTTCCCAGTCGATCGATAAAAATTTTACCGGCAGTCCTGAAGTGACGAATTTCCAGTGTATCTTTTTTTATGATTCGATAATGGATTAATGGCAAGAATTCTTTTTCTTCTATTTCCTGAAAAGCTTCTACGAAAATTTCCTGGTCATCAGGATGAATGAAGTTTAATAAATTTTCCAAATTAGCTTGAAAGGATTGTGGTTGACAGCCCAGTAAACGAAATTTATTATCCGAATAACTAAAAGTTTTATCTTCGATATTGAGTAACCAACTACCGTATTTTCCAAGTATTTCGGCTTGTTTACTCGATTCATCAAATATTTTTAATCGAATATTCTGATTGATCAGATCATTGTAGTTTTTAATAATTCGGATATAACCTAAGCCTAAAATCAAAATTGAAATTAAGAAGGTCGAAAATACAATTAAAGGCGTATTGGAGTTATTGTATTTATAGAGTTTGTCTTTTGAACTCAATAATTTGTTTTCGTTACTGAGCATATTATTTACCTCTCTTCTCAGGGAATCCATGACAATTTTTCCGTTTTTAAAATCATCATTGAATTCTTTTTTGCTGGAAAAATTGTTTTTGAAATACGAAAAACGTTTATCAACCAGATCATAGATTCTCATTAGTTGATCCTGCTTTATGGAATCTGATTTTATGGTGTTGTTTAAAGTCTGGAAAGTAAGGTTTACATTTTTTCGGGCATTGATAAAAGGTTCTAAATAGGTGGAATCATTGGTGATAACATAACCCCGGTGTCCGGTTTCGGCATCTTTTATGTAGGATATAAGCTGACCTAATTCGATAGAAATTTCATAGGTGTTCATTATCGAATCACTTATTTTATCTAATTCTTTAATGTGTCTGTAAGTTATAGACGCTAAAAAAATTAAGATAAAAAAGGCAATTAAAAACACAGATCTGATATATCCTATTGAATCGAATAACTTAGATTTAAACATCATTTACATGCGTAATAAAAAATTATCTTTATCTAATCCGGAAGTAATATACTGCCAGTTTATTGTCACCACTTCGGATAAAACTTCTTTTAGTTTTCCAAAATGACTGGGTTTTTTAATGTAAATATTAGCACCTAAAACAAAAGTATTTTCAATGTCTTCCTCAGAAGAAGAAGTTGAATAAATGGCGATTACTATATCTTTAAATTTAGCATCTGCTTTAATTTCTTTTAGACATTCTATACCTGATTTCAGAGGCATATTTAGATCTAAGAAAATAATATTGGGCAAAATAGTTTCGGTAGCATTAAGGAAATCCATCAGCGCCACACCATCATTTACGGTGTTGACTACGGTGTTGATTTTTAATTCATCAAAAGCGTCGGTAAAAAACATTCTGTCGTCTTCGTCGTCATCGGCAAGGGTAATTAGGATGAAATCTTTTTGCATAGTTGTTTTTTTGGATTTAGTTTATTTTTTGATTTGAAATCTCGCTGCGTTTTTTTATGATTCGTTGAAAAGCCGAAGGTGTAATACCGGTTATGTTTTTAAATTGGGAACTCAAATGCGCCACACTGGAATAATTGAGTTTAAACGCAATTTCAGTTAAGGTCAAATTATGATGAGTAATGAGTTTTTTTACGTATTCAATTTTTTGAATAATGATAAAATTTTCAATCGAAGTATAGGTCACTTCCGAAAACAAATTGGAAAGATAACCGTAGCTAAGATCCAGTTTCTCGGCTAAATAAACCGAACTTTTAACAGCAGGAACTTCTTCATTAAAAATCATTTCGATAATCGTTTCTTTAATTTTTTGAACCACGATATTTTTTTGATTTTCGATGATTTCAAATCCGTATTCGTTTAATACCGAAGCTATTTTTTGATAAGTATCCGCATCAACGTTTTCCAGAAACAAAATTTCATTGGTATTAATGAGATTGTATTTGATGTGGAATGTGTCTAATTTCTCTTCTAAAATCTTTTTAGCAAGAAAGAGGCTATCTGTTTTTAAAAATAATTTCAAGACTATTCTTTTAGGGTTTTAGTAAAAGTAATAAATAGCTTTATAAACTCAACCATTTTTGTTCAACATTCAATGCGACATTTTTGCTTTTGGATTCCTTTAATTGCCTGAGTTGCTATTCAAAGTTAGTCGCAAAGAGTTTTCTCACTATTATAGAATTTTCGGAGAAACTTATACAATTCTTATATTAATTACAATTGGCTTTGTAACTTTGCGCCCAGTAAATTAAAATAAATGACTACACAACAGTTAATTGAACAAATCAAGATTAAAAAATCTTTCTTATGCGTAGGATTAGATGTCGATTTGAATAAAATTCCATCTCACTTTTTAGAACAGGAAGACCCTATTTTTGAATTCAATAAAGCAATTATTGATGCAACCCATGATTTGGCAGTTGCCTATAAACCTAATACTGCTTTTTTTGAAGCTTATGGTATAAAAGGATGGATTTCTTTGCAAAAAACAATCAACTATATCAACGAAAATTATCCGGAGATTTTTACCATAGCCGATGCGAAACGCGGTGATATTGGAAATACTTCTTCAATGTATGCCAGAGCTTTTTTTGAAGATTTGAACTTTGATAGTATCACTGTTGCTCCTTATATGGGGAAAGATTCTGTAGAGCCATTTTTAGCTTTCGAAGACAAGCATACCATTATGTTAGCATTAACTTCTAACGAAGGAGCTTTTGATTTCCAAACGTTGGATGTTGACGGAAAAGAATTGTACAAACGTGTTTTAGAAACCTCTAAAACATGGAAGAATTCTGAGAATCTAATGTATGTGGTAGGAGCTACTAAAGCGGAGTATTTTACTGAAATTAGAAAAATTGTTCCCGACAGTTTCCTTTTAGTTCCGGGTGTGGGCGCTCAGGGAGGAAGTTTATCAGAAGTTTGTAAATACGGAATGAATGCCAACGTAGGATTGTTAATCAACTCTTCAAGAGGGATTATTTACGCATCCAAAGAAGCTGATTTTGCCGAAAAAGCCAGAGAAGAAGCTTTAAAAATCCAACAGGAAATGGAAGCTATTTTGAATTCAAAATAAATAATTAAGTTTATAAATTGGAACACAAACAAAGTTGATTTGCAAATAGCTTTGTTTGTGTTTTTTTATTTCTAAAATCTAAAGTCAAAAATCTAAATTGAAAAATTACACCTTAATCGATTCCATAGGAACACAGCATTTTTTTACTAAAGTGCCGCAACGGATAATTTCGTTAGTGCCTTCGCAAACCGAATTACTGGTTGATTTAGGTTTAGAATCAAAAATTGTTGGGATTACTAAATTCTGTATTCATCCAAAAGATTTGAGATCTAAAAAAGCAATTGTTGGTGGTACAAAAAAAGTAGATTTTGATAAAATCAAAGCATTAGAACCCGATATTATTATTTGCAACAAAGAGGAAAATACTTTAGAAATAGTTGAAAATCTCCGTGCAATATGCCCTGTTTGGGTAACCGATATTGTTACAGTCGAAGATAATTTTAAGATAATAAGTGATTTTGGAAATCTCTTTGATTGTGTTGCCGAAGCTGAAAATTGGAATCAAAAAATAGCTTTAGCTTTCAGTGATTTTAAAAATTTTATCCACGATAAGCCTGTAAAAAAAGTAGCTTATTTTATTTGGAAAAAGCCTTATATGGTGGCGGGTTCGGATAATTTTATCAATGAATTATTGCAACTGAATCATTTTGAAAATGCGTTTGCAAACCAACAAAGGTATCCAGAGGTTGAGCCTGAAAAAATAAATACAAATGGGGATTTAGACTTTATTTTTCTTTCGTCAGAACCTTATCCTTTTAAAGAAAAAGATGCTTTAGAGATGCATATTTTTACGCAACCAGCCAAAATTGTTTTAGTAGATGGTGAAATGTTTTCGTGGTATGGAAGTAGATTGCTAAAAGCTTTTGACTATTTTAAAGAATTACATCAAAAGTTATAATTCGCATTCTTCCAAAATTAATTCTTCCTGCTCGTTTTTAGTTGTAGCAGTCTTTTTTTGTTTTATCTGAGTTAGAATTTTAAATTCTTCCTGTAGTTTTTCAATTTCACTTGTCTCGTTCAATAGTCCATTCATAACAGTAAATTTTCCGCAAATTTACATTAACACAACACTAAAAACCTAGTTTTTTGTGTTAAGTTTAGCAATTTAAAGGGTTTTTGCCTTGAAAACTAAGAATAATACTAAACTTATGTCAATAGAAATTTAGAGGCAAATTATTTTAACGATAACATAATTATTGTGCAGAGCAAAAGGTTTATGTTCTAAAAAAAAGAAGTGCTAGCATTTGAAAATACTAGCACTTGTTTTAACTAACCAAAACCAAATATAATAAATAACCAGTTTATTACATTGCAAAGATGCCACATAACGGCGGGAAAAGCTGTTAAGGATATGTTATTACTTTGTTGGTTATACGTTAAGATTTAAACGGTTGTTTAACAAAGTTAATAGCCGTCTAAGAGAAAATAACTGTTTTGTTGTTGTAAACCATTGTTTTACGTTCAGCATGCAGTTTTACAGCTCTTGCCAATACGCTGCGTTCTAAATCGCGTCCTTTAACAATAAAGTCTTCTATGGAATGACTATGCGAAACTCTGGTGATGTCCTGCTCGATAATTGGTCCTTCATCTAACTCCTCAGTTACATAATGACTGGTGGCACCAATAATTTTTACGCCTCTGGCAAAAGCCGAATGATACGGTTTTGCTCCCGGGAACGCAGGTAAAAACGAGTGGTGGATGTTGATGATTTTGTTTTTATACAACTCAATTAGTTTAGGCGTGATAATTTGCATGTATCGGGCTAATACAATAAAATTGATATCGTATTCTTTCAATAAGGCTATTTGTTGTTTTTCGCCTTCTTCTTTGCTATTTTTTGTAAAAGGAACATGGTGAAACGGAATATCAAAACGTTGAGCTACTCCTTTCAAATCTTCGTGGTTACTAATAATCAACGGAATTTCAAGAGGTAGTTCACCGGCACTGTATCGTCCTAAAAGATCGTACAAACAGTGGTCGTATTTAGAAATAAAAAGTGCCATTCTGGGTTTGTATTCCTGCGTATAAATTTCCCAGGACATATTGAATTTATCTGCCAGATTGGCTTGGAAATCTTTTTTGATTAATTCTAAATCCCAGTTTTGGGTGTTGAATTCACATTCTAAACGCATGAAAAAAACATTTTCATTTGCATCAACATGCTGGTCCAGATAAATGATATTTCCCTCGATTCCTGCAATATAATTGGTTACAGAAGCGATAATTCCTTTTTGATCCTCACAATGGATCAATATTGTTATTTTTTGCATTTTATAATTATTTCATGATTTCAAGAAAGTCTGTTGAAATCAATTTTTATTGAAGTTCTAAAGGATTCAAAACTAAACTTATTTTTTTATAAAACAAATGCTGTTTCGCCTGTTTGTTCAAGTACTTAACACTTTTATTTTTTGTCCTGCATCGCAAAAACTCTTTGCAATAATGGTGATGTTCTGGCGCTGATATTGGTTCGGATGTTTTTTTCTTCAACCGCTACCATTTTAAAAACACCTTTCATGGCCTGATTAGTCACATAGTCAGTCAGGTCAGGATTTACCTTGCTTACTAACGGAATGCTATTGTATTTAGTGATGATGTTTTGCCAAACTTTATCGGCACCAACTTTTGAAAAAGAACTTTTTATAACAGGATTGAATTTCCCGTATAAAGATGTAGAAGTCGTATTCTGTAAGTAAGTGGTTGCTGAACTTTCATTTCCCATCAAAATTCCTTTGGCATCAGTAAAAGACATATTTCTTACTGCATCTACAAAGATTGGAGTCGCTTCTTTTACCGCATCTTCGGCAGCGCGATTCATTACTTTTAATCCTTCATCGGCTAATGAACTTAATCCAATTCTTCTCAGTCCGCTATCTACTTTTCTTAACTCTTCTGGTAATAAAATTTTAACCGCTTCATTTTTATAAAAACCGTCTGTAGCCGTCAACTTGCTTACCTGTTTCGTAATTCCATTATTCAGGGCTTCTTTTAATCCTCCTGAAATATCAATCATTCCCGTAGTTCCGGTTTGAGGCAGTTGATTGATTACTTGTTGTATTTCGGCACAACTAATTAGATTGAAACATATAAAAAATAGAGCGATTTTTTTCATAACTTTATGTGTATTAGATTTTGGTCAAAGATACATAAACATCGTTTTGTTTTGAAAAAGTGGCTGAATTCGTTCTGAACAAAAGTAAATTTTCGGCATAATATTATTTAATTCAATGAAAGTCTACCATCCTAAAAATAAGATAAGAATTGTAACTGCTGCGGCTTTGTTTGACGGTCACGATGCGGCAATCAATATCATGCGCCGAATTATGCAGGCCAGTGGGGTGGAAGTTATTCATTTAGGACATGACCGAAGTGTTGAAGAAATAGTCAATACAGCCATTCAGGAAGATGTTAATGCCATTGCAATTACTTCTTATCAGGGAGGACACAATGAGTTTTTTAAATATATGTATGATTTGCTGCAGCAAAAAGGGGCAGGACATATCAAAATATTTGGCGGAGGAGGTGGCGTTATTTTGCCTTCGGAAATTGCTGAATTACAGGCTTACGGAATTACCGCAATTTATTCCCCTGATGATGGCAGAAGATTGGGATTGCAAGGAATGATTAATGATTTATTGCAACAATCTGATTTTATCCCCCCAGCTCCAGAAGGAGGAGCTTTGCAAATTACGAGCAGACTATTAGAAAAAGATGTAAATACAATAGCTGGATTAATTTCGTTAGCAGAAAATAATTCTGATGAATTTCACAAAGTATTTCCTCAATCTTTGATAGCTCCTCATTCGGGGGCTGGGGGGACTCCTGTTCTTGGGATTACAGGAACGGGAGGTGCTGGAAAATCTTCTTTGATGGACGAATTTGTTAGACGATTCCTGATTGATTTTCCGGAGAAAACCGTGGGAATAATTTCGGTCGATCCCTCAAAACGCAAAACAGGCGGTGCATTACTTGGTGACCGAATCCGAATGAATGCGATTAATAATTTCCGGGTATATATGCGTTCTTTGGCAACCAGAGAATCCAATAAGGCTTTGTCCAAATCGATTCAGGATGCCATTCAGGTTTTAAAAGCGGCACAATATGATATTATTATTGTAGAAACTTCCGGAATTGGTCAGTCAGATACCGAGATTGTGGATTATGCCGATGTAGCTTTGTATGTGATGACACCGGAATTTGGTGCTGCTAGCCAACTCGAAAAAATCGATATGCTTGATTTTGCTGATGTGGTGGCTATCAATAAATTTGACAAACGCGGCGCTCCTGATGCTTTGCGGGATGTGAAAAAACAATTCCAGCGCAATCATAATCTTTGGGATGCTAATTTAGACGATCTTCCTGTTTTTGGTACCATGGCATCACAGTTTAATGATTCGGGAATGGATCGATTGTATCAGGCAGTAATGCATACTCTAGTTGAAAAAACAAATGCTAATTTGCTTTCAACTTTTGAAGCTAAATCAGAAATCAGCGAGAAGGTTTACGTGATTCCGCCACAAAGAACACGTTATCTTTCTGAAATTGTCGAAACAATTCGTAATTATGATGAAAATGCAAAAAGCCAACAGGATATTGCTCAAAAATTATACGGGATATTCAAAACATTGGAAAGTATTTGCGGTAAAGTACCACTCATTAATGAAACGGGAATCGATGATGATTCTGTTTTTCCAAGTGCGCTTGTGGAGCACAATGACCAGCGAATTTTTATCAACCTTTTGCTAAATCAATTTGATAGATTAAAAAAAGATTTAGAGCCACATAATTGGGAAATTATTTTAGGCTGGAACGAAAAAGTAAATAAATACAAAAATCCATTTTATACTTTTAAGGTTAGGGATAAAGAGATAAACCGAACAACCCACAGCGAATCCATGTCTCATATTCAAATTCCCAAAGTTGCATTGCCTGAATATGAGGCCTGGGGAGATATTTTAAAATGGTCTTTACAGGAAAACGTACCGGGAGAATTCCCGTTTACGGCTGGATTGTATCCTTTTAAAAGAGAAGGCGAAGATCCGTCCCGAATGTTTGCCGGAGAGGGAGGACCCGAGCGAACGAACAGGCGTTTTCATTATTTGAGTTCAGGATTTTCGGCAAAACGCCTGTCTACTGCTTTTGATAGTGTGACTTTGTATGGCAACGATCCTGATATACGTCCTGATATTTATGGGAAAATAGGGAATGCAGGAGTGGCTGTTTGCTGTTTAGACGATGCTAAAAAGTTGTATTCCGGTTTTGATTTGCTCGATTCGATGACTTCGGTGAGCATGACTATTAATGGTCCGGCACCTATTGTATTAGGTTTTTTTATGAATGCAGCTATCGATCAGCAATGCGAAATTTATATTAAAGCCAATCAATTAGAGAAAGAGGTAGAAGAAAAAATCAATCACATTTTTGAACAAAAAAGAATTGAAAGACCCCGTTATCAGGGAGATTTTCCCGAAGGAAATGACGGATTGGGATTGATGCTTTTAGGGGTAAGTGGAGACGAAGTTTTGCCTTTGGAAGTCTATAATGAGATAAAAGCAAGGACTTTGTCGCAGGTACGAGGAACCGTTCAGGCCGATATTTTGAAAGAAGATCAGGCTCAAAATACCTGCATTTTTTCAACGGAATTTGCGTTGCGATTGATGGGCGATGTACAGGATTATTTTATTTCGAATAATGTCAGAAACTTTTATTCAGTTTCCATTTCGGGTTATCATATTGCCGAGGCGGGAGCCAATCCCGTTACGCAATTGGCTTTTACACTGGCTAATGGATTTACCTATGTAGAATATTTCCTGAATCGCGGAATGGATATCAACAATTTTGGTGCTAATCTTTCTTTTTTCTTTTCCAATGGATTAGATCCGGAATATGCTGTAATTGGCAGGGTAGCGCGAAGAATTTGGGCGAAAGCCATAAAAAATAAATACCATGCCAATGAACGGGTGCAGATGTTGAAATACCATATTCAAACTTCAGGCCGTTCGCTACATGCTCAGGAAGTTGATTTTAATGATATTCGAACCACTTTGCAGGCTTTGTATGCTATTAATGATAATTGTAATTCGTTGCATACCAATGCTTATGACGAAGCCATTACCACACCAACCGAGGCGTCAGTTCGCAGGGCAATGGCAATCCAACTCATTATTAATAAAGAATTAGGTTTGACTAAAAATGAAAACCCAATGCAGGGTTCGTTTCTTATAGAAGAACTGACTGATTTAGTAGAAGCTGCTGTTTTAGAAGAATTTGATAGAATTTCCGAACGGGGAGGAGTTTTGGGAGCTATGGAAACCATGTACCAGCGATCTAAAATTCAGGAGGAAAGTTTGTATTATGAAAATTTAAAACATACCGGAAACTTACCAATAATTGGGGTAAATACTTTTTTAAATTCAAAAGGCTCACCAACAATAATTCCAGCCGAAGTCATTCGGGCGACTGAGGAAGAAAAGCAATACCAAATTAAGATGTTGCACAATTTACAGCAACGAAATCAGGATAAAGTAAAAGAGCAATTGCAAGCGATAAGACGAGCGGCTGTCAACAATGAAAATTTATTTGGCTATTTGATGGAAGCTACTAAAATATGTTCTTTAGGACAAATTACTTCTGCTTTGTTTGAGGTAGGAGGGCAGTATAGACGGAATATGTAATAACAATTCAAATTTAAATCTCCAGAGTGGAGATTTTTTTAGGCCTTATATTAAACTAGGACTACTTTTTTGATTGTGTTTTAACTAAATTTACCTTGAAAATTAATCGGAGAATTAAATGGCTTTTTTAAATAAAATCAACTTACATGCCGTATTGGATAGAAATACAGGATTTGGAACCAATGCAAATAGTTATGGCGGACGTTTTGTAAATAAAGACGGAACGGCTAATATTGAAAAAAGAGGAATGCACTTTTTGCATCGCATTAGCTGGTACCATACGATGATTGATATGCCGGCTTGGAAATTCATGTTGGTTATCCTTACTTTTTATATGGGAATCAATTTGCTTTTTGCGATGATTTATTTTGGAATTGGGATCGAACATCTTGATGGTATTCCTATGACAGATAGTAATTGGGCAAAATTTGGTCAGGCTTATTTTTTTAGTGCCCAAACCTTTACCACAGTGGGTTATGGTCATATAAGCCCGGTTGGTTTTTTGACTAGTTTATTGGCCGCAGCCGAAGCTTTGATAGGATTGTTGAGTTTTGCTATTGCTACCGGATTGTTTTTTGGACGATTTAGTAAACCCACCGCTTTTTTAAAATTTTCTCACAATGCATTGATTGCTCCTTATGGGGAAGCTACGGGATTGATGATTAGAATGACTCCTTTTAAAAATACCAATTTCACAGATGCCGAAGCCAAAATGACATTGGGAATGAGTATTGAGGAAAATGGGGTGAAAGTAAATAGGTTTTATTCTTTAGATTTAGAATTGGAAAGAATTAATGCTTTAACCTTGAGTTGGACTTTAGTGCATCCTATAACAGAAAATAGTCCATTGTATGAATTTGAAAAAGAGGATTTTAAAGCTATAGTGGGAGAGATTTTTGTATATATTAAAACATTTGATGATATGTTCAGTAATACGGTGGCAACCCGAACTTCGTATACTTTTGACGAGGTAATTTATGGGGCTAAGTTTGTGCCAATGTATCAAAGAAGTACTGATAATACTAAAACCATTTTGGATTTGGACAAACTGAATCATTACGAAGAATATGCCATATAACATCTTATTGATTTCTTAGTGGGTTCTGTTTATAAAAACGTATATTTGTTTAACTTTATTTTTAAATAAATGAACAATATTAAAAGCGTTTTTAGTATAAAAGACCTTGAAAACCTTTCAGGGATTAAGGCACATACCATTCGTATTTGGGAAAAAAGATATCAGGTTCTTGAGCCCATGCGTACCGATACCAATATTCGGTTGTACGATATATCCAATTTGCAAAAATTATTAAACATTACTTTTTTGCATGAGTATGGTTATAAAATATCTAAAATATCTAATCACACAGAGAGTGAAATTCAAGAATTAGTTAAGCAAATTGTATCTTCTAAGAATGCTAAAAACCACGCCATTAACGCTTTTAAAATGGCGATGATGAATTTTGATCAACAGCTTTTTTTAAATACATACAATTGGTTGTCAGAAGAAAAGTCCTTTAAAGAAATTTTTCATCAGGTATTTATTCCTCTTTTGGATGAAATTGGTTTGTTGTGGCAAACTGATACAATTTCGCCTGCTCACGAGCATTTTATTAGTTATTTAATAAGGCAGAAAATCATCTTAAATTCCGAAAAACTACAGTTTTTGGAGCCTGTTAAACAAGATAAGGTTTTTGTGTTGTCACTGCCGTTAAATGAAATCCATGAACTGGGATTGATGTACCTGCATTACGAAATACTTTTAAGTGGCTACAGGAGTATTTATCTGGGAGAGAGCATGCCTATTCATAATTTAAAAGATTTAAAAAAACATTTTAGCTCGATTGTTTATGTTTCCTGTTTGACTGTCAAGCCGGATAGAGACGAAGTAAATGAGTATGTTCAGGAAATGGTAAATGAATTGTTAGATGAAACTACCGAATTGTGGTTTACAGGCAGATTAGTTTCTTGTATTAATTCAGAGACATTGCTGAAGAAAGTTTCTGTTTTTAACTCTATGGTAGAATTAACATCAAGTTTGTAATTTTGTTTAATATTTTTGTATATTTGTTAAACAAATGAAAAGAAAAAAAATAACAATAATAGGTTCTGGATTCTCAGCCTTATCTGCTGCTTGTTATTTAGCAAAAAGTGGAAACGAAGTTTTGGTTTTTGAAAAAAACAATACAATAGGAGGCAGGGCGAGACAGTTAAAAAAAGAAGGTTTTACATTTGATATGGGACCTAGTTGGTATTGGATGCCCGATGTTTTTGAGCGTTTTTTTAATGATTTTGAAAAAAAAACAAGCGATTATTATGAGTTGATAAAGTTGTCCCCGGCTTATCGTGTTTATTTTGGAATCAATGAGTTCATTGCCATTGCTGATAATCTGGATGAAATTGTATCGACATTTGAAACTATTGAAAAAGGAAGCGGTAAAGTACTTAGGGAGTTTATAGCCGAAGCCCAAAGCAATTATGATATCGCGATTAAGGATTTAGTGTATCGCCCGGGAGTTTCCCCTTTAGAATTAGTTACAGTAGAAACGACTAAAAAAATTGGACAGTTTTTTAGTAACATCAGTAGGGATGTGCGCAGGAAATTTAAGGATGAACGATTAATTCAAATTTTAGAATTTCCGGTTTTGTTTCTTGGAGCCAAACCTTCGGATACCCCTTCGTTCTATAGTTTTATGAATTATGCCGACTTTGGACTGGGGACTTGGCATCCAAAAACAGGAATGTTTGATGTGGTTCGTGCAATGGAAAGTTTGGCAACACAATTAGGAGTACAGTTTTTTGTTAATTCAAATATCGAAAAAATAATCGTCGAAAATAAAACTGCCAAAGCTATTGTTGTTAATGGCGAGAGAATTGATTCGGATTTGGTTTTAAGTGGTGCCGATTACCATCATACCGAAACCTTATTGGATGCAGAACATAGAATGTATTCAGAACAATACTGGGAAAGTCGTGTTTTTGCGCCTTCGTCATTGTTGTTTTATGTTGGTTTCAATAAAAAAATTCAAAACATTTCGCATCACGCCTTGTTTTTTGATACTGATTTTTACCAGCATGCCAGAGATATTTATGACGAACCAAAATGGCCGAAAGAGCCCTTGTTTTATGCCAATTTTCCATCTCTGACGGATAAAACAGCTTCGCCGGACGGAATGGAATCAGGTTTTTTCTTAGTGCCATTAGCACCCGGAATCAATGATTCGGAAGCATTAAGAGAAGAATATTTTGATAAAATTATTGATCGTTTTGAAAAGTTAACGCAGCAAAGCATCAAAGAAAATATTATATTTAAAGAATCCTTTTGCAAAAACGATTTTGTCGAACAATACAATTCTTATAAAGGAAACGCCTACGGAATGGCAAATACCTTATTGCAAACGGCTTTTTTAAGACCAAAACTAAAAAGTAAAAAAGTTCGTAATTTATATTTTACAGGACAATTAACCGTTCCGGGCCCCGGAGTTCCACCGGCATTAATTTCGGGAAAATTAGTGTCTGATTTGATAGATAAACAATTTCTAAAACAAGAACTATGAAGCAATTATTTGACGATGTTTCTTTTAAATGCAGTAGGTTAGTGACTAAAAACTACAGTACTTCATTTTCATTGGCGGTATATATGCTTTCGCCAAGTATCAGGGATGCTATTTACAGCATTTATGGTTTTGTGCGTTTTGCAGACGAGATTGTCGATTCTTTTCATGGTTTTGATAAAGAAAATTTAATCAACGATTTCGAAAACGAGTATTATAAAGCTTATAATTCCGGAATTAGTCTGAATCCTATTTTGAATTCGTTTCAGCAAACGGTTAAGCAGTATAATATTTCAGATGATTTGATTCAGGCTTTTTTGAAAAGCATGAAAATGGATTTAATCAAATTAGATTACAATTCGAAAGCTGAATACGAAGAATACATTTACGGTTCTGCCGATGTGGTAGGATTGATGTGTTTGAAAGTTTTTGTCAGAGGAAATGATCAAAAATACGAACAGTTAAAAGACCAAGCCATGCGATTGGGTTCGGCTTTTCAAAAAGTAAATTTTCTACGTGATTTAAAAGACGATAACTTGATTTTGAACCGCAATTATTTCCCGGGAGTTGATTTGAATTCTTTTGATGAAAAAGCTAAAAAAGCCATCATTAACGAAATCAAAGAAGATTTTAAAGTGGCTTATGATGGAATTGTAAAATTACCCATTGAAGCTAAATTCGGCGTATACACTGCTTACGTGTATTACAAAAAGTTACTAAAAAAACTCGAAAATACTCCATGCAAAGAAATAGGAAATGCCCGAATTAGGGTTTCTAATTATACCAAAGCCACACTTTTAGCCCAGTCTTTTGTTACGTACAAATTGCGATTGGTGGAATAAATAAACGATTTTAAACATTAAAAAATGATTTCATTTTTAATTACATTGGGTGTATTTCTTTTTATGGAATGTGTCACCTGGTTCACCCACAAATACGTAATGCACGGACTCATGTGGTACTTCCATGCCGATCATCACCAACCCAAATACGAACATATTTTTGAACGTAACGATATCTTTTTTGTCATTTTTGCTATTCCCAGTATAGTGCTTTTTTATTATGGAGTTGAGGGCGGAATCAACTATTTGTTTTTCATAGGTCTGGGAATTACCATCTATGGTTTTTGTTATTTCATGATTCACGATGTATTGATTCATCAGCGTTTTAAATGGTTTAAAAACACTAAAAATAAATACCTGATTGGTTTACGAAAAGCCCATAAAGTACATCACAAACATTTAGGGAAAGAAGACGGCGAATGTTTCGGGATGCTTTTTGTTCCTTTTAAATATTATAAAATCTAAAATAATTTGGGCGTTACCCTTTTAAAAAACAAGAAAAATGTTTTTTAAAAGGGTCGGGCTATTCGTTGCAATCTTTATGTTTTTAAAGAAAAAACATAAAGGATTTTCACTGCTATCCCTAACGCAAACCTCACTTGGTCTTAAAAACAAACTCATGAAAGTATATTCTAAAAAAAGCGAACAACACATAAATGCTTCCATTGAAGAATGTTGGACTTTTTTTTCTAATCCAGACAATCTGGCAAAAATAACGCCTAAAAGTATGGCTTTCCTAGTCACCGATTTTGATAATAAAAATATGTACGAAGGACAAATTATACAATATAAGATAACACCTCTTTTCGGAATCAAATTGTCTTGGCTAACCGAGATTACTATTGTAAAAGAACGCAATTATTTTATAGATGAACAGCGTTTTGGTCCTTATGCTTTCTGGCATCACAAACATTTTTTTGAGCCAACTGAAAATGGCGTAAAAATGACTGATGTTGTTCATTATGCAATCCCATTCGGTTTTATTGGTCGAATCATGAATACTTTGGTGGTTAAAAGCAAACTCAAAGAAATATTTGAATACCGTGAGCAGAAAGTAAACGAAATTTTTAATTCTAAATAATGGCTAAAACAACAGTTTCTTTTTTTTGGTTTCGACGTGATTTAAGACTCGAAGATAATATTGGTTTGTATCAAGCCTTACAGTCGGAATTTCCGGTTATTCCTTTATTTATTTTTGATGAAGCTATTCTGGATAGTTTGCCTAAAGACGATGCCAGAGTTGCTTTTATTTACGAATCGCTTTCTGATATTAATAGCCAACTTAATAAAATAGGAAGTTCTGTTTTAATTAAAAAAGGAAAAACCTTAGGAGTTTGGCAGGAATTAATTAGTGAGTTCGATATCAAAGAAGTATTTTTTAATAAAGATTACGAACCTTTTGCAATCCAGCGCGACGAAGCTATTTGTCAATTATTAGAAACCAATAAAAGTATTACGTATTCCTTCAAAGATCAGGTAATTTTTGAAGAAAAAGAAATCACAAAAGCCGATGGTTTGCCTTATACGGTGTACACACCTTATAAAAACAAATGGCTGGAAAAATTCAATCAACTTAAGCCAGTTCGGGAATATGACACTTCAGAATTGTTTTCGAATTTTTATAAAAGCAATTTTAGTTTCCCTGCTTTAGAACAAATTGGTTTTATGAAAAGTTCCATAAAAGTAAAACCATTTACACTCAATAATCTTGAAAATTATAAGGAAACCCGTGATTTTCCGGCTGTAGATTCCACTTCGTATTTGTCGCCGCATTTGCGTTTTGGGACAGTAAGTGTTCGAAAAATGGTCAATTTTGCATCAAAAACAAATGATACTTTTTTGAGTGAATTGATTTGGCGGGAGTTTTTTATGCAAATTCTGTTTCATTTTCCTAAGGTGGTAACACAGAATTTTAAATCGGATTATGATGGAATTCAGTGGCGCAATAACGAAGAAGATTTCAAGCGCTGGTGTACCGGAAATACAGGTTATCCGATGGTTGATGCAGGTATGCGCCAGCTGAACGAAATAGGATATATGCACAATCGGGTACGAATGGTCGTGGCGAGTTTTTTGTGTAAACATTTACTAATTCAATGGCAATGGGGAGAAGCCTATTTTGCTCAAAAATTATTGGATTATGAATTGTCAGCTAATGTTGGTAACTGGCAGTGGGCAGCAGGAACGGGCTGTGATGCAGCTCCGTATTTTCGCGTTTTCAATCCCGATATTCAATTAAAAAAGTTTGACGAAAAAGGAATTTACATTCGTAAATGGATTCCCGAATTTGATTTGGGTTATGGCCAACCTATGGTCGATCACGCTATGGCAAGAGACAGAGCCATTGCAACTTATAAAGCCGGAATTTTGAAGTAAATGTTTTGCGATATATTTTTAAACCATTAAGGGATTTAAGGTTCATTAAGTTTTTGCTTAATTTGCTTAAATCCCTTAATGGTTTAATTTTTTTCGGCTGAATTAGTTATTGTATTTGCTAAAAATTATTGTATCAATCTTCGCAGCATTCCATTAAAAATAAACCCATGAAACGGTAAAACGGAATACCAATACAATTTTCCCCAAATCCCTTTTGGTCTAAAAGTAGCCGATTGATACAATGTATTTCCGATGATTTTGAATTCGAGCCAGGCTTCTCCCGGGAGTTTCATTTCGGCAAACAGGATTAATTTTCCCTCTTCTTTATTGGCATACAAAACACGCCAAAAATCCAATACATCTCCAGCGTGAATGCTATGTTTATTGGTTCGGCCTCGTCTTAATCCTACGCCGCCAAATAATTTATCAATAAAACCTCTAATATTCCACAGCCAATCGCCATAATACCAACCGGTTTCTCCTCCAATGGACCAAATGCGCTCAATGGTATAATCACGGTTTATAATTTCCATTTTTCGTCTGTCGATGAAACAATCCTTTTTAGGGACTTTCATAAATTTCGAAATATTATTTTTAAAACGTCCGCTAACTAAGGAATCTTTCCAGCTTGAAGCCACCTTGTCTTCATTGACTTTTATCAATGCTCGTGATAAAGCTTCTTCATAAGACATGGGATGAATATTTAGTAATTCATTGATTCCGGAATCTTTGCAAATTACTTCCACTTTCATACTGCTCACCAATGCAGTGGCGAGTTTATAAGAAGTTGAGGTCACAAAATACAACCAATAAGAAGATAGTTTAGGAGTCATCACCGGAATTGTAAAAATCCATCTTTTTAGGTTTTTGGCTTTGGCAAAACCCAGTAACATTTCTTTATACGTTAAAATGTCCGGTCCGCCAATATCAAAACTTTGATTGTAAGTAAGCGGATTTAAAAGAGATTTAATCAGGAATTCCAAGACATCTGTTATGGCAATGGGTTGGCATTTGGTATTGAGCCATTTAGGCGTAATCATAACAGGAAGTTTGATAACTAAATCCCGAATGATTTCAAAAGAAGCACTGCCGGAACCTACAATAATTCCGGCTCTTAAGGCTGTTAAAGCAAAAGTTCCTGTGCCTAAAATAGTTTCTACATTTTTTCGGGAAGACAGATGTTTAGAAAGGCTGTTGTCGTTTACAATTCCGGTGAGGTAAATCACTTGTTTGGCATTGGTTTGATTGATTCTTTCTACAAAATGATGAGCCGAAATTTGTTCCAATTCATCATAATTATCCGGAGAACTCGACATGGAATGTATCAGATAATAGGCCGCATCAATGTTATTAGGAATTTGTAATAAACTTTCTTTTTTTAGAAAATCAACTTCGATTATTTCTACTTTGTGCAGTAATTCATCCGGACAGTAAAACCTGTTTTTGTCTCTTACACAGCATACCACATCGTGACCTTTCTCCACCAAAATAGGTGAAAGTCGCTTGCCGATATAACCTGTAGCACCTGTTAAGAGAATTTTCATTTTTATTAAATCTTAAAAGTTACTATTCCGTAGTCCATTTCAAAAATTTGTCCCGAGATGGATTTTGCCTTTTCTGAAATTAAAAAATCAGCCATTTCCGCTACTTCATTCGCTTTTAAATAGCCTTTCATTGGGTGGCGTTCTACCATGTTTTCTTTCATTCGATCATTTCGTAAAATGTTTGCCGAAAGCGAAGTTTCGGTAATTGTAGGCGCAATGGCGTTGATTCTGACTGATGAAGCTAATTCGGCTCCGAGTGATTTTACCATTCCTTCCACACCCGCTTTTGCAGTTGCAATGCTGGCATGAAAAGGCATTCCTAATTTGGCCGCTACCGTACTAAATAAAAGAACCGATGGATGGTTTCCTTTTTTCAACTGAGGAAGGTATTGCTGAATACATTTAATCGCTCCAATCACATTGATTTCAAAATCATTTCTAAAATCGTCAATGCTTAAATTTGCGATAGGTTTTAAATTAATCGAGCCAGGACAATAGATTAAAGTGTCTATAGATTCAATTTCCGGCAATGTATCTTGTAAAACATCCATGCTATAATGTTTAAGATTTGGGTGTGAAATTTCAGGGGGATTTCTACTGATGTTATAAACACAATTAGTTTCTAATTGTTGCAATAAAATAGCATTTCCAATTCCTTTACTGCCTCCGATTATGACGATGTTTTTCATGTTTGAAAACTATTTTTGTTTGAATTATCTTTTCGAGATTTTGTTGTTGTTAATTTGCCGTTGTCTGCTGCATTTAAAGCGTCCTTCATTAAAAATTCTCAATTTGGCGTGTTTGGTTTTTCTGCCTTGTACTCTTTCACGCCACATTTTAAAGCTTGACGGTTTCATCTCGGCTCGCATCAGGTCGATGACTTCTTGTTCTTTTAATCCAAATTGCAGCTGAATTGCCTCAAAAGTAGTTCGGTCTTCCCACGCCATTTCAATGATGCGGTCTTTGTCTAAATCGCTGAGTTCTTTTTTTATCGTCACGTTATTTTATTTAAAAATTGAAATTGAATCTTTATTCGCTGTCGCCAATATAGGCCATGGTGTGTAATTTCAGGATGCGGAAACTTTCTTCTTTTACCAGTGGATTTTTTTTCATTTTCCACAAAAAATCACTGGCAAATTTTCTTGTTCGTTCTAAATTGACAATAGGTTTTGGATAATGAATTCCTATTTCAAAATCATTGAATTTTTGGTCTAAATAGGTCATTTTATAGGGTTCGTGTACAAATGCTATGGGCAGATGACGTAATTCAGGAACCCATTTTTTAATAAATTCACCATTAGGATCGTGCTCGTGGCTGTTTTTTATCGGGTTGTAAATGCGTAACATATTGATTCCGGTTTCGCCGGCCTGCATTTGTAATTGCGGAAAATGAATTCCGGGTTCAAAATCCAGAAACATTTGTGATAAATGTTGTGTAGCTTCCTGCCAGGGCTGCCATAAATTATGCGTAAAAAACGATACTAACATGGCACGCATTCTAAAGTTCAGATAACCGGTTTCATTCAGGCAACGCATGCAGGCATCGATTAATGGAAATCCTGTTTGTCCCTTTTTCCAGGCTTCAATATAAGTAGGGTTGATTTTCTTTTTTAACGAATGAAAACCTTTATTGATACTCTCAAATTCCATGATTTCTTCCATTTCAAATTTTTGAATGAAATGAGCCTGCCAGGTGAGTCGGGATACAAAAGAATCGATTTGTTTTTTATGGCTGCAAGTGAGTCTAAACGTAGCCGCTTTTTGTAAAACCTGTCTTGAAGACAGATTTCCCCAGGCGATATAAGGCGATAATCTGCTGCAACTTCTTCGGGCTAATACAGGACTTGAAATATGCGAACTGTAATTGTGATAGCGTTCATCAAGAAAGTTTTCCAAATATTTATTTCCCATTGTGCTGCCTCCTTTTTGAAAAACAGCATCCGGAATAGTTTCTAAAGAGGTTTTTTCTACTATTTTTTCGAGCTCGATAATTGCTTCTGAAGGAAGAAAATTTTCGGCTTTAGCATCAAAAATAAATTGGGGTTCGTTCATGTATTTTTCCCATTTAGAAACCCAATCCGTTCTGTTTTTTAATCCTCTGAAAATGCCGTTATTGATATTTTCTACCCAATTGATTTGGTTGTTTTTACAAAAGCGTTTAAAGGTTTTGTCTCTTTCATAGGTAATTTTTAAACCGGTTTCCTGATGTGAAAAAACAGTATCGATTTTATAAATTTCCTGAAGTGTGTTGAATACATGAGCGACTTCTGAAGATACCACTAAAACATGCGTATTTAATTTTTTTAGTTGTTTGTTGATATCCACCAGTGATTGTTTGATAAAATTCCAATGCCTTTGGCTGTAATGCGGATCGTTTTCTAAAGATTTTTCAAATACGTAAAGTAACAAGGTAGGTGTAGCTGTTTTTACAGCATTAAAAATTGCTTCGTTATCCTGTAAACGAAGATCTCTTTTAAGCCAAACTACATTTATTTGTTTCTTTTGCATTTTTCGCTACAGTATTTGACTTCATCCCAAACTTTTTCCCATTTTTTACGCCAATTAAAAGCCCGCTGACATACCGGACAAATTTTAGACGGAAGTTTTTCTTTTTTCACTATTTGTATTTTTCAAAAGCGTTTACGACAATTTTGGCTTTCAAATCAAACATCAAGTTGTACAATCCAAAAAAGGTTCGGTTCATGTAAATGAAATGTTTGGAACCACGGTTTCCATTCATTTTTTTCAGATTCGTATCTTTTGAAAAGCGTTCGCCTAACTGGGCAATATTCTCAAAAAACACTTCATCAGAGAAATCGAAAGTATCCGTTTGAAATGGTTTGGTAAACAGCGATAACAAATCATAGAACATTTGCGTGAAATAGGCAATTTCTTCTTTGCTGTCGTCGTTTCTGAGGATTTCCAATTCGAATAATTTTTCTCTAAAAAGAGTTTCATCATCAATCACTTCCTTATTGATTAATTCAAAATAAGGAACGTAAAAATCATTCGGGATTTGTTTCATACAACCAAAATCGAGTGCAACCAATTGGTTTTTGTCATCGATTAAGAAATTCCCGGGATGTGGATCAGCATGGACTTTTTTGAGAATATGAATTTGGTACATATAAAAATCCCATAACGCCTGACCAATTTTATTAGCAGTTTCAATATCTGAATTTTTAAATTCGGATAAATGAACTCCTGTCATCCAATCCATCGTAATGATTTTCTCTGAAGAAAATTCAGGATAATATTCCGGAAAAACAAGATTGTCAATTTTTTTACACGCATTAACCACTTCCTGACTTTGTTTGAGTTCCAATAAATAATTGGTTTCCTCAATCAATTTGTCTTCAACTTCTTTGAAATATTTATCAGAATCTTTTCCTTGAAGATTAAACATTCTAATGGCAATGGGTTTTACCAAAGCCAAATCAGACGAAATGCTGTTAGCAACACCCGGATATTGAATTTTTACCGCCAGTTTTTTGCCGTTTTTTACCGCCAAATGCACCTGACCAATGCTCGCCGCATTCACTGAATTCGGATTGAATTCATCAAATATCTCATAAGGTGTTTTTCCAAAATTAGATTTGAAAGTTTTTAATACCAATGGAGCCGAAAGCGGAGGAACTGAAAATTGTGACAATGAAAATTTTTCCACATAAGCCTGAGGTAAGAAATTCTTATCCATACTCAGCATTTGCGCCACTTTCAAAGCGCTGCCTTTTAAACTTTTTAAACCGTCATAAATATCTTCGGCATTGTTTTCATTGAGTTTATCACGACTCAAGTCGGAATTCACTATTTTTTCGCCGTAATATTTCAGGTAGTTTACGCCCACTTTGGCTCCGGTTTGCACCAGTTTTGTGGCTCGCTCAATTTTTGATGTTGGAATATAATCGATTGTTTTCATGAGTTAGTTTGCATTTTTTCTTTAAAAATAAATTTTCCAAAATCAATTAAACTGTTGATAGGAGCCGTATTCATTAATTCGAAACTCAGCTTTACGGATTTTTCGATAAAGATGTCCGTTTTCTCAAAATTTGCCGATTCATCTTCAATCCAGAATTTTAGTGTAAATAAAAACTGAATCCAGGCAGTTTCCTGAATAGCTTTTTCCTGAAATTCCTGTATTTTTTGCTGTTGAATTCTAAAATCATCCGTGATGATTCCGGCAATGAATTCCTTAAAACCCTGTCTCAAACCGGAAAGTTGTATTAAGCTTTTTAAACGGTTTTTGTTTTCGGTCAGACTCATCGTTACATAGCTGCGATTGGCGGTAAGTAATTCGAAAAAAGTAAAGTAAAAACTCAGTAGTTTACTTTTCATGTCATACGATTCGTAATTCGCATCTTTATTCAATAATTCGATGGTTTTTTCTAAAAACAGCTTGTAAATTTCTTTTTCAATACTTTCCATATTTCCAAAAAACGCATAGAATTCCGTTTCTGTAAATCCATGATTTTTTACGAATTGATAGACTGATTTTGGTTTTTCATTGTTCTCCAATGTATCATTCATATAATTAGAAACAATAGTTTCTCGGGTTATTTTTATTTTTTTAGTAGCCATGGTTGTATATTTTTTTATTAGAATATAAAGATACTAATTGTTTAATCATTTTATGTTAATGTTAAACAAAATATCTTCGTATATTTGAATAAGATGTAAAATGTATTGCAATGAAAAAAAATGTATTGATAACAGGAGGAACTGGATTTGTGGGTAGGCATTTAACCGATTTGTTAGTTGCTAATGGCTTTTCGGTGTCTATTTTGAGTAGAAGTAAAAGAGCCAATACAGAAAATATTTTTTACTACACTTGGGATGTTGAAAAGCAGTTTATCGAGGAAGAAGCCATTCAAAAGGCCGATTTTGTAATTCATTTGGCGGGAGCCAATATTGGTGAAAAACGCTGGACTAACAAACGCAAAGAAGAAATTTTATCTAGTAGAGAACTTTCGGCGCAATTGATTTATAATTCATTATTAAAATACAATAAGAGTATAGAAGCTTTTGTTTCGGCTTCAGCTGTGGGGATTTATGGAGCGATGAATGGTCGTGCAATTTGTAATGAAGAAATGCAAGCTGCGAATGATTTTTTAGGATTTACTTGTCAAAAATGGGAAGCGGCAGCCAATCAAATTGAAAAACGGGGAATCCGAACAGTTAAAATCCGTACGGGTTTAGTTTTAGGAAAAGATGATGGCTTTTTGAAAAAGTTAATTCCTATTTTTAAATTAAGACTAGGTTCTGCAATAGGTTCAGGAAAACAATACATGCCTTGGATTCACATTGATGATTTGTGTGATATTTATTTGGAAGCTTTGAGGAATTCGACAATGTCCGGGCCATATAATGCTGCAATTACTGATGATACGACTAATGAATCCTTTTCTAAAGTCTTGGCTAAAGCTTATGGATATAGAATTTGGTTACCTAATGTGCCTTCGATACTAATAAAAATAGCTTTGGGAGAAATGTCAAAATTAGTTTTGACAGGAAGGAGAATTTCGAATGTGAAAATAAAGCAATTGGGTTTTCAATTCAAATATCAAAATTTAGAAGCTGCCATAAAAGATTGCCTGCCTAAATAAATCATTGAAGTTCTGCATTCAAGCTTACATTGACATTTTGGGAAATTTTGCTACGTACGATAAAAGGAATATCAATTTTAAAATCGTCGGTGTTTAAGGTAAATTGGGACTGGATTGCAATAGTGCCTTTTACAGTTTGGGAAATCTTTGCAGCTACCCGAATATTTTTAGTTACCCCGTGAATAGTGATTTTTCCTTTGATATAATTTTCGCTCGGAATAATGTTTAAATTTTTAAGAGAAAATTTTTCGATTTCACCTTTAAAAATCGCTTTTGGGTATTTTTTGCTTTCCATGTAATTGGCATTAAAATGGTCTTCCATAAGACTTCTTTCAAAATGAAAATCCTTAATTAGAGCGATAAAAGTGATATGACCTTTTTTGGTGCTTAATAATGAAAAGAGCTGATTGTTTTTGGCTTCAACAGCTTCATAAAAAGGTACTGAAGCTTCAAAAGAAATATTGCCATTAGTTGTTATTAATTTATCCTGAGCAACTATGGGAATACTGGAAAAAAATAAAAATAAGAGTAGAAATTTTTTCATGACAGCTTCATTTTTCTACTTAAAGTTAGAAAAAAAAGTAAAAAAATCCTAATAAAAAACCCGATAAGATGAGGTAGAATAACGAGTTTTAATGCTTTTTATCTAGTAATTTTAATCAATCAGATTATCGTCTTTTTTTGCTCGGGCAATGATACTTTCCGGAAGTGCTTTTTTGGCTTTAGCACCCATTTTTTTGAGTTTTTCAACTCTTGTAATCAGGTTTCCGCTTCCGTCAACCAGTTTATTCATGGCACCGCTGTATTCAATTTTGGTTTCGTCAATTTTCTTCCCTATTTTGATTAAATCGGCAACAAAACCTTCAAATTTATCATATAAGGCTCCAGCTTGACGGGCAATTTCAAAAGCATTTTCCTGTTGTTTTTGATTGGTCCACATACTGTCAATAGTACGCAAAGTGGCTAATAATGTAGCCGGAGTTACAATAACAATGTTTTTCTCAAAAGCTCTATTGTATAAGCTTGTGTCTTCGTTTAACGCTATGGCAAATGCAGGCTCGATAGGAATAAAAAGCAGCACAAAATCAGGACTTTCAATTTGGTACAAATCCTGATAATTCTTGTTTCCTAATTGTTCTACGTGGCGTTTGATGGAATTAACATGCTCTTTTAAAAAGTTGTTTTTTAAATCGTCGTCGTCTTCATTGATGTATTTTTCATAGGCGGTCAATGAAACTTTAGAATCGACAATCATCTTTTTCCCGTCGGGTAAATTAATTACCACGTCAGGCATAACACGATTGCCTTCTTCGGTTGAGAAACTTTGTTGCACTTCGTATTCACGTCCTTTTTCTAAACCTGATTTTTCTAAAACACGTTCCAATACTAATTCGCCCCAGTTTCCCTGCATTTTGCTGTCGCCTTTAAGTGCTTTGGTCAGGTTCATGGTTTCTTTGCTCATTTGCAAATTCATTTCACGTAAGCCCAGGATTTGTTGGCGCAAAGCCGCATGATAATCGATACTTTCTTTATGGGTGTCTTCGACTTTCTTTTCGAATAATTGAATTTTATCCTGCAAAGGAGTCAGGATATTTTTCATGTTTTCTTTATTCTGTTCGGTAAATTTATTCGATTTTTCGTCTAATATTTTGTTGGCTAAATTCTCAAATTCTTTGGTGAATTTTTCCTGTAATTTCTCGACTTCCTCTTTTTGTTCCTTGTTGCGTTCCCAAAGATTATCAAAATCGACTTCTTTTTTAGAAAGTTGGATTGCCAGACTGTCTTTTTCGTTTCGAATGGATTCCTTTTCCTGATTGCTGTTTTCCAATTGTTTTTCGAATCGCATTTTATCATTCGAAAATTGCTCTTTCAATTGATTGATTTGCGAAGTAAGTCCAATTAGTTTTTCTTCTAAACTTGCTTTTTCGGATTGGAAACGAGCCGAAAAAATCAATTTTCCGATAAAAATACCAATGGCGAGTGCAATAATAAACGACAATAAAAAAGGAAGCAAATCTGTCATAACTCAAGTTTATAAGTAAAGTATGCAAAAATAGAGATTAATGCCGATTTTAAATGTTTTTTATTCGAATGGAATTGCTTTTTTTTGAATTTTTTCACGCAACCATTTTGAGAATCTCTTGTCTACTTAGTATTAAACAAATACTATCATGGGAAAAGTTAAGATTCTTTTTTGGAGTGTTTTGGGACTCTTTCTTACTTTCTGTTCTTTGACAAATGACGGAAAGCATACTCAAAATGTTTCGGCAATTGTGGGTACATGGTATTGGCAACAATCCAGCGGAGGCATTAGCGGTAAGGATATTGTAACTCCCGAAAGTACAGGAGTCCATAAAAAATTAGTTTTTGGAGCCGATAAAAAAGTGACTGTTTTTACTAATGATGTTGAAACAGGGAATTATACTTATACAATAAAATTAGGTAACAGCATTTTTGATAATAAAGAGCATTACTTATTGACTTTTAACGAAATGGTCTATGTGATTCAGTATGTAGACAAGCAACATTTGAGTATTCAGGATAATTTTGTAGATGGTTATGTTTCAATTTATACAAAGTAATTTTAAGTTGCGAATGCTTAAATTTGTTACCGTTAAACTGTTTTAAGAGTTATTTTTTGAAAGAACCAATAGACCATTACATTCAAAAGTGTATCGAGAATGATAGAGGAGGACAGCAGAAGATTTATCAGTTGTTTGCTCCTGTATTGTATGGTCTGTGCATAAAATATATGAAGAATGAAGAGGATGCTAAAGATGTTTTTCAGGAAGCATTTGTAATTGCTTTTCAAAAAATGAGTCAGTATCGGTTTGAAGGCAGTTTTGAAGGCTGGTTGAAACGTATTTTTATCAATAAGTTGATAGAAACGCTCAATAAAAGAAAAAAGGAAACTCCCTTTTTAGATGTGCTTCATCAGGAAGATTTTGTTGATGAGGAACAGGAAATTGATGCTGTCTCGATACCTCAGGAAAAATTATTAGAATTCATTCAGCATTTACCCGATCAATACCGACTGGTTTTTAACCTGTATTTTTTCGAAAAGATGAAACACAAAGAAATTGCCAGTTTATTGAATATTTCAGAAGGAACTTCCAAATCTAATCTGAACAGGGCGAAGAGTAATTTGAAAAAGAAAATAACAGCATTAATGGCTTCAAAAGATGTTTAAAACAGAAGATGATTAAGAGATTATGAAAAAAGATGATATAGAAAAATTGTTTTCTTCTTTGGAAGATTTTTCTAAAACCCCTCCGGATGATTTGTGGCAAGGGATTGAGGAAAAATTGGCTCATCCGAAAACGAAAAAAAGAGTTCCTTTTTGGTGGTCGGTAGCAGCAGCTTTAGTTGTTGGATTAGGACTTTGGGCTACTTTTTATTCGGATTCTGATTCGCATTCAATCTCCGTTCCTGTCGGGCATGAAAACGGAGTAGTTCATCAGTTAAGATCTATTTATAGTGTAGTAAAAGAAAATAGTAAGAGCAAAATTAGCACCGAAAAAGATGTTTTAGATAAGGTTCTTTTGAAATCCAATGCGACTGCAGAAACTAAAAATCAAGACAATACGACAAGCGAAAAATCAACTATTTTTAATTCGAAGAATCAAAAAACAATCAATTCAAATAAAGAAGCTGTAGTGGTAACTGCAAACAGGAACACAGCTGTTTTAGCGAATAGAAAGGAAAATGTAGCGCAATCACAAGAAATAAAAAATACAGAAAAAGAATTTTTGGTTCAGCCAAATTCAGTTACAGAACAGCATAAAACGATAGCAGAAAAATCTTTTTCTGATGATAAAACAAAAGAGAATCCGACTGCGACCGATGTGAAAGAAAATGCTTTGGCTGAAATAGCAAAAGAGCAGCAAAAGAAAGAAAAAATAGCTTCAGTAACCGATAAATGGTCGTTGCAGCTTTTTGCCGGAATTAATAATTCGCAGAATTTGAAAAAGCAAAAATCTCTGGGAAATACCATCGAATCTCAAAAAGGCTATAATTATGGTGTAAAAGCCAATTATAAACTCAACCGTCGATGGGCAGTGAGTACCGGTTTGAAAGTGAGTGAACTGGGACAACAGCTAGCGAATGTTTCGTATATTAATTCGGCTAAAAGTTTAGTTAATGCTACTATGGCTCCAGTTAGTGTAACTCAAGAGAAATCGGCAATCACAACTAATTCTAATTATTTATTTATAGCTAATGATAATAGTGGCAGAAATGCGATGACAAGTGCTTTCTATCAAAAAGGCGATTTGTCTCAAAAAGTACAATATTTAGAAATGCCAATGGAGGTTTCCTATGCCATTTTAAATAAAGGCAAAGCGCGTATAAATGTTAATACCGGAGGATTTGTGGGGAAAGCAATTTCAAATGAAGTGTTGCTTAATGATAATTCGATAGGGAAAAATGAAGAAGTTAATGACGTTGTTTTTGGAACATTGTTGAGCAGTACTTTGCAATATGAATTGTTTAAAAAAACAAAAGTTTTTGTCGAACCGGGAATGAATTATTATACACAGCCGTTACAAAATCAAAATTTCAATCAATTTCAGTTGCTATTTAATTTTGGATTGAATGTTTCTTTTTAGGTTTTTACCGTAAAGATTTTTTAGCCACAAATAAACAAACCGTTATGTGTCCTTTGTGGTTAAACTTTTATTCGAACTGAAATGCTTTAAGACAGCTGCTATTTATGTATTTTTGCCCCAAATCTACGTTTTAAGTATGTCGCATCAGCATTTTATTCTTCATAAACCCTATGGTTATCTGAGTCAATTTATATACGAATTGAAGCGAAAAAAGAAACTATTGGGGGAATTGTATGCTTTCCCGGAAGGAACTATGGCTATAGGTCGTTTAGATGAAGATTCAGAAGGTTTACTGTTATTGACTACCGATGGAAAAGTGAGCGAGCAAATTCGTTCCAGAAAAGTAGACAAAGAATACTATGTTCAGGTGGACGGAATCATTACTCAGGAAGCTATTGACCAAATTAAAAAAGGAGTCGAAATTGGTTTTAACGGAAGTAAATACATTACGAAACCTTGTGAAGCCAGATTGATAACTGAAGTTCCTAATTTTGGTGCTAGAGGGAAAAAGATCCGCGATGAACGTCATGGACCTACTTCCTGGGCTTCGATAACAGTCAATGAAGGGAAATTTCGTCAGGTGCGAAAAATGACCGCCGCTGTTGGATTTCCTACTTTACGATTAGTCCGTGTCCGAATAGGAAATGTCCTTTTGAATAACTTACAATCAGGAGAAGTGCTTGAAGTAGACAATTTTCAATAGCAATATCAATAATCAATGCCAATTTCAATAATAAAATAATCAAATAGTAGTAATGTTAAACATCGTTTTAGTAGAACCAGAAATCCCAAATAATACAGGAAATATTGGTCGTTTGTGTGTAGGAACAGAAAGTCGTTTGCACCTGATTCATCCGTTTGGTTTTGTTATTAACGACAAAAATTTAAAACGTTCCGGTTTGGATTATTGGGTACATCTTGATGTAACCGAATATAAAAACGTATCAGAATGGTTTGATCAAATTCCTGATAAATCAAGAGTTTTCCTGATGAGTTCCCATGCTGAGAAATCTTATTTGGATAATGAATTTCAGGATGGAGATTGGTTGGTATTTGGTAAAGAAAGCGTTGGTTTGAGTCAGGAATTTTTAGATTTATTCGAAAAAAAGAACCAATTGACAATTCCGATGTCTTCTTTAATTCGAAGTTTTAATATTGCTAATTCGGTCGCTTTTGTTGTTGGCGAAGCGAAAAGACAGTTAGCGGTTGGCAGAATTTAGAAAGCAGTGTTCAGTATTCAGTTTACAGTAAACAGAAATTAGATTTCGAACACAGTGTTCAGAAAGCAGAAATTAGAAAGCAGTATTCAGCGTGTTTTGCTGAAAACTTAGTGTCCTTTGCGAAGCCTTTGTTCTTTGTGGTTAATTTTTTTTTGTGGTTAGGAAATCACAAACTTCCCTTTTTCGGAGTCAAAAACAATATGTTCGTCTTTGAATAAAGTGTTGAAACTTCCTTTAGAAATCAAATTACAAGGTTGATCCTGAACAACAGTTTCGGGAGTCATGATAATCATTTCGTCACTCAATTGGATTGCCATATCAATATCGTGTGTGGAAAATAAAATACATTTTTGGGTTTCTTGTGTGAGTTTTTTAAGGAGTTTAAATAAAGACACTTTATGTAATAAATCTAAATGGGTAGTAGGTTCGTCCAGGATAATTAGCGGTGTATCTTGTGCCAAGGCTCGTGCTACTAATACTTTTTGTAATTGTCCATCACTTATTTCATAATGTCTTTTGGAAGCTAAATGTTCAATTTGCGTCAGTGCTAAGGCATGATTTACTTTTTCAATATCTTCATCAGCTAAAGTGCCAATCCAGTTCGTATAAGGTTGTCTTCCAAGAGCGACTAATTCAAAAACGGTCAAATTACTTGGGGGTAATTTCTCAGTTAAAACTACACTTAAGTTTTTGGCTAAAGCCAAAGCATTCATTTCATGGATGTTTTTCCCATTGAGAAAAACAGTTCCTGTAATCGCTTTTTGGATTCCTGTTATAGTGCGTAACAGGGTTGATTTTCCAATACCGTTGGCACCAACTAAAGCAACGAGTTTCCCTTTATCTAAGCTTAAATCAATATTATGAGCAACAATAGTTTGTACTTTTTTATGAGTATAACCGATGTTTATTTTAGATGCTCGTAAGATGGTTTCAGTATTGTTCATTTTACTATTCAGCTATTGAAAATTGAGAATCGTATAAGTTTTTATAGTAACCGGATTCTTTATTAATTAGTTCCTGATGTGTACCCTCTTCAACAATTAATCCTTTGTCCATGACTACAATTTTATCAGCATTGACAATAGTTGCCAGACGGTGCGCAATAACAATCGAAGTTCTTCCTTTGGTAATGGTTTCGGTAGCACGCTGAATCAATTCTTCTGAATACGTATCGATTGATGAGGTTGCTTCGTCAAGAATAAGAATGCTCGGATTACTCACATAAGCTCTTAAAAAAGCAATTAATTGACGCTGTCCTGAAGATAACATCACACCGCGTTCTTTTACATCAAAATCATAATTGTCAGGAAGACTCATAATAAAATTGTGAACGCCTATTTCTTTGGCGGCAGCATACACTTTTTCTCTGGAAATCTCAGGATTGTTAAGCGTAATATTGTTGTAAATGGTATCGGCAAATAAGAATACATCTTGCAAAACGATTGCAATTTGTTTTCTAAGTGAACTCAAAGTGTAGTTTTCGATATTTTCATTATCAATACAAATGGTACCGCTTTTTATTTCGTAAAAACGATTCAATAAGTTGATAATAGTTGATTTTCCTGCTCCGGTAGAACCAACAATTGCTATGGTTTCGCCTGGATTTACATTTAAATCAATGCCTTTAATTACTTCTTCATTGTCAATATAGCTAAAACGTACATCTTTAAAAGTAATATTTCCTTTAAAAACAGGAGCTTCAACCGTTCCCGTATCCTGAATTTGATCCTGTGTATCAATAATTTCAAAAACACGGTTGGCAGCAATCATTCCCAGTTGCATCTCGTTGAATTTATCAGCAATTTGGCGCAAAGGATTGAACAACATCCCGATGAACATCGTGTAAGAAAACAAATCTCCAAAAGTGGTAAAATGATCGCCATTCAGGATTTTAATTCCGCCATATAACACAATAAAACCTAGTGTCAGCGACGAAATAATATCGGCAATAGGGAAGAAGATGGAGTTGTAAAGAATGGTTTTTATCCAGGCATCCTGGTGTTTTCCGTTAATGTTCTTGAATTTTTCCAATTCGATTGCTTCTCGGTTAAACAATTGTACAATCTTCATTCCTGTTACTCGTTCTTGTACAAAGGTATTCATGTTGGCAATTTGCGTTCGTACTTCTTCAAAGGCCACCTGCATTTTGCGTTGGAAAATTCGGGTAATAAAAACCAAAATTGGCATTGCAATAATCACAATCCAGGTCAGTTTCCAGTTCATGTAAAACATAAAAAGAAGAACCACTACCATTTTCATCAGGTCACTGATAATCATAAATAATCCCTGGCTGAAAATACGCGCAATAGATTCGATATCGGAAACGGAACGGGTTACGAGTTGCCCCACAGGAACCAGATCGAAGTACTTCATTCGGAAACTCAAAATGTGTTTGAATAATTTAATTCGGATGTCTTTTACGATATCCTGCCCCAGCCAGTTAGCCCAATACACAAAGTAAAACTGAGAAAAAACTTCTAACAAAAGCACAATTCCCATTAGGCTGATATAAAACAAAAGTCCTTGAGCATCATGGGTTTTAATGTAGCCATCCACCGTTTGTTTTAATAAATACGGGCGTAAAGCCGCAAAAATAGATAAGGAAATGGCAAAAATTACCACGCCATTAAAGCGCCATTGATACGGCTTGGTATATTGTAATATTCGTTTGAATAATCGGGTGTCAAATGCTTTTGCTTTCATTTTTTTTATTTTAGTCCTTTTTTTAGTGCCTAGTTCTCAGTCCTTAGTCCTTAGTTTTTATTTGAGAAATAGATTTACTAAGGACTAGGCACTAAGTACTAATCATCTAAATAGGGGTATTCAATTTTTGTTAAATACAATCCGTGTGCCGGCACCGAAAATCCGGCTTTGTCTCTGCTTTTACTTTCGATAATAGCATTAAAATCGGCTACGGTTATTTTGTGTAAACCAACATTTACCAGTGTTCCTACAATTGAGCGCACCATATTTCTCAAAAATCGATTCGCCGAAATGGTAAAAATCAATTTGTTTCCTTCTTTCTTCCAATGTGCCTCAAAAATAGTACAGTCAAATGTGTTTACATCGGTGTTTACTTTAGAAAAACATTGAAAATCAGTATGGTTGAATAATAGTTTAGCGGCCTCGTTCATTAAATCAACATCTAAATACTGATTGAAATACCAACTTTGCTCTTGTAAAAAAGCATCTTTAAAAGTATTGATATGGTATTCATAAGTTCGCTTCGTTGCATCAAAACGTGTGTGTGCATCGTCAGCAACGGGAAAAATTCCATAAATCACTATATCTTTAGGAAGATAGGAATTGAGTTTGTGAACTAATTTTGGAATATCAAAAGCCGTTTCAAAATCAAAATGAGCATACATTTCTCTCGCATGAACACCTGTATCTGTTCGTCCTGCGCCCATTAAGCTGATTTCAGAACTCAATAAAATTGAAAAGGCTTTATTCAGCGTTTCTTGTACCGAAGCGGCATTAGGCTGAATTTGCCAACCATGATAGGGAGTTCCGTTATAAGCTAATTTTATAAAATATCTCAAGAGTAGTTTAGGTATTCAATATTCAGACAATAAAGTCCGAAAAAGGTTTAATCTTGACAAATTTACAAAGTTTTATCTTAGTTGTTGGTTAAAAAAACCTAAAACTAAAAAGCTTAATCTTCTATCTTAATATGATAACTTTGTTGCTTAATTTTTGAATTACTTTTCACTATATGAAAAAAATCCTTTTACTTTCGGATACACACAGCCATATTGACGATGCTATTTTAAAATATGTAAAACAAGCAGATGAGGTTTGGCATGCCGGAGATATTGGCGATTTGGGAGTAACGGATACCATTAAAAAACTAAAACCCTTACGTGCCGTTTACGGAAATATTGATGATGCTGAGGCACGTTTGGAATTTCCATTGCACAACCGTTTTATGTGTGAAGGAGTTTCGGTTTGGATCACACATATTGGCGGTTATCCCGGAAAATACAATCCTGCTATTAAGGCTGAAATGACGGCTAATCCACCACAATTATTTATTTGTGGGCATTCGCATATTTTAAAAGTGATGTTTGATAAAAAACACAATCTATTGCACATGAATCCCGGTGCCTGTGGGAAAAGCGGTTTTCATCAGGTGCGTACTATGTTGCGATTTGTAATTGAAGGTGATAAAATCAAAGATTTGGAAATTATCGAAATTGAAAAAAGAGTCTGATTAGTTTTTGAAATCAATTGGAACAACAATTTCGATAGAAGTTCCTGTGTTAGGTTTCGAAACAATTTTGAATTTTCCTTTCATGGTGTTAACGCGAGCTTTAATTTGGTTTAAACCAAATCCTTCGATAGTTTGATATTGTTTAATTTCAAAACCTTTTCCGTTGTCTTTAACAAGGATATGCAGTTGAGAGTTTATTTCTTTCAGACTGAGTCTGGCTTTAGTGGCATCACTGTGTTTGGTGATGTTGTTTAGTAACTCGCTGATAATAAAATACATTTTCATTTCGTAATCTTCATCATAACGTGTTTCAGAGCTCACATTGCTGGAATATTTAAAATGAATGTTAGAGTTGGAGTTGATTTCGCATAAATCATTTAGAGCATAAAATAATCCAAAACGAGCCAGTAAGCTAGGTAAAAGTTGATGTGATAAGTCCCGTATTTTATAATGGGTTTGTATTAGAATGGCTTTTGTTTTTGTTATTTCTTCGTTGTTAGTTTGATTTTTTGTAGAAAAAATAGTCAGGTGCATAGCTGCCGAAGAAAGTAAAGCACTGATGTTGTCATGTAAAAAGGAAGCGATTTTTTTACGCTCCATTTCCTGCCCATTTATCGAAGCGTCAATGATATTTTCCTTGATTTTACTCTCAATATCTTTGAGTTTGTAGGTTTGTTTTAATTGAATGTTTTGAAAATAGAGATACGAAAAAACAATAATCAAAATCAGTATCGAAATAATAATGATGCTGATAATTTTGTTTTTAGATTGTTTTTCTAACAGGAGTTGGTGACTCGTTTTGTATTCCGTTTTAATGTTGTCAATTTCTCTTTTGTATTCGTCAATTTCAAGGTTGATACCTACAACATTAATTTTTTTTAATTTTTCCTCGTTGTTAATTTTGGCGGTTAGCTCATTATAAGCGTTGAGATGGTGATAAGCTTTTTCGAATTTTTTTGTTTTGAATAAAAATTTAGAATATTCCTGATGTGCAAACGATAAATCGGATTCGTCATTGTTTTTTTTACCTAATTCAATAGCTTTTTCAAAATAGAAATTGGCTTTTTTAGGCTTATCAATATGAGAATAATACATACCATTGAGCATGTTTAAGGCTACAATGGTAGTTTCGTCTCCGTGAGCTTTATGGTGTTTATTGACGTAGTCTAAATAAGGGAAACCTAAATCGAATTTACCTACATCAAAATAAGCCCAGGTAATGTTGAGTTTGGTAAAAAGAATTTCGGAGGAATCAGCAATTTTTGTGCTGTATAAGAGTGATTTTTTATAGTAATAAATTCCTTTTGCGTATTCTTTTTTGTCAAAACAGTAAATGTTTCCAAGATTGTTGTTGATCCAGTTTTTAAGGTGATTATTGTGAGTTCTGTTAGCGTAAATAATTCCTTTTTTATAATAAAACAAAGCCTTTTCAAACTCGGCTAATTGGTCAAAATTAGCAGCAATAGTGTTGTAGCACATAGCAATTAGATTGTCATCTTTTAAAGTTATGGCCTGGCTTAAGGCTTGTCGTGAAAGGATTAATGACTTTTCATAATTTTCAGCCTTCATCAATCGCGTAGCTTCCTGAGTCAGTGCATTAGTTTGTTTCTTTAATGAATCTTTGGTTTGTGAAAACAAAAAGTTTGTCGCACCAAAAATTAGTATAAATAACAAGTTATAAATGCGTTTGTAAGGCATAATGAAAAGTTGAGCTGGCTCAGGGTTTTATTAGATTGTTTTTTAGGGCAAATTTAACTAGACTAATCATGTTTTTTGCCTTCAGTTTTTTCATAATGTTCTTGCGATGGGTTTCAACTGTGTTGGTACTGATGAACAATTGGTCTGAAATTTCTTTTCCGCTGTATTCTAAAGCAATTAAAGTAATGATTTCTATTTCGCGATCGGTTAATTGATAAGCAGGATCGAGTTTACTCTTGTTTAATTTCGAATTGTTTTTTGCAACCGAAGAAAATATTTGTTCCCGTACCTCACTGCAAAAATATTCTTCTCCTTTACTGACTACCTGTATGGCTTCCACGATATTTTCGCAGGCACATTGCTTGGTCAAATAACCACTGGCGCCCAATTTCATCACTTCCTGAACAATTTTAACGTCGTCATATGCCGAAAGGATAATCACTTTGCAGGGAAAACCTTTTTTAGCAAATTCCTTCAGTACTTCGATTCCGTCTTTTTCAGGCATACTGATGTCTAAAACTAAAATATCAGTAGAATTGTTAGTCACTTCTTCATAAAGGGTTGTTCCTCTTAATGAAGTTCCAATGACTTTAAAATTGAAAACAGTATTTAATAATGTGCGCATGCCATTAATTAATACCTGATGATCGTCGGCTAAATGAATTCGTATAGGGGTTTCCATAGGTGATTTCTAATAATCAAATGTATTGAAAAAAAGACTACAAAAAAACCCGAATGTAAAATTCGGGTTTCCTTCGCACTAATAAATTAAAATTTATAGGTTTACCTCAATCTGTCCACAGATTTTACAAGATCTTCATCCTTTTTGATCGCTTTATTAGCTAAAACTAATGCTACGATAGCAACAATAGGCAGGAACATCCCAATACCTTTCTCAGAAACTACAGGAGTTTCTCCAGATAAATTTAGTGAACGATATAAAAACAATCCTAATAAAATCAAATTTAATATTATGTTCAATCTGTTGATAACAAATTGATTTTGTCTTTTCTTATAGGATAAAATACTTAATATCGAAAGTGTTGTACTAAGTCCAAACAAAATAACATAGACTTGGCTTTGCATAAATAAAAATGCCTTGCCGTCGCTCATAGTCCATAACGGAAAAACAAAAGGCAAAACACCTGTAACAATAAAGGCTATAAGTAAATATATTGTTTGAATTCTTTGTATCATTATTATCGATATTGCTGTACAAAAATATATTTTCTTTTTATAAAATACTATTGTATGATTAAATTTTATTCGTATTATTGCATGACAATACCGTAAGCACTTCATACTGCGGTGAATTCAAAATAAAAAAACTACCTATTCTTTTCAAGGTTCCCCAATTAATTAAATTCATAGAACATTCATGTTTGATATTTCGGCATTAAAAGAAATGAAGCTTTCTGAGCTTCAACAAATAGCTAAAGCTGCTAAAACAATAAAAATTAACGGTGTAAAAAAAGAAGCCCTAATCACAAGTATTTTGGATTATCAAAAAACTTTGGCAGCAACTGAAGTTAATGAGCCGATAAAATCGGAGGATGCTGAAGATAAACCTAAAAGAGCACGTATTGCTCCTGTAAAAAAACAGGCTGCTCCAAAAAATGTTGCTGCAACTGCTTCAAAAAAACAAGAAGAATTAGATGTAGCTCCAGTTAAGCTTGACTTTCCAGAAGAGGTAACAGAGAATGAAGTTGCTATTGCCAATGAATCAAAAAATGAAGAGAAAAATCAGCCTGCTGCTCCGGCAGAAAAAGCAAAGGTGGTAAAATTTAATAAAGCTACTTATGAAAAAAAGATAGCTTTAAAAAAGAATAAAGATACTCAGGAAGTACCAAAAGAGCAGGAAGCACCAAAAGAGAATGTTGAAGTTGTTGAAGCCAAACAAGAAGAAACAGCTACCGAAGTTCCGGCTCAGGCTCCTCAAAAGAAAATAAATCCGAATCAGAATAAGCAAAATCAGAATTCGAATCCAAACCAGAACCAGAATCCAAACCAGAACCAGAATCCTAATCAGAATCCAAACCAAAATCCTAATTTTAAAAATAAAAAGAATCCTAATTTTAGAGACTCCGATTTTGAATTTGACGGAATCATAGAAAGTGAAGGGGTTCTTGAAATGATGCCTGATGGATACGGTTTTTTACGTTCTTCAGATTATAATTATCTGGCTTCACCGGATGATATTTATTTGTCAACTTCTCAAATCAGACTGTTCGGTTTAAAAACCGGAGATACGGTAAAAGGAGTGGTGAGACCTCCAAAAGAAGGAGAGAAATTTTTCCCATTAGTGCGTGTTCTTAAGATTAACGGACACGATCCTCAGGTGGTTAGAGATCGAATTTCATTTGAGCATTTAACACCGATATTCCCATCAGAAAAATTCAAATTAGCCGAAAGAGACAGCAGTATTTCAACCCGAATTATTGATTTGTTTTCTCCAATAGGTAAAGGACAGCGTGGTATGATTGTAGCCCAGCCTAAAACGGGTAAAACCATGTTGTTGAAAGAAATAGCCAATGCTATTGCGGCAAACCATCCGGAAGTTTATCTTATTGTTTTATTGATTGACGAGCGTCCGGAAGAGGTTACTGATATGCAACGTTCGGTACGTGGTGAGGTTATTGCGTCAACATTTGACAGAGAACCACAAGAGCACGTTAAAATTGCGAATATCGTTCTTGAAAAATCAAAACGTTTGGTTGAATGTGGTCATGATGTGGTAATTTTATTAGATTCTATCACTCGTTTGGCCAGAGCTTACAATACAGTTCAACCCGCATCAGGAAAAGTATTGAGTGGAGGTGTGGATGCTAATGCGTTGCAAAAACCAAAACGTTTCTTTGGTGCTGCCCGTAATGTTGAAAAAGGTGGTTCGTTGAGTATTATAGCTACTGCATTGACAGAAACTGGTTCTAAAATGGATGAGGTTATCTTTGAAGAGTTCAAAGGAACCGGTAACATGGAGTTGCAATTAGATAGAAAAATTGCCAATAAACGAATTTTCCCTGCTATCGATTTGACTTCGTCAAGCACCCGAAGAGATGACTTACTTCTTGATAAGGACACTTTACAAAGAATGTGGATTATGAGAAAATACCTTTCGGATATGAATCCAATAGAAGCAATGGAATTTATCAATGACCGATTTAAGAAAACCAGAAATAACGAGGAATTTTTGATTTCGATGAACGACTAATTTAGATTGCAGTTATCAGAAAGCAGAAAGCAGTCTTCAGTATAGAGAAATACACATAAAAAAAGGGATTTTCAAATGAAAATCCCTTTTTTTATTGTCTGCCTTCTGCCTTCTGCTGACTGAAACTAAGCTTTTCGCTCTAAAAGCGCCATATAAAATCCGTCAAAACCAGATTCTGAAGCCAAGATTTTATGGTCTTTAATGAAGGTGAATTGTTTCCCAATATCGGTAGTTAAAAAACGTTCCACTTGCTGCTGATTTTCCGATGGAAGAATAGAACAGGTTGCATATACTAATTTTCCACCTGGTTTTACAATTTTAGAATAGCTTTCTAAAACTTCCGATTGTACTTTTCGAATATTGTCAATAAACTCAGGTTTCAATTTCCATTTAGCGTCAGGATTTCTTTTTAAAACTCCTAAACCACTACAAGGCGCATCAATCAATACGCGATCGGCTTTTTCGTGTAATTTTTTGATCACTTTTGTCGTGTCGATGATGCGGTATTCAATATTGAAGGCACTGTTTCTTTTAGCTCTTAATTTTAATTGCTTTAGTTTGCTTTCGTATAAATCCATAGCAATCAATTGGCCTTTGTTTTCCATCAAAGAAGCAATATGCAATGTTTTTCCACCGGCACCGGCACAGGTATCTACTACACGCATTCCTGGTTTTACATCAAGAAAAGCGGCAACTAATTGTGAGTTGGCATCCTGAACTTCAAATAGACCCTGTTTGAAAGCATCAGTCATGAAAACATTAGCACGTTCTTTTAAAACTAAGGCATCAGCCTGATCTTTTAGATATTCGGTTTCGATATCTAAATCCATCAAAATAGCTCTTAATTGTTCTTTGGTTGTCTTTAAGGTGTTGGTTCTAAGAATAACTTTGGCCTGTTGATTTTGGGCAGCAATTTCTTTAGCCCACACTTTTTCTCCCAATTCTTTAACCCCTAATTCGTCCATCCAATCAGGAATGGATTCTTTGATAGCTCTGTTTTTTGATAGTTCGTCAAAACGCCCTTTGATTTTTCTCTCAGGAGTTCCTTCCAGCTGACGCCAATCAGGAATTGGGTAACCTCTTAAAACTGCCCAAACAGCAAACATTCTCCAAAGATTATCTCTGTCAAATGGTTCTCTTACTTCGGCAATTTCAGCATATAATCTTTTCCAGCGAACAATTTCGTAAATGGTTTCAGCAACAAATTTCCTGTCAGAACTTCCCCAACGCTTGTCTTTTTTTAATGCTCTTGCTACTACTTTATCGGCATATTCTCCTTCGTTAAATATCGCATTTAGAGAATCGATAGTAGTGTATACTAAGTTTCTGTGTAATCTCATTTTTATTATTTGAAGTGCAAAGGTACTATTAAATGATTTGAAATTAAATTAATACCGTTTATTATTTCAAATTAGTAATAGATTGAGAAAATTAAAAAGTTACCACAAATTCGCAAATTATATTAACGCCAGATGTGTTTTTAAATTTGCGGTAAAAAGAATAGTTGTTTACTTTTTTAAAAATGAATTTTTCATTTTAATTTCTCTTTGAAAAAATCAATAGTTCTTGTCCAGGCTAAAGTGGCGGCTTTTTCATCATATCGTGGCGTGGTGTTATTGTGAAATCCATGATTGACATTTGGATAAATATAAGCCTGATTTAGGACTTTGTTTTTATTCAAAATAGCTTCAAAAGCTGGCCAGCCGTCATTTACTCTGGTGTCTAAACCGGCATATTGTAATAATAAAGGCGTTTTAATTTGTTCTGCTTCTTCGGCAGTGGGCTGTCCTCCGTAAAAAGGAACGGCTGCATCGAGTGTTGGGATTTTAACAGCCATCAAATTAGCAATCCATCCTCCAAAACAAAATCCAACTACGCCAATATGACCATTACAATTGGGATGTGTTTTTAAATAATAGTAAGCTGCAATAAAATCTTCCAACATTTCATAACGGTCTCTTTTTTTCTGCATTTCACGACCATCATCATCATTTCCGGGATAACCGCCCAGTGGAGTTAAAGCATCCGGAGCCAAACTAATGAAACCATCAACAGCCAATCGGCGACCAACATCTTCGATATAAGGATTTAGACCACGATTTTCATGTACTACAATTACTCCCGGTAGCTTTTTATTGTTTTTACTAGGTTTGGAAAGCAAGCCTTTTATTTTTCCTCCTCCTTTTGGTGAATCATAAGTAATATAATCAGATTCAATTCTTGGGTCATCGGCTGGGACGAGAATCGTATTTACGTAATCGGGAGTGATGAAACTGAGCAAAGAGGGCAGGGTTAGTGTGCCTACAGCAAATACGGAGAGTTTTTCGATAAATTGTCTTCTCTCTATTTTGTTATGAGCATAATCGTCGTAGAGGTCAAATATTTCCTGACTGATATCTTCTTTGGTTATTTCTTTCATGGTGGCTATCTATTGGTTATCAAAACAGTTTAAATGTAATTATTTTTTCGATAGTTTTAAAAACAAAAAAAGCTCCCGAAAACAGGAGCTTTTTTGAAAATAACCACGAAGGTTTTTATAGTTTGTATTTTAAACTTGCCATTACCTGACGTGGTGCAATTGGGTTCACACTGTAGTTTTCGTGAACTGTATAATTCAACTCGTTAGTAATGTTAGATAATTTACATAAGATGGAGAATTTTTTCCATTCGTAACCTACTGAAGCGTCAACTGTAGCGTATCCTTTTAGAGGAATATCACGGTCTCTGATAGTTATAGTGTAGTCATTTGGATCAGGAGTATTTGTATTAAGGGTCCATTGATAATCATCATTCCAGCCTCCTGTACGGTCGCCAATATAGTTTGCTATAGCTCCAAAAGAAAGTCCTTTTAATGCACCGCTAGGTAATTTATAAAAGAAACTTAAATTAGCTGTATGTTTTGGTGTTCTTGCTAAAACATCTCCAACAATTAGACTTCCGTTTGTGCCTGAAGATTTTGAAACTTTTGTTTCATTAAAGCTATAACCTGCCATAAGATTTAAACCTTCTATTGGTTTTGCAGTAATGTCAATTTCAATTCCTTTTCCTTTAGTTGCTCCAACTAATTCTTTAAAAGTCGTTAATGCATTTTGTGTAACACCATCAGCTAAAAATTGAGCAGTTTGTGCTAAGTTATTGTTGCTTATTTGGTATAAGGTTACATTAGTGCTTAAAATTCCTCTCCAGAAATCTTTTTTAATACCCACTTCGTATTGATCAATTATTGAAGGATCTAATGTTTTTCCATCAACTGTTGTTCCTGTATTTGGAGTAAAGGAGTTAGAGTAACTTGCAAACAAAGATGTTTCTTTATCTGGTTGGATTACTAATCCTGCTTTTGGAGAAAACGCTCTGTTTAAAGATTTAGCTCCTGTAGTAGGGATTGCATTTTCGTAGGTAGTTGTAATAGTATTTATATTATTAATTTTTTTTATTTCTTCTTTGGTGGTAGTAGCTTCACTTTCTTGCCAAGACCAACGAAGTCCTGCTAAAACTTTAATATAATCATTAATAGAGATTAAGTCCTGAGCATAAGCTCCAAAACGTTGTGTATCCGTAGTTATTAGTTGTGTTATTCTACTATTAAATGGTATATTATGACTTTCATTGGCGTAGTTATAGTTGAATAAATTAATAGGAGTAGCTTCTGTTGTCACAAGATCTGCGGGTTTTGTAGGATCAAAAAATCCAAAAGTATAACTAGGTGCAATAGAATTTTCGTAATCAACACCTGTAAATATTTGGTGTTTGATACTTCCTGTGTTGAAAGTTCCTTGTAAACTTAATTGGTCACCAAATATTCTTTCAGCAGCATCAGATTTAGTTAAACCTCGTGTCCAGTCGCCATTGGCTTTAACTGTACTTAACTGTGCAGTAGATGTTTGAGTTCTGCGGTAGGATTGGTATGAGGAATTAAAACTTAATTTCCAGTTTTTATTGAAATCATGGTTGAATAATACCGAAGCACTAGCAGATTTTGTATTTCCATTTGACCAAAGAGCGCCAAAATTAACATTGCGAGGGATGTCTAAAATAATTTTAGTATCGTTAACAATTCCAGTTCCGAAATCTGGAGTCCAGTCTGCGCTTAGGTAGTCTCCCTGTACGGTAATTTGTGTTTTTTCGGTAATTTTAAATAAAAACGAAGGGTTGAAATAGATGCGATCATTTTTTACATAATCTCTAAAACTTTTTGAATTTTCATAAGAACCTGTAAATCGGTAAGCTATAGATTTATTTAAAGGACCATAAAAATCAATCGAAGGTTTGTAATAATCATAACTTCCTGCCTGCATTGAGATTTCTCCGCCTTTAGTAAATTTTGGAGTTTTGGTAACCAAATTTAAAATTCCTCCAGGAGCAACATTTCCAAATAATAAGGCAGAACCTCCTTTTAAGAATTCTACTCTTTCTAAACCGGAAACTTCCGGGATTGAACCTGCATTATAACGAAAACCATTTTTGAACATATTGTTGGCAGACATATCGTAACCTCTTGACCAAAATGATTCCTGAGCACCACCACGAGCTGAACCTACATAAACACCATTAGCATTTTTAATCACTTCGCTTAGACGGATAGCTTGTTGTTGTTCGATAACTTCATTGTCAATTACTTGAACACTTTGTGGTAAATCCATTGGTTTAATACCTGCTCTTGATACTGAAACCGGTTTTTGTGGTTTGTTTCCGGTAACAACAATTTCTCTAAGAATTTGTCCTTTTTTATTTTTGATAGTGTCAAAAGGATTTTCATTGATTTCTTTTGAAATAGTATGATCTGATGCCAAAGCTATTTCTTGGGCTTGTGTTGATAGTGAAAATAATAATGCTATTGTGGGTAGTAAAAATTTTTTCATTTTTAGCTTATTTGGATTTATTTAAAATAACGATGCAAATGTATAACCTGAAATTGGTTTTTCAAAATGTTATTTGGAATAAATAAAAATAAAAATTAACAAAAGCCTTGTAAGTTGTTTTATATTTCTTTAACAGGATTTTTGTGGTTTAAATAAAACGGTTTTTTACTGATGTGTTGTTGTTTTAATTGTTTGATTAGTAGTTGGTTTTGTTTTTTAAATTTAAAAAATATGGTTTTGTACTAATTGTTAGAAGAATAAAACAATGAATTTCTTTAATTAGTTGTCGAGCAATAATTATGCTGATAAAATGATTTTAGGAATGCTTTACACAGATTATTTTACCGATTTTAAGCAAAATTATCTTTTATTTGATGACTTTTGGAGGTGTAAGATAGCTTTTAAAGAAGCTATAAAGTGTATTTAAACTGGAAGCAGTTTGTGGAAGTGCATGCCCTTTTCCATAATTGATTAAGGTGGATGTTGGAACTCCCAAATGATCTAGTTTGTTTTTTAGATGTGTAATTTGGTCTTGATAGTAATGATCGTCATCGGTATTGTAAAAGAATAGAGTAGGAGTTGTTGCTTTGGTTTCAACCAAATAAGAAGAACCCATTGATTCCCATAATTTTCTGTTTTCTTCTAGCGGACCCCAAACCCAAGGACATCTTTGCTCTAAATTTTTATCGCCATCATCAGGAGTATTATATATAAGTGTGTAATCAAAAACGCCCGGTCCCAGTGTTGCTGCCTGAACAGCATCTGAAACTCCAATATGAAAACCGGCATTTTCTAATTCAGTAACTTTTTTATCACCAATAGCCATTGATCCTGCTGTCGAACCTCTGGAGAATCCAAAAATTCCTATTTTATCCGAAAGTCCCATTTGTATGCCAAAAACACGCAAGGTTCTAATAGCCGATTTTACTTTTTGTGCTGCATCAGGATTGGTTTCAAATGATTTGTAGGCATCATTAGCACCATTTACGGGTTTGCCTTTTGACCAAGGACAGTATTTAGGATGGTCGGCAATTGCCCAGGCCATACCATTGGCAGGAGCACCTTCGAGAAAAGAATCATTAAAACCGGCAAATGAATATGCCAGATTTAGTCTTTGATCTTTATAAGCATCTGTAAGTTTTCCTTTTTGCTGATCGTAATTCGCATAACTATTACTGTATGAAAAAGACAAGATAACAGGAACTTTGACTTTTGGATTGGCAGGATAAATAATATCCATGTGTAAAGAATCGCCAACGGTGTATTGTTCAGGTGTGTTGTAAACTTTAGGATTATCAATAAAATAGCTGACATCTCTTGCTATGCGATAGCCTTCAAACAATACATAAGATTTGTATAGGGAGCAATTTTTATAACCGCAAAAATTTCCGGCAGCAATAGAATCATTGATAGCGATAATATCTTCGTTTATTTTTAATGCTTTGGCATTGCTGTTTTTGGCGTAATTAAGTTCAATTACCCTGTAGCCCTGAGAAAGTAACCATTTAACATTTTTCTTATTGCTGTTTCTTCCAATTTTTTTTAAAGCTAAATTTTCTAAGTAAATTACTGTTAGATAATTTCCTGCGTAATCTTTTATAGGAGTTTTTGATTCGGTCGAATTGTATTCAATAGTTCCTCCGGTAGTTTTACTAGTCCATTTTCCGGTTAAAGCCCATGAATTAATCGTTGCGAAAAGACTAATGCATAAAACAAAAAGAAGTTTTGATAAAGTATTTAATAAATAAGGAGAATTGTATTTCATTATATTTTTGTTTCTAACAACGGTTTTTTAATCTGAATCGTAAAATTACAAATACAAAAGTAAGTTTTAAACTTTGATTTGATTTTCTGTTTAATCCGTATTTTTGTTTTCAAATCTAAAAAATCATAATGAAAAAAATATTTTTACTTTTTACTACAATTGCAATTTTTAATGCAAATGCACAACAAAGACCTAAGTTGGTGGTTGGGATTGTTGTTGACCAAATGAAGATGGAATATCTTTATCGTTTTTCGGATGATTTTTCGGAAAATGGTTTTAAAAGATTAATGAATGATGGTTATGTTTTTCATAACACTCATTACAATTATATGCCTACTTATACAGGTCCGGGGCATGCTTCCATTTATACAGGCACTACGCCTGCGATTCATGGCATCGTTGGGAATACCTGGTTTGATAAATCTATAGGTAAATCGAGATATTGTACTGATGATGCTTCAGTTTCTATTTTAGGGACTGGCGATTCAAATGAAGGGCAAATGTCTCCGGCAAATTTAGAAAGCACGACAATTACTGACGAATTACGTTTGTCAACTAATTTTAAAGGAAAAGTGATTGGTATTAGTGTCAAAGATCGAGGTGCGATACTTCCGGCTGGGCATTTTGCTAATTGGGCATTTTGGTTGAGCGATTCAGGAAATTTTATATCCAGCACTTTTTATGGAAAGCAATTGCCTAATTGGGTGGCTGATTTTAATGCTAAGAAAAATTACGAAAATTATCTAAGCAAAGATTGGTCGTTGCTTAAACCGGAATTGGTTTATGATAAAAGTTTGTCAGACGATAATCCATACGAAGGACTTTTGTACGGCAGTAAAAAACCGGTTTTTCCATATAATTTAAAAGAAATGTATGCTAAAAATGGAGCAAAGGTGATAAAATCGACTCCTTTTGGAAATGATTTTTTAGCTGATTTTGCCAAAGAAGCTATCGCTAATGAAAATTTAGGAGCAGATAATGATACCGATTTTTTAGCGGTGAGTTTTTCTTCAACGGATTATGTAGGGCATTTAACGGGACCGCGTTCAAGAGAAATTCAGGATACGTATTTGCGTTTAGACCAAACTATTGCTGATTTTTTGACTTATTTGGATAAAAAAGTAGGTAAGGGGAATTATTTATTGTTTTTAACTTCCGATCATGCTGCTGCCGAGAATGTAAGCTTTTTGAAAGACAATAAGTATGCAGTTGATGCTATAGGATATAAAAAACTATCTACTGAGTTGCGTGATTTTTCTAAAGCTAATTTCGGAGTTGATTTGATTTTGAATTATTCAAATTTTAATTTGTTTTTCGATGAAAAGCAAGTTCATGAAAAAGGACTTTCATTAGATAAGGTGAAATTAGCTTTCAAAGATTTTTTGATGAAAATGCCACAAATAAAAAGAGTTTATACTGAAGAAGAGATTTTGGCAGGAACTACTTCCGATTATTTTTTAAGTTACATCACTAAAGGCTATGATCCAAAACAAAATGGTGATTTGGTAATTCTTGATAAAGCGGGATATATTGAGCATGAAGGAACTGGAACTTCACATGGTACTCCTTTTAGTTATGATACCCATGTGCCTTTGCTGTTTTATGGCTGGAATATTAAAAAAGGGGAATCGTATGATAAAAAATCAATCACTCAAATTGCGCCAACAATTGCTCAAAAAATTAAAGTGACTTTGCCTAACGGGACAGAAGCAGCTGTGCTAACAGAAATTTTAAACTAAATGATATAAAAAAAAAAAGGACTTTAAAAAGTCCCTTTTTTATTAAATTTTATTATTTAGTTACTGCCACAGCAGCAGGTAATGGAATCTGATTTTTTAATAAATCTTCAAATGTTTCGTGCGCTCTGATTAAGTGTCCTTCACCGTTAATCCATAATACTTCAGCTGGTTTGTATCTTGAATTGTAGTTAGAAGACATTGAGTAGCAATAAGCGCCGGCATTTCTGAAACAAAGGATATCTCCTTCGGCAATTTCCTGGATTCTACGGTTACTTGCAAAAGTATCCGTTTCGCAAATATATCCTACTACTGAGTAAAAACGCTCTTTCCCTTTAGGGTTAGAGATGTTTTCAATATGGTGTGACGAACCATAAAACATTGGACGAATTAAGTGGTTAAAACCAGAATCAATTCCCGCAAAAACAGTAGAAGTAGTTTGTTTTACTACGTTTACTTTTGCCAAGAAGAAACCTGCTTCACTCACCAAGAATTTTCCCGGTTCGAAAATAAGCGTTAATTCTTTACCATATTCATCGCAGAAAGCATTGAATCTTTTAGATAATTTTTTACCTAATTCTTCAATATCCGTTTCAATATCGTCTTTTTTGTAAGGAACTTTAAATCCGCTTCCAAAATCTAAGAATTCTAAGTTTTTGAAGTTTCTGGCTGCATCAAATAAAATTTCAGCAGCATATAAGAATACTTCAATATCTAAAATATCAGAACCTGTGTGCATGTGGATACCCACGATGTTCATTTTTGTATTTTCAACAATACGAACTAAGTGCGGTAATTGATGAACTGAAATACCAAATTTACTATCAATGTGACCTACTGAGATGTTTTCGTTTCCACCAGCCATAACGTGAGGGTTGATACGAATACATACAGGAACTGTTGGATGTTTTGCACCAAATTGTTCTAAAATAGATAAATTGTCAATATTGATTTGAACTCCTAACGCATGTACTTCTTCAATTTCTTCAAGAGAAACACCATTTGGAGTGTAGAAAATTCTTTCCGGAGCATAGCCTGCGTGTAATCCTAATTGTACTTCCTGAATAGATACAGTGTCTAATCCAGACCCCATATCTTTTAAAAGTTGTAATATAGCAACGTTAGACAATGCTTTCATCGCATAATTAATGCGTAACTTTTCTACTTTAGAAAAAGCTTTAGTTAATCTATTGTATTGTGATTGTATTTTTTCGGCATCGTACACATATAATGGACTGCCAAATTGTTCAGCTAATTGAAGTAAGTCTTTTGATTGCATTGCTATTATTTTTACACAAATTTATTATTCTTTTATCGATACTACAATAGATAAAAATATTTCTAACAAATTGTAACAAATTGTTTTAAAATAAACATACAGCGTTGTAGTTTATGTTTTTAAAACAAATAATAAGCTAGATTATAAAAATAAAAAAGGCTATCTGAAATTACTTTCGGATAGCCTTTTTTTGAGTTATATAAGATTACAATGGAGGTAAATCTCCACCTTCTTTAGTAGGAAGGTTTGTAGTTCCCATTAAGTATAAATCTACTTCTCTTGCAGCTTCACGACCTTCAGAAATAGCCCAAACAATTAATGATTGTCCTCTTCTCATATCTCCCGCAGTAAATACGTTTGGAACATTAGTTTGGTAATTGTTAGCTTTATAATTACTTCTGAAATCAGTTTCAAGACCTAATTGTTCTGCTAAAGTTTTTTCCGGACCTGTAAATCCTAAAGCTAATAAAGCTAAGTCACATGGCCAGATTTTTTCAGAACCTTCAATTTCGATTAATTGAGGAGCTTGTCCCGGAACCATTTTCCATTCTACGTTTACAGTTTTAAGAGCTGTTAATTTACCATTAGCATCTTTGATGAATTCTTTGGTATTGATTAACCAGTTTCTTTCAACACCTTCTTTGTGAGAAGAAGAAGTTTTTAACTGTAACGGCCAGTAAGGCCATGGAGTTGATTCGCTTCTTCCAACTGGTGGTTTTGGCATAATCTCGAAGTTAGTTACTGATTTTGCACCGTGACGGTTTGATGTACCTACACAGTCAGAACCTGTATCTCCACCACCAATTACGATTACATCTTTACCGGTAGCCATAACTTGGTTTTCGATTTTTTCTCCAAAAACAACTTTAGTTTGTTGTGTTAAGAAATCCATTGCCTGAACTACACCATCAGCATCAGCACCAGGAGTTGGTAAGCTTCTTCTTTGAGTAGCACCACCACAAAGTACGATAGAATCAAATGCTTTTAGATTTTCAATATCGAAATTAACTCCTACGTGAGTGTTTACTTTGAAAGTGATTCCTTCTGCTTCAAGAATAGCAATACGACGGTCGATAATTTCTTTTTCTAATTTGAAATTAGGAATTCCGTAACGTAATAATCCACCGATAGCGTTGTCTCTTTCAAAAACAGTAACAGTGTGTCCTGCTCTGTTTAATTGTTGTGCAGCTGCTAAACCAGCAGGTCCTGAACCAACAACAGCAACAGTTTTTCCTGTTCTTGTTTTTGGTGGTTGTGGTTTAATCCATCCTTCTTGGAAGGCACGCTCCACAATATTTTTTTCTATATTTTCAATAGAAATTGGTTCATTGATAATCCCTAATACACATGCTTTTTCACATGGAGCAGGACATAAACGTCCTGTGAACTCAGGGAAGTTATTTGTTGAATGTAGTATCCAAGAGGCTTTTTGCCATTCTCCCTGGTGTACCATGTGGTTGAAATCAGGGATTAAATTCCCTAATGGACATCCACTGTGGCAAAATGGAATACCACAATCCATACAACGAGATCCTTGTTTTGTAATTTCAGCTTCACTCAAAGGAACTGTAAATTCTTTATAATGCCCTACACGCTCTTGTACTGCTGTGTATGATTCATCTTGTCTTTCGAATTCTTTAAAACCTGTTACTTTTCCCATTGTGTTATGCTGTTAATTCTTCTACCATTTGTACCTCAGTTTCCAAACGCTTTAATGCTTTTTTGTATTCTGTAGGCATTACTTTTACAAAATTTTCTAAGCTTGTATTCCAATCATTTAATAATTCGATACCTTTTGTACTATCTGTGTACTGAACGTGTCTTGTTATTAAAGTTTTCAATTCATCAGCTTCGTTTCCTTCAACTATTTCAAATTCGATGGTTTCAGTGTTACATAAACCATTTTTGAATTTGTGCTCAGGATCGTAGATATAAGCGATACCACCACTCATACCAGCAGCAAAGTTTCTACCTGTTTTACCAAGTACTACTACTTTTCCACCAGTCATGTACTCACAACCGTGATCTCCCACACCTTCAACTACTGCTGTAGCACCTGAGTTACGAACTGCGAAACGCTCTCCTGCAATACCGTTGATGAATGCTTCTCCTTCGATTGCTCCAAATAAACAAACGTTACCAACGATGATGTTTTCAGAGGCAACAAAAGTTGCTTTAGCTGGTTTCTTGATGATTAATTTAGCTCCGGATAATCCTTTACCTAAATAGTCATTTGTATTTCCTTCAACAGTAAAAGTCAATCCGTGTGCACTAAATGCTCCTAAACTTTGTCCTGCAGAACCTGTGAAATTGATATTTAAAGTGTCTTCTGGTAAACCTAAGTGTCCGTATATTTTAGAAATTTCGTTACTAACAATAGCACCTACTGAACGATCTGTGTTCTTGATAGGATAATCTAATGTCATTTTTTCTTTTCTGTATAAAGCACGGTGAGAATCTTTCAAGATTTGGAAATCCATTACGTTGTCTAATCCGTGGTCTTGTTTCTCAGTGTTACGAACCGTCATGTATTTGTATTGGTCCGGTCTGTGTAGGATAGAAGATAAATCTAATCCTCTTGCTTTATAGTGAGTAATTGCTTTGTTAGAATTGATTTTGTGTGTTTGACCAATCATTTCTTCTAAAGTTCTGAAACCTAAAGATGCCATGATACCTCTTAACTCTTCTGCAACATAGTAGAAGAAGTTGATTACGTGCTCAGGAGTTCCTTTGAAGTTTTTACGTAATTCTTTGTCCTGAGTAGCAATACCTACCGGGCAAGTATTCAAGTGACATTTACGCATCATAATACAACCAGAAGCAACTAATGGAGCAGTAGCGAAACCAAATTCTTCAGCACCTAATAAAGCAGCAATAGCTACGTCACGTCCTGTTTTTAATTGTCCGTCACATTCTACAACGATACGGCTTCTTAAGTTGTTTAATACTAAGGTTTGTTGCGCTTCAGCTAATCCAAGTTCCCAAGGAAGACCTGCGTGTTTCAATGAAGTTAAAGGAGAAGCTCCTGTACCACCATCATAACCTGCAATTAATACAACGTCAGCTTTTGCTTTAGCAACACCCGCTGCAATTGTTCCAACACCAACTTCAGAAACTAATTTCACGTTGATACGTGCTTCTCTGTTAGCATTTTTCAAGTCGAAGATTAATTGTGCTAAATCCTCGATTGAGTAAATATCGTGGTGTGGCGGAGGTGAAATCAATCCTACGAAAGGAGTTGAGTTACGAGCTGATGCAATCCAAGGTAATACTTTTTCACCTGGTAATTGACCACCTTCTCCTGGTTTTGCACCCTGAGCCATTTTAATCTGAATCTCTTTTGCACTAGATAAGTAGTGAGAAGTTACTCCAAAACGTCCTGATGCTACTTGCTTAATAGCTGAGTTACGGCTGTCACCATTTACATCTGGTTGGAAACGAGTTCTGTCTTCTCCACCTTCACCTGAATTAGATTTCCCTCCAATACGGTTCATAGCGATAGCCAAGTTCTCGTGTGCTTCTCTTGAGATAGATCCGTAAGACATCGCTCCCGTTTTGAAACGTTTTACGATATCAGTCCATGGTTCTACTTCGTCTAATGGAATTGGATCTAAGTTGTCGAATTCAAATAAACCACGAATGGTCATTAAACTCTTAGCTTGATCGTTTACTGTTTTAGCGTATACATCATAACTAGCCTGATCACTTAAACGTACTGCTTGTTGCAATTTAGCAATAGTAGTAGGGTTGAACATGTGTCTTTCCCCGTTACGTCTCCATCTGTATTCACCTCCAATGTTTAATCCTAAACGGTTTGGAATTAATACATCCGGGTAAGCATAGTTGTATCTTTCGCTAATTTCTTTTTCAATTTCATACAATCCGATACCTTCAATTCTTGAAGCAGTGTAAGGGAAGTATTTTTCAACAAATTTAGAGTTGAAACCAACAATTTCGAAAATTTGAGAACCTCTGTAAGAGTGTAATGTAGAGATTCCAATTTTGTTCATGATTTTTAAAATACCTGAACCAATTGCTTTGTTGAAGTTGTCAACCGCTTTTTGTTCGCTAATTCCAGTGATAAAACCATCTTGTACTTGTACGCGAATAATTTCGTTAACCATATAAGGGTTAATAGCACTTGCACCGTATCCAAATAAAGTTGCAAAATGATGTGGTTCACGTGGTTCAGCTGATTCGATAATAATATCGAAGTAAGAACGCTTGCGTAAACGGTTCATTTGGTGGTGAACATAAGAACAAGCTAATAAAGCAGGAATTGGAGCGAATTCTTTATTTACACCTCTATCAGATAAGATAATGATGTTGGTTCCTCTGTCAACAGCTTTACTGATTTGAGTGATGATATCTTCTAAAGCATTTTCTAAACCATTTAAACCTTTTTCTTTTTTGTATAAGATTTCAATAGTTTCAGCTTTGAAATGATCGATATCAATATTTCTGATTTTTTCTAAGTCATCGTTAGAAATAACCGGATTTTGAATTCTTAATTTTCTACATTGTTTGCTAGAAATGTCAAAAATATTTCTGTCCTGACCTAATGCTAAACTGATGTCAGTTACAATTTCTTCACGGATACCATCCAAAGGTGGGTTCGTAACCTGTGCAAATAATTGTTTGAAATAGTTAGGGATTAATTGAGGTCTGTCTGATAATACTGCAAGAGGAGTATCGATACCCATTGAACCCAAAGCTTCTTTTCCAGCCTGAGCCATAGGAGTAATCATATCCTGAATGTCCTCTAATGTATAGTTGAATAAACGCTCTCTTGTAGGTAAATCGATAGTCTCGATTGGACAAGCCTTAGTTGTAGTAGGAACGTCTTTTAAGTTTAAACGGTATTGTTTCAACCATTCTTGGTAAGGTCTTTCAGAAACAATTTTGCTTTTGATTTCCTCGTCATTGATGATACGTCCTTTGTTCATATCAACTAAGAACATTTTTCCTGGCTCTAATCTACCGTGGCTTTCTACATCTTCCGGATCAACAGTTACAACACCAATTTCTGAAGCCATAATCAATTTACCGCTCTTAGTTACAGTGTAACGAGAAGGTCTTAAACCGTTACGGTCTAATAAAGCTCCTACGTAATCACCGTCAGAGAAAGGTACAGAAGCAGGACCATCCCATGGTTCCATGATACAAGCATTGTATTCGTAGAATGCTTTTCTTTCCTCAGACATGGTTTTGTGTTTTTCCCATGCTTCAGGAATCATCATCATCATTACTTCAGGTAATGAACGACCTGTATGTGTTAATAATTCAACAACCATATCCATAGAAGCAGAATCTGATTTTCCTGGAAGAATGATTGGGAATAATTTTTCGATTTGTGGTCCAAAGACATCACTTTTCATGATTTCTTCACGAACACGCATTCTACTTACGTTACCTCTTAAAGTGTTGATCTCACCATTTTGACACATATATCTAAAAGGTTGAGACAATTCCCAAGTAGGCATTGTATTAGTAGAGAAACGTTGGTGTACTAACGCCAAACGAGTTACTAAATCCGTTTGTTGTAAGTCAGTATAATATGGCCCGATATCTTCAGGCATAATGATACCTTTATATATTAATGTAGTAGTAGATAAACTTGGTACATAAAAATAACCACTTTGCGATACTTTAGAATTCGCAATAGCATGTTCTGCAATTTTACGTGCAGCGTATAATTTAGCTTTAAAAGTAGTTTCGTCAATAGCTTCTTTTTTACCAACGAATATTTGTTCGATAGTAGGTTCAGAAGCAGCAGCAATTTCTCCTAATTGTGTAGAGTCAACAGGAACTTCTCTCCATCCAAGAACAGTAAGTCCTTGTGCTTTAATTTCTTTTTCAAATATGTCTTTACAAAAAACGTATTGATTTTGGATTTTAGGTAAAAATACCATTCCAACAGCATATTCGCGTGGCGCAGGTAATTTGAAATCACAAACTCTATTGAAGTATTCGTGAGGAATGTCAATCAAAAGTCCAGCTCCATCTCCCGTTTTTCCGTCAGCACTTACACCACCTCGGTGTTCTAGCTTTACTAGAATTTCTAGTGCGTCGTGAATAATTTGATTTGTTTTCTCACCTTTAAGGTTGCAGATAAAACCAGCTCCACAGTTTTCATGCTCGAATTCTGGCAAATAAAGGCCTTGTTCTTTAACTTTCATGCTTGATAATTTTTTTTACAAAAATAGATATTTCATTAAATATAATCCAGCGGTTTAGGCTATTATGAGTTACTTTTACAGGAATAATAGAAAAATGTGTTAATAATAACAATAATTGCATTATTTGAGCTATGTATTAGTAAATTGTTAATATAACTTTGTTTTTGATGTGTTATTTTGACAATTATTTCTGATTTTTTTAAATTCAATATTATAAAATTAAAGATAAAATCGTCTGCTCGGTCATTTTTTCGCGAGAAAATCTTTTTTTTGATAGAAAAAAAGCTGTGAAAACGTCTTTTTTTAACTTTATTTATAAGATATTTTAAATCACTAAAAAGATTGCTGTTTTTAGTTCGTTTTTGCTACTTTTGTCGGACTTATTTAATAAAGTAAAATCTGATTCAGACAAATTCTATATTATGAACATACACGAATATCAAGGAAAAGAGATTTTAGCTAGTTATGGAGTTCGCGTTCAACGCGGAATCGTTGCTAATAGTCCAGTTGAAGCAGTTGCTGCTGCAAAACAATTAACTACCGAAACGGGAACGAGTTGGTATGTTGTAAAAGCCCAAATTCACGCTGGTGGACGTGGTAAAGGAGGCGGTGTAAAACTTGCTAAAGGAATTGACAAAGTAGAAGGGGTTGCAAGCGAAATTATCGGAATGCAATTAATTACTCCTCAAACTTCTGCTGAGGGTAAAAAAGTTCACAAAGTTTTAATTGCTGAAGATGTTTATTATCCAGGTGAATCTGAAACTTCTGAGTTTTATGTTTCTGTTTTATTGAACAGAGCTACAGGACGTAACATGATTATGTATTCTACTGAAGGTGGAATGGATATCGAAGAAGTGGCTGAGCACACACCTCATTTAATTTTTACTGAAGAAATTGATCCTACTGTAGGATTACAAGGTTTCCAGGCAAGAAGAGTTGCTTTTAACTTAGGTCTTTCTGGAAATGCTTTCAAAGAAATGGTAAAATTCATCGATGCATTATACAAAGCTTATATTGGTTCTGATGCTTCTATGTTTGAAATTAACCCGGTTTTAAAAACATCTGATGATAAAATTTTAGCTGTTGATGCTAAAGTAAATATTGATGATAACGCATTATACAGACAAAAAGCTTATGCTGAAATGCGTGACATCCTTGAAGAAAACCCAATTGAAGTTGAAGCTAAAGAAGTAGGATTGAACTATGTGGATCTTGACGGTACTGTAGGTTGTATGGTAAATGGTGCAGGTCTTGCAATGGCAACTATGGATTTAATTAAATATGCAGGTTTTGAGCCGGCTAACTTCCTTGACGTAGGAGGAACTGCTGATGCAAAACGTGTTGAGACAGCTTTCCGTATTATCTTGAAAGATCCAAACGTAAAAGCAATCTTGATTAACATTTTTGGAGGAATCGTTCGTTGTGACCGTGTTGCTCAGGGTGTTGTTGATGCTTACAAAAACATGGGTGACGCTATTAAAGTGCCAATCATTGTTCGTTTGCAAGGTACAAATGCTGAAATTGCAAAAGAATTAATCGATAATTCTGGTATGCCAATTTTATCTGCAGTACAATTTCAAGAAGCTGCTGACCAAGTACAAGCTGCTCTTTCTTAATAAGAAGCTAAGTTATATATTTAAAATCCTGTTCGTTTACGGACAGGATTTTTTGTTTTTAGATTTTTGATCTTATTTTTAGTTTGTTATATATTAGTGTATTATATAAATATCTTTATAACCACCCCGCCCGTTGGGCACCCCTCCAAAGGAGGGGAATTTTGAGTGGTATTCCCCTCTTTTAGAGGGGTGGTCGAAGACCGGGGTGTTTTTATTTGGTTTTATACAAGGTCTTATATGATTGATTATAATGCTCTACGAGTTTGTTATTGATTCTTAGATTAATTGAATGTTATCTGGCTAATTACTGTGTTTTTTTAGTGATTTGTCTCTTTTTGTGCGATTAATGTAATTTTAAAGATTGTTTTTTATAAAGCTCTCATTTTTTATACAGATAGTTTTTATAGCTGATAAAAAATAAAAAATGAGCTTCTTTATCATTGAGTTAAGTAATTGTTTTTGTGGTTTTTATGTTGAAGTTCTGTAGTAATTTTGGACTGTAATTAAAAACAAAGAAATCATGAAAAAATTATTTTTATCTGTTATTGTAACTTTATTGATGGGTACAGCTTTTGCTGCGGATAAGTCTCCAAATACAGCAAAAAATTTTGATGAGACTTACAAAGAATTGACAAAGATGTTGAATACGTATCCAAATCTTAGCGGATTGGACGAAGATGTTTTGGTAAAGGTGAGAATCGCCATCAACGAAAAGCACGAAATTGTGGTTATGAGTACTGATGCAACTAATAGTGATTTAAACTATTATATTAAAAACACTTTAAACTATCAAAAATTGTCAGCGGAAGAATTAGCTGTTGGAAGAGGGCTTGTTTTCTTGGTTAAGTTTACGAAGTAGTTAGTAAAGTAAAAACAAAAAAATCCCGATTCGTTTAAATGCGAAATCGGGATTTTCTATTTTTATATTTCGGCAAGAAAATAAAATCCGTAGGTTTTATACTTAAGATTTTTTGTTTTTTCCATTGTTGAATTTCACTTTTTCTACAACCTGAATTTTAGGAGCTGCCTTTTTAAAATTAGGCTTTTTCTTGAAGTCTGTTTTTGTTGCTTTCGCGTCGGTTTTTGGGGCTTCTTTCGCTTTAGCAGGGATTTCAGCTTTATGCTTTGCTAAGACATCTTTAGGGTTTTTAGGGTTTTCCTTGGTTCCGCGTAAATGAATGACTAATCCATTTAAAAAATTGCGTAAAACCTGGTCACCACATTCTACATAGTTAGAATGTTTTTCATCACGGAAAAAAGCACCTAATTCTGATTTAGAAATTCTAAAATCTACCAATTCTAATATTTCTACAATTTGGTCATCACGCAACATTAAGGCCACGCGTAGTTTTTTAAAGATATCGTTGTTTGTCATTTTTGTATTTTTTACAAAGGTACATTATTATAGCATTGGCTACTCATCTTTGTTTTCGTATTGATTGAGGATTTCAATTATTTTATCCAAATCCTTCTTTTTATGATTAGCAGTAATGATAATCCGGTTCAAATAATCGTTTTCTGAAGTGTATTTGAAATTGGTGATAATTATTTTATTCGAAGCCAAAACAGCGTTGATATTGTTTATTTTTGGATAAATAACAGGATAATCGGAATTGAAAAAAATGTTTTTATTTGGAACCAATTTTGAATCGATGTACGCTAAGTTTTTCGTTAATTTTTTATGTTGTTTTAAATACAAGGATTCAGCGTCAGTCAGGGTTTTAACAAAGGCAGGATTCATTCCTGCACTGGCTGTAAAGATGTTGTTTGTTCTAATCTTTTGGATAAAATCATTATCAGCAGCAATTACACCGCCCGATAATCCCATGGCTTTTCCTAGCGAAGAAACCATAATTTTTCGTTTGATATTGGGCTGGTTGATAGTCGAAAAAATACCACAACCATTAGCTCCCAATATTCCCAACGAATGCGATTCGTCTATAACTAAGGTGATTTCTTTATGTTTAGGAATTTGTTTTAAAAAAGAAAGGTCAACTGCTGTCACGGTATTGGTAGCAACGGCATCAGTTAGGATGGTGATTTTTTCCGGTTTTTTATCCAACAAATGTGGATTTAATTGATTGTTGATGAAAAAAGGAAGACTTTCCGCTTTTGAAATTGCAATATGAGTGTCCGGAAAATGAAAAAAAGTATCCGTTTCCGATGCTAATGTATCAAGTACAATTCGACCAGCCAGCATTCCGGAGGAAACGGTTATAGCAGCTTCGGCTTTAATAAATTCGGCTAAAAAAGTTTCTCCTTTTTCGTAAGCAGTCAATTTAATGTTGGCATTTCTGGAGCTTCCATGTGCCGAACCCCAACGTGCAATATTTTTACAGAGTATTTTCTGGAATTTTTTATTTGGCGGTAAGCCTAAATAAGCTGTCCCGCCAAAATATAAATATTTTTCATTATCGATTTTTAAAATACGATCAGGAAATTGACTTACTTTCATTGTGGTTATTTTAAAATGACTCCTGTGCCATTTAAATTAGAATAGCCAATTTTCCCTTCTTCTATTTGTACACCGCTGGCAATATCTTCTGATAAAAGTAAGGCGCCATCCATATCCACATAATCCAATTGTGGCAATAGATGTGCGATTGCTGAAATTCCAACAGAAGATTCCGTCATACAGCCTACCATAGTTTTTAATCCCAGTTTTTTGGCTTGTTGAATCATTCTTCGGGCGGGAGTCAAACCACCGCATTTTACTAATTTGATATTTACTCCGTGAAAATGATTGTAACATTTGGCAACATCTTGCTCGATAATGCAGCTCTCGTCAGCAATGATTGGTAAAACGGAATGTTTAAAAACAATTTCGTGTCCTTTCCAGTCGTCTGCTTTTAGTGGTTGTTCAAGGAATTCAACGCCCAGTTTTTTTAATTCTATGGCATTATTGAGTGTTTCTTCAATTTCCCAACCACAATTGGCATCAATTCTAAAAATAGCATCAGTATGTTCTCTAAGCGCTTTTACAATGGCGATGTCTTCGCTGGTACCTAATTTTATTTTATAGATAGGCCAGGGCAGTTCTTTCATTTTAGCGACCATTTTTTCGATGCTGTCAATTCCGATGGTATAATTGGTCAACGGATTTCTTTCGATGTTGTAATCCCAAAGTTCATGCAGTTTTTTGCCTTTTTTTCGGGCATACAAATCGGTAAAAGCCATATCCAATGCGCAGAGTGCAAACATATCGTGTTTGAGGAAAGGATATACTTTGGCCCAGAATTCTTCAGGGGTTTCATCAACAGAGGATTCTATGATGGGACGTATTGCTTCTAAATCCTGTTTCATCATTGCTACGCTAATGTTGTAATAAGGGTTTGAAGTAGCTTCACCATATCCTGAGAATCCGCCATTTTTTAATTGTACAATTAAGGAAGGCTGAATATCAATTGATTCTCGAGAGATTGTGAAGGTGTGCTTTAATTGTAGCTCGTATTCTCTTATAATCAATTCCATAATAGTCTCGTTTTATGATAAAATTAAGCTATAAAAATGAAAAAGAAATGCCGGAAATGCAGAATTTTGATTTTCGGATTTTTTTAATCTCATTTTGCTGATATCATAAAAAAGCATATCGATAAAAACGGTTTGTGTAAAAACTGCTTTTCACTTCTAAGTATTTCTGTGCCTAAAAGTTATTTTTATGTTATTTTTTGCTTTTTTATGTTGGAAAAAAAATATGATTTTGCAATTAAATTGTTTAATTGTGGATGTTTCTTTGGGGTTTTATCATAAAAAATGATAAATTAGCTTAAATTATTTACGATATGGAAGCTTACGAAGAAAAGAAGAAATTGCTTTTGGAAATGATTGCCTTTGCGACAGTTGATGGTCAATTGAGTAAAAAAGGCTATGATTTTTTGTTTTTAATAGCTAACGAATTGAATTTTGAAAAAGGAGGTTTCATCGATTTGCTGAGCCACGATTTGCCAAGCTTACCAACTAACATGAAACTGAACCGAATCAAACAATTCTATCAGTTGCTTGTCTTTTTTCAAAATGACGGTGTGTTGTACAAACAGGATCCGGATTTAATTGTTCATATCGCAATTAGTATGGGATTAGATACCGATGCTATTAAGGTATTAATCAAAAAGGTGAAAAACGCTCCTAATAACACTATTTCAGAGGATGCTTTATGGAAAATTTTTCAGGAAGAATAGACTCTGTTAAGCCAGTTGTTCCTGTAATTTTTTGATTTCATCACGCAATTTTGCGGCTTGCATAAAGTCGAGTTCTTTTGCGGCCTTTTCCATCGATTTACGCTTTTCGCGAATTCGTTTTTCGATTTCTTCTTTCGATAAGTATTCGTTAACAGCTTCTGCGGCTGTATTGATAGTATGTCCCAATTCATATTCTACCAAAGGATTTTTGGTAAAAGCACTGTCAATCTTTTTGTTCAATGCCTGCGGAACAATGTTGTTGGAAGTATTGTAATTAATCTGTTTGGTTCTTCTGTAATTGGTTTCGTCAATTGTTTTTTGCATACTGTCGGTAATTTTGTCAGCATACATAATCGCTTTTCCGTTTAGGTTTCTTGCCGCACGACCAACAGTTTGTGTCAACGAACGATGCGAACGTAAAAATCCTTCTTTGTCTGCATCCAAAATGGCAACCAAAGAAACTTCGGGTAAATCCAATCCTTCACGCAATAAATTTACTCCAATCAAAACATCAAAGATTCCTTTACGTAAATCCTGCATAATTTCGATGCGTTCCAATGTATCCACATCCGAATGAATATAGCGGCAACGGATGCTTACTTTGGTTAAGTATTTAGCTAATTCCTCGGCCATTCTTTTGGTTAGGGTAGTCACTAAAATACGTTCGTCTAATTCGCAACGTTGCTGAATTTCCTCGATCAAATCGTCAATTTGATTTAAACTTGGACGGATTTCGATCACCGGATCTAATAATCCCGTAGGACGAATAATTTGTTCTACATAAACCCCATCGCATTTTTGCAATTCATAATCGGCAGGAGTCGCCGAAACATAAATTACCTGATTTTGCATCGCTTCAAATTCGTCAAACTTTAATGGGCGGTTGTCCATGGCTGCCGGAAGTCTGAATCCATATTCCACAAGGTTTTCTTTACGGCTTCGGTCGCCGCCATACATGGCATGTACTTGTGAAAGGGTTACGTGACTTTCGTCCACGATCATCAAATAATCTTTAGGGAAATAATCCAATAAACAGAACGGTCTTGTGCCGGCCTGTCTGCCATCAAGATAACGCGAGTAATTTTCGATACCGGAACAGTAACCCAATTCCCGAATCATTTCTAAATCGAAATTGGTTCGTTCTTCAAGACGTTTGGCTTCGAGATGTTTGCCAATTTCTTTGAAATAATCGACTTGTTTGACCAAATCCTGTTGGATTTGCCAAATAGCGCCCTGTAATACATCCGGTGAAGTCACAAACATATTGGCAGGGTAAATAGTCAGTTTTTCGAATCGTTCAATTACTTTAGATGTTTGTACATCAAAAGATTCGATTTCTTCAATTTCATCGCCAAAAAAATGAATGCGATACGCATCATCGGTATAACTTGGAAAAACTTCGACCGTGTCGCCTTTTATCCTGAAATTTCCGGGTGTAAAATCGGCTTCGGTTCTGGAATATAGACTTTGTACTAAGGAATGTAATAATTTTGTTCTGGAGATTTCCTGATCTCGTTCCAATGCAATTACGTTTTTCTGAAATTCAACAGGATTCCCAATACCGTACAAACATGAAACGGAAGCCACTACCAGAATATCTCTTCGACCTGAAAGTAGCGAAGAAGTAGTGCTCAAACGCATTTTTTCAAGCTCTTCATTGATAGATAAATCTTTTTCAATGAAAACGCCCGTTACCGGCATAAAAGCTTCGGGTTGGTAATAATCGTAATAGGAAACAAAATATTCTACCGCATTATTAGGGAAAAATTGCTTGAATTCTGAGTACAATTGTGCCGCCAGAGTTTTGTTGTGTGCCAATACCAGAGTAGGTCTTTGCACTTCCTGAATAACATTGGCAACGGTAAATGTTTTTCCCGAACCTGTAACTCCCAAAAGGGTCTGGAACTGTTCGCCGGCTTCAATGCCTTGAGCCAGTTTCTCAATAGCTTGTGGTTGGTCACCTTTCGGTTGGTAATCGGATACGACTTGGAAATTCATTTGTTTTTCAATGCAAAGTTTGGAATTGCAAAGGTACAAAGTTTATTGGCAATTTTATGGCATTTGGCTTTTGTTGAGCAATAATGGAATTGTGGAATTACGATGATTTTATTTCAACCATTTCCATCGTTTTGCCCAGTCATCCAGAATAGCCTTTCTCCATTTTAAAACCGTTTTTCCTCCCTGAATTTTTCCATCGTATAAATCCGGATTTGATTTGTCACTGTACCAATTATTGCCTAATGGATAATCGGCATTGTGTTTTTTGCCGGGCCATAAATTGGTAACAACAATATCTCCTTGAAGTCCGTTGATTTCGGCTATTTCAGATGTGAAATTATAATGTAGATTTTCGGCTTTTTTAGGAATATATCGTATTGCATAATCTCCGTTGCCCAGATAATAGCCGGGCCATTTTTGAATGGTTTTGCCGTATGGAATTTCCATCTGGAAGCAAATTGAATTTGTTGGGATTGCTGCTTTTGGCCCTTTTAAATGAATTTCGATAATAGAACAAAACGATACCGTATCTTTTAAGGTAGTTGTTCGATTGTAAATCATTCTGGGACTATAAGTGATTTTTTCAAAACTGCCACCCCAACTTTCCCTTTCAGGATTTTCAGGATTTCCATCCATCATATAAAAAAGGGAAGGAGAATCGCCCATTTTGATTTCTCCATTGTAGTAATTTTTAAAATCCGGTCCTAAATGACCTGCTCCTTTAATTACACTGTCGTAATAATTAGAACTGTTCACGCTGTCCAATTCGTTATTGTCAGAGAAAAATCCGTAATAACTGGAGTTAACTTCAATGAAAAAAAGATTCGGAAAGTTTTCAGCGATATAAGCATAACTGTTGGTGCTCCATTTTTTATTAGGTCCCCCAATCCAGTAAATTTTGATTTTGTTTTGAATTTCCGGTGCGTCATGTAGTGCCTGAGCAACATCTTCCAGTCCGCCCCAACCCAGAATCCACAAAGGTTGTGTGCTTTTCTTTTTGGCACACTTAATAATCCATTCGGAACCTTCGGTTGCTGTAGTGTAACCGGGATAAGGAGCGTTTCCTTTACGTCCTTGTTTGGATATGGAACGCAACAACTCCGGTTTTGCTAATTTTTTATTGTGTTTAAGAAGTTTTGGTAAGTCTTTTTCATAAAGATCAATCATTCTTAGTATTTCTTTTTTACTACCTTCTCCATAAGAGGGTGAGGAGACCAGACCTTCAAACTGAAATAAATCACTATTCATCAATAAATGAGTCATGGATTGATTGTCATCCGGGTCAGTGCCACCGATATCAGTACTTATCAAAACACGAGGTTTTAAAAGAGGTTTATTTTGAGCCGTTAATAAGGAATAGCTGAAGCAAAGCAGAGTAACTAAAACTGTATTTCTCATGGTTTTAAAAAATAAGAATCGAATTAAGGATGACTAAGATAGCTTATTTTTTAATAAAACAAAATAAAAAAGAAAATAAAGAAAAATAAAAGAAAATAATCGAAATAAAATACAAAAGATATTTAATGCAATTTTGCTCTCTTTGAAATGTTATAAAACGAAAAATTAATCATCCAAACCTTTTCCATTGAGAATTTTTTCGACATATTTTTCAATTCGTGCTTCGCGTGTTTTGGCTTGTTTGGCAGCAGAAAAATATAATAAATATGCTTTTTGACGACCCGGAGTCAACGCATAGAAAGCTTTTTCCAATTCGGGCATATCTTCTAAGACGATTTTGAATTCATCCGGCATTTTGTATTCGGCGGTGGTTTTCATTACCACTTTCAAACCCGCTTTTTCTATTGCAATAGCTTCCTGAATGTAGGCTTTAATTACCGATTCCAGTTTTTGGATTTCCTCTACATTTTTGAACCGGATTTGGCGTCTGTCCTGAACGTTTTCGGTTTGTTGAATGAGAATGCCTTTTTCGTCTTTAAGTAAAACTCCTTTAAAGAAAAGTAAGGCACAATAATCTTTGAATCCGTGAATCAATACAATGTTAGCATTGTCAAGGGTGTAGCAAGGATGCATCCATTTAAATTCTTCATCCAATTGACATTCTAATGCCATTTCTCTTAAAAGTGTCATTTCGTCCTGCCACTTTTTGGCTTTACTTAAAAATTGCGCTACTTTGAGGTTCATAGGATTTTTAAATTTTTATTGGGTTGACCTTAGTGTGTTTTTAGAAAACTAAAAATCCAATCGTTTTGGCTCTTGTCTGGTGTCCCAAACCGATAGAATTATAATGTGAGTTTCGTTTATTTCATAGAACACATAATAATTTTCAATTAATAAACCCCGAACGTTGATTGAATTGGTTTTTTTACCAATGTTGGGTTGCTGAAGTACTATTTTTAATTCGGTTTGAATTAGTCTGTTTAATTTTAAAGAGTAGGATTTGCTTTTATTTCTAAAATTAAAATATTCGAAAATAGCTTTTAATTGAAGCTTGGCTGAGACTGTCCAAACTATTCTTCTCGCAGCCATTTTTCCATTTCTTCATTTACAGAATCGTTGTCAACATAATGTCCTTCTGAATATTCCTTTTGAGAATTTTGAATTTCTTTTTTTTGTTGTTCAGAAAGTATTATGATTTTTTGCAAATCAGGATTGTTGCTTTCCGTACTTTTTGCTATACTGTCCAAAATGGTATTTATTGCTGATAAAAAAGCTTCATCATCAATTCCGGCAATTTTAGAAATCAATAAATTTTTTAATTCAATTGTGCTCATAAGAAAAGAGTTTATACAAATTTAACCAAAAGAAGGATTGCTTTTCTGCTTTGTATTTGTTATTTGACTTTATAATGAGGTAAAGTATTTCTGTGTTAATGGTTAGATAAAGATTTGAAAGCAGAAAATCAATATTTCAAAGTCTAAAACTGAGAGATATTGATTTTCGGATTTTATTATTAGTAATTATTGGTATTACTCATAATTTTTTATTGTTGCTAATAATTCTGTTTTGAATATATAAATGTCATCAAGTGAATTTAGAAGCTTTTTTTCTCCATTATCTTTTCCATTATTGAAAAGTTCAATGTACTTGTTTGATGAATTAAAATGTAATCTACAAATTGGTTTACGGTTATTATCATCTAATAAAATTCCGAAATAAGACTGAGTGTCTCTAAAAGCAATTCTTGATGCTGGCAAAATTTCTCTTAAAATAGCTTTTATTATTTGAGAACCTTCAATTTCTTCTTCTGTAGTTATGAATTTAGGTATTTCAATGTTTTCGTCAATAGAAGTTATTTGTTCGTTTCCTTTTGTTGGAATAGTTTCATTTATGTTTAAAGCATTTTTTAATCTGAAATTTATTGATTCATTGATTGAATTTGAAAATGCCTTTCTCGTATATTCTTTGAATATGGACATTCTTGAGGCTGTCAAAGGTTTGTCAAAAAATCTATTTACTAAAAGTTTAACGATTTCATCGGAAGGTTCTTTTAGTTCTTTTTCAAATTCATTTCGAATTGCTTTTATATATTTTAATCCTTCGGCTGAATCTAAAATTCCTTCTAAATTGTATCCGTTTTTTGAAAATTTTTCTAATATTTTTACACTTGTGTCTTTAAGATTTGATAAGTCTAAAGTAAAGAATGGTTTTTCATCCATTATGTTAGGTTTTTCTAAATCAGCATAAAAATTATATGTATGTCCATTTGTTAAAACACCAAATCGAGATTTAGAAACATGATAATATCTATGAAGTTGAGAATTGTGGGCATCTACTTTTTCTTTCCAGTGTTTACATTCTATAATTAAAACAGGTTCTCCATCTTTTTTAATTACATAATCTATTTTTTCACCTTTTTTCGTTCCAATATCACATATGAATTCAGGAATTACTTCTGTTGGATTAAAAATATCATATCCTAAAATTTGAATAAAAGGCATTACGAATGCATTTTTTGTAGCTTCTTCCGTATTTATTTGTTCTTTTAAAGAATCAACTCTTTGGTGTAATTGTTCCAATTTTAGCTTTATATCTTCCATAAGTAAATATTTAGATTTGTTAAGGACTATGTTTTTTTGTAAGATTTAATTAGTTAAGTTTTTTAAATATATACAATTTTTCTTAAAGTTTATTGTTTCTGCTTATTTATATAATTTAGGGGATTTTCTTTAAAAGAATAAAAAAAAACAAAGAGTAATTCGCACACGGATTCTACTGATATAACAATGTATTCAGTTTTTAAATAAAATGAATTAAATAATTTTCTGTGGGTTTACTATTTTGACTTTTCTAAGAATGAAATCTAAAATCTACTGTCTGATGTCTGCGCTTCAAATTTCCACGCTTTCTGCTGTGCTTCCGTTAGAAAAGTCCAAGCCAGAATACGACTCGTTTTTTGTCCTTGTGCCATGTCGATGGTTTTGATATCGGCAGCGTTGACTTTGTTTAAAGTTTTGTAAAGGCTTTTAAGATGGGATTGTTTAGAGACCAAAGTAGTAAACCAAAGGCATTGCATTGGGTATTTGGCACTTTCAAAAATCATTTGGGTAATGAAAGCCAGTTCTCCACCTTCGCAACACAATTCGGCATTTTGGCCACCAAAATTCAATACGGCTTTGCTGACTTTTTTGTCCTGTAAATTATTGACTTTTCGAAGACTTCCTTTGCTGGCTTCTTCAGCCGATTTGTGAAAAGGCGGGTTGCAAATGGTAAAAGCAAATTTATCTTCGGGTGTGATAATATTTTTAAAAATAAATCGCGGTTCTACTTGTTGCTGCAAGCTAATGGCGTCTATCAATTTTGGATTGGCTTTGATGATTTCGCTACAATTATTCAGGGCTTTTTCATCGATGTCAGTACCTACAAAACTCCAATCGTAAACTGAATTTCCGATAATTGGGTAAATACAATTAGCTCCCACACCAATATCCAGACCTTCAACTCCGGTTCCTGTTGGAATTGTTCCGTTATTGCTTTCTGCCAATAAATCAGCGATATAATGAATGTAATCGGCTCTTCCCGGGATAGGCGGACAAAGATAATTTTGAGGAATATCCCAGTTTTGAACGTCGTAATAAGTAGTTAATAATGCCTTGTTTAGGGTTTTTACAGCTTTCGGATTACTGAAATCAATAGTCTCTATCTGGTGTTCGTTGATGAAAACAAAAGATTTTAACTCAGAACATTTTTCGATTAGCAATTTAAAATCATAACGTAATCGGTGTTGGTTTCTGGGATGTAAACTGATCTTTTCCGTAACTGTTTTGGACATTATTGTGTTTTTAATTTCGCTGCAAAGGTAGTTAATTAAAATGGGTTTAATATTTACAAATGGTTATTTTGTAGTGAATTAGGGGTTAAGTTTTTTTACAAAGCAGGCATCCCAACATTTCTTTATGGTTTTACTAGTGTTTGTGTGAAAGATAAAATATTTAAACCATTAAGCGAGTTAAGGAAGTTAAAAATACTACAAAACTTAATTTTCTTAAATGCCTAAATGGTTTGAAAAAAAAGAATGTTTAAACATTTCCAGTAGCAACTATTTTATGAATTAATCCATACATTCCATCATTAATAAATCGCCTTCAAGGTGCTCAATTACGACTAATCCGTCCTGAGCAACATGATTGCTGCTTCCGGTGCGGTAGCCAATAGTCAGGCTGTCGTCTTTTAATGGATAGAATAAGTTTTCGGAATGAATTCCGCTAACGTGACCTATAGGAATTAGTGAAATAGGCGTATTGGCTGTGTACCATTTTTCGAATTTTTTTGGTAACAAAAATACTTTCGAATGGTCATCCAGAATGACAATTTTCAATTTGTCACGGTAACGAACAATATTCGTCAGGTTAGTAATCGTATGATCGGCTCTTCTTCCGGTTGCCCAAACCACATTTGCCGCGGGAATTTTTCTTTCAATAAGGTAATCAAAAGCTTTTTCTAAATCGGTTTTATCCTGATCCGGTGTGTGTACAATTTCCAGCGGATATTGTTTTTCTTTATAATAATTGGCATCAAAACCACGGTCAAAATCCCCTAACAAAACATCGACTTTGATATCCATTTCCATCACGCGTTCAATGGCAGAATCCAATACAATTACCAGCGGCGACCATTCGAGTAACTGCCCTAATAATTCGGGATTACAGGCAGCACCATTGGCAATGATTAAAGCGGGTTCTTGATCGTCGCGAACAATATGATGTGATGACAAAGGAGTGTAGATTTTAGATTAACGATTTTAGCAAATATAGCTAATTGTTTTTGAATGTTTTTGAGCTAGAATTTAAGGTTTGTTCGTTTTTTTTTTTTGCTTGGTCAAAAAAGAAACAAAAAAAATTAATTATTACACTTCCTCGACGGTCAAATTAGTTTCTAAAATTTTTAACCACGGATTACACAGATTAATTGGTGTTGGTTTTTAATCTTATTTGCTTTTTAATTAATAGATTAAGTACTAGTGATTAAAATCTGCTGAATCTGCGTGAAAATTTTTTAGCACGCAGATTTTTGCGGATTTAAATGGATTAATAATATTTTAGATTTATTATTGAAATAAAATGAAAATGCTGATTTAGAAACTATTGAACCACATAACGACGTAAATCAGCTTCTCCAAGAGAAAAGTAACCCAATGGATAATTTTTAGGATTGGTGCTGTTACTGATATTGCCTCTTACGGTGGCAGGAGGAGTCTGGAATGGTCCCCCGGAATTACTGCCCATGATACCAATTAAAATATTCATGTAATTGTAATATTGTTTGGATATGCCAAAATGGGCGAGCTCGATTACATCACCTTTTTTTAAATCCTCTTTTTGTGAACGGCTGAAAAATTCATTGCCCTGAAAGAATTTATCGTCGTCGACATTGTACTGAACAGAGATCTGGTTAGAATATTCATAACGATAAAGATAGTAATTGTTTGCGTTGGCAGGGTCGTTAAAATAGGCTTTGATTTCAATATCTTTTCCTGTAAAACCTCCTTCGTTGTTTTGCTCAATTCGGCTAATGGGCGCCAAGGCTTGAAATGTTTCCGTAGCGGTGTAGGTTTCTCCTTTATTGATGATTGTCAAGGTGTAAGTTTCGCCAATTTTAGGAACAAAATCAGTACAGCCGTATTCTCCGGTATTTGGAATTTCTGTGAAATTAAAAATTCTGTTCTCGCCGTTTTTAATGAAAATGGTCGCTCCGGTTACAATAGGAATTTCAGTTTCATAATAACCAGTGGTTGTGGTAAGTTTTATTTTTTGGGCATTTCCGGAACTGCCTTTAATCCATATAATATTAGCCTCGACAACTAATCGGGGCGCGGCTGTATCTAAGTCTACGTTGACTACTTCTTCGCAGCTGCTAAAAAGGCTGATTAAGACTAGTAAAAAAGGGAACAATATTTTCTTCATAATAATATCTTTTTTCGAAAGGAAATCTTTAGAATTTAAAATTATAACTCACGGCAGGAACCATTCCAAAAATGGATGTTTTCACGGCTTCGTTTGCTCCAGTATCTTCATTTTGTTTAAAATTGATAGAGGCAGCATTTTTGCGATTGTATAAGTTGTAAATACTGAAAACCCATTCACCTTTCCAGTTTCGGTTTTTGTTTTTAGCAGGTGTCAAAGTGGCTGAAATATCCAAATGATGGTAAGCGGGTAAACGATTTCTATTGCGCAAACCATAGCTAGGGACATCTACGCCCAGATAATTGTATTTGCCATCAGGAAAAGTTACCGGCTGCCCGGATTGCAGTGCAAAATTGGCTCCAAAATCCCATTTTTCATTCAAATGATAAGCTGAAGTAATCGCTAAATTATGTGTCTTGTCGTAAGCTGAATTGTACCATTGACCATAATTAATTCCAGTTTCTTCTGGAGTTCTGCCCGGAGTTTGTTGTTCTGATTTAGACAGGGTGTACGAAATCCATCCGTTTAATCGGCCTTCGTTTTTCTTCAGCATAAATTCTAAACCATACGAGCGCATTCTGCCGTTAAGGATTACTTGTTCGATAGCATCATTGGCAATCAAATCGGCCCCATCTATGTAATCTATGCGGTTTTGGATTTTCTTGTAAAAACTTTCTATTTCCAGCGAATAATCTCCATTTCGAATATTTTTAAAGTAACCAATAGCAATCTGGTCGGCAATTTGAGGTTTGATGTAATTATCGCTCGGCATCCAAACGTCTAAAGGAGTAGGAGACGAGGTGTTAGAAATCAATTGCAGGTATTGCAACATTCGATTGTAACTCGCTTTTATAGCCTGATCATCATTGAGTTGGTAAGAAACAGCAAAGCGGGGTTCGAAGTTGTCAAAGCTTTTTATGGTTTTGTTTTTACTATAGTATTGGGTCGCTATTGGAGTTGCTTTTTCATAAATCTGAAAAACAGGATTGAAAATTACCGGATTGTTGTTTTCGTATAAATTGATTGTTGAGTTTCCTAAACGATAAAACATACTGTAGCGCAAACCATAAGTAACAGTCAGTTTTTTGTTTAATTTGTTTTCGGCTTCAATATATATTGAAGGTTCAAAAGCATATTTTCGGTCTAATTGGTCTGGATTAATTCCTGAATCGGCTTCAGATGGTTTAATTGTGCCGGGATTGAAATTGTAATAAATGGCATTGGCACCATAATTCAATTTGAAATTATCCGAAATATAGTGTTTGAAATCGTATTTGATATTGTAGTTTTTTATGCCCGAATCCCAGTTGAAACCTATGAAATCCAAGTCCAAACCATAATAATAATCGCTGTAAATAAGAGAAAGATTCGAAAATAATTTATCAGAGTATAAATGATTCCAACGTAAATTTAAAGTCGAATTTCCATAAATATTGCTGAAACTTTTGTTTATGGCAAAAACGTCACGACCAAAATAACCCGACAAATAAATATTGTTGTTGTCGTTGATTTTATAACTCAATTTAGTGTTCAAATCATAGAAATAAGCGGAGTTGTTTTTTTGATCTTCGGATAATTTTAAAAACAAATGTGCATAAGAAGCTCTTCCGCCAATTAAAAACGAACCCCGGTCTTTTACAATTGGACCTTCGGCAAGAAGTCGGCTGGAAATCAGTCCAATTCCGCCATTCATGTGAAAATCATTGCTGTTTCCGTCTTTTTGATAAATATCTAAAACCGAAGAAGCTCTTCCTCCAAAACGGGCAGGAATTCCGCCTTTGTACAATTTTAAATCTTTGATAGCATCCGGATTAAAAACAGAGAAAAATCCAAAAACATGTGAGGAATTATAAATAGTGGCTTCGTCCAAAAGAATTAAATTTTGGTCGGCACCACCACCACGAACATTAAATCCCGAAGCGCCTTCGCCTGCATTAGTGATTCCGGGCAATAGCAAAATAGATTTTATAACATCGACTTCACCTAAAACAACGGGCATTTTTTTGATAGTAGCCATCGATAATTTGTTCACGCTCATTTCGGGCGTGCGGGTATTGGCACGACCCTGATTCGAGCTAACAATTACTTCGTTCAGTATTTCGCCATTTTCAGTCAGCGCCCAATTCATTTTGCTGTTTTTTGTCAGCGAAATACTTTGTTGGATGTTTTGGTAACCCAAATAACTGATGATTACATTCTGATTTCCTTTTGGGACACTTATCGAATAAAAACCATATTCGTTAGTGGTGGTTCCAATTTTTAAATCAGGGAAATAGAGGTTGACGCCAATTAGGGTTTCGTTGTTTTTTGCGTCGGTGATAATTCCGCTCAGCGTAAATTTCTCTTGCGCAAAAGCAGTTATACTAATTAAGAAAACGATAAAAAGAAAATTTATTTTTTTTGTAATCATTTTAGGATATTTGAATTGCAAATTTCAATTATTACCATGCAAGAGCCAACTGAACAACTGTTAATTTATGTTTAATATTCTGTCTGTTTTTACTTTGGTTAAACTTCTGAAACCGTTAAAACAGTGTTTGTTTCCTTTTCAGGATTTTTTTTCAAATGTTGGCTAACGCGACTCAATAATACAATCGACAATAACGAAATTGCAATTATTATGAAACCTAAGGTATTGTAATGTTCTAAAGGACTAAAGCTGTCTTTTTGAACCACTATTGTTCCGGCAAAAGCTGCTGCAATTCCGCCTGAAATTTGTTGTAATGAAGAATTGATGCTCATAAAAGCGCCACGGTCTTCTTTGGCAGGAATTGAGGTTACTAATGCTGTAGAAGGAACCATTCGGCTCATGACCCCCATCATCATTAGTATATTAATAATAGCAACCAACCAAAATGGAGTTTCACCTAAATTAGTATAAACAGCAACAGTTATGATGGTCCAAAGTGAAGCCGCAGCGAAAATTTTGAATTTATCTATTTTATCACTCAGCTTACCAATGATTGGCATGATGATTAAAGTAGACATTCCGGCAATCATAAATATAAAAGGAAGTTGTTCTTCGGTAATTTTTAAATTGTTTATTGCAAAAGCACTACCAAAAGGCATTAGCATAAAACCTCCGACAGAAAGGATGGCAGTTGCAGTAAACCCAATGCGGTATTCGCGTTTAGTAATGGTGTGAATTAAATGTTGAAATGCCGAATTTTCCTTTTGTATGGCAAGATGTTCTGTTAATGGTTTTAATTTTAATGCAATTAAAACAGCTATAATTATTGCCATAACTGCTACTCCCAAAAAAGGAGCATGCCAGTCCCATTTAGTTGCTATGTAAAGACCAACGGGAATTCCGAAAATCTGGCTTGCGCCAAAAGCCATTTGGATAAACCCCATTACGCGTCCGCGTTGCTGCATTGAAAATAAATCGGTTACAATTGCCATAGAAATAGATCCAATTACGCCACCAAATAATCCGGTGATGATTCTGGCTGCTACTAATAAAGGATAGGAGGTAACTATCCCGCATAGAACGGTTCCCAGAATAAATCCGGTGTAAAAGAATAACAATAATTTTTTTCTATCGAATTTATCGGCAAATCCGGCGGTGAGTAATCCTGAAATTCCGGCACTAAAGGCATAAGCTGATACCGCCAATCCAAAATGAGATGGTTTTAACTGCATGGTTTTCATTAAAATATCACCTAATGGCGACATCACCATGAAATCTAAGATTACTGTAAACTGTGTGATAGCCAGAATGAATACAGCAAATTTTTGATAGGAAGTAAAAGAAGGTGTTTGTTGATTGGTATTTTCCATTTTAGTTATTCGGTTAATTCAGAACATTTAAAATCCTGCTCTGTTATCATTTTAATAATTTCTCCGGCATTTAAGCTGTTGCTTTCAATTCGCAATACCGAATCGATATCTTCTAAATCGATGTTCCATTGTTCAATTTCGGGATTGGTATTTAATAGCTTACTTATAATCTGTTTGTCATTTTCGGTTTTGATATTCGTACCAAAAATTAATATGTTGTCAAAATCAGGTTCCATAAGTCGAAATTTTACGGTGTTAATGCTTTAAGTACTAATTCGAATGCTTCATCAGTTGTCTTTTGGGTCAGTTTGAAAGGACCTCCTCCAAAATTTTTACCATCTCTTTCAAAATGTAATAAGGAGTACAGCGGACCATAGGCAACACTCCAGAATACTTCTTTTGAAATTGGAATTAACTCTTTTTTCTCAATAGCATTGTTGAAAAAACTTTTCATAATGATTTTGAAATTCAATAGGCTTTCTTCTAAAATAGATTCGCTGTAACTGGAGTGGGTTAGTAGTTCCCAGCAACTTACTTCAAGTGGTTTTTGTTGTGTATAACGAATTCTGTTCTCCCATTGTTTGCGAAGCCCTTCTTTGAAAGACATTGCAGGCGAGAAATCTTTAGCCATTTCATCAAAGAAATTTTTTCCAATTTCGATTCCGATTTTCCGAACCAAATCGTCTTTGTCTGAATAATAAATGTACAAGGTCGCCACAGATATATTACTCTCTTTCGCCAGACGGTTCATGCTGAAACCTTCGATGCCTTTTTCTACAAGTAATTCTATTGCTTTTTGTTTGACAATTTCTTCTTTATTGCTGTCTCTTGTTCTCATTGTTTTGGTATAACGGAGCAAAAGTATAAATTATAAATGAATGTTCGCTTATTTATAATGAAGAAATTTAAATTTTAAGAAGTAAAAAAGTTTCTGTTCGGATTAATTTACTGAATATAATTAATGCTCAACATTAAAAAAAAAAATGTTGAGCATTAGTATATGAATGAATGGATTTTACCAAGGACTTATTCCTGTTTCGTCTTCAATATCATTACTGAAAAATTTCCCTGTTGGTCCATTTTCATCCGTTAAGGAATGTTTGATTATGAAATTTGCTGCATTTTCTACTGTTCCTGGACCATTATGATGATTAAAATCAGTTGCGGTGTAGCCTGGATCAATTGCATTTACTTTGAATGAAAGTTCTTTTAGTTCATAGGCCAAAACAATGGTGTAAGCATTCAAAGCGGCTTTTGAAGTTCCGTAGCTTGCAGTTTTAAAAGGATAATATTTCCAACTAGGATCGCTGTGTAAAGTTAATGAACCCAATCCTGAAGTAATATTACTGATACGAGGGGCTTCTGATTTTTTTAGTAATTCTAAAAAAGCCTGCGTAACACTTATTACTCCAAAGAAATTAGTGTCAAATACTTTTTGAATATCTTCTATCGAAGTATCTGATGCTTGTTGTGGATTTGTACCAAGTATTCCTGCATTGTTGATTAGAATGTCTAGTTTGCCTTGTTCTTTTTCTATAATAGTCTTTGCTGTTAAAATAGAATCGGGGTTTGTAACGTCTATTTGAATCGCCTTGATGTTTTCAAATCCAGTTTGGATTAATTCTTTTACAATGGCTTCGCCTTTTTCAAGGTGACGGCTTCCTAAATAAACGAATAAGCCTTTTTTTGAAAGCTGTTTTGCTGTTTCTAAACCAATACTTCTGTTGGCTCCTGTAATTAATACGGTCTTCATTTTTATTGTTTTTAAATTGATGAAGCAAAATTGCAATCTTTAAAAGGGAAATCATTTGTCATTTGGCAAAAAGCAAATTATCGAATGTTTTTTCTGATTCTACTCAATGATGATTGTGTAATTCCTAAATAAGAAGCGATGTAAGAAAGTGGGACACGATTGACGACATTAGGATATATTTCCAGAAATTTTAAATAGCGTTCTGTCGCATCTTCACTAATTAATGGACTCCTTCTTGTTACTTTTTGTATCAATGCTTTTGAAATGATTTTATGTACAATTGTATCCCAGCCTACAATAGTATCCAGTAATTCCTGCCAGTCTTTTTTTGAAAAAACAATAAGTTTACAATCGGTAATAGCCTGCACGTAAGATGATGAACAAATTTCATTATCAAAACTCTCGATATCCACAACAAGATTGTTTTCTTCGATGAAATATTTGGTAATTTCTTCGCCTTTATTATTATAGTAGCAAACCCGGGTAATCCCTTCTAAAATAAAACCCACTTGACGGGAAATTTTTCCAGCTTCCGAAAAATATTCGTCTTTCTGAAGACTTAATTCCGAGGCTTTGTTAGTAATTAGTTCAATTTGTTGTTGGTTTAAATTTCCAAATTGTAATATGTAGTCTGTAAATGCTTTCATAGTGGCAAATTAATCAAAAGTTTTTTTTAGAATTTGTCATTTGGCAAAAAGTAAATTAATAAAAAGATTATCTGAAATTAATTTTGAAAGCAAAAAAAAGACAACCCTTTCGAGTTGTCTTTTGAATATTTGGATAAAAACGATTAAGCTGTTTTCAATGCAGAGATTTTATCTAAAATTGAATTTAATGTTGCGCTTGGACGCATTGCTTTGCTAACTAAAGCTGGGTTTGGTTGGTAGTAACCGCCAATTTCTTGTGGTTTTCCTTGTGCACCAATTAATTCAGCGTCAATTTTAGCTTCGTTTTCAGTAAGCTCTTTTGCGATAGGAGCAAAGATAGCTTGCAAGTCAGCATCTTTAGTTTGTGCTGCTAAAGCCTGAGCCCAGTATAAAGTTAAGTAAAAGTGAGAACCACGGTTGTCAATCTGACCTACTTTTCTGGCTGGAGATTTATCGTTTTTCAAGAAAGCATCATTTGCCTGATCTAAAGTTTCAGATAAAACAATTGCTTTTTCATTGTTTAAAGTTTGTCCTAAATGCTCTAATGAAGCACCTAAAGCTAAAAATTCTCCTAATGAGTCCCAACGTAGGTATCCTTCAGTTACAAATTGCTCAACGTGTTTAGGAGCTGATCCACCTGCACCTGTTTCGAATAATCCACCACCATTCATTAATGGAACGATAGATAACATTTTAGCAGAAGTTCCAACTTCAAGAATTGGGAACAAATCTGTAAGGTAATCACGTAATACGTTTCCTGTTACAGAAATAGTATCTTGTCCTTTGATGATTCTTTCTAATGTGAATTCAGTTGCAGCAATTGGGTTTAAGATACGAATGTCTAATGCAGATGTATCGTAATCTTTAAGGTATTTTTGAACTTTTACAATCAATTCTCTGTCGTGTGCTCTGTTTTCGTCTAACCAGAAAACAGCAGGAGTGTTGGATAAACGAGCTCTGTTTACAGCCAATTTTACCCAGTCCTGAATAGGAGCGTCTTTAGCCTGACACATTCTGAAAATATCATTAGCTTCAACAGCTTGTTCCATTAAAACGTTTCCGTTTACATCAACTACACGAACAACTCCGTTAGCTGACATTTGGAAAGTTTTGTCGTGAGAACCATATTCTTCAGCTTTTTGAGCCATCAAACCTACGTTAGGAACACTTCCCATTGTAGTTGGGTCAAAAGCACCGTGTTTTTTACAGAAATCAATTGTAGCAGTATATACACCAGCGTAACAACGGTCTGGGATAATAGCGATAGTGTCTTGTTGTTTTCCTTCTTTGTTCCACATTTGGCCTGAAGTACGAATCATTGCCGGCATAGAAGCGTCAACAATTACATCAGATGGAACGTGTAGGTTAGTAATTCCTTTTTCAGAATTTACCATTGCAAGAGCTGGTCCGTTTTCAATTGCTTGATCGATAGCAGCTTTTACTTCGGCTTCTTGTGCGTTACCTGCAATTTTTGCATATACGTCACCTAAACCGTTTTTAGTGTTTACTCCAAGTTCCGCAAATAATGTAGCGTATTTTGCAAATACATCAGCAAAATAAACTTCAACGATAGCTCCAAAGATAATTGGGTCAGAAACCTTCATCATCGTCGCTTTCAAGTGAACTGAAAGTAAAACTCCTTGTGCTTTTGCTTCAGCGATTGTTTTAGCAACAAAAGATTTCAAAGCGTTTAAGTGCATTACTGAACTGTCGATAATTTCACCTGCTTTTAACGGAGTGCTTGCTTTAAGAACAGTAGCTGTACCGTCTTGAGCAACGAATTCGATTTTTACATCAGTAGCATCAGCGACAGTAAGTGATTGCTCGCTTCCGTAAAAATCACCGCTTTCCATAGAAGCAACTGCTGTTTTTGAATCAGTAGACCAGGCTCCCATTGAATGTGGGTTAGCTTTTGCGTAATTTTTTACTGCTTTAGGAGCTCTACGGTCAGAGTTTCCTTCACGTAAAACCGGGTTTACAGCCGAACCTAATATTTTAGCATATTTAGCTTTGATTGCAGTTTCAGCATCATTTTGTGGGGCTTCCGGGTAATCAGGAACTTTGTATCCGTGTGCTTGTAGTTCAGCGATAGCTCCTTTTAATTGAGGAACCGATGCAGAAACGTTTGGTAATTTGATAATGTTTGCTTCTGGAGAAGTAGCTAGTTTTCCTAATTCAGCCAAAGAATCTTTTACTCTTTGCTCCTCAGTTAAAAACTCAGGGAAATTAGCAAGGATACGCGCAGCAACAGAAATGTCTTCTGTTTCAATTTCGATTCCTGCAGTAGCTGTAAAAGCTTGTACAATAGGTAAAAACGAATAAGTAGCTAACAAAGGTGCTTCGTCAGTTAATGTGTAAACAATCTTTGATTTTTGTGTCATTTTTTTTATTTTATAATCGTAACTCTTCGAGGAAGAATGTGAAATGTATTGTTTGCTTTGAATAAAGCGGTGCAAAGATATGTAAATCAGACTAAAATACAGTCTGGTTTGTTATAGAAATAGCTGAATTACGGGATAACTAACGACAAGGCTTTAAAATGTTATTTTTTTGAAGAATAACTGTGTTTTTCGAAGCTTAGTTGCTCGTTATTTGGTTAAAGTCAAAAAAAAAGTCCCAACATTGTTGGGACTTTTATGATAAAGAGATAATAAATTATCTTCTTTTGTCTTTGATTTTTGCTTTTTTACCAGTAAGTTCTCTGAAGTAGAAAATTCTAGCTCTACGTACAGCACCTTTCTTATTGATTTCAATTTTTTGTAAAGCTGGTAAGTTGATAGGGAAGATACGCTCAACACCTACTGAACCTGACATTTTACGAATTGTAAAAGTTTCAGTACTTCCAGTACCTCTTCTTTGGATTACAACTCCTTTAAAGAACTGAGTTCTAGTTTTTTCACCCTCTTTAATTTCGTAGAAAACTGTGATAGTATCTCCAGCTCCGAATTCAGGGAAATCTTTTCTTGTAACAAATTCGCTATTAACGAAATCTACTAAATTTGCCATTTTAATTGCTAATTATGGTTTGAAATCTAACCAACATTCACGGGTATCGCCAGAGGTTAATTAAATGAGGGTGCAAATGTAATTAAAATTTTCAATATACAAATTCCAAATTCCAAATTTTTAGTGAGCTAATTAATTGGAATTTGGAATTTTAAGAAATTGGGATTTATTCTAATAAATCAGGACGACGATTTTTAGTATGTTCATACGCCATATCCTCACGCCATTTATCAATTTTGGCAAAATTTCCGCTGGTTAAAACCTCGGGAACTTTCCATCCTTTGTAATCGGCTGGTCTTGTGTAGATAGGACCTGATAATAAATTGTCCTGAAAACTATCTGTTAATGCTGAAGTTTCATCACTTAAAACTCCCGGAATCAATCGGATTAAAGCATCAGATAATACCAAGGCGCCTAATTCGCCTCCACTTAAAACATAATCTCCAATAGAAATTTCTTTGGTAATAAAATGGTCACGAACCCTTTGATCCACACCTTTATAATGTCCGCATAAAATGATAATGTTTTCATACATCGACATCGTATTCGCCATTTTTTGATTCAGAGTTTCTCCATCGGGTGACATATAGATAATTTCGTCGTATTCACGCTCGCTTTTTAAATGTGTAATACAATCGTCAATAGGCTGTACCGTCATTACCATTCCTGCTCCGCCACCATAAGGGTAATCGTCCACACTTTTTTGTCTGTTGGTGGTGTAATCTCTTAAATTATGGAAGTGAACTTCTACAAGACCTTTGTCGATGGCGCGTTTCATAATCGAAGCCTCAAACGGGCTGCGTAGTAATTCAGGTAAAACAGTAATAATGTCAATTCGCATGATTGTATGTCTAAGTTTGGATGCGGCAAAGGTACAAAGTTTTTTTTAGGAGCTAATTAATCAGATTTGGGATTAGCAAAATCAGCTTATTCGTATTAATGTTATTTTTTACATAAAAAAATATTAAATATTAGTCTTGATCGTTTTTTGAATTTAAATAAATAATACTTTTGTGGTATTATTTAGTTGATATGTAGTTAGTTATGTTTTCTTTGTTTGGAAAACAGCTAATTGAAAATGATGAAAAAATGATAGAAAAATACTGATAAATTTAAAATAGGGAAAATGAAAAGAGTGATTTTAGGGATGCTCGCTATTGGATTGTTTTGTAGTTTCGGAATGATTCGTTCCAAAAAAGATAAAACGACTTCAAACATAATTCGAACATTAAATAATACTACCGAAGAAAGAATTTCCGAACAAGTAGCCAGTATAAAAGAATTGGTGAAAATGAATCCAAAGTACAATAATGAAATCGCTTTTTTGCTTGATATGCATATCATGTCAGGGAAAAACAGGTTTTTTGTTTACGACCTGAAAAATGACAGGGTTATCGATCAGGGATTGGTTGCACATGGAATTGGTTCAGGATTGGGAATGTCTGGCGAATTAAAATTTAGCAACGAAGATTATTCGTATTGTACTTCATTAGGAAAATATTACATAGGTAAAAGTTATAAAGGTCAATACGGTAAATCATATAGGCTGCACGGATTTGAAGAGACAAACAGTAATGCATTTTCGAGAAGTATAGTGTTGCACAAATATGAAAAAGTGCCTTATGAGGAACAAAATACCATTATATGTAATAGTTTAGGTTGCCCTATGGTAAATGAAACCTATTATAAAAGAATTGAAAAAATAATTGACACTTCCAAAAACAATATCATTCTGGATATTTATTATTGAATTTTTCTGTTTTAGACATGAATGCAATCTCTAATTTAATTCGTAAATTTGCGCTTCAATAAAAATTTTAAAAAATGGAAAACGGAATATACGCTAAATTCAATACCTCAAAAGGTTCTGTTTTAGTGAAATTAACTCACGACTTGACACCGGGGACAGTAGGTAACTTTGTAGCATTAGCTGAAGGAAACTTGGAAAACAAAGTAAAACCACAAGGAACAAAATATTATGATGGATTAACTTTTCACAGAGTAATTCCTGATTTCATGATTCAGGGAGGTTGTCCTCTAGGTTCAGGAACAGGAGATCCGGGATATAAATTTGATGATGAATTTCATCCAAGTTTAAAACATGACAAACCGGGAGTTTTAGCAATGGCTAATGCAGGACCTGGAACAAACGGATCTCAATTTTACATTACTCACGTACCAACTTCATGGTTAGACGGAAAACACACTGTTTTTGGTCATGTAATCGAAGGGCAGGATGTGGTTGATGCTGTTGCTCAGGGAGATGCTTTAGAAACTTTGGAAATTATCAGAGTGGGTGAAGAGGCTCAAAACTGGAATGCAGTTGAAGCTTTCCGTTCATTTGAAGGAAATCGTAAAAAACGTTTAGAAGCTGAAAAAAATGCTGCTGAAGAAGCAATGGAAAAATTAGCTGCCGGTTTTGAAAAAACAGAAAGCGGTTTGCGTTACCAATTCATCCAAAGAGGTGAGGGGAAACAAGCTCAAAATGGAAAAACAGTTTCTGTACACTATACAGGACAACTTCCTGACGGAAAAGTTTTTGATAGCTCTTACCCGCGTAAAAAACCAATCGAATTTCCATTAGGACAAGGAAATGTAATTGAAGGATGGGAGGAAGGTATCGCTTTGTTGAAAGTTGGAGATAAAGCTCGTTTTGTAATTCCAGCTCACTTAGGATACGGATCTCGTGGTGCAGGAGGAGTTATTCCACCAAACGCTACGTTGATTTTTGACGTTGAATTAATGGACGTTAAGTAATTTTAGAAATAAGAAGTCAGAACGCAGAATTTAGTCTGCAGTTTTGATTGGACATAAAAAAAAAGCGATTTTCATTTTGAAAATCGCTTTTTTTATTTCTGCCTTCTGCGGACTATTTTTTCCATTTAATATTACAGCCAATACTTGGTTTTTGATTAGGGTTAATACTTCTGTTGTATAAAACACCATCAATAGCGCCACGCAGGTCACTTCCACTTAGCGGAATTCCGTTTCCGGGACGGCTGTCGTCCAGCTGCCCGCGATAAACTAATTTGTCCTGTTTGTCAAATAAATAAAAATCGGGGGTGCAAGCGGCATCATAGGCTTTGGCTACTTCCTGAGTTTCGTCATACAAATAAGGGAATTCAAAATTATTTTCGAAAGCATATTCGGTCATCAATTCTGGCGCGTCCTGCGGATAATTTTCAACATCATTACTGGAAATAGCTATGATGCCAATTCCCTGAACTCTGTAATCATTAGCAATTCGGACTACTTCTTCGATCACATGATGTACAAAAGGACAATGATTGCATATAAAAAATACCAAGGTGCCTTTCTCTCCTTTTAAATCTGAAAAGGAAAAGGATTCGGTATTGGATTTGGTGTCTTTTAAATAAAATTCAGGAGCCTGAGTACCTAAATCGAGCATATTGGATGGAGTTCGTGCCATTTTTTGTTAGTTATTTCAGAGTTTAAAGTTAGTAAAATAGATGGCTATTTAAATAAAAAAGTAAATTTGAATTCGTAATGATTAAAAAGATTATGGAGAATAATTTGACTTGGGCTGAATTTGAAAAAGTAGCCATGTATGTGGGAACAATAATGGCAGTTAATGATTTTCCTGAAGCCAGAAAACCTGCGTTTCAATTGACAATCGATTTTGGGGAAGTAATCGGAATCAGGAAAACTTCGGCGCAAATCACAAAACGATATGCAAAAGAAGTGCTTTTAAACCGTCAAATTGTTGCAGTAGTTAATTTTCCTAAAAAACAAATAGGGAAGTTTATGAGTGAATGTTTGGTTTTGGGTGCAGTTGGAGAAGAAGGAGATGTTGTTTTGTTAGCACCTGATTTTAAGGTTGAAAATGGTTTGCGAATAGGGTAGTTTTAAAAAGTTAGTTACAGATTAAAAGATTTACACTGATTAATCTGTGCTAACCTTTTAATCTGTGGCTAATAAATTTAGTCTATTTTTCTATTGGTAAATTATGGTCTTGTCCCCATTCGGTCCAGGAGCCGTCATAGATGGCTTTTGGAGCGTTTGATGAAATCAATTCGTAAGCAATTAAATTAATACAAGCGGTAATTCCTGAACCACAAGAAAAATAGATGCTTTGATCCTGATGTGGAAGGATCTGTCTTAGTTCTTCTTTAGGTAAAAAATGACCATCTTTTAAAACTTTAGAAAAAGGGAGATTTACAGCATTAGGAATATGTCCGCTTCTTAAGCCTTCACGAGGTTCTTCGGTTTCGGCATTAAAACGGTCAGCAGAACGAGCATCAATCACTATGGCTTCTTTTGAAGTAACATTGTGTAAGATCTGAAATTTGTTTTTAAACATTTCTGCTTTAAAATGGGCTTCGAAATCCCCTTCTTTAAATGATTTTGGAGCTACTTTTTCAGTTGTAAATCCTTCTTTTTCCCAGGCAGGAAATCCTCCATCTAAAACCCAAACATTTTCATGTCCCATGCTTTTGAATAAATACCATACTCTTGGGCTCGAATAAACTCCTTTGGTATCATAAACCACAATTTTACTGTGTTTGCTGATTCCCAGTTTTCTTGCTTCGGCAGCAAAAGCATCTGCTTGGGGTAGGGTATTAGGTAATGGATTTGAAGTGTCGCTAAATTTGTTTTTAATATCAAAAGTTCTAGCTCCGGAGATTTGTAAATCATGTGGAGGGCTGTCTAAAACAGCGTCAAGAATTATTAATTCAGGATTATTAATATTTTCCTGAAGCCAGTTTACGGATACGATTGGGATTTTCATATTGATATTGTTTTAATTGGAAAAATAGGGAATACTAAGATACGAAATTGTGAAGTTTTACTATTTTAATTTTTATATAAATAAAAAGTCCAAAAACCGAATGACTTTTGGACTTAAATATTTAGTGCAGTTTGATGTAATTAAATATCATCAAAATCAATATCGGTAAAGCTGGATACTCCAGGAACTGCTTCTTCAGCACTTACTCTTTCAGTAGCATATTCTTTTTTGAAATCTTTTTGATGTCTTTCAGAGATTACTTCTTCTCCTTTGTGGTTTAAAACGTAAGAAGTCATTTCTTCAAGGATTTCGGTGAAAGCGGCAAAATCTTCTTTGTACAAATATATTTTGTGTTTTTTGAAGTGAAATGAACCGTCTTCTTCAGTGAATTTTTTGCTCTCGGTAATGGTAATATAGTAATCGTCAGCTTTTGTAGCTCTCACATCGAAGAAATAGGTTCTTCGTCCTGCACGTAAAACTTTAGAAAAGATTTCTTCTTTTTCTAACATGTCATTTTCTCTCATAATCCGTTCTGTACAATAATAATGGTTGTTAATTGGAAACCAAAAATGATAAAAATATATTTATTAAGCAAGATTTAAAGTAATTCTTTTTCAGAAAGTTGTTTTAAATAGAGTGATGCATAATAGCCTTCCTGATTTATTAACTGGTTATGAGAACCTTGTTGGATTATTTTGCCGTCTTCGAGAATGATAATTTTATCTGCATTTTTTGCCGAAGAAACTCTATGGCTCACAATTATAGTTGTTTTGTCTTTGGAAATGACATTTAGGTTGTTTAAAATAGCTTCTTCGGTTTCGGTATCAACTGCTGATAAACAGTCGTCAAAAAGTAAGATAGGAGGATTTTTAATAATGGCTCGGGCAATAGAAACACGCTGTTTTTGTCCACCCGAAAGAGTAATTCCTCTTTCGCCCAGAATGGTATCATATTGTTTATTGAAGCCCATGATGTTGTCGTGTACTACAGCATTTTTGGCTGCAGTGATTACTTCTTCAATTTCGGCATCTTCTTTGCCAAATTTGATATTGTTTTTAATACTGTCCGAAAATAAAAAAGCATCCTGAGGTACAATTCCAATGCTGTTTCGCAAATCAAATAAGTTCAAACGACTGATTTCCTGTTCGTCAATTTTTACAGCTCCATCAGTTACATCATACATTCGGGAAATTAACGATAAAATAGTCGATTTTCCGGAACCTGTTTTTCCAAGGATTGCCAGAGTTTCGCCTTTGTGAACTGTAAAAGAAACGTCTTGGAGCGCCTTGATGTTAGTGTCTTCGTAGGTATAGCTCACATTTTCGAATGTGATGGTTCCTTCAATTGTAGATTTTTCAGAAGTATTGTTTTTAATTTCAGGTTCTATTTTTAGAAATTCATTTAATCTTTTTTGGGAAGCTTCGGCTTCCTGAACCATTGATGAAACCCAGCCCAATGAAGCCACAGGCCAAGTCAGCATATTGATGTACAGAATAAATTCGGCAATGGTACCAATGCTTTTGATGCTGCCGTTAATGTACATAATTCCTCCAAAATAAACCACAACTAAGTTGCTGATTCCGATTAAGGCTAACATTAATGGACCAAATAAGGATTGAACTTTGGCTAAATCTAAACTTTTGCTTTTGCTTTCTAAAGCCAAATCAAGCATGTTGTTTTGATGTTGATTTTCTAGAGAATAGGCTTTAATTACACGCACTCCGGAGAATATTTCTTGCGTAAAACTGGAAACTTTGGATAGATATTGTTGAAAAGTAGTACTCCTGATGTTGATTTCGGTACTTAATTTAAAAATGGCATAGGATAAAAGCGGTAATGGTAAAAGGGTGTATAAGGTAAGCAATGGTGATACTTTGTACATGAATAAAATAACAATAGCAAAACGAATAATGGTATTGATCGTATACATAACTGCCGGGCCAACATACATTCTCACTTTAGAAATGTCTTCGCTGATACGATTCATCAAATCTCCGGTACGATTCTGTTTGTAGAAATTTTGAGATAGGTTTTCGTATTGTTTAAAAACTTCATTTTTTAAGTCAAATTCAACATGGCGTGACATTACAATCAAGGTTTGGCGCATTAAAAAAGTTAGAAAACCGGCAATGATTGTAGTAGCTATGATTAATAAAATATTATTAGTCAACTGGTCAATAATTTCCGAATTGGAAACCGATTTGTTTTTTGCGAAGTTTTCAATAGCTGCAAAAGATTTGCTGATTAATTTAGGTGTGAATAGTGAAAATATCTGAGCAACAATGGTAAATACAATTCCTAAAATGAAACGGTATTTGTATTTGATGAAATATTTATTGAGATAGAGTAATTCTTTCATTTTAAGGTTGGGCTGAATTTTAGAAAAACAAAGATAAAGCTTTAAAGTAATAATTTTATGAATCTCTTTGCTGTTAAGTGGCATTTAACGTTTCATTGATAAAAGTTTTTTTTACCGCAAATTCGCAAATTCTATTTTTTGAAAATTAAATGATGCTGTTTAAATAAAAAGTAATATTATTTTAATTTGCGAATTTGCGGTAAAAAGGGATCATGCGTTTGTCATGCTTTTTGTGCTTTTAAATTTTATTTTGAAAAAGGAAATCCTTATTTTTGCAGACTAATTTTTTAAATGTTCTTACAAGGTGGTAAATAGACGACACATTCGCGTTAAAGTTATGCAAACCATTTATGCGATGCATCAAAACGGCTCTGATAACTTGGAAAAGGAAGAGAAATTTCTTTTTTACAGTATCGACAATATTCAGGATTTATACCTTACAATGATTTCTTCCTTGTTGGAAATATGTAAAAAAGAAACACAGTTTTTGCATTTATCCAGTCAAAAACACCTGGCTACCGCAGCCGAACGCAATCCTAACGAAAAATTTATTAAGAACAGTATTTTCGAAATTCTAGCTGAAAACAACTCTTTAAGTATTGCTTTAGAAACCAGAAAAATCAATGCCTGGCATTTACACGAAGATTATATTGCTTTGTTGTTGACAGCTATAAAAGAGAGTTCTTTTTATCAAACGTATATGAGTAATCCAAAACGTTCGTTTGAAGAAGATCAACAATTGATTGTGGATTTATTTACAGAAGTAATTGTTCCAAATGAGAAATTATACGAATTCTTAGAAGATGATAAGTTGACCTGGATTGATGATATTCCGATGGTGAATACACAAATCATTAAGCAATTGAAAGCAATGAAGCCTATTGAAAATGATAATTTCAAAGTGCCAAAATTGTACAAAGACAATGAAGATAAGGATTTTGTTAAAGATTTGTTTCGTAAAACAGTATTGAACGAAGCTGAATTAGCAAAAGAATTTGTTGATAAAACGCCTAACTGGGATAGCGATAGAATTGCTGAGGTGGATACCATTATTTTAAAAATGGCTATTTGCGAATTTTTGAAATTCCCATCAATTCCGGTGAAAGTAACTTTGAACGAATATTTGGAATTAGCCAAAGAATATTCTACCCCTAAAAGTAGTATTTTCATCAACGGAATTTTAGATAATTTGGTTAAAGAATTAGAGTCTAGTAAAAAAATGATAAAAGCCGGTCGCGGTTTAATGTAATACTAATAAATTAAAAAAGAATTAAAAATTATGGGTCAATTAAATCAGTTTTTGCCGTTTATTTTAATGTTTGTGGTTATTTATTTCTTCATGATCAGACCACAACAAAAAAGAGCAAAACAAGAAAAAGAATTTGAAGCTAGTTTAAAAGTAGGTGATAAAATAATCACTAAAAGCGGTCTTCACGGAAAAGTAGTTGAATTAGCAGATACAACTGTAGTTATTGAAACTATGGCCGGAAAATTAAAAATGGAGCGTTCTGCTATTTCTATGGAAATGAGTGCTGCATTAGCTAAAAAATAAGGCTGAATAATATTTAGTCTGCACAAAAAAGTCCCGTTATTGGGACTTTTTTGTGTTTAAAAAAGAATTATTTTTTCTTCTTTTTAGATTTAGCTTTTTTAGCTTTAGCCTTTGCTTTTTTCTCTTTAAGCTTTGCTTTTATTTTTGCCTTTTTGGCTTTCTCTTTTTTAGCCTTCTTCGCTTTGGCTTTTTTCTTCTTCGCTTTTTCTTTGGCAGCAGCTTTTTTAGCTTTCTTTTTATCTTTTTTCTTAGTCTTGTTTTTCTTTTCTTTTTTAGGTTTCGAAATTTCTTCAGCAGTTTGGTTTTCTGTCGCTGTGTCTGTTTCGTTTTGAGTAGCCGGGGTTTCTTCAAAGACAATTTCAGCAGGGATTTCGACTACTTCTTCGATTGAAATTTCGGAAGTTTCAGAAACTACAGGGGTTTTAGTTTTTCTTCTGCTAACTGTTTTGGGTTTTTCGGATTCTGTTGGGTTAATTTTTTCGATCTCATCTTGATTTTTGCTCATAACATCTAAAGATTTGGAAGTTCATAAAAATAATACAAGCATTTTTAAATTGTTGGTTTGCTCATTAAAAATGCAGTGTCTTAAATTTACATAAAATTCATATAAAATTCATATAAAATTTACAGCGGTAATGTTAAGATTTTATATCGTCGAGATTGAGCTATAAAAAAAGCTCCAATTCGGGAGCCTTTAGTAGATTTATTTTCTTTTTGTAGTTTTTGATTTAGGTTCGTCCAGCCCAAAGTTAGGTAAGGCTGTGAGTTCGGCAATTTTTACAATTACTTCAACTGCTTTTTGCATACTTTCTACAGGAACATATTCGTATTTTCCGTGAAAGTTATGTCCGCCGGCAAAGATGTTCGGGCAAGGTAATCCCATGTAGGATAATTGAGAGCCGTCAGTTCCGCCGCGAATAGGTTTGATAATCGGTTTTATTTTTAGTTCTTTCATTGCTTTTTCGGCAATGTCTACAATATGTTTTACAGGCAGCACTTTTTCCTTCATATTGTAATATTGGTCTTTAATCTCGGCAACAACAATGTCTGCTCCAAATTGCTTCGCAAATTTCTTGTTGATTTTACCAGCTATTTTTTGGATTTTCTCTTTTCTTTTTTCGAATTTTTTACTGTTGTGATCTCTAATAATTAATTCCAAAACAGTTTCTTCAATACTTCCTGTTAAGTGATGTACATGGTAAAAACCCTGGTAACCTTTGGTTTTTTCTGGTACTCCGTCGGCGGGCAATTCACTGATGAAAGTATTGGCAACTAACATTGAATTAATCATTTTTCCTTTGGCGTAGCCCGGATGAACACTTTTTCCTTTAAAAGTAATTTTGGCTCCAGCTGCATTAAAATTTTCATATTCTAATTCGCCTATCTGGCTTCCGTCCATGGTGTAAGCCCATTGTGCACCAAATTTTTCCACATCAAAAAAATGAGCACCACGACCAATTTCTTCATCGGGAGTGAATCCAATTCTAATTTTTCCGTGTTTGATTTCAGGATTTTGAATTAGATATTCCATGGCAGTAACAATTTCGGTAATTCCGGCTTTGTCATCTGCGCCTAAAAGTGTGGTTCCGTCAGTGGTAATTAAGGTCTGTCCTTTGTATTGCAATAAATCTTTGAAATAATCCGGCGATAAAATGATGTTTTGCTCGGTATTTAAAACAATATCTTTTCCGTCATAATTGCTGATAATTTGTGGTTTTACATTAGCTCCGCAAAAATCGGGCGAAGTGTCAAAATGAGAAACAAATCCTATTGTGGGTACTTCGTGACCCACATTACTTGGTAAAGTCGCCATGATGTATGCTTTGTCGTCAATGCTTACATCCTGCATGCCAATGGATTTTAGTTCTTCGACTAATTTATTGGCTAGAACCCATTGTTTTTCGGTGCTTGGAGTCGTTTCTGAATTGGGATTGGATTCCGTATCAACAGTTACATAACTGATGAAACGATCAATAATATTTTGCATAAAATGATTTTTTATTGGAGTCCAAAGATAGGGTTAATTTAGGGCATGGTGCAACAGGCTTTATTTCATGTCTTCCAACATTTTGATTATTTTGTCTAATTTCTCTACGTCAATAGCGTTGAGCTTTTTAGCCAAGGCTTCAATTTCAAGTTTAGCTTCTTTGTTGGTAATATAATCTTCCTGGGCTTGAATACGGTCTCTTTCGTTTTGACGATTTTGAGACATCATAATAATAGGAGCTGCATAAGCCGCCTGAGTAGAAAATAGCAGATTAAGCAGGATAAATGGGTAAGCATCCCAGTGTTTGATGTAAGCCACAAGATTCAATCCCATCCAAATGACTACAAAAACAGTTTGAAGGATTATAAAACTCCAGGATCCCATTCCTTTGGCTACTAAATCGGCAACGCGGCTTCCAAATGCAAGGCTATCATAATGTTGTTGATGCCAGTTTTTATTGATATTCATAGTTTGTATTTTTATTTAAAAGTAAGTAAAGTTTGTTTTAATACTGTGACCAAAACCTGAAACTTTAGTTAAAACTTTTTGAAATAACAGGCATCGAAAACGTAAATCTAAAAAATGAAAGTATTTATTTCTTATTCGCTTAGATAATTCTATTTTTGCACACAAATTAAAATCCTATGTATAAACAGCTTATCCGACCGCTATTTTTTTGTTTTGATCCTGAAAAAATACATCATTTTACGTTTTCGTTAGTTCGTATTACTTCTAAAATTCCAGGTTTTTCAGCCATTTATAAATCACTTTATTTAGTAAATGACAAAAGATTAGAAACGGAAGTTTTTGGATTGAAATTTAAAAATCCCGTAGGTCTTGCTGCCGGTTTTGATAAGGATGCCAAATTGTATAAGGAGCTGTCTAATTTTGGTTTTGGTTTCATCGAAATTGGAACTTTAACACCAAAAGGACAGGAAGGAAACCCAAAAACACGTTTGTTCCGTTTAAAAGAAGATTCGGCAATTATTAACCGAATGGGTTTTAATAATGGTGGAGTGATGGAAGCAGTTGAAAGATTGAAATCCAATCCGGGAGTTTTAATTGGAGGAAATATTGGAAAGAATAAAGTAACTCCTAACGAAGAAGCAACTTCGGATTACGAGATTTGTTTTGATGTCTTATACGATTATGTGGATTATTTTGTGGTGAATGTGAGTTCACCAAATACGCCAAATCTTCGTGAATTGCAAGACAAAGAGCCGTTGACACAGTTATTGCAAACTTTGCAAAATAAAAATTTGGCTAAGCCAAAACAAAAGCCGATTTTATTAAAAATTGCTCCCGATTTGACTGATGAGCAATTGTTAGATATTATTGATATTGTAAAAGAGACTCAAATTGCAGGTGTTATTGCAACGAATACTACTATTTCCCGCGAAGGTTTACAATCGGAAAATAAAACCGAAATGGGAGGATTGTCAGGAAAACCATTGACAAAACGTTCTACTGAAGTAATTCGTTTTCTTTCGCAAAAAAGCAATAAAGCTTTCCCAATTATTGGAGTGGGAGGAATTCATTCTGCTGATGATGCTATCGAAAAATTAGAAGCCGGAGCTAGTTTGGTGCAGTTGTACACTGGTTTTATTTATGAAGGACCAGCCTTGGTAAAAGCCATTAATAAAAAGATTTTAAGTCGTTTGTAAATTATAACGCAAAGTTTCGCAAAGAAAACACGAAGATTCGCTAAGTTTTTTATTTAAAATAGCACGCAGATTTAGCAGATAAAAGCAGATTTTTATAGTCTTAATTTGTTTGTTTTTGCATTGCTTTGTGAATCTTTACACAATAAATTATAAAAGCGTAATTCTTCAACAGAGTTACGCTTTTTTGTTGGTTCTAAATTTTGCCACTTTGCAAGTTTTAGTATCTTTGAAACCTATGGAGCCAATAAAAATTATCGAATGTCCGCGCGATGCCATGCAAGGCATTAAAACTTTTATTCCTACGGAAAGAAAGGTGACATACATTCAATCTTTATTGCGGGTAGGATTTGATACTATTGATTTTGGAAGTTTTGTCTCGCCAAGAGCGGTTCCGCAAATGCAGGATACGGCTGCTGTTTTAGACCAATTGGATTTATCCAAAACCACCAGTAAATTGTTGGCTATTATTGCCAATACCCAGGGCGCTGCAATGGCAGCCCAATTTGAGCCCATTCATTATTTAGGTTTTCCTTTTTCAATTTCTGAAAATTTCCAAATGCGGAATACGCATAAAACCATAGCCGAATCGATTATTAGTTTACAGGAAATTCTGGAAATTGCTGATAAAAAGAATAAAGAAGTTGTGGCTTATTTGTCTATGGGGTTTGGGAATCCTTACGGAGATCCGTGGAATGTGGATATTGTAGGCGAATGGACCGAAAAATTGGCGGCCATGGGCGTGAAAATACTTTCGCTTTCAGATACCATCGGTAGTTCTACACCGGAGGTTATTCGTTATTTGTTTTCGAATTTGATTCCTAAATATCCTCAGATTGAGTTTGGAGCGCATTTGCATACCACTTACGATAAATGGTTTGAAAAAATAGAAGCGGCTCATCAGGCAGGTTGTCGAAGATATGATGGCGCGATTCAGGGATTTGGTGGTTGTCCAATGGCGAAAGACGAGTTGACCGGGAATATGCCTACGGAGAAATTACTGTCTTATTTTACAGCCAATAAAGAGAATTTAAAATTGAATCCTTTGAGTTTTGAAAGTGCTTATAATGAGGCTTCCAAGATTTTTAATAGCTTTTATTAGTTCGTTGAAATTGTAATAAATATTTGAGACATTCGTTTTATTAAGGCTCAGTATTTTAATTAAAAACATGAAAAAATATTATTTAATAAGGATAATAACTTTAACACTTTTTTTAATGTGTTCTTTTTCCTGTTCCAGTGATTTAAATTTCGATCAGGCAAATGATTTGAAATTAACACCGGTAATAGAGGGGAATTTGAGTTATTTTGATATTCCTGCCCCTTCTTTTGTTGCCGATGATGGTTCGGAATATAATTTTGCTTCCGATGCACAAAACTTTGATGTTTTTAGGGACAAGTATTTTAATAGTTATTTGCAAAGAGCCGATTTTCATTTCGAAATTACCAATACCATTCAAAGAGCTTTTGCGGCTAGTATTGTGTTGTTAGATGTTAATGATAATCCTTTGTACACGATAAATTTTGACGTTCCTGCTTACGCTGGAACTGCAAATATAGTTACCAAAACGGAGATTTTTCAGGGAGCTAAATTAACAATGTTAAAAAATAGTAGAAAAATGAAATTTTTAATTGCTATGAAGCCAGGAACAGCATTGAATAAAAATAGTACGGGAAGTTTTAAATTGCGTTCCAGCGCCACTGTTTATTTAAGCATATAATGAGAAAAGGAATTTTATTTTTGTTGGTTTTTATCTCTGTTAGTTGTTTCTCTCAAAATAAGCAGATTTTATATAATTTAACTTCCGTTCCCCAGTCTTTAATGATGAATCCGGGAGCTGATTTCAAGTACCGATTTTATTTTGGAGTTCCTTTACTTTCCGGGACTTCGTTCAAAGTAGGTTCGACAGGATTTTCAGTTTATGATTTATTTGCAAATGACGGAGTCGATTTTAATCAGAAGCTGCGAAATGTGGTTTATTCAACCAATAGGAATGATCATGCGGCAATAAATGAACAAATCGAAATCTTTAATGGAGGGATTAAATTAGGAGACTGGCTCGAAGATAAAGGCTACCTTTCGTTTGGAATGTATCAGGAGTTTGATTTGTTTGCTTATATGCCAAAGGATTTAGCGATTTTAGCCTTAGACGGAAATCAAAATTACATCGGTAAATCTTTTAATTTGGGTGATTTGAGCATGAAATCGGAGGTGGTTTCGGTTCTGCATGTGGGTTATCACAAAAATATTTCTGAAAAACTAATAGTAGGAGCAAGAGCTAAAATTTATTTTAGCGGTTTTAATGCAACTACAACCCGAAATTCAGGTTCTATAATTACCACTACTAATCCGAATACTACCGTTTACAATCAGGAAATCAATTCTAATATGTCTTTAAATACTTCAGGGATTTCAAAGTATACTAAGGATAATTATGATGGAGATGTAGCCACAGATGTTAGAAAACAGCTTTTGTTTGGAGGCGATATGGGCTTAGGTTTCGATGCAGGATTTACTTATTATCCTAAAGATAATATCCAGATTACAGGGAGTATTTTAGATGTTGGTTTTATAAGCCATTCTAAGGATGTGGAAAATTTCACCTGGAAAGGATATTATAAATACGTAGGAACCAATCCTAATTTTTCAGGTACAAACGATCCTAATAGTGTTTATGATGATTTTAAAGAAGCCATTCCTTTGGATACTTTGCATAACAAATACACTACTTTGCGACCAATAAAGTTAAATGCTTCTTATAAATATTCGTTTGGAACTTCCAGTGAAGAAGATTGTGTGTGTACGGCAACAGAAAAACGTTATAAAAATGCAGTAGGAGCGCAGTTTTTTATGATGAGTACTCCAAGGCTTCCTATTACGGCGTTGACCGGTTTTTATCAAAGAAATTTTTCGGATAAATTACAGCTTAAGGCAACTTACACACTTGATTCTTATTCCTATACCAATATAGGTCTGGGCTTTTCGGCTAATTTAGGAGCATTCAATATGTATTTTATGGCAGATAATTTGTTAGAATATCGGGATGTTTCCAAAGCCAATAGTCTTTCGTTCCAGTTTGGATTTAATTTTATTTTCAAAGACAGTAACGAGCCACCTTACAGAAATTGATTTTATTCTTTAATATTAAAAAATAACTAAATCAATCTAATTGGATTTCAAATTATAATAAATCAAAATAATTTGCTATATTTGCACGCAATTCAACTAGAAATTGCAACATGATAGCACACAACTCCAAGATTATCGGCGAAGGTTTAACTTACGATGATGTATTATTAGTTCCTAATTACTCCCATGTGCTTCCTCGCGAAGTGAGTATCAAAACAAAATTTTCAAGAAACATTACGCTTAACGTTCCTATTGTATCTGCAGCTATGGATACAGTTACCGAAAGTTCTATGGCAATTGCTATGGCACAAGAAGGTGGAATAGGTGTTTTACATAAAAATATGACTATTGAGCAGCAAGCTGCAAAAGTACGTAAAGTAAAACGTGCCGAATCAGGTATGATTATCGATCCGGTTACTTTGCCTCTAAATGCGACTGTTGCTGATGCTAAAATGGCAATGAAAGAATTCGGTATTGGTGGAATCCCTGTTGTTGATGAAAATCAAACTTTAAAGGGAATTGTTACTAACCGTGATTTGCGTTTTGAAAAAAATACTACTCGTCCTATTATCGAGATCATGACTAAGGACAACTTAGTTACTGTTGCCGAAGGAACTTCTTTAGAGCAAGCAGAAGTAGTTTTGCAAGGACACAAAATCGAGAAACTTCCTGTAATAGACAAAGACAATAAATTAGTAGGTTTGATTACATTTAGAGATATTACTAAATTGAATCAAAAACCAAATGCTAACAAAGATAAATACGGGCGTTTGCGTGTAGCTGCCGCTTTAGGTGTTACTGCTGATGCTGTAGAAAGAGCTACAGCTCTTGTAAATGCTGGTGTTGACGCTGTAATTATTGACACGGCTCACGGACATACTAAAGGAGTGGTTGATGTTTTAAAATTAGTTAAGGCTCAATTCCCTGATTTAGATGTTATCGTTGGAAATATTGCAACTCCGGAAGCGGCTCAGTATTTGGTTCAAAATGGTGCCGATGGAGTAAAAGTGGGTATTGGTCCTGGTTCTATTTGTACAACTCGTGTTGTGGCAGGTGTTGGATTTCCACAATTTTCAGCGGTTTTAGAAGTGGCTGCTGCTATTAAAGGTTCTGGTGTTCCTGTAATTGCCGATGGTGGAATTCGTTACACAGGAGATATTCCTAAAGCGATTGCTGCCGGTGCAGATTGTGTAATGTTAGGTTCGCTTTTAGCCGGTACTAAAGAATCTCCGGGAGAAACGATTATTTTTGAAGGAAGAAAATTCAAATCTTACAGAGGAATGGGTTCTGTTGAAGCTATGCAAACAGGTTCTAAAGACCGTTATTTCCAAGATGTGGAAGACGATGTTAAGAAATTAGTTCCGGAAGGAATTGTAGGTCGTGTGCCTTACAAAGGAGAATTAAACGAAAGTATGTTGCAATTCGTAGGTGGTCTTCGTGCCGGAATGGGTTATTGTGGAGCTAAAGATATCGAAACTTTACAGGCAACAGGACGTTTTGTACGTTTGACTTCAAGTGGAATTTCTGAAAGCCACCCTCATAATGTAACTATTACTAAAGAAGCTCCTAATTATTCCAGATAATTTTAAGTTTAAAATCATAGAAAAAGGCTGTTTGAAGTGTAAAACTTTGAACAGCCTTTTTTGTTTACAAAAGAAATGAAACTACTAAACCAATAAGGATAAGTATGCTAAAACTGAAAAGAATGGGTTTTCGAATCTTTCTTTTAGATAACGAAATGCTATAAATCATTTTCAAAAGATTATTACTTGTTACAGCATTGATAACGGCGGTAGTGAGAATGCTATCAGTAATACTCCATTTGCTTTGAAAAATATTGATAATAAAAGGGTCGATATCAGTAATCCCCACCACAAATGACAAAATTTGGATCCCTGAAGTTCCGTATTGTTTGTTGACAAAGTTGGTAAGCAGTGCGAATACAATAAAGAGAATTCCAAAGACCAAAGAAGTTTTAAATTCGAGTGGGTTTGACATCGAACTGATTTCCTGTTTTGTTTTTACTTTGTTGATTTTCTTTTTATCTAACCAAAGAAAATATAACGCAAAGAGTGTAGTCACCACGACAAAAAGGCTAAAACTGGGAGCCAGTTGCATTGCTATAGGTTGATTAAATAACAAAGCAAGGATGAATATGCGTATAAACATCATGGTTGTGGCCAGAATTATCGCTGCAGTTATTTTGTAATCTTCGTCTAATTCTTTACTTTTTTTAGCCAATATAAAAGTGGTGACCGTACTGCTGTAAAATCCGCCTAAAATACCGGTGAGTACAATTCCTGATTTTGGGAAAACGAATTTTTTAAGCAAATAACTAGAATAGGAAATTCCGGAAACGGCTACTATGGCCAGCCAAAATTTATAAGGCGAAATCGTGATGATTTCAGAAAAGGTTTCGTTAGGAAGCAAAGGAAGAATAACACCAGCAATCACTAAAAATTGTGCCAGGGTAATAAATTCGTCATCATCAAATTTTTTCGAGAAATCAAATAAGGCTTCTTTGATTTCGACTAATATCAAAACTGAGACCACTATCAAAATGACTAACCAATCGGGTTGAGTGTAAATAATTGGCGCAAGACAAAAGGTAATAAGGGCTACAACAATTGAAGTGAGACTGAATTTTTTTTGGTGAAAACCTCTGACGAAATAAAATATAGCAAGAAACAGACTCAAGACGAATCCACCACCCAGAAACGGAATTAGTGTTGTAGGTGATAGACTGTAGAGTATAAAACCAAGTATACCAATAAGTGTAAAGGTACGGTCGGTTCCAAAACGACTTCCAATATTTGAATCTAAGAATTGTTTTCTTTGCTCCAGTCCAATTAATAATGAAAAAAGTACAACTAAGACAAATTTGACTAAATCCTCAGGCAATAGATTTATAAACTCATTTGATTCTTTCATTTTAACTTCGTTTTTTAGAAATTAATTTTTCTGTTTTTTACGAGGCATTTTCATTGACTTCAAAAATTCCAAAAACATTGTTGTCCAAGTCCATAAAATAACCCTGATAACAGCGTTTAGGGATGGCAAATTTTGGCATTGCTATTTGTCCGCCGTTGTTCATTATTTTATCGGCAGTTTCATCAAAGTTGCTCACCTGAATAGAACAAGTAAAAGCGTTTGTCCCACATTCCGTAGGAGGTGTCTTTGCAGGTCGCTGTAAAAGTCCGCCATTGATACCGTTAGTCTCAATTCGGTAATATTCTATTGGAATTTGTTCTTCTCTGATAAATGTCCATTCAAAGACATTTTTATAAAATTCAATTTCTCTGCTGGGTTTTGAAGATTGAATTTCAAAATAGCCTATGCTGTTCATCGTGCTGAATTATTTTTTCTCCTGAAAATTAAACATCCAACGGATTCCAAATTTATCCAAACAGCAACCCCATAAAGCACCCCAAAATTGATCGCTCAATGGAGCAATGTCTGAACCGCCTTCGGCTAAAAGATTAAACAATCTTTCGGTTTCTTCTCTGGAGTCGGGTTCCAAATTTATGGTTACATTGTTTCCAATTGTTAAGGTATGCCCCGCACATTCTAACATATCAGTTCCCATAATTCTGACTCCGCCCAGAATGGGTAAACAAACATGCATTACAGCATTCAAATCTTTTTCGGATAGTTCAGGCATTCCTTCCTGATGAGGTACATCTTTCATATACATGATTTGTCCTTCATAATCCGTTTTAAATACTGATTTGTAAAAATTAAAGGCTTCTTCGGTGTTGCCCATAAAGTTGAGGTAAATTGATACGCTTGCCATTTTGAATTTAATTTAAAGGTTAATGTTTAGTTATTATCAAATCATTTTTTTTAATTCTTCTTCTAATCGATCAAAGTTTTCTTCGTTCTTATCGATTACAAATTTTTTAATCTTATTGCATTCTTCGACAGTATCGAAAATTTGTTTGAAAACCACCTTTGTTTTTTCCGGAGTTATTTCGTCAAATGTTACCAGCACTTGGAAAAAAGGTTTTGAATGCCGTTTCCACGCAATAAGAGCAGGTCTTTCAATTTTAATAAACTCACATTCATTGGGATAATTTCCTTTGTCAGGACCGTGCATAATAAAACTCCATTTTCCGCCTACCGAAAAATCAAACTCATTAAAAGTATTTGTAAAACCCATAGGTCCCCACCAATTTTTAAGATGCTGTGGTTCTGACCAGGCACGATAAACCAGTTCTCTGTTGTTGTTTAAAATTCGGGAAGTGACAATTTCACAGTCGGGGCTTGCATTGATAATGTCTGTTGTCATTTGTTGGATGTTTTAATAATCGATCTTTGGTTGGAAATTAATAAGACTAAAAGTACATAGTATATAAATTTACAAAAAAAACGAATTGGATAAGCAAATAAAAAGGCTGTCCTGAAGTATAAAACTTGAAGACAGCCTCCGGGTATTTTTAAGAAAATAGGTTGCGTTTATTTTAGTACATGTGTTGCCAGAACATTGTGTACATCATACACATTTACTGATTTGTTGAATTGTTTTCGGATACTTGGGACCTGTTCGCTTGAAACCCAAATTTTTAATTCGGCGTCTAAATCAAAGGTTCCGGCTGTTTCAATACTGAATCTCGAAATGCTCTTATAAGAAATCGATTTGTATTCAATTTTACTGCCTGTTACTCCTTGTTTGTCAACCAGGATAAGTCTTTTATTTGTGAAAATAAAGACATCTCTGATTAGTTTAAATCCTAATTCAATTTCTTCTCCGCTGATTAATAATTTTGCATAATCTTTTTGTAAATCTTCCTGGCTCACAGTTCCTGCGTTTCCAAGTAATGCTGAAAATAATCCCATACTTTTATTTTTTATTTTATTCTTTTTCTATAGTCTTCAAATATAGTAAAATAGTTAATTTAGGGTAGGAAAAGTTATGTTTTTTAAGGGGCTTCAAAACGCAAAAAAAACCTCGTTTTATCTCAAAAATGGAGAAAAACGAGGTTTTGTGTTTTAAAAGATTACTCTTTTAATCTATTTCAAATATTATAAATCATATTTCAAAACAGCACCGTTACTGGCATTAGTTACTAAGGAACGGTATTGTCCTAACCATCTTGAAGTTAATTCTTTTTTAAGCGGAACGAATTCTGCTTTTCTTTTCGCAATTTCTTCGTCTGTTAGATTAACAGAAAGAATGTATTGGTCAACGTCGATGTGGATTTCGTCTCCGTCTTTTAATAAACCAATCATTCCACCTTCGGCAGCTTCCGGAGATACGTGACCAATTGATGCTCCACGAGTTGCTCCACTAAAACGTCCGTCAGTGATTAATGCAACCGAATTTCCTAGTCCCATTCCCATAATTAATGAAGTTGGTGCTAACATTTCCTGCATACCAGGACCTCCTTTAGGACCTTCGTAACGAATAACAACTACATTACCCGCTTTTACTTTTCCGCCTAAAATTCCTTCGATAGCTTCCGGTTGTCCATCAAAACAAACTGCTTTACCAGTGAATACACGGTCTCCGGTAATACCAGCCGTTTTAATAACCGCACCTTGTTCGGCTAAATTTCCGTATAAAACAGCTAATCCACCTACCTGAGAATACGGATTGTCTATGGTGTGAATGATATTAGTGTCTTTGATGTAGGCATCTTTGATTTTTTCTAATATTGTTTCCCCTGTAATAGTCAGGTTGTCTAACAAAATATCATCTCCTCTTTTGGTCATTTCTTTCATAACCGCATTTACACCTCCGGCAGTATTGATATCTTCCATGTGAACGGTAGATAAACTTGGAGAAATTTTAGCAATATGAGAAACTCTTTTGGAGATTTTATTAATGTCTTCCAGATTAAAATCAACATTCGCTTCTTTAGCAATGGCAAGCATGTGCAATACGGTATTAGAACTTCCACCCATTGCCATATCAACTGCAAAAGCATTTCTTACTGCTTTTTCGTTCAGGATATTTTTTAGTTTGAATTTCTCAGTCTGCGCACTGTCTTTAGCAATTTCACAAATTCTTCTGGCAGCTTGTCTGTATAATTCTTCACGCTCTTTAGTCAATGCTAAAATGGTTCCGTTTCCTGGGAGTGCAATTCCCATAGCTTCCATCAAAGTATTCATCGAGTTAGCAGTAAACATTCCTGAACAACTTCCCCCACTAGGACAAGCGTTACACTCAATGTCTTTTAATTCTTCATCGGTGATTTCGCCTAATTCGTGTTTTCCAACCGCTTCAAAAGCAGTAGCCAAATCGATAGGCACTCCGTCTTTAGTATGTCCTTTTTTCATAGGTCCACCACTTACAAAGATAGTTGGAACATCTACTCTTAAAGCACCCATAATCATACCCGGAACAATTTTATCACAGTTAGGAATGGCAATCATAGCGTCTAACTTGTGTGCATTCATTACAGTTTCGATAGAGTTAGCAATAATTTCTCTTGAAGGTAAAGAAAAAAGCATCCCATCATGACCCATTGCAATACCGTCATCTACACCAATTGTATTGAATTCAAATGGTACACAACCATTGGCTTTGATTTCTTCTTTGATCACTCTTGAAACTCTGTCTAAGAAAAAGTGTCCTGGAATAATCTCGATATAAGAATTGGCAACACCAATAAATGGTTTGTCAAAATCCTCATCAACTAATCCTGTTGCTCTAAATAATGATCTATGCGGGGTTCTTTGATGTCCTTTTTTTACTTCATCACTTCTCATGCTATGTCTTTTTGTATGATTATTTTTTTCGGGCGCAAAGATAGGTATTCTTGTACTTTATTAAAAAAGTATCTGGGATTATATCGGACAGGAAATGGAAACTTTAATGGATATTTTAATAATTTATCGATAATCCTGTACCAAATCCCATGTCGCTGTCGTAATGCGAACGAATACCGATGTTTTTAGTGATTATATAACGTAAATCAACCATGTATTCTTTGTCGGTATTAACCATAAATCCGGCTCTTAATCTTTTCGAAATTGGAATGTCTTCGCGCATTAAGGATAGGCGAATTATTCCGTCCTGGTATATTTCGGTTTGAAAATTAATTAACATCGGAAGGGTGTACATCACTCCCAGGCTAAAAGCGCTACGATTGTCTTTTTTGTTGACTTGTTTAAATAAATTTGTTTCCTGTTCGTCTATTCCCATTTTGCGGTAACGCCAGTCAAAACCGATGAATGGCATTAACCATTGCATTTTTCCAATGTATCTCCCCAGATGCGTTTCTGTTTCATAACCGTGCATTGTATTATAACCCAATCGGCATTCTGTTCCTAAACTCCATCGCGATTTTTGGAGCATAGCTTCCCCATCTATGCCATTGTTTGCAAAATCACTTGTAGCCATTAAGTGGGGCATATCACTTTCTTTTTGCAACATTTTATAGGCTTCTTTTTTATAGGCCAATTGAGGATTTTTGTAATCACCTACTTCAAATACTCTGTTCATTCCCGCCATCATGTGGTATAAAATATGGCAATGGAAAAACCAATCGCCTTCTTCGTTTGCCAGAAATTCGATAGTATCCGTTTCCATTGGCATAATATCTAATACATTTTTTAATGGTGCATTGTCGCCTTTACCATTTAAAAGCCTAAAATCAAAACCATGAAGGTGCATAGGATGGCGCATCATTGAGTTGTTGTAGATTGTAATGCGGAGTATTTCGCCTTTTTTTACAGGGATTTTATCGGTTTCAGAAAGGATTTTATTATCCATACTCCATACATATCGGTTCATGTTTCCTGTAAGGGTAAAATGGAGTTCTTTTACCGGAGCATCTTTCGGAAGTACAGTAGAATGTGGCGATTGTAACATGGCATAGTTTAGGGTTTTAATTTCGCCTGAAGCATTTGCATTATAACGGTCGGGATTGTTGTCCATATCCATATTGTGCTGGCTGTGGTCTTCTTTCTTTTTAGTCTCTCCGGTTATTTCAGGGTACATCACCATATTCATATCCATTTGATTGAGACTCATATTCATTCCCATATCATCAAGATTTCCGTTCATTTTCATCATGTCGTTCATCATCTTCATTCCCTCAAAATATTTCAGCCGTGGCAAAGGAGTTATGGATTGTTTCGTTCCGTTTCCTATAAAATAACTCGCTGAGTTGGTGCGGTCTTCGGTCGTTGCCATAAATTCATACGATTTTCCATCTTCGGGGATGGTCACAACTACATCATACGTTTCTGAAACAGCAATAAGCAAGCGGTCAACTTCAACGGGTTTTACATCATTTCCATCATTGGCTACCACCGTTATTTTTCCACCGGCATAACGAAGCCAGAAATAGGACGAAGCACCAGCATTGGCAATACGCAGTCTCACTTTATCGCCGGCTTTAAGCGGTTTTCCGTTGATGGTTTTTAATTGGTTTTCAGGTTTACCGTTGATTAATATTTTTTCATAATAGACATCACTCACGTCCATGGCTAACATTCGTTTCCATTCGTTAGTGAGTTTGGTTTTAAAATGTCCTTCTCTGATGGCTTCGGCATAACTTTGTGTAGATCCTTTCTTAATAGCAGCCCAGTCATTGGCATTGCGCAGCATTCGCTGAATATTTTCCGGTTTTAGGTTTGTCCATTCGCTCAGAATTATGGTGATAGAAGGTAAATTATCAATGTCTTTGCGGAAAGTTGTATCATTCGCTTTTTTCAGTATTATAAAATTACCATACATACCAATTTGTTCCTGAAATCCGGAATGTGAATGATACCAATGTGTTCCGTTTTGAATAATAGGGAATCGGTAAGTGTAGGTTTCGCCTGGTTGGATAGGCATTTGGGTAAGATAGGGAACACCATCTTCTTTATTGGGAAGAAATACACCGTGCCAATGTAAAGAAGTGTTTTCTTTTAGTTGATTATGAACAACAATTTCGGCAGTATCTCCTTCAGTAAAAGTAAGGGTAGGCATGGGAATTTGCCCGTTTACAGCAATGGCTCTTTTTTCTTTTCCGGCATAGTTTACGATAGTATCTTTTACAAATAAATCATAATGAACTACTTTTTGAGAAAAAGTCAATTGTATTGTAAAGAATACCAATACAATTATAAAGAGCTGTTTTTGTAAAGAATAAATGGTGTTCATAATCATGTTTTAATGAGGTTATTTTGTTGCTACAACTGAACCACAGCTAAGCATGGCAGCACCATAGTACGGATTTTTGATTTCTTTTTCGGTACTTAACCAATAGGCTTTTTTCATAGGACAGTATTGATAGTAAACTGTATGGTTGATTTTTTCGGAGTTTTTTACAATGTCCCATAAAGTGGTTGATACCGCATTAAAGGCTTCTCTTTGTTTTTCGATGTTGTTGGCTTTGACCATCTTTTCGGTAGATTTTAACAAGCTTTCTTTTTGTTTAAAATTGGCATCTTCTTTAATACTTTGGTAGAAGATATCAATAGTTTGCTTGGCTGTTTTAGCATCGCTATTGACCAGAGCATTTTTTACGCTAATGTAATTGTTAACAAGAGTATTTGTGTTTTGGGCAAAAACGGAATATCCAAAAAGTAATATTGCCGCTAGTAATAAGTTCTTTTTCATGATATTTGAATTTAATTGTTTAATGGTTCAATTTTGAAGCCAGCTTTTTGGACGACTTCTATAATTTGTTGTTCGCTAATTGTGGTTGTTTTTACAGTCAGAATTTTGTCTTTGTTGGTTGTGTCTATTTCCCATTGTGCTACGCCTTCGATTTCATTTAGAAAAGGAGTGACTGTAGCGATACAGCCGCCACAATTAATATTGGTTTTGAACTGATATATTTTATTATTGTTTTCCATTTTATTTAAAAATTTGATGTTTATTATTGATACAAAGTTGGGTAAATTATCACGGCTGTTTGTTACGTTATTTTTTATTTGATTTGTGATATTTACGTTTTTTTCCATTTCAGTCTTAAACTATTGCTCACCACGCTTACACTACTCATTGCCATTGCTGCTCCGGCAATCATCGGATTCAGTAGGAATCCGTTAATAGGGTAGAGGATTCCTGCCGCAATAGGAATACCGATTACATTATAGATAAATGCCCAAAAAAGATTTTGCTTAATGGTCGCTACAGTTTGTCTGGACAATTTGATTGCCTGTGGTATTTTCATCAGGTCGGATGAAATGAGCGTCATTTTGGCAACGTCCATTGCAATATCACTGCCTTTTCCCATTGCAATACTTACGTCGGCAGTTGCCAGAGCGGTACTGTCATTAATTCCATCGCCTACCATAGCTACTATTTTTCCCTGACTTTGTAATTCTTTGATAAAATCAGCTTTGTGTTGTGGTAAGACTTCGGCTTTGTAATGTTCAATTCCGGTTTGTTCTGCAATTGCTTTAGCTGTGGTTTCATTGTCGCCAGTAAGCATATAGATTTCGACATCCATTGCTTTCAGTTGCTGAATGGCACTAAGCGATGTTTCCTTTATTTTATCTGAAATAGCAATTACAGCTAATGCTTTTGTACTATTGGCAAACCATATCACAGTTTGAGATTGCTGGCTCCATTGATTACTTTGTTGTTGTAATTCGTCGTCAATGCTAATATTATTTGCGGTCAATAACTTCGTATTCCCTACAAAATAAGTTTCGTCAGCATAAGTTGCTTTTACTCCTTTTCCTGTAATACTTTCGAATGAAAGCAATGAAATGTCTGCTGTTTCCGGAAAATAATTGATAACTGCTTCCGCTAAAGGGTGTTCTGATTTTTTTTCGATACTTAATAGAATTTGCTTTACCAGTGCGTCTTCATTCAGCCATTTTATAGCGGTTACTTTGGGTTTCCCTTCGGTAATGGTTCCTGTTTTGTCCAGTACAATTGCATTGATTTTTTTAGCTAATTCGAGGCTTTCGGCATCTTTAATCAAAATCCCTTGTTCGGCTGCTTTACCTACGCCTACCATAATTGCAGTGGGAGTGGCTAATCCTAAAGCACAAGGACAGGCAATGACTAATACGGTTACTGCGGCTAAAAGTCCGTGTACGATGCCGTTATTGCCACCTAATAACAGCCAAAGTATAAAAGTAAGCAGCGCAATTCCGATGACTATTGGAACAAAAATCCCGGCAATTTTATCGACTAATTTTTGTACTGGAGCTTTACTTCCCTGCGCATCCTGAACCATTTTGATGATTTGGGACAATAGGGTTTCTTTACCTACTTTTAAGGCTTTAAACTGGAAACTTCCTTTTTGATTGATGGTGCCTGCAAAAACTTTTTCATTAGCGGTTTTCAATACAGGAATGGGTTCACCACTCAGCATACTTTCGTCAACATAAGAATTGCCCGAAACTACTATTCCGTCAACAGCGATTTTTTCTCCCGGTTTTACCAAAATTGTATCCCCCACATTGACTTCTTCTATAGCAATTTCTTTTTGTTGCCCGTCAGCCAAAATTAAAAAGACGGTTTTGGGTTGTAATCCCATTAGTTTTTTTATTGCCGATGAGGTATTTCCTTTGGCTTTTTCTTCCAGTAATTTTCCTAAAAGAATAAAAGCAATAACTACCGAAGCCGCTTCAAAATACACATGGGCGTGTAAGCCTCTTTTGTGCCAAAAATCAGGAAAAAGCATATTAAATACACTAAAAATATAAGCAATACCGGTACTCAATGCTACCAGCGTATCCATATTGGCAGAACGGTGTTTGGTTTGTTTCCAGGCGTTGGTAAAAAAATCTTTTCCGAACCAAAGCACTACCGGAGTGGTAAACAGCCACATGATTTCATTGGCATAAGGGATATCCATGGCTAACATTCCAATGGCAACTACAGGAAGTGATAGTACTACTGCCCAGATTGTTTTTTGTTTTAGCAAATGGAATTTTTGCTCGTGAATAGCTTCCAGGGTTTCTTGCTGTGTTGCTTCGTTTTCTATCAGCAAATCATAACCTATCGATTGCACTGCTTTTTGTAAATCCGAAGGATTGGTTTTATTAGGTAGGTATTCAACGGCCAGGGTTGCTGTGGCAAAATTGACGCTGGCATCAACAACGCCATCAATAGGTTTTATGATGCTTTCAGCACTAATGGCACAGGAAGCACAAGACATTCCTAAAACGGGAAAGGTTTTTTTTATAGTATTTTGATGATTTGTTGCCATGATGTATCATTTGAATTATACATACAAAGTTGGCGATAAAATCAAGGAGAGCTATTGTGTAATTTTGGGATTGATTTGTAAGATTTACAACTGGTCTAAAGGTTTTCTTTTGTTCTCCTTGATTTGTTTGAAATGAGAGGGAGTAAGACCAGTTACTTTTTTGAATTGGTTGCTCAAATAGGCTACACTGGAATAATTGAGTTGGAAAGCAATTTCACTTAAAGACAATTGGTCGTAAACCAACAATTCTTTTACCCGTTCAATTTTTTGTGCAATAAAGTATTTTTCGATGGTTGTCCCTTCAATTTCCGAAAACAAGTTGGATAAATAATTGTAATCGTGTTGCAGTTCCTGGCTGAGTACTTCCGATAAATTGTTTTTTAATCCGCTGTCCTGATGATGTACGAGTTGGATAATGGTGTTTTTTATCTTTTCTATAATTCGGCTTTTTTTGTCGTCTATGAGTTCGAATCCCAATGGACTTAAAGCTTTATCGATGGTTGTTTTTTGCTCTTCAGATAATTCATTTTCGAATACGACTTCTCCTAATTTAATGTTTTTAACAGCTAAATTTAATTTATCCATTTCATTTTGAACCACCATGATGCAGCGGTTGCAAACCATATTTTTGATAAAGAGGGTATTCATGTTTTGATACTATCAATTTGACTATCAAAAATAAGCATTATGAACTCATTTGCGTAATTTAGTTAACATTAGTTAGTTTTTTATTCAAAAAACACTTTGACCGAAGGTAAGTAGGTTATTATCCGGATCGAGTATTGAAAATTCTTTTTGTCCCCAATGCTTGGTTTCTAAACTGCCATTGGGATGAATTGCTACTTCGTTATTTAAAAACTCTTGGTACAGTTCTTCAATAGTATCGGTACGCAAATAAACCTGACCATAATTTTCAGTTGGAATCAATTCTTTAAACTCAAAGAAATGCAACTGCACCTGGTCTTTTTGAATCATCAGATAGAAATCGTAATCAGCATTTCCAAATTCATGAAATCCCAACTTTTTGATGTAAAAATCTTTAGTGATATTTTTATCACGCATCGGTAATTTAGGGTGAATATCTGTTAGCATGATTTGGTTGTTTAGATGAATTTTTATTTCGTTTGCGTATTGATCCATTTGCTTATTTCGTCTAAGGCTAATGGTGAAAATGTTTGTTCGATTGTTGCATATTCATTAGGAGAACCTGTTTTGCACTCCTGAAATAAATGGTTTAGGTTGGGCAATATTTTTGCAGTAACTTTTTTGTTTCCGGCCTTTGCCAAGGCTTTTTTTATGGCTTCGATATTTTCGTTAGCAGGTACTTGTAAATCTTTTTCGCCATTCAGCGCTAAAACTGGGCATTTTACTTTTTCCAGTGCAGGAGCCGGATTGTATTTGATGAAATATTGCATCCACGGAGTTGCTATTTGACTCAGTTGAAGTTTTACAAATTCATCATCACTCATTGTTGCCGGTTTTTCGCTTTTTGGATTGTTTTTTAAAGTTGTTTTTAGGTAATTGCTTAAGTCAATGTTGAGTTGTTCCAAACTACTTGATTTGTTGACAATGTCATAGATTTTTCGGTTGACTAACTCATTTTTTTGTAAATCTGCATCACTTATTCCCGATGTTTTCCCGATTAACTTTTGTTGCAGTAAAAGTATTTGGTCGCCCTGAAGTCCGGGAGCGGCAAGTAAAACAATGAAGGCGACATCGTTAGATTTATCGGCAACCATTGGTGCAATCAATCCCCCTTCGCTATGTCCTATTAAACCAATTTTATTGATTTCTTTTCTGGTTTTCAAATAAGCGATTGCGCTTTCCACATCGGTTGCAAAGTCGGCTGAAGTTGCTGTTTTGAAATTTCCTTTTGATAGCCCAACACCCCGATCATCGTATCTCAGTACTGCAATTCCGTTCTTTGTTAAATAATCAGAAATTACAAGAAAAGGTTTGTGTCCTAATAACTCTTCATTTCTGTTTTGTGGGCCACTGCCTGAAATTAGGATAACAGCCGGAAAAGTACCTGATTTTTTAGGAAATGTAAGTGTTCCTGCTAAATTAGTATTGGATGTGCTGTTTCGAAAAGTTACTTCTTCCGAATAATAAGGATAGGGTTTTTGAGGTTCCTGCGGTCTTTTTAGAATTTCTTTTTCAATGACTTTTCTCGACAAATTCATAGGAAAACCATGTCCGTTTTGTTTAAAGGTACCAATGATTTCATCATCTTTTAATTCTCCATTGTACTCAATTCCTGCATTTGCAATATCAAATGTAATTTTTGAGTTTTCAAATGTGGTTTTGGTTACAAGAATGCCTTTTGCATTTTGATCCGGACTGTCCATTGTGGCACTATATCCATTATCCGTTTTGGCTACATTAAATACAAGACGAAACTGCGTTCCCTGAACTTTTAAAACGCTATTCCATTGTCCTGTAATGTCCTGGGCCGTTGCTGTAATTGAAGCTAATATTGTAATGAGTACTAAGGAAAATTTTGTCATAAAATTTTTTTAGTAAGTTACGGATTTTGTTGATTGTAAAGGAAAAGATTTTCAGTCAATTAGCTTGTTTCTAATTTAAGTTGTAACCGATGCAATCCGAGCCAATTTGTATTAATTATTCCAGGATGTGTTAGTAAATTTAACTTTATAAGGGAAATTTTCATCATTGTTAGGCTTGTCATCCCACACATGGTTTTGGTGTTCGTTAGGAGCTCCGGTTACCACTAGCCAAAGTTCTTTTGCATCCTGAGGTATTGTGATGGTAGCTTTGCCTTTTTTTGTTTTTGTCATCTTACCATAAATAGCTGTGTCATTTTCTTTTATAACAACAAAACCATAACGCCATCCTTCGATAGCAGACCATTTTCCATTTAATCCTTCGAAATCTACAGCGACTTTTGTTCCTGATTTTGGAACACTAAGCGGGATGGCATTGTAACCATAAACCTGAGGAATTTGCTTGTCGGCTATTTTGTAATAACCATTATCAGTGGCTTCTAATGCGGTGTGATGCTTGAATTTTTTTTGTTCAGCAGCAGCTAAGTTTTTAATAAAGGTTTTATTGTGGTTTCCTAAAGGATAATCCCAACTGATATTTTTGCAGGCATATTCAAAAAACTCGTCATTCAATTGTTCCTGATTGATTCCTGTAATTCTTTTATAGGTTTGCAGCGGATGTTCAGGAGTTTGAGCACTTCGCCATAGTTTTCCTAAAAAATCTATTCCGTGTTTTTGTTTCCAAAATTCCATCAAATACATCGATTGGTATCGGTAATCTTCATGCGAAAAATGCTTGTGCGTATTTTCTAAGAAACGAGGTATTTCTCGGGTAAAGCTGTCATTGTTGATTTGCCAGGACATGAATTGGGCACATTGTTCCCAAAATTGCCCCACATAGTTTTGATCTCTAAAACCATAATTGCCATCGCAGGCGGTTTGGTATTGAAAAGTATGACCAAATTCATGAGCCAAAGCAGAATCGGTGTTAGAAGCCCAGGGATTTACCCATAAAGCGCCTATAATATTATCATATCCCGCGCCTGTAGCGAGCCATTCTTCCTGATAACGGAGAATAATTATCATTCGGTATTGATCTGTTTTTGATTTTCCTTTTTGTACAAATTGCATCGTATCCCGATAAAAGGAATAATACTTTTCGGCCTTTGTTAAAACAGCATTGATATCGACATTCAGTTTTGGATTTGGAGCTTTATCAGGATATTGCCCAAATCCTTTTGCCCAGAAAATAATGATATTGTCTGATGATGCACTTCTTTGGTAACTCCATTCGCTATCGTTCGAATTAAAATTGTTATTCTTTAATTCAATTGGGATGTAAATAGCTTTTCCTCCAATTGGTTTTTCTCCAAAAGTATAGTTGAAATTTGAGCGTATTTCTTTTGAAATTAGGTTTACAGGAGCAGCATTTGCAGCACAAAAACAACTGAAGATGATGGAAAATATAAAGAAAGGTCTAAATAATTGGAGTAGTTTCATGGTTTGGTTTTTGGTTGTTTTTTCGGACACTATCTACTTACTCGGAATTCCTAAAATGAAGTATTTGTATAGCGACTAATTTAATAACTTATCCCAAATACCTTCTTCTTTTAGTTTACTCAGGAAATCTTTAGCAGTTAATGTATTATCAATCGAAGCATAATGGGTTTCGGTATTAGTATTTTTAAAATAAAACTTCCCTTTACAATCAAATTTTGTCCAAATAGTTTCAAATGATTTACATTTTTCGGTTTTATAAAAGTATTTAGGTTGATTGTTGATTGTGTCAGTTTCGCTTTCCCAATTGTATTCTTTTAGGACAATTGTTGAATTGAATTTTAATTGTATGTTTTTATTTTCTATTTTATATTTCCCACTATAATAAGTGTCAACATCTAAACAATAATCAACACAAATAAAGTTTTCATTATCTAAAAATAAATAGTTGCTAGTACAGCAATCACATTCACCAAATGATTCACATTTTTCAGCGTTAAATTCTGGAGCTAAAAGATAAAGTGTGTTTGATAATTTGAAATTCTCTATATATTCTTTGTCTTTTAGCTTCTGATTAAGAATTTGTTCTTTTTTAGGTTGATTACAACTAACTAAAAAGGATAGAAGTGTGGAAAACAAAGAAATGATGAAATTTTTTTGTAGGCTCATTCAATTGATTTTTTATTCAAGTAGCTACTCGATGCAATCGAGCACCATTTGGGGGCTGTTTTGTAATTTACTTTCTTCATATCTGATTTTTAAAAATCTCTATACAATCTTCAGATATGATATAATTGGATTTTGGTGCTTGATCTTTTATGGATTGTTCAGCAATAAAAGCTAATATTTGCTCTCTGTCTTTAATTGAAATATTTGTTTGGCTTTCCCACACTTTAACTTTCGGAACATAAATTATTGCAACACAATTTCCACCGCCATATTCAAATTCCATTTTGAATTCAGACTCATTATCTTTATATATGACAAAACCTCCACGACCTTTATTTATATATTCTAATGTTTGTTTCATCTGTTGTTTATTAAAGTTATGATTCTGGTACTCGATGCAACCAAGCAACAGATTGGTTTAATCTAATAAAATTGTCGGATCAAAAATGTCCATTCTTTTTTTTAGAATTGTGTCAAATGTTAAGTTTTTAGGGTAATCTTTTCCGAAGTATTCTTCTTTAGCATTATATATTTCTAAAATCTTGTTTTTAATTTCAATATTAGGATTCGTTAAATATTTTTCACATAAACATAATGCTAATTTGCGTTTTGCTGATTCAAGTTCCCATTGATTTGAGATTGAATGATTTTCATAAATTTCTTTCTGTCCGCCTGTATAGCTCATATATTCAACTTTACAACCTTTAAACGTAATAGTTTTTATTTCATCTTTTTGGCAAGAGATGAAAAAGTAAAAGATTATAAAAGATAATGTTTTGTTCATAATAATTTGAATTACAATATTTTATGAGTAGTTTGCTATTTTAGTAATCTTCGGTTTTTCTTCGGATGCTACATTTATTATGTGATTTAACGATATAAAACAATAGTGTTTAAATTTTTTTGGATACTCTTCAGTCGCTAAAGTGTCACTTTCTACATATTTCAAGAAATTAGACTCTGAATAAATTCTGATTTTTTCCCCTTCAAACTTTCCTTTTATGTTTTCATAACTTTCATTTACAACAGAATAAGCAACATAAGTATCGAAATATATTTTGTATTGTTCACAACGTTCGTCATAAATAATTTGTGCAAGTTCAGAACCATTATTTTTCCCAAATTTTCCGGCAGGTAAAACTTTTCCAATTACCATAATAAATTCAAAAGTATTTTCTTCAGGTTCACGTATATTAACGATGAAGATGTTTTTGGCTTTATTTATTATATCTTGACTCATTTATAAGTGTTTTAAACTTCTTTTATAACTTGTGTATATGTCAGATAAAACGCAAGCTTATATTCTACTAATATATAAAATCTTATAAATATTTGAATAACAAATTTTTTAAACAAAAAACGGCGTTTAAATTAATTTTAAACGCCGTTTTAATTTTATAATAAAAAAACTATCGAATTGCCTTCACAAAATCAGCAATTTTTTCGCTTCCTTCTTCTGATAAATGTTTGATAAAAGCACTACCAATAATAGCACCTTTAGCATATTGAGTAGCCTGATTGAAAGTTTCGGCATTGTTGATTCCGAAGCCTACAATTTGAGGGTTTTTAAGGTTCAAATCGGCAATGCGTTTGAAGTAGTTTTCCTGTGTGCTGCCAAAACCGGATTGTGATCCCGTAACACTTGCCGAGCTTACCATGTAGATAAATCCGCTGGAAACGCTGTCTATAAAACGAATGCGCTCGTCAGAAGTTTGCGGTGTGATCAAAAAGATATTGATTAATCCGTATTTATCAAAAGTAGCCTTGTATTCTTCGGCATAGACATCAACAGGCAAATCAGGAATGATTAATCCGTCGATACCAATTTCGGCACATTTTTGGCAAAAAGCTTCCACTCCATATTGCAACATCGGGTTGAAATATCCCATGATGATTAACGGAATAGTAACCGTTTTACGGATGTCTTTTAATTGGTCAAACAAAATTTGAGTCGTCATACCATTGTGCAGAGCAGCAGTGGAACTGGCTTGGATAGTAGGACCATCGGCCAATGGATCGCTGAAAGGCAATCCAATTTCAATTAAGTCAACTCCGTTTTTTTCTAAGTCCTGGATAATTTGTACCGTATTGTTTAGATTAGGATATCCCGCCGAGAAATAGATAGAAAGTATTTTTTTGTCTTCTTGTAATTTTTGTTCGATTCTGTTCATTGTATCTTTTTTTAACCCCTAAAAAATCCGTTAAGTTTGTCATTCCGACGAAGGAGGAATCTCATCAAGACACTCACATTACGGAGTTTCTTCTTTCTTCAGAATGATATATTGGGTAACTATTTTAGTTTTCTATTTTAATTAGTAACAATATAAGCCCAGGCAGTTTGCAGGGATTCCAGAGTTACTTCGATGCGTTTGTAGTGCAAACCTTCGTAGGTATCGGCAAGGTAAACGTCTTTTTCGCTAATGTCATATACTACACCGTTCACAATATCTTCGGGATTATTGGTAGCAACAATAATAGGATATTTTTCCAGTCCAAATTCTTCTTCAATTTCGATATAGTTAATCACATAACCGATTAATCTGTCGGGAACACCTTTTAGTGTACGTCCAAAAATATTTTCCTGAATGGTTTTGTCTTTTAAAGTTCCGTAAGCGAATAATTTTTCCATTTGTTCTGGTTTGAAAATTGAACGTTCTTTTGTTTGCGTTAGGGATGGCAGTGGAGCTCTCCCGATTTTTCATCGGGAAGCGGGAACGTACAGCCCGACCCCGTTTTTTCTACGGGGTAACGCCCTGATTATATTTTAAAATATTCGATGTAGTTATTTAAATCTTTGTCACCACGGCCTGAAAGACAGATAACCACCACATCTTCGGGTTTGAATTTTTTATCGTTCAAAACCGCCAAAGCGTGAGAAGATTCAATAGCAGGAATGATTCCTTCCAGTTTACAAAGTTCAAGTCCCGCTTGCATGGCTTCGTCATCGGTAACCGAGAAAAATTCAGCACGACCTGATTCGGCTAAATGCGCGTGCATAGGTCCCACACCAGGATAATCCAATCCGGCTGAAATAGAATAAGGTTCTGTGATTTGTCCGTCAGCAGTTTGCATTAACAGCGTTTTACAACCGTGAATGATACCTACTTTACCCAACTTACTCGTTGCGGCACTATGACCTGAATTAACTCCTTTTCCGGCTGCTTCCACAGCAATGATTCCCACTTCCGGCTCGTGTAAAAAGTGGTAAAAAGTTCCGGCAGCGTTACTTCCGCCACCAATACAAGCTACTACATAATCTGGATTTTCACGTCCTTCTTTTTCTTTTAACTGCCATTTGATTTCCTCAGAGATTACACTTTGAAAGCGCGTAACCATATCCGGATAAGGATGAGGTCCAATGGCTGAACCAATGATATAATGCGTATCAACAGGATTGTTAATCCAGTCGCGAATGGCTTCGTTTGTAGCGTCTTTCAAGGTTCTTGAACCCGAAAGAGCAGCACGTACTTCGGCACCCAGCATTTTCATTCTGGCTACGTTTGGCGCCTGACGGGCAATGTCAATTTCGCCCATGTAAACAATACATTCCAGTCCCATCAAAGCACAAACTGTTGCTGTTGCCACTCCGTGTTGTCCGGCACCGGTTTCGGCAATAATACGTTTTTTGCCCAGTTTTTTGGCAACCAAAATCTGTCCGATGGTATTGTTGATTTTGTGCGCTCCGGTATGGTTTAAATCTTCTCTTTTCAGATAAATTTTAGTATTGTATTTTTCAGAAAGTCTTTTGGCAAAATACAACGGGCTGGGACGTCCTACGTAATCTTTAAGTAATTGGTCAAACTCGGCTTTAAAATCCGGTTCGGCCATAATTTTCAAATATTGTTGGCGTAATTCCTCTACATTTGGATATAACATTTCAGGGATGTAAGCTCCTCCAAATTGGCCATAATAGCCTTTTTCATCAACGTTGTATGACATTTTATTTGTTTTTATTTCTGGTAGGGACAATTCACGAATTGTCCTTACATCATTGGTGTTTTTTAATCCTGGTTCTATTTCAAATTTACTGTTTACGTCAATAGCATAAACGGGTAAATGGGTTTTTATTATTTCATTGACAGCATCCATTTCGTTCAAACCAATTCCGCCACTAAGGAAGAACGGTTTTGTTGATGGGTATTTCTCCAAAACTTTCCAGTCAAAGGTAGTTCCGTTTCCTCCTGGTAATTTTCCTTTGGTATCAAAAAGAAAATAATCACATACCTCTTCAAATGGCGCCAAAACAGAAAAATCAAAATCATCGGCTACCGAAAATACTTTTATGATTTTGATATTTGCCGCTAATTGCGTTTTCAAATTTACACAAAATTCTACAGATTCATGACCGTGTAATTGTACGGCTTGCAAATCGTATTTTTGTACTGTTTCGATAATATTTTCGACAGTTTCATTAACAAAAACGCCTGTTTTTTTAATTGACTTTGGCAAGTCAGGAATGACTCCGTCAAAATAGCGGGCGGATTTTTCCCAAAATATAAATCCCATATAATCGGGCAGGAGCGCACCTACTTCGAGTATATTGTCGGGATATTTCATACCACAGACTTTTAGTTTCATTTTGTTCTGTTTTTTAACCACAAAGTTTTTTTATCGCAATCCCGATAGCTATCGGGACGCAAAGTTTTTTTCTGCCTTCTGCCTTCTGCTTTCTGAAATCTAACTTCTAACTTCTAATTTATGAATAAATTCCGTTGCTGCTTTTCCGGCATTATCGGTTTTCATAAAGTTTTCACCAATTAAGAAACCTTTGTATCCGTAAGGTTTTAGTTCGTTGATTGCTTCAACTGAGCTGATTCCGCTTTCAGAAACTTTCACAAATTCATCTGGAATTTGATCAGCCAGTTGCTTACTGAAATCCAGACTTACTTCGAAAGTTTTCAGGTTTCTGTTATTTACACCAATCATGTCTAATGTTGGCATAATTGATTTTTCCAGTTCTTCCTGATTGTGAACTTCCAATAAAACTTCTAATCCTAAGCTTTTGGCAAATTCAGATAAAGATTTGATTTCTTCGCGTGTCAAAACGGCTGCAATTAGTAAAATCAAATCGGCTCCGTGTGCTTTGGCTTCTAAGATTTGGTATTCGTCTACGATGAATTCTTTTCGCAATAACGGAATATTTACTGAGGCTCTGGCTAACAATAAATCATCCAATGAACCTCCAAAATACTTACCGTCAGTCAAAACAGAAATTCCGCAGGCACCTGCACTTTCATAACCTTTTACTACTTCTTCTACCGTAAAACCATAATTGATTTCGGCCTTAGAAGGCGAACGGCGTTTGTGTTCGGCAATGATTCCGGAGTTGCTGTTTCTTAAATTGTTACTTAAAGAAATTGTTTTTTTGCCAAAGAAAACTGAAGCTTCCAATTGTGAAACCGGAATGATTGATTTCTTAAGAATAACTTCTTGTTTTTTGTCAACGATGATTCTATCGAGTATATTCATTTTGGATTATTTTTTCAAAAAAACACAAAAAATAATTCGTGCTAATTCGTGAAATTCGTGTTTGTTTTTATCTGCTTAATTCCTGTAATTTTTTCAAAGCATTAAGTCCTTTTCCTGAGAACAAACTTTCCTTAGCCTGTTCAAATCCTTCTAATGGTGTGCATCCGGTTACGGTAGCAATTGCCAGACCGGCATTAGCACAAACCACATTGTTTTGGGCTTCAGTTCCTTTTCCTGAAATAATATCGATAAACATTTGCGCCGATGCTTCAACTGTGCTACCGCCTTCAATTTCGCTTTGTTTTATCAATCGAACACCAAAATCTTCCGGATTCAACATGCTTTCAGTGCTATGTGTAATCACTTTTGTAGCACCTGTTAGAGATACTTCGTCATATCCGTCTAAGGCATGTACAATAGTAAAATTACTATCGGTATTTTGATACAAATAAGCATACATTCTGGCTAATTCCAGATTGAAAACACCCAGTAATTGATTCTTTGGAAATGACGGATTAATCATTGGCCCCAGAATATTAAAAATCGTTCTAACCCCTAATTCTTTTCGAATAGGCCCTACATTTTTCATAGCAGGATGAAATAGGGGAGCATGTAGAATACAAATTCCCGCCTGATCCACACATTTTTTTAAGAAATCAGCATCATTACTGAATTTGATACCTAAACTTTCCATTACATTGCTGGAACCCGTAATAGAAGAAACACCATAATTACCGTGTTTAGTCACTTTTATTCCTGCTCCTGCCGTTAAAAAAGAAGCTAAAGTAGAAATGTTGAAAGTGTCTTTTCCATCTCCTCCTGTACCTACTAAATCAATGGTATTATAATCGGACAAATCAATGCGTACACACAATTCCTGAAGTGCTTCTCTAAACCCTGCTAATTCTTCAATGCTAATGCTTCGCATCATGTATACCGTTAAAAACGCTGCAATTTGACTCGGATTATAATTTCCGTTTGAAATATTAACCAATACGTTTTTAGCTTCCTCTTTAGAAAGCAATTCGTTGTTGATTAATCTATTTAATATGTTTTTCATTATTAAGTTTTTTTGCCACGAAGGCACTAAGACACAAAGTTTTAAGTTCTGATGGCTGAAATCTAAAATCTGCTATCTAAGAATTAACCCAGTTTTCCAACATTTTCTTTCCGTTAGGGGTCAACACACTTTCCGGGTGAAATTGAACTCCGCGAACATCAAATTTTTTGTGACGTAAAGACATTACTTGTCCGTTTTCATCAAAAGAAGTAGCTTCTAAATCTTCAGGCAAAGTAGCATCAACAACCCAGGAATGGTAACGGCCTACTTCGAATTCTTTATCTAAACCTTGGAACAAAACTTCGTCATCCACAACTGTTTTTACCAAAGTGGCGACACCATGATATACTTTGTCTAAGTTAGAAAGCGTTCCGCCGTAAACTTCTCCAATAGCTTGTTGTCCAAGGCAAACGCCAAAGATGCTTTTGCTCGCTCCGTATTTAGCAATAACCGGTTTTAATAAACCTGCTTCGTCAGGAATCCCGGGACCAGGTGAAAGAAGAATTTTATCGAAATGAGCAATTTCGTCTAATTCGAATTCATCATTTCTATATACCGTAACTTCGCAATTTAAATCTTCCAGGTAATGCACCAGATTGTAAGTGAAACTATCGTAATTATCTATAACTAATATTTTTTTCATTTTCTTTATGTCATTGCGAGGCACGAAGCAATCTCACGTTATTTTATTTCTGTAAACTGAACAGTATTTATATAGTTTCTGCCAAATCCAAAGCGGTATTTAACGCTCTTAATTTGTTATACACTTCCTGCATTTCGCTTTCTTCATCAGAACTGGCTACAATTCCGGCTCCGGCCTGAGAGTGCAATTGATGGTTTTTGCTCAGGAAAGTACGAATCATAATGGCGTGGTTAAAATTGCCCTCAAAATCCATAAAACCAATGGCGCCACCATAAAAATTACGATTCGTCTTTTCGTAATCTTCGATTAATTGCATCGCTCTGTGTTTTGGAGCTCCACTTAAAGTTCCGGCTGGGAAAGTATCGGCAACTACCTGCATGGTTGTAGCATCATCGTGTAAATGACCTGTAACTTTAGAAACTAAATGGATTACGTGAGAAAAAAATTGTACTTCTCTGTATCTTTCTACATTCACATTATGTCCATGACGGCTCAAATCATTTCGAGCCAAATCAACCAGCATTACGTGTTCGCTATTTTCTTTTTTGTCTTCTGATAATTGTTTGGCTAGAACAGCGTCTTTTTCATCATCACCTGTTCTTTTGAAAGTTCCTGCAATAGGATGAATTTCGGCTTTTCTGTTTTTTACAATAATTTGCGCTTCTGGTGAAGAACCAAATATTTTGAAATCGCCATAATCAAAAAAGAACAGGTAAGGCGAAGGGTTAATGCTTCTTAAAGCTCGGTAAACATTGAACTCATCTCCTTTGAAACCTTGGGTAAATCGTCTGGAAAGTACTAATTGGAACACATCGCCACGGAAACAGTGTTTTTTGGCTAAAGCCACATTCTGTTTGAATTCTTCGTCAGTCAAATTAGAATAACCTTCACCTTCTTTCGAAAATTTATAAGAAGGAATATTTCGGGATTGCATTAATTGCTCAATTTCGGCAATATTGTTTCTGTCGTCTAAACTATGACAGAAAATATAAGCCTCATTTTTAAAATGATTAATGGCAATAATATTTTGGTAAACGGCATAATATACATCAGGAATGGTATTGCTGTTTTCTTTTTTAGCGATAGTTACTTTTTCAAAATAACGAACAGCGTCATAAGAAATATAACCAAACAAACCATTGTTGATGAATTTGAAATTGTTTTTCTCTGATTTGAATTGTCCGGAAAACTGCTGAATTACTTCAGGAATATCCGTTTGAGAATCGATAGCTATTGTTTCAGTAGTTCCGTCAGGGAATTGCTTGAAAATAGTTTCGTTTTCAATTTTAATCGATGCAATAGGATTGCAACAGATGTAAGAGAAACTGTTGTCATTTCCGTGATAATCACTACTTTCCAGTAAAAGACTATTTGGGAATTTATCGCGTATTTTGAAATACACACTAACAGGAGTAATGGTGTCAGCAAGTATTTGTTTGTATTTTGTATTTAGTTTAAATTGTCTCAATTGGAATAAATTTAAAATTTGTACATGTTTTTAATTTCGTTTGGCATAAAAAAAAGGCCTGTCGTGATGACAAGCCTTTTCTATTTATAGGTAATAATACATAGGAGCTTAGTTCACGACTATTGACGTAAATTGTTCCACCACCAAGTATTATTTGTAATTGTTTTCATATTGCAAATATATAAATGTAATTTGAGTTTACAAACCAATTTTATTTAAAATTTGATTTATTCTTCAGAAGCAGATTATTCGCCTGAATAAAAACGGTTTATTTATTAGCCAATGCTACATTTTTAAATCGGAAATCGGGATAATTTTTTATGTTTGGATTGACAAACAGTTCATTTATACTGTGGTTTGAAAATTCCAATTTCCCGTCATTGATATTGAAGAACCAGTTTTTTAAATCAGAATTAAATTCGCTCTTTTCGCTAATAAAGGCATTATCAGTATTGTTGCTATTGATTAACACTTTTTCTAAAATTATTTTTTTTAAGTTTTCAGAATCATTTCCAATTTTAGAACCTAGTAAAGCAACGGTATTAAATCCTGAAACAATGCTGTTTTTTAAGCTGATGGAGCTGTTCTCTTTGATATAAATCGACTCTCTGATTAATCCCTGATCATTATTTTCCATATTTACCAAGGTCATATTTTCTGCAGTGATATTGGTTCCCTTTTGAGTAAAATCGGTGTTTTCTACTTTGTCATAAGTATCGATTTCAAAACATCTTGAGCCTGAAATATCGGAAGAATAGGGATAACGAATAGCGATGCTATTGCTGATATTGGCCTGAACGCCTTGGGTAAAATCAAAATCATCATCGGTTGTGCGGTAAGATATCAAATGGTTTAGATTTACATTTCCACCATAACATTCAAAAGAATCATCATTTGAGTAGCTAATTTGAATATAATCGAGTATGGTATTGTTACCAATACCAGCCATAGAAAGACCGTTTAGTTCCTTTAAAGAATTTATTTTTCTTCCTGCATATTCAATGCGCACATACTTTAGAATTCCGGAATTGTCTTCGGGATTTTGTCCGCCGTAAAAACCATATTGTGGATCCAGGTTAAAATCTAAATAAGATATTCCTCCCAATTTGTTTATTGGGGCATTCCCAAATAACAGAATTCCTCCCCAATCTCCAGGCCTTCTGGTTCCAATTTCTTTATTTGAAGAAAAAATAATGGGATCTGTTTCTGTTCCTTCGGCAATAATTTTGGCTCCTTTGGCAATTACTAAAGTGCCACAGGTTTTATCGTCTCCGCGAATTACTGTTCCGGGTTCAATAGTTAGAGTTGTATTTTGGGTTACATAAACTACTCCGGTAAGTAAATAGGTGTTTTTTTTGAATAGTTTAGTGTCTTTGTTGATTATACCGTTCAGGATATAATTGGCTTCATTGTATTCGGCTGCGGCAGGTTTAAAATTAGTCCAGTTTGCCATCCAATTGGATGTTGTTTCTATACCTTTGGATTTTTGGGCAAAACTTATCATACTTAGTAGGAAGCAGATAAATGCCAGGGGTAATTTTTTTGTCATAATCTTCGTTTTTGTTAAGCAATTGTTGATTTGGAGGTTGCTTTTTGAAAACAAATTTAGATATGAAGTGTTAAGCCAATTGGTGAATAGCGTTAGGAGATTGTTACTATTGTGTTAATTGTTTTTGGTGGTTTTTGATTAATTTGTAACCCGTAGTGTATTACAAATTACCCCGTAATGCGTTATAGTTAATAATATAAAACTAAATAAAACACCCCGGTCTTCGACCACCCCTCTAAAAGAGGGGAAAGGCGCTCGAAATTCCCCTCCTTTGGAGGGGTGTCCAACGGGTGGGGTGGTTATAAAGAAATTTATATAATAAAAAAAGACCTGCCGTGATGACAAGTCTTTTTCTATTAATAGATTGTATTTGTAATTTGTTTTAAAAGGCTAGGTCGACTTTTAATTCAAACATATCGTAAATAGTTTTATCTCCTAAATCATCAAAATAGCTTCCCGAACCATATTTGATATCATATTTTGTACGGTCAATATTCAAATTTGCAGTTGCGGTTTTTCCTTTAACAATTAAGTCAAAAATTACAGGATTAGAAATTCCTTTAATTGTTAAGGTTCCAATTACGGTATAGGTGTTATTGGCTTTGCTAGTAACGCTTTTGAAGGTTAAAATTGAAGTTTTGAAATTATTAATTCCAAAAAAATCATCCGATTTTAAATGTCCTTCCAGTTTTGCCTTTGAACTGCCAGTTTGGTCGGTATTGTTTAAAGTTGTCATATCAGCAACAAAATTCCCCCCGGTGATTTTGTTGTCTTTGAAAATAAGTTCTCCTTCTTTAAATTTTATTGTCCCTTCATGTTCTCCAGTTATTTTTTTTCCTGTCCAGGTTATTAGACTTTTAGAAACATCTATTTTTTTAGATTGTGCTTCTGCGTTTGTAAAAGAATATAAGGTAATAACAGCTAGGAATAGTAGTTTTAAATTTTTCATTTTATATATGGTTTTGGTTAATACTAATGTTCTGATTGTTATAATAAGATGTTCTTTATTCTCAAAGTTACAATAAAAGCATAAGATTTTGATTAAAAAAACAATAAAAGCATGTTGTGATTTGAAAAAAATAAATAAAAAAATAACCCCGACAAAATGCCGGGGTTATTAAAGTAAAATAGGGGATATGATTAGAATTTCAAAGCAACAGCTAATTCAAAATCGTCATTGATAGTTTTGTCTCCTAAACCTTGGAAGAAGTTTCCTGAACCATATTTAATATCATATTTAGTTCTGTCAACTTTAAAAGCAGTTGTAGCAGTATTTCCTTTTACAGCAAGCTCAAAGTTAATTGGTTTAGTGATTCCTTTGATAGTTAAATCAGCAGTTACAGTATAAAGGTCTTTCGCTTTTGTATTGATTTTTTTGATAACTAAAGTAGAAGTTGGGAATTTATCAGTTCCAAAGAAATCGTCAGCTTTTAAGTGACCGTTTAATTTTCCTTGGTATTCTCCTGTTAAGTCAGTAGAAGTTAATGAAGTCATATCAACAGTAAAAGAACCACCAACTAATTTTTTTCCTTTTAAAACTACAGCTCCGTCTTTGAAGTTTACAGTTCCAGAGTGCTCTCCAGTTACTTTTTTACCTACCCATTTGATAGTAGAAGCTTTTACGTCAATTTTTTTAGTTTGCGCGTTTACTGAAATACTAGCCGCAGCTACGAATAATGCTATTGCAATTGTTTTTAAATTTTTCATTTTTGTTTAATTTTAATTTTGATTAATAATTATAGAGTGATAAATAATTCTTCTTGTGATTTTCTTACTTTTTTATAATGCTGTGTTGCATCTTCTTCGTGTCTGTAACCTAATGTTGCAATAAGCGAAGTATTCAATCCTAATTTTTCTAATCCTAAAATTTCGTTTACTTGTTCAGGAACAAATCCTTCCATTGGAGTTACATCGATTTTTAATTCGGCTGCTGCGTTCAATAGATTCCCTAAAGCTAAGTAGGTTTGTTTTGCAGTCCAGATAGTTTTAACGTCCTGAGGAAGTGTAAGGATTTTTGATTTCATAAAATCAGAATATCCGGCTAATGAGTCAACAGGAATGTCTCTTGTAGCGCTGATGTTGGCAATGTAATTGTCAATATCTTCTTCTTCTAAATGCGTTTCATTGGCAAAAATGATCAGGTGAGAAGCTTCAACAATTTGTGATTGTCCCCAGGCTGCCGGCTGGATTTTAGCTCTTAATTCAGGATTTTCAACAATAATTACTTTGTAAGGTTGTAATCCATAAGAAGACGAACTCAATCGGATAGCTTCTTTTAATATGTTTAAATCTTCGTTTGAGATTTTTTTTGTAGCATCAAATTTTTTTGTTGCGTATCTCCAGTTTTGGTGTTCTATAAATTTGCTCATGATTTTATTTTAATATTGATTTCTGTATTTTTCTAATAATGTATTTAATTGTTCTAATTCTTCAGCGCTTAAATTGCTGGTCAATGCGTTTTCGTGTTCATTTACTTTAGGATCTAATTCACTTAAAACATTCAATCCTTTTTGCGTAATCAGCACTTCAATTTTTCTTCGGTTGTCCGGACAAACATTTCGTGTTACTAACTCCTTTAATAATAGTTTGTCAACTAATCGTGTGGTGTTACTTGTTTTAGCAATCATTCGTTCCTGAATGACGCACATATTAGCCGGGTTGCCCTTTTGACCTCTAAGGATTCGTAATACATTGTATTGCTCTCCTGATAAATCATAAGGTTTTAAAACTTCATTAAATTTCTCACTCAAGATATTTTGTGTATACATGATATTGAGAATAATTTTTTTAGAAAGGTTTAATTCAACCGTACTTTTTATTTCATCTTCAATTTTCATTCCACTTGTTTTATTTGTTGGTACAAATGTATCACTTTTTTTATTTGTATATACAAATAAAATGAAATTTTTTTAAAATATTTTTTCAAAAACCTATAGAACCCTTATGAAATAGGGGCTATTAAATGAATTGTACAATAGTAACTAATATAAAAAAGGTCGAAAAGTCCAATAAAATCAATACTTCACACTAAAAAAGGTCGAAATTACGGGAAATTTGAAATGTTCATTATACTACTTTTAAATACCATTTAACTACCGTTTAAAACGCAATTAAAGGCGGTTTAATACACTAACTACTATTGCGAGCACCATTATACTGCAAAAGTACCTTAAAAGCAGTAAAAATAAGCCTTTTTAGAGATTATAACAGAATAACAAGCCCTTTAATTAGGGCTTTTTTTATGGGATGAATTGAGGCTTTTGTACAATTCAATAAAAACACTGTTTTTTGTATTGGGTAACCTAATGGGTAACCTAATGGGTAACCTTTTGGGTGTATTAAAGTATTGTGTACAATACCCCGAAACAACACTTTTATATAACTAACTAACAAAAAAAAGAGGGTTAAGATACCCCCTAATGCAATATTTATATAGCTATTAAAAATCAAATCGCTGTAAATCAAATACTTATATTAATTATGTAAGCGGATTGAAGCTCTAACAAGTCCTATAGCGGCTATTTTACTAAGTTTTACATCTTTAGGAGCATGATGTTGATTGTGACTTACAAGTTTTATATGATCATCACCTAAATCGCTTTGGTGGACAAACTTTATGGTTTTCATAGTACTGTATTCGTCTAATTTTATGGCAAGTATATACATTTCTCCAAAAAATATTTCCGCTCGTTCTACTGGAATGTGTTTGTAGGCAACCATATCCCCCGATTTTAATAAAGGATACATACTATCACCAGTAGCATATATTGCACCATCACATGATGCCATACCTGGAATAGAGAGATAATCTATTATTTTATCTTCATCTACTCCATTGTCATTAAGTAACGGTACCAGTCCCATTGTCGCTTCAAGGTTAAACAATGGTACACGTTGCAACTCGTAAATAGCATCTGTTGTTTTTCTGTGGCTTTCAACTGGCTCTACAATTGAATTAATTTCTTGTCTTAACATTGGTTCTTTTCCAGTTAGAAGCCAGTTAGCATCAATGTCTGGATATATAGATAGAATTTTATCTATAGCATCCGAATTTAATGCACTTTCTTTCTGCTTTCCTTTGAAACTACCATAAGTCATCCCTATACTTTCGAAAAATTTTTCCTTAGAAACTCCTTTGTAATCAGTAATATAAAGCACACGTTCCTTTATATTGGATATTTTTTTATCCATAAGTTTGTTTATTAGATATTTTTCTATCTATATTTGTACTACAAAATTGAAATATCAAAGTAATGAAAAAAATTCGAATACACCCAGAGCTAAAGACCCAAATCACAGAGGAATTTAAAGTGTCTATTCAAACTGTCTCCATGAGTTTAAAATATTTCTTCAATTCTGACAAAGCAAAAGCCATTCGTAAGCGGGCTTTAGAGCTTCTTCAAAAAGAAATAAATGACAATCAAGAAGAATAGATAATTAAATATTAAGGTTCAAGTCCTTGGCAGGAACAAAACGGAATTTATGGAAACACCATTCGAATATCACGATAAAAAGTTAGGGTTTAAGATCAAGTATTTGATTTTTGACCGTGACTACCATAATGACAGCCTAAAGCTAATCAGTTATAAAGCCATCAATGGGCGCATGAATTCTGATACCTGTTCTGAAAAACAGTTGCGCCGTGCTTCATTGGGTTGTGATGCTCTTGTGGAATTCAACAGTATGTCTCAGGATTGGAAAGATAGAATCACAACTAAGTTTGGAAAACCTCAGGAAGAGGTAAAAAAATCATGGTTTGCACAACATTACATTGCCGACCGTGAGGCTTTTGACTTTTACATTGGATACCGCTATGGTGAGACTAATTCTAAGCTTGAACTGGATACAATTGAACAATACACTTACAATGCTTCGGTTTTGAATACGGTTATCATTATGAAAAACAACCGAAAACAATACTTAAAAGCTTTAGGATGTAATACGGTGGATATTTGGGACAGTTTAAGCCGTGATGTGAATGCTTTTAGAGAAGTTGAACACAATTTGCCAACAACTAAAGATTCGTTGCGATTTAAGGTCAACAAATACGTCAAAGAGGGTTATTCGGGTTTAATCTCCGGTAAGTTCGGAATGAAAAACGCTTTAAAAGTGAAAGAACGCGAACAAGAAGCTTTGTTAGACGAACTTCTAGCCAAACACACCAACTTAGATAACACTTTGATCGCTACAATTTACAATGCCGTCGCTGAACAAAAAAACTGGCCAACGATTACTCCTCAAACGGTAGGTAATCGAAAAGAAAAATCTAATCTGGTAATCTATGCCGGACGTAATGGAGTTTCGGCTTTGTCTAATAACATTTTGATGCAAAATAAACGTCAGGCTCCAAGTGCTCCAATGTTGTACTGGACTTTAGACGGATGGGATGCTGAGTTATTGTACCAAAAAACAACATTCGACAAAAAAGGCTATTCGACAACAAGTTTTCACAATCGTTTGACAATGGTCGTGGTTCTTGATCCTTTCAATAAGTACCCTGTTGGTTATGCTATTGGAACTCACGAAACACCTGAGTTGATTAAAGATGCTTTACGAAACGCTATCAACCACACAGCCGAATTATTTGGACAACGATTTAAGCCTTATCAATTGCAGTCTGATAATTATCAAAAAAAGGCATTGACACCTGTTTATGAAGCCTGCACGAAGTACTATACTCCAGCTGCTGTAAAAAATGCAAAGTCTAAAGTGATTGAGCCTTATTTCGCTCACATCAATAAAACTTATTGCAAGTTGATGGATAACTGGAGTGGATTTGGTGTAGCGTCAGGTTCTAAAAACCAGCCTAATTCCGAAATGTTAAACAAATTGCGCCACACATTCCCTGATGAATTAGGATGTCGCAAGCAGTTAGAAAGCATTATATCAGCCGAACGTCAAAAGAAACAAGCGGCTTATCTGGAACAATGGGAAAACACACAACAAGAGCATCGTTTGCCAATGTCTACAGAGAACTTTTTACTGGCACTTGGGAAAAGTACAGGAGACACCAACAAACTTGAAGGTACGGGATTACATATCAAAATTAACGGTTTAAAACGCACTTACGATTGTTTCGAGCTTGATTTTAGACAACAAGCCCATCAAAATTGGACTATTCTTTTTGACGATAAAAACACTAAAGAAGTACTAGCGGTTAGTCCAGACCAAAAACACCGCTTCATACTCCATGAGAAGTATGTCCAGTCTATGGCAATTGCTGACCAGAATGAGGATGATTCTTGGCAACGTAAAAAGGTTAAAGATTACAACAAAACAGCCATCAAGTTCATTACCGATGCACGAGAAGAAAACGCTAATGTATTAGATCAATTTTTCAACAAAAATCCATTACTAAATGACACGCTGGCTAAACACTTGCTAGTTGATTCCAGAGGACAACACAAAGACAACAAAAGCAACGAACGATTACAACAACAAACCGAAAAGCTTTTGCTTAAACAAGAAAGAGCCATTCAAAAAGAATCCGAAAAATCGTGGCAGGAAGCCCAAAACGAATACAATAAATCCAAAATCGACATAAACAACTACTTATAAAATGGAACATATTACAAAGATTGAAATCGTACAAGCCCTAACCAGTTATATGCAGGAGCATAAAATTAAACCTGCCGATGTAGCTTCAAAGACAGGTGTTAATGCTGGATATTTAAGCAAAATTCTACAACCTAACAGCAACTTTATGTATGATGCTGGTGCTGGAAATCAAGGATTTATTTCAGTGAAACACTTTTTAGCCTTAGCCGATTTTTGCGGATACAAAACCGAAAAAGTGTATTGGCAAACCCAACCAACAGCACAAACAAACGCCGTTTTAGGTCATTTGCAAGACGGAAAAGATAATGCTCAAACCTTAGTACTGATAGGCGAAACGGGATGCGGAAAATCATATACAGCTAACCTGTTTTCAATTAAAAACCCTCTTGATACCTTTATTATAACTGCTGGGTCTAGTGATTCGCTAGTGGATTTGATTGAAAAGATACGTGCAGCTTTGAATATTAATGTAGCAACAATTTCTAAAAGTGCCAAAATCAGAAGCATTGCCGAAAAGCTCCGTTCATTAACATTTCAACAGCATAAACCGATGTTGATTATTGACGAAAGTGAGTACTTAAAAGTACCTGCCCTATGTGCTATTAAAGAGATTCACGATTACGTGCATCAGTACTGTTCGATAGTGCTGATAGGAACAGATCAATTAGTTAGTAATATCGAAAGATTAAAAATCCGTAACCAATCAGGTATTCCACAGTTCCACCGCCGTATCAAGTTCGGTTTAAGGGTACTTCCTAGTATTGATAGAGCTTTTGAAATGTTCATTAGCGACATTGAAGATAGGGATTTGAAAAAATTCCTTTTGGATAACTGCAGTAATTACGGAGAGCTACATGATATAATTGTGCCGGCAACCCGTGAAGCCGAAAGATTAAATCAACCGCTTAGTTTAGGATTAGTTCGCACCGTGTTAAACCTTCCTGAAGGTAATTTAAGATGGTGATAAAAAAAGCGCTCACGGTTGCTAATGTAGTCAACCAAACAGTAACGCTCATTGATTTTTCTGTACATGCTCCTGAATTATACCAGGCTTTTGGTAATCCTCAAAACAAGGGTATTTGGTTTGCTTGGGGTGGTTCAGGCTCTGGAAAAAGTAGTTTGCTTTTAGATATTACAAAGGCATTTTGCAAATCTGGTTTAAAAGCGATACACGTAGAGCACGAAGAGGATTTAGACGATGTAGATTTCATTGAAAGATTGAAGTTAAAAAACATGCAGGATGTAAAAGACAACTTCCTGACGGCTCAATACAATCACGATGAGCTTTGTGTCTATCTCGACAGAAGAGACAGCGCAAAGGTGGTAGTTATTAATTCAGCAACATACTTTTTTAACTCCTTGCAGCAGTACTATGATTTTGTTAAAAAATACAAGCGAAGGAAGATCATTATCATTTCAGGAATGGCACTCGGTAACAATCCGTATTCAGAACTCGAAAGGAAGATAATGTATGATGCCAATAAAAAAATATTCTGTTCGGGATATTTAGCATCGTGCAAAGGACGGACAATAGGTCCCAACGGTGGAACCTATATTATTTGGAAACAAGGTTACGAAAAATTGAACGGAACAGACAACAATTAAAAACAACATCATGAAAACAACAACACAAGAAGATTCAATTAAATATTTATTAGATGCCTTTCAAACCACAGAAACCAAAGAAGATTTTTTGCTAGTCTTTTGGATTCATTGGGTAGAAAATGTCACTATCAGGACTAGAGACTTTCAACAAGTCCTAGCCAGTCCTTCGGTAAACAAATGGTTTATCATGGCAATCCAAAAAGAGGAAACGGAATATCGATTACTGGCCAGTCGTTACCCCGAAATTCAAGGAGCTGCTAAAGACAAGTTGTACATCGAATGTGTAAACAAATTAATGTCACGCTTTCCTAAAGCCTTATTAGACGAAGCCCAAAAGCGTGAAGTAAAACCGCAATACACCAAGGTAGCAGGTAAGCATATCGAATCACCAATTACAAACCTAAACTAGCCCATGAGTCCAGAGCAAACCAATAAAATAGCACAGTTAGAAGAATGGTTAAAAAAATTTCCAGCTGACCATCCAATGCGACCAGTAGTTGAGGGAGATTTAAGAAAACTAAAAGAGGATCAGCAAGAGTCCAGACCAATAGAACGAGACACTTTAGATTTAAGAGAACATCAATTTTACAACGTATGAGCAAAGAAATTATCCAACGCCTGGAAGACCTACACAACGTATTATCGTATTGCTCAGACGTTCAATCCCGAGGTAAAATATATGTTTTTAAAGTAGCTGAAAGAATCTGCATCAATCAGGAAAGAGGCTCTTTATTGAGCCAGTTATCACAACTAAATAACGAGACATTCCCGCACGAAGTCAGGACGTATGAAATACCCGCTCACATTGAAGCAAAAGTAAAGTTCACAGTCGAGAAAATCCAAGCTACCAACTGGGGTGGCCGAACAATAAACGAATACATCAATCTTTAAAATAAAACATAATGGCACAAAAATTTTGCAAAATCTTCGAAGTAGAAGATCACCAAGTATTATATCAAATAGGAACTGATAATGAAGGTGAGCCGGCAATTATAATGACTACACACATAGATGGTCTAATAATGTCAGCATCAATGACCGGATTTGAAACTAACAACACTACAGCAGAAGAACAATTTGAGAAAGTAGATCAAAATTATGCTGTATCATTTTTCACCAATATGTATAACCTAACACAAGAATAATAATGAGTACAGCAACATTAATCCCAGAAGAATTAAAAAAATTCACACCAGAACAACTAAAAGCAGCTTTACAAGCAAGTGAAGACAAAAGTCAAGAAGACAGAGCAGCTTATAAAAATTTGGTAGAGGAAACCGTTCCTAAAGCCATATTTAAACTTTGTTTAGCGTCTGAAGTATTATCGAATGCTAAAACAGAAGCCTTTCAGTTTTTTGAAAATATATTAAAACTAAAAGCCGATTTGTACGGTGTCAAAGCCAAACAGCAAACGCACACTTTTAGTTGTGCTACTAGCGAAATTACCATTGGATACCGCATTAATGACGGTTGGGATGATACCGTTAATGAAGGTATTGCCAAAGTAAACAACTTCATTAGTTCATTATCCAAAGACGATGCCACCGCAGCTCTGGTAAATGTAGTTTTCAGTTTGCTTAAAAAAGATGCTAAAGGCAATCTAAAAGGGTCAAGAGTTTTGGAACTCCAAAAACTAACCAAAGAGTTCAATAGTGAAAGCTTTACCGATGGTGTGGAAATCATTGCAGCAGCTTATAAGCCCCGTCGCTCGGTTTGGTTTGTTGATGCCGCATTAATCAACGAAGACGGTTCTAAAACATCGATACCCCTAGCCATTTCCTCCGTTGATTTTTCAAAAGGTTACAAGTTCGAATTCTATAACGAAGAATTACCCGAAGATGCAACCGAGTAACACTACCGTACTACTAGCTCTATTGCTGGTAGTACTAAATGGAAAAGCCATAATCAATTATGTGTTATGGCTTCGATTCAAAATAAGAAACTATTTCAAACAAATGGAAAATGAGCGTAGAAATTATACCAATAAGCGACCACGAAGTTTACAAGGTTAACGGTTTTACTGTTTACAAAGATCCTTTAGGAAATTGGGCTTGTAATACCGATTTAAGACCTAAAGAATTACAAGCATTTGAAATATACGAAGAGCAAGTAATAAAAAACAAAGCATTCAAAAAACATCCTAAATCAATTTTTAAAACCCAATAACAATGAAAAACAAATTTCTAGCACTTTTTTTAACGGCAATCTTAATGACATCATGCGCCGATTCTAAAACATTCAAAATTGACGGCAAAAATGTCGAAGTCGAACCTTACGGATGGTTTGATTTAAACGCAAAGAATGATAGCGTAGTCTATAAAATAAATACTGCCAACGTAGTTTGGAGCGTCATTTTATCGGGTACTATAGTTGCACCGATAATATTAACGGGTGACCAATTATGGGAACCAGTTAGAAAAAAAGAAATAACAGAATAGTTAATTCGGTTTCCCGAGCATGAAGGTTCTTGCAGGTTCGAGTCCTGCCTCGGGGGCAAATTTTAAAAACAACATCATGAGTCAAATAACACATTATTTCGTTTATGTAGGTCATAGCACCCAAACTAAAAATAAACTGCAAGAAGAGTTTAAAAGCTATTTAGAATCACTATCAGGAATGTTAGTAGCAGAACCTTTTTATGGGGATTTAACCAAACAAATTAAAACAAAATCGGAAGAGCTCAATAAAAAACATCATCGTTGCCAATCCTTAAAAATAGGATTTTCAGAATTGTACAGTAAAAAAGGCAGCCGAATAGATGGCTTTTATTTTCTAACATTTGAAATATTGGATGCACGTTTAAATAATCCTTTCTAATGACAGCAACTAAAGCAAGAGTCTATGAAGGACAAGGTTCTGCAATAGACGATTACCTGAAACCCAAACAACAGCTTCAAAACATTGTAAAAGCAGGTCAAAGCACTAACACTGCTAATTGGGGCTTATTCGACAAAAAGAACAAACAACACCTCACATTACTCTCACAGCTCAGAACGCTTGAATGGGTTAAAAAGTCTGAAAAATGGGGCGAAGTTGCTGACCTCGCTCGTTTAAGTGACTTTTTAAAGAGTGATAAAAGTCCAGTTAATAAGCCTTTAAAGGATATGAATGAGCAGGAGGTTTCGAAGATTATAGAGTGTTTTAAATCAATGGTTAGAAAAAAATATAAGTAAGATGGAAAATTATTTAATGGGTCTTTTTTTTGGTTTTCTAATGGGTTATGGATTTTCGGGTTTTAAAAATGAAAAGAAACCAGAAAAGAAAACGGTACCAGAACTATACCTACACTGTTTTGAATGCGAATTCGAAATGCCTGTAAAAGAAAAAAACGGTCAAATGTATTGCTCTAATTGTGGTTTACGTCACTAATATGGAAGCGCCATACAGCATCACCGAAATATGTCCGCATGACATAGCCGAAATTAAAATAATTGATAGTTGTGTGACTTGCGAAACAACACAGCTCATTTGCTCCCAATGTGGAGCGGAACTAGAACCACCTAAAACAGAATGTTAGTATGAGAAAAATACATAAAGTAATATCCAATTGTAATGAGTGTGAAAATTGCGTTTTCCTTCCATATCCAAAAGACAATTATACATTTTATAATGTATGTGATAAAGAAGAAACGCAACCTTTCCTTTTGCTTAAACACAATTCAAAAAGCAATAGTACGCCAATCGAAATTCCTGACAATTGCCCATTAGAAGATTATAAAGAAGCTGAACAATGAAAATAAAACTAAAACTTACCTCCGATGAACTAAGGCTTATTGCCGAAAAAGTAAATCTTGTAAATACAATTGATTTACAACGGTTAGCAAGAGCAAAAAAGACCTCTTACAGTATTCTACTCGACATAGTAGATAAAGTAGTACCAAAGGCTCAAAAATTGAACAGACAGCTTAGCATAAACGACAAACCGCATGAACTCACACTCAAATGGCACGAAGCCGAAGCCTTAGAACAATATTTAATCCACTTTGAGGAAAGCGATATTTTTTCAAGAAATCTTCTTCGTAAAGTCGCTAACCAAATCAATCAAAAATTAGCCTAATGAAAAACAAAACAATAAGAAAAAAACCGATCGGTAAATCGGAAACTATTTCAGAGGAAAACTATCGGCTTAAACACGAAGCTCGTCATATTTCGGAAACATTTGTTCATACTAAACCAACAAGATACCTTTTAAAATGAAGTAAATGAGTCTTATTAAAACCTATACCGTCAAGATAAGAAGTGGTGAAATTTGGCAATTTAAATACAATTTAAAAGGCGTGTTAATCTACTTTGATGTAATGGAAGGAGATTTGACCGAGAAGCAAGAAAAGTTTTTGTACCAAAATGGAAAATTCCCCTGGAAAGAAATTCATTTAAAAGATTGGGAAACACTTTACCCGCCTACAAAGGTCGAAATCCTAGAGCCTGATTTATCCTTTGATAATTTTTGGAAAAGATATGATCTAAAAGTCAAAAAAGAAGCTTCTGAGAAAGCTTGGAACAAGCTTAGTGATCAGGATAAAATAAAATGCCACCTCAGGCTTAAGAGGTACAACCAAAACCTCCTTAGAACAGGACAAGCCAAAGCGCATTTAGTGACTTGGTTGAACCAAAAGAGGTATAACGACGAAGATTAATAATTAAACAACAAATAACAATGAGTAAAACAATGCAAATCAATCCACCTGCGGGATTCCAGTTTCAATCAGTTGACCAAACGTCAGGAGCTATTAATTTGGTAGAGATACCAAAAGACATTAAAGAACGCATCAACACCTTAAATGATGCACTTCGTGAAAATGGTAAGTCAGAAGATGATTTTAGAGAATCATGTGAGGGACTAGAGCCTGACGAAGTTGCTTATAAAATGATCAAAGAAATTGTAAAAGCTTTTAACGAAGGCTGGACGCCTGACTGGTCTAACAGTAATGAAGGTAAATACTATCCTTGGTTTAAGATGGGTTCTCCTTCGGGTGGCGGTTTTTCGTACGACGTCTGCGTTAGTTGGGGCACGGCTTCGGGTGTCGGCTCGCGCCTTTGCTACAAATCTGCTGATTTAGCTAAACATGCAGGACAATTATTTGAGAGTATTTACAAAGATTTTTTAACACTATAATAAAACAACATGTACACAGAAATTAAAACATTCGAAGACGCTTGCAAGGCTATTAATGTAGAGCCTACTATTATTCCAGACTTTTCATTGTTTCCAGAATCGGATAAAGAGGCAATGATCGCACACGCTAAATTAATAATCATAGCCAAAGCCATCAATGGCGATTGGGTACCAGACTGGAACAATTGGGATGAAAACAAATACTTTCCTTGGTTCAATATGGGTTCTCCTTCGGGTGGCGGTTTTTCGTACGGCGACTTCGATTGTTGGCGCGCGTGTTCGAGTGTCGGCTCGCGCCTTTGCTTTGAGACTAGAGAAAAGGCTAAATATGCAGGAAAGCAGTTTGAAGATTTATACAAAAGCTATTTTGTAAAAGAATAAAGAATAAAGGTTGTGTGGTGTCGTTGCTGTAGTTCTCCTTCAGGTGGCAGTTTTTCGTACAACGACTACGATAATTGGAACACGAATTCGAATGTCAGCTCGCACCTGAGCTTAAAATATAAAACACCACAGACCTTGCCAACAGGGCAAAAAATCACAATTTTAATAGGTTCGTTAGTAAAGCAATTGAAAGCGAGCCAATCTAAGCAAAGCAATGAAAAGATTAAATAATATCTATCAGCAAATCATTTCTATTGATAATTTAAGGATTGCCGAATCCAAAGCAAGAAAAGGCAAATCCAATCAATATGGTGTGAAAATTTTTGACAAAGAACCCGAAAGCAATATTTTCAAACTTCATGAAATGCTTTTAAACAAAGGGTATAAAACATCCCAATACACCACTTTCACCGTTTTTGAACCCAAAGAAAGGCTTGTTTTTCGCCTTCCTTATTTTCCTGACCGAATTACCCATCACGCAGTTATGAATGTTTTAGAGCCAATATTTGTAAAGGTTTTTACTAATGATAGCTATGCTTGTATTAAAGGAAAAGGCATACATGCAGCTTCGAGAAATATCAAAAGTGCTTTGCGGGACCAGGAGAATACAAAATACTGTTTGAAGCTGGACATTGTCAAGTTTTACCCTAATGTGGATCATGATATACTAAAAGCGTTACTTCAAAAAAAGTTCAAGGACAATGAGCTGCTTTGGTTACTGGATGAAATCATAGACAGTGCCGACGGTTTGCCAATAGGCAACTATTTAAGTCAATACTTTGCTAATTTCTACCTCACTTATTTTGATCATTGGATCAAAGAACAAAAATCCGTAAAATATTACTTCAGGTATGCGGATGATATTGTAATTCTGTCCAACAACAAACCTCATTTACACGAGCTTTTATTTGAGATTAAACAGTATTTAAAGACCAATTTAAAACTGGAAGTAAAAGACAATTATCAGGTATTTCCAGTCGAAGATCGTGGAATTGATTTTGTAGGTTATAAATTCTACCACACGCACACACTGCTTCGAAAATCAATCAAAAAACGATTTGCTAAGGCAATATCCAAAACAAAAAACAAGGCTACCATAGCCGCTTATATGGGGTGGGCAAAACATTGCAATTCCAAACACTTATTAAAAAAATTACTACCCGATGAACAATTTTAAAGATTTTAAAATAAAAGCCGAACTATCCACTTTTACAGGTGACAAAATAAAAGTAGACCGATTATTAAATGCCGAAATATCAGTACTAGCTTATAAGATTGAAGATTCGAAAGTAAAACAAGGCACAAAGCTCTTAATACTACAACTTGAAAAACAAGGTACCAAACACGTTTTATTCACCGGTTCAACCATTTTAATGCAAATGATTAAACAAGTGCCAGAAGATAAATTCCCATTCAAAACAACAATTATTAAAGAATCAGAACATTTAGAGTTCACTTAAAACAAAGAACTATGATACTAGGATTTACAACACAGATCAACGGCAAACCTACCTACTTTGTAGAAAAAATACATTCGGGTTTGCTTCAAAATGATTTATTACAAGGTTTTGATTTAGGATCAGATCACGATTTTGACCTTGATAAATTATGCTCCTGTGAACCAAAGCTCCACACCATCCGAGACGATGAAAAAGACCGTTGGCACGCTGAAATGATGATTGATTTTTTTATCAATGTCAGGACTAAAAAAATGTTTCGGTTTGCTCCTAAGATTCCTGTGGTGAGTACGCAAAAAGTATTAATGACCTACTACCATTCAAATATAATTCAAATTTCTATAGATGAACGTGAGTTATTTAGTTATACCGAAAGGTTAGAATTTGCTTTAAATGACGGTTTCGATAGTTGGGAAGATTTTTTCAATTATTTCTATCCAAAGATTAAAGCAGCTCCTAAAGAAGTTTATACACCAAAATTAATTCACTGGACGGATTTAAGGTATTAAAATAAATTCTTACATTTGGAGTCAACTTAAAAACAAACTCATGAAAAAACTATTACTTATTGGTGCAATTGTATTTACATTATCTGGCGTTGCTTATGCCTATTCAGGTAGAGGCTGCTCAGGCTCTAAAAATTGTTCCGCTTGCAAAAACTGTAAATATTGTAAACATTGTGCTAAAGAAGGCGGTTCTTGTGGTGTTTGTAAATAATTAAATACGAGGTTATGAAAAAACTACTACTACTCACAGCTTTATTGATTGGCTTTTTTGCTCAAGGGCAAAATCAAGACATCATTAATAAAATGACAGAAAGTAAAACTATCGAAGATATTAAGATGGTTGCTAATGATATTGCTTCTAAAAGTAAAACAAAATATGTGTTTTATAAAACCGTTAGATACTCAATCCCTAAAGGAGAAAGTTATCAATATATAGTTTATGCCAAAGAAACAATGAGTGATGCTGAAAAAAAAGAATTGGCTTCAAATTCTTTTGAACATTGCTTGGTAATTAAGTTTGGAGAATGGGATAAAGGAGAAAATGCGGATTTAGAAATTAAAGGCGATTTAGTTTACTTTTTTAAGGAGGTTACATCTAAATATCTTGATTTAGACGAATTTTGGATAAGTACTTTTTGTCCTGGTACCACACCAGAGCAATTGCAAGATAATTATAAGTTGAAAGAATATAGAGTAAACAAGGACTTGAAATATAAGTTTGTAAAAAACGAAGATACTTGGAAAATAGCAAAATCATATTAAAACAAAAACCGCTCAACTAGAGCGGTTTTTTTTGCTTAAAACTTAGGTTGTGTATAATATGTAAGTTTCTTACTTTTGTTTATATGTCAGTATCCCTAAATCGTAGTCTTGGTATTCAACGCAATAAGCTGTTACGTTACAAGCTTATCAAAGAACTGTACCAAAAACACAAGACTGAGGATATACCCACTACTGTAGTATGGCGTAAATACATTTGTCCTATTTATCCAATATCCCGCACCACTTTATATGAGGTTCTTTGTACTCCGGTAACCTCAGAACTTAAGAAAATAGAAGACTTAATTGCTGTTCAAACACGAATGTTTGATTAAACGTTAGTCATTCCAATGGTATAAGTCACCTCATACTCCTGAATACCATCATCCCGTTTCACTTTTCGCATGTTAGTGCGCATCATTGCCCCGGCAGTTCCACCTACAACTACACCGTGTAACTTTCCATGAACACTTTCAATAATATCCCAAATTGACCAAGCCAGGTCTTTTTGATTTTGTGGAGCTCTACCGCTTGAGTTAGTCAATCTTAAATTGGCAATACTCAAGACAATTGTTCCCGTTGCCATTTGGCGGTTCTGCGGCGTGGCGGTTCTGTCTTTTCCTATATCTGAATATTGCAGGTTTCCAATATCAATTAATGTCAATGGAAATTGTGTTGGAGGATTGGGCGAATAATCGTCTAATTGCCCCCAATCTTCGTCTACATATCTCATTCCGGGAATAGGTGTTAAAATATCCTGAATGTTTTTTAATACTATCTTGCTCATCGTTTGAGTTTGTTAAAGATTTCTTTTTCCAGTTCCTTCATATTGCGGTCAACTACCTGATCAATGCACTGTCTAACCTGTGGATGGTCGCCTATGAATTGGCGTTGTTTCACCTTCATTTTTGCCCCTACTTTTTGCAGGGCCAACGCTTTCCAAGTTGCTGCCTCTTCGCTTAGTTTTTTATTTCGTTGGTTGTTCCTGGTATCGCCTTTAGCCGTTTTAGTAACCGCTCCATTGGCTTTGTAAAACATCGCCCAAAAAAAGCGTTTCATTTTTTCGGTCACAATGATTTCGCCACCTTCATTCATTAAACTGGCGTGTGGCAATGAACTACTCCAATTTATCTCGTTGTTGGTTTGTTTTGACCTAACGGAACGTCTTGTTTTTCCCGTTCGCATCATTAGACTGCCTTTTCTGTTAGGGATTTTGGTGTTTTCCCAAGGCTTATCAAAGAATGCTTTGCGCTCAAAGTTCTTGTCAAACTCATCGGTTAGCTCAATGCGAACGTCTGAGAGAATGTTTTTTATAAAGTCAACCATATTAATTATTGCTTAAATCGTTGTAATTCAAATAACATTTACTAATTTTGTTTTTATGGAAACCATTTTTGACTTCAATCCAACAGCTCAGGAACTCATCGATATTCGATTCGATGCGTTTTCTCTGTGTCTTAAATTTGGCATTGATACCAATAAAGAACTTACTCCGGAGTTATATAAAGAACTCATTTCCCAAGAAAACGCCTATTATGATATTGCTGTTTTGTTTGAATTTAGAAACAATCAGGACAAAGCAAATGAGTATTGGGCAAAATTACCTAAGGAACTTCAATCTGTAGGTTTAGGCTTTGATTGTGTTGAAATTGCTATTTAGCATTTTCTTTAATGTACTGCATCGTTTTACTTCCAATTGTTCCGTAATCCTCCATTAGATAAGGCGTTAAATCTTTATACGCTTGTATTTCATCTATATTTTGATTTTTAAGCATTCCTCTAAAATCAGTAATCCACTTGCTGTAACCATAACCATTGTCTAATATGTCTTTTTGATGTATAGCTTCTCCTCCAAATTTTTTGATAAAATCAGGATAAGTATGTCTTGCAACAAACTGGTTTATAGTTTCCATATTTTTAGTGCCAATTTGTGACAGCCTTTGGGGTTTAGTTTTAGTTTTGGCGTGTAAAATCTCATGCCATAAGCTTTCAAAAGAATATTCCTGGTTAAAGGTCATTTTTTTACCGCCTTTAATAGCTGCCAATCCATTTCTAAACTCTTCAAGCGGATTAAAATTAATACTAGAGAAGTCGTGACTGCTTAGCGTGATTTTTGAACCTCCAACCCATTCACCAGTTTTAGGACTATACAACATAGAATGTTGCATCATATATGATTTTGATTTTAAAAACTTAACATCTTCTAAACCACTCCTAAAATCTTCGGGAGATAATTCAGCATATTTTATCAAGATATTTTTAATCTCTTTGTTGGTTGGAAATTCCCCTTTGATAAAATTATTAAGATTTATGAGACTGTTGTTTTTCAACAGCTTTTCCACTTCCTTAGCTCCTTTTACTTTTCCATACGGGTGTGCCGGAGGAAAAACCACTTTTTGCGCACCCGGATTAAATCGGAATATCTCAAGGCGGTTCTTACCGTCTTTACCTATTTGACTCGTTGCCGCTTCACCTGCTTTAATTGCTTTTTCGCTGTCACTCGTTGGATATTTGTCTTTTAAAACTTCAACGGTGGTACAACGGCAATTCCACCCATTGGGTGGCGTGTAGTGCATCCAAAACGGGTCTGACTTTGGTAATGTTATGCCATTTAAGGCAGCGTGTTCCTCCCGTACACGGTTGTCACCAGCTGTACGGTATTGCAACTCATAACGGTCGTTATCGCTAAACTCATCCCATTTGGCTGCCATTTGAGACGAACCCACCGCAAACTCATATTCAGCCTCCAAATAGTTTTTATTGTAGGTAACATTCAGCTTATCGAATTCATGCGATAATTGAGAAAACGGCTTTAAATTACCATTTTCATCTAACAGCAGTTTTGAAGCTTCAAATAGTTGGGCGTGTGTTTTTAGTCCTCCAAATAAACGAGCATCGTCTTGCAATGCTGTACGCATTACATCAGGGATGTCGTTGTCTGTAATGGCAAAATTGAAAACATCAAAAGTCTGATCTATTAAGTCCTTATAGGCTTTCTCAGTCTGCAAATCTTTTGGGGTGTAACTCCCTTTTTCATACAATCGTTTAAAGGCTTTTTCACCAGTGTTTAAAAGCTGTTTAAACGAGTCGCCAAGAGCTAAGTTTAATTGTCCGGCTTTTGTGTTACAATCGTCACAACCGCAATTGTACAAACTTTCAATTCGAGTGTGTAAAGCCCCGAAATATTCAGGGCTTAAACGAAAAAACGCTCAAAATCTTCTAAACTCAACTTTGTTCCTGGTGTTGGTGTTGGTTGTTTTTTAGCTCCAAGGATTTGTATTCCAAAAGTATCTTTCACCCAAGTCGGGTCAACTTCAAGAAAGTCGGCAGCCTCGGTTGTCATCTTCCAAAGCTTCTCCAAATCCTCTGCGGGCGGATAGCCATAAACAGCATCCTTGGTGATGATTCCTATTGCTTTAAGTGCCGGAATAACGGTTGAATTCCAAGCCTGTTCAATCAATGATAAATCACTATCTATTAAGTCCTGCAAAATACCGATTGAGGTTTTTTCCTTGCTATTAGAACCATTTTTAGTGTCCTGTCCTACTACGGTTCCAGAGATACCCATTGACAACTCGTTATTACAAAAGCCCATCAAATTTTTATACACATCACCATTAGTAGAAACTCCCTGAGCAAACTCAAAGCTTTCATTTTCGTCAATGATAAACCAAGCTGCTGAGCCCATATCTTTCAACATCTTTTCGCCACGGGAAACCATAGTCCTGTCCTGTGTATTTGTTTTTAACACACGTGGTGGAATACCATAAATCTCACACAATTCAGAATAACAGCTTTGTGCAAATCGTTTAAACAGCACGTGTGGAATACACCCATCCAGTAAACCCAATTCAGTATTACTACCAAACTCGATTAACCAGGAACCGTATTCTTTTTGTTCACGATAAAGAATAAATTTATCTTCAGTATAATCTTTGAAAATTTTACCTTTTACAGGTTCAACATTTTGCCTTGGAATCAAGTTAAAAGCCAATTCACCATTAACATAATCGAATTCTCCTAAAGAATGGCTGTAATAAATGGTTTGTAAAATGGCTTTATTAATCTGGTAAACAAATTGTTTGTTTTGCAATAAATCGGTTAAATCCTGATCTAAATCGCCTTTTAAATTTTTTATTACAAATGGTTGAGACAAGCTCTTGAGCATTCGGTTATTAATCTGGCTTTGCAAATGCAAATCAACTAATATATTATCAACGAGATTATAGTACGGATAACGTACGGGGTTATCAGCATTTTTAAACAGGTTTTTGGCATCAATATAATTTTTGATGTCTTGTCTTGTTTGCGAAATGGTTTTAGGAGCAATAGTAGGTACATAGCTTGTCGCTCCTTTTACTTTCCATTGCCCGGACTTGTCTTTTAATTCAAATAGTGGTACTGTACTCATAATTAATAATCGTGATTAAATTTGGCGCGAGAACCTGAGCTAAAAGGCTGTCTGTCGCTGTTGGTATCGTCTAAAACTATTCTTGGCAACGAAGTAAGTACAACAGTTCCTTTGGCTAATTTTGTGAACCAGTCAATGGCTCTGTCATAGCGTTCTTTGGCTTGTTCATAGATAAAGTCGGCATTGCATAATGTTGCAATGTGGAATTTTGCTAATGTTAAGGAATGCTGTAAAATCAACGCATTTCTGTCTAATCCTTCAGCACTAAAAATTACTTCAGTATTGTATAGAATTCGCCCGTCTAATGTTTCTAATTTGTTTGTATTAGGCGTTAAATAACTCTTGGCCTCTTCCTCAGCAGCTGCCAAAGCTTGCGCCACTAAATCATCGTTACCCTCTGTTATTTGTTCAATCTGGTAAGCATAAATAACACTTCCTAAATCTTCTTTTTCTAAAAACATATTAATGCTGTTTTATGATTTTTTCAATGACGCTAACCCAATGGTTCTTTTTTTCGTGCTGAACATCTTTTAGTTTGTCTTGGTATATGTAATGCTCCACATAAATTGGGAAGCCTAATAAATCAACTCCCACCTGATAAGTTACTTTTCTCATTGTTTAATATTTTCGGTTACTTCTATGACCAACTGAATAACTGTCTTCTCTTTTCTCAGCTCTGTTTTTCAAAAGCCACACACCACCTTCTAATAAATCGGGACCATCCATTACTTTTGAATTTTCATCCACGCCCACAAACTGCTCAGCCATTCGCTCCATGTTAGGATTGTTTTTTTCGTCGACATTAAATATTATTTCACCTGCACGCCATAACGGTTCGAGCGTTCCCTCAATTCGATTGAATTTATCGCCTTTAGACCTAGTGTCAAGTGACATGGCTAATCGTTTTTTTCGAGTACGTCCAGTTGTCTGAATAAGTGGTTTAATGACTTGCTGATAAAAAGGATCTTGTAAACTATTGTTCTCAATCCAATCCTTGTGAACACTTACTCCTTTATCACTAACCCATTCCGAAGCATCGAACAAATGATCTACAAAAACGGACTGTCTCATGTTGTTAAGCCATATTTTGTACAGGTAATATTTGTTTTTGTATAAGCCAATTACACCAACTCCTTTTTGAGAAGCACTACTTTTGTCTTTATTTGAGGTTGCAGGATCGGCATAAGTTAATATAGCTTCACAATAGCGAATAGGCGGACATTTGCCCCAAATAACGCTTGTGAAAATTTTTCCAATGGTTGTTGGATTGTTGTAATATTCCTTTTGTTGTGAACTTAATGTAATAGGTTTTAAAGCCCTATCAATCATAGCTTCGGTATTCTTTTGAGGCCAAGTAGAAAATCCATTTTCATCACGAATATTTACAACCTCATGAATATCTGCTTTCTTACCCATTTCGGTAATACAACAATATTTAGCTATAATATTACCACAGGCAATGATTAATAATGGTACCGATATAGAACGTGTTGGAATTAATGCTTGTTCAATCCATTCGTATTTTTTCTTAATCGTTAGAGGGTTTCTACAATCAACATCCGTATCTATATCATCGATAATAATTAAATCAGGTCTTGCGGCATCATTACGGGTACCACGAGGAGACTGTCCAGCTCCTAATGCTCTAAATGAAGCTCCGCTCCTTGTTTTAAATTCGCCTGACTCCCAATTCCCAAGACTTTCCTGAACTCCGTAGTCATTTATGAGCCTATTATTTACCTCAAGTATCGTTTTATAAGGCAACAATAGACGTTCGGCATCATCATAGGTTGCAGAAATCAGTAATACTGTTTTCTTTTTCCCTGTTGTGGTCAAGTACAAAACCTCCATCATGGTTCTGGCAGATTTTGCCAATTCACGAGACCAGGAACGTACTTCATACCATTCGGGATTACTCAAAACTCTTTTGGTAGCTTTGATATGAAATGGCGCTGGTTCTGAAGTATAGAAATTAGGAAAATAGTATTTAAACCAAAGTTCCGGGTGTGCTTCCAGATGTTTGATTCTTTTTCCTTTTTCTACTGTCGTTTCGTTTAAATCGACAGGAGTAGCTTTTCGGGTATTATCCCGAAAAGCTTGCCAACTGGCTAATGAGTCTTTGTCGCTTTTACTACTCATTATTTTTTCATTTTAGAGGTAATAAAAGCATCACAGTATTCTGTAAGTATTTTGGAAAACGCCAAGTCCTGACTGCTTATAAATTGAATCAGTTGTTTAGCCACTTCTACGGTTTCGCCAATATTGGTTTCAGTTTCAAGCTTTTTGATAGACGATGTTATTTTAGATATAATATCAGCATCCTTAGAAGTCGCAACGTTTCCAATCTTTATAGGGTAATCTTTGGGATTGACTTTAGGATATTCTAAGGTTTCATCACCATGACTGTCTTTAACCTTAATGGGCTTTAGTAAAAATGTTGGAATATCATAAACGATTGGACGTGTAGCGATTTCTTTGTTGAGCGTTTCCAATTGTTTGTATAACGATGTCAATTGATTGTCCTTCGTTACTAACATGGAAGTTTTTAAGCTTTCCCATTCGCCATCTTTTACCCATTTACCTATTGTTTTTTCAGTAACGAATAACCTCGCTGCGATTTCTTTTTGTGAAACGTTGTCGTTTACAAAAAGCACTTTTGCGAAGTCTTTTTCCACTTGTTTTTTAACTGCCATTTGATACCTATTGATATTTATTGATAACAAAATTGACTGATTAGAACGGGTCAAAAAAATTCCTGTTTACTTGCTTTACAACTCTGTTAAGTCTTGGTACACAAGTGTTCGATTGCTGTGCAGTTGTTTTTTTAGCAATGTGTTTCGGCTAATCTTTGTCATCTCAAAAGGCAAGAACTGCCGACCAAAACACTTACAAATGGCTAGACCGGAATACTTTGTTTTTAATGACGAAAATGTGAAAAACTCATACGGTTTTTACATCAATACTTTGGGGATTAAAATGGATCGCTTCAACGACAATCCTGTCATGTTGAATAACCATTTGAACTCGAATGAAAATGTTATTGGAAACTGGTCTGATGCTGTGAAAGAAACTGGATTACTAAAACTTAAACCGCATTTTGATGAAGAAACTGATTTAGGCAAAGATGTAGCCGGTAAAGTTGACCGTGGCTACTTAAAAGGCTGTTCTATGGGAATTATACCTAACTGGGACAGTGTTCAAAAAGTAGGCGACCGCCTCATTATGATGGAATGTGAACTAGCGGAAGGTTCTATTATTCCTGTACCGTCTAACCGTGGAGCTATTGCTATTTATAGCGCAGATGGTGAACTCATGAAAGAAGCAGACGTCCAGTCGCTTTGTTTATCCGTAACCGAAAAACTAAACGGAATCCCCGAAAATTTAAACTCAAAATTAGATATGAAAAAAATTCTATTAAGTGTAGCCACACTTATGGCGTTGGGCTTCGATGACCAACCAACAGACGGCTTAGATGTAGCTGCTGTTGAAGCCAAAGTATTAGGCTTGTCCAAGAAAGTAGCTGACTTGACGGCTAAAAATACAGGACTGGAATTAGCAGCTCAAACCGCTAAAGAAGCTCAGGAAGCAGCTGTAAAATTAGCTGCTACCCAAAAGGTTGATTTGGCTATCACACAGGGAAAAATCCCTGCTAATAAAAAAGAAGCATTTGTGCAATTAGGTATTACTTCTCCTGAAGTATTGCAAACCACTTTAGACTCTATTCCTGCCAAACAAAATTTTGGTGCGGGTGTGACGGTGCCATCCGGTAACGGTAGTGTGGAAGTGAAAACGATGGATGAGTTTGAAAAACTTTCCCATACCGAAAAATTAAGCTTCAAAGAAAGCAATCCAGAAGCTTACAAAAAATTGTTTAACTAATAACTAAAATAGTATGCCAGCAGCATTTCCAGAAATGTGGGAGTCCAGAGTAAGAACTCTACTCCAAGATGAGCAATTAGCTCCGTGGTTAGAAGGTATTGCCGAAATTGACACTCAGGTTCTTGAGGTTGGTTCTGGTTCTGCATCTGAATCCAATATCATTCATATTCCAATCACCACTTTTAGACCAGGTGTATTGATTAACAATACAACTTATCCACTGGCATTAGTTGCTTATGATGATACCAGTATGACGGTGCAATTGGATAAGTACCAAACTAATCCAACATCGCTTACTGACGATCAAACAATGGGAGCCAGTTACAACCAAATTGACTCTGTAACTAAGTCACATCGTGATGATATTACCGAATCTAAGTTTGCAAAAGCAATTCACGCCCTTGCACCACAAACTACGGTAGCAGGTTCAACATTTGTAATTCAATGTACAGGTGATGAAGTTACTGTGGGTGGACGTAGAAAAATGCTTTGGAAAGATTTAGTTACCGCCAGACGTCAAATGGATGCAGCTAAATGCAAGAAAAAGGGACGTCGTTTAGTATTATGTTCAGATCACGAAAACGATTTGCTTGAAGATAACTCCAGTAAATATGCCGACAAATTAGCTGATTATTTATCAGGTACTGTCAAAGGGATGTTGGCAGGATTTGAAATCTACCAAAACATCGATAACCCGATGTACACCCCGGCAGGTGCAAAATTAGCCTGGGGCGCAATTCCTGATGAAGATGACAGAAACGCCTCTGTTATTTTCCACCCGGAAAATGTGGTAAAGAAAACAGGTTTTACCAAACAATATTTTTCAGGGTCAGCAGGTGCGCCTAGAACACAGCAAAATGAGTACGCATTGCGTCACTACTTTATTGCAGTTCCTGTTATGGCAAAATATGCCGGAGCAATCATTTAAGAACCCCAATTTTAGACCATAACCCAAAAGGCTACTGCTAGAGAGTAGTAGCCTTTTTTTAAACTATCACCGTGCAAGAATTTTTAAACGTAGTACTATATCCTTCCTTGTTTGCTTTTTTGGGTATTGCAGGGACTAAGTTTTGGGATTGGGTAAAACCAAAATTTCAAACCAAAATTGATAACGCCGAGGCAAGAGCAAAGGAGATTGACAATGAGATTAAAAGTGCAGACTTCTACAAATCATTACTTGATGACTTGAAGCTACGCTTAGAATCGGCTATACAAGCCATCGAAGAGCGTGATGTTAGGATTGCTGAACGCGATAAAAAAATTGAGGAACGTGATAAGAAAATAGATCATTTGTTGAGTGAGGTAGAAATACTGACAGATGAGCTTAGAAAATTCAAACAATTGAACGGTAAAACATAATGAGCACATTAGGTAAAAAAACGCTTGAGGTTGCTATTACGCAGCTTGGAGTTCAAGAGATTCCAAAAAACAGTAATGCAGGCCCTGCGGTTGAAAAATATTTAAAGTCCGTAGGACTTGGTAAAGGTTATGCCTGGTGCATGGCATTTATGTACTGGTGTACTAAAGAAGCATCTATAAAACTTGGAGTTGAAAACCCACTTTTTAAAACTGCGGGGGTTCTGGCCATGTACAACAAAAAAAAGGAATCAGTAGTAACTGATCCACAACCGGGAGACCTTTTTATTATGGACTATGGCAAAGGTCAGGGACATACCGGAATTGTTGAAAAGGTAGAAAAAAACATCATTCATACCATTGAAGGTAATACCAACGATGAGGGTAGCCGGGAAGGTTACGAAGTATGTAGAAGACAACGAAAAACCAATACTATTAAAGCATATATAAGACTATGAAGAATCTAAAACACATTGTGTTGTTGTTTTTCTCACTCGTGGTTCTGGCTTCTTGCGGAAGTTCGAAGCCCGCCACGTTTGAAAACAAAACGCAAACCATCACCATCAAAGAAACGGTACACGATACCCTTTTTAAGATAGAAAAAGACAGCAGCTCTTACCGGGCATTATTGGAATGCCAAAACGGTAAAGTTGTATTAAAAAATGTTATTCAAGCCGAACCAGGGCGCAGATTAAACAGCCCAAAGGTTCGGTTAGATAACAATCGGTTAAAAATTGACTGTGAAGCCAGAGCGCAAGAACTCTTTGCTCAATGGAAAACCACCTACGAGTCTAATTATACTCAAGAAATACCACCACCAATAGAAATAAATAAGCTGACTTGGTGGCAGGAAACCCAAATTAAAATATTAAGAATCATTGCCATTCTATCGCTTTTTTTAGGGGCTTGGCTATTTGTAAAATCTAAACTAACATAATCATGCAGAAAATTTTTAAATCACATCCCAACTTAGAAAAGGCTTACATCACTTCGGATGGCACACCATTCTACCAAGAATCGGATGCAAAAAACCACGCCAAAACCTTAAAGGATAAAAGTGTAGAACCTATTTATAACGAAAAGGAATTGCAGGTAGTTGGCGAACAGGAGTTGAGTGCCGAAGATAAAGAAATGGCTGAATTTGAAGCTGCTGAAAAAGAAGCGGAAGCCAAAGCGGTTTTAGCTAAAGCATTAGCTGAATTTGACCCGGAAACCACTAAGTATCCTGAGGCATTGAAATTATTCAAAGCTTTAGGATTAGAAGCTGAAAACTTTAAACAAGACACAATCTTTCCTTTGTTAGTAGCTGAAAAAGCCAAAGTACAAGAAGGAACTAATACTCAAGCGTAATGGCGAAACCAAGTGTAAATATAGGATTTGAAAACGGCAACCTTGGGGTTGTCGCTACTAATCCCGATGGTATTTGCGGAATTGTCGCAAGTGCCGTGGCCAACGGAACTTTTGCTTTAAATACTGTTTATACGGTGTTTAATTTGAAAGAAGCCGAAACATTAGGCATCATAGGAGGTATTTCCAACTATGAACTGCATAAAACCATCAAAGAGTTTTATGATGAAGCGGGTGACGGTACTGAGCTTTGGATTTATGGCGTTGCCAAAACCCGAACACTCGACCAATTAGTTACTGATAGTGAAACGCTGTTGGCTGCATCAAACAGAAGAATCCGTTTTGTGATTTTGAAATATGCTCCAAGTGTTGCTGAGACGGTTATTACAGCAGGAATAAGAACGGGTTTCCCTGCCACATTAGCAGCAGCTCAAGCAATGGCAGAAGATTTTACTAATAATAAAATTCATCCTGTGAATTTCATTATTGAAGGATATAATTACTCAGGTGTTCCGGGGGACTTGATTGGTTTTTCAGCAGCAACAACAAACAGAGTTCGTGTGTTAATTGGTGATACTGAAAAAAGAACCGGTGTTACCGCTAGTAAAGGTGCAGCTGTTGGAATTTACGGGGCACGCTTAGCTAAAAATCAAGTACATGTTAATGCGGGGCGTGTTAAAGATGGTGCATTGAAGCCATTAGAATTTTTTATAGTTGATACTCCAGTGGAACAAGTAAATGTTGATCCATTATACGATAAAGGTTTTAACACCTTCGTAACTCATGTAGGTAAGTCGGGGTATTATTTTGTTGACGACTTAATGGCTTGTACTGTTGAGGACGATTATCATTATGGACCACAACGACGTGTAATTGACAAAGCCTTTGTTTTGGCAAATGCTACTTTGACGAATTACACCTTAGATGATTTCAATTTATTGGATGGCGGGAAGCTTTCGCCAATTGATGCCAGAACCATAGAAGCTGAAATTGAGAGGGTAATTGCTCAGGAAATGAGTGCTAAAGGCGAATTGTCAGTAGATGTTACCAAGGCTAACGACACAGGTGTACAGGCTTTAGTTGATACTACAAATAACGTGGCTACAACTGGAAAAATTCAGGGAAAAATAAAAGTGAAACCCAAAGGCTACGGAAGGTATTTGGAATTTACTATTGGATTTACTCTTAACTCTTAACTAAGAAGATATGTTTAATACTAGAGAATACGAGTGGGCTGATATAACTGTCATTTTGGGCGGGGCTGACTTATTGACAATTCGTGCAGTAAAATGTAAAAAGAAACGTGAAACCGAAGAGGTTTATGCTAAAGGGCGTCAGCCTTATGCTATCCAGTCTGGTAATGATGCTTATGAAGGCGAAATTGAGCTTTTGAAGTCCGGCTATGATGCTTTAGAAGATGCAGCGGGTGGTAATATTTTAGATGCTAAAGTTGATATGCTTGTTTGTTATGGGAATCCTGCTGCGGGTGATGTAATGAGAACTAAAAGAATTTCAGGAGTTCGATTTACTGAAGCTGAGGAAGCCGCTAAACAAGGTGATAAATTCATGCCTGTAACCTTGCCATTTAAGGCATTAGGAATGAAAAATGTATAATCTGATAATCCCGAGCAATCGGGATTATTTTAATAAAACAACAAATGAACACAGAAGAAAACACACCAAAATTTATCGTTGTTACACAAGAACAAATTGATACCTGGAAAGCACAACACATTAATGTATTTAAACTGCCTTTAGCTACTGGCGAAACTTGTTATGTAAGAAGCCCATCCGTAAAGGAATTGGAATTTGCACAAAGCTTAATGGCTCAAGGAAAATACATTTCTTATAACATTTCATTATTTAAACAATGCTTTTTGGGTGGTGATGATATTACTCACGATGAAACCAAATTAATGTCCACAGCGGGTCAAATGATGCAAACCATTGAAACCGTAGTTGTAACCGTGGAAAAGCTTTAACGGAGGCAGCATTTGGATATAAAATAACACCAACTGACTCCGAAACAGAAAAAAAAACCGACGTAAGAATTACCGAAGAGGAATATTACCGTAGGCTAATGGAATGGGTGGATGGAAAAAGAAAAACAAACGCTCTCTTGAGATACTATTTACATGTAGATCCTTATCAGTTGGATTTAAGAAGCTGGGCAATGCGAGTTGTTGAGTTGGAATGGATTAGAAAAGAAGAGGCTAATACTAAAACATAATGTCAAATTTATTAAGCTATACTTTATCGATACAAGACCAAATGAGTGCCAAGTTGAGCAGTATTGGTTTTAGTTCTGAGGGGATGCTCAATAAGTTTGTGCAATTAGAAAAAAAGTCCCGTGAAGTTTCACAAGTTTTGAGAGAAACGGGCAACTCTGTTGGAGCTTTAAAGCAAAAAGTAGACTTACTAAAAGCGGAAAGGGATTGGATTCCACAATCAAATATAACAGCTATTAAAGCTACAAATTCAGAGATTCAAAAGCTGGAGCGACAAATTACCAGACTGGAAACTACTACCAAAAGTGGTGGCGGAATTGGCGGGATGATTGGTAATGCTTTTCAACAAATTCCCTTTGCAGGTTTGCTAATGAATCCCTTAATAATGGCGGGTGTTGTTGGTGGTAAAGCTTTAACACTGGGTATTGAAAGCGAAATGCAAAATACTTCATTTGAAGTACTGTTAGGCTCTCAAGAAGCTGCAAAAGGTTTGATTGATGATATTGCCGAATACGCCAAAAAAACACCATTTGAAAAAATGGGCTTGGGTGATGCCGCTAAAACCATGCTAGGATTTGGGATTGCTCAAGACAAGGTAATGCCAACTTTGGCAGCAATTGGCGATGTGTCAATGGGAAATAAAGACAAGATGAGTTCTTTGACTTTGGCTTATTCTCAAATGAGTGCAACGGGTCGATTGATGGGGCAAGACTTGAACCAGATGATTAATGCCGGCTTTAACCCATTGGGTGAAATATCTAAGAAAACCGGTAAGAGTATTGGACAGCTTAAAAAAGAGATGGAAGATGGTAAAATATCTTCTAAAATGGTTGAAGATGCTTTTATATCGGCTACCTCTGCGGGTGGTCAATTTTACGGTATGGCCGATAAAATGAGTACTACACTTGGAGGTCGTTGGAGTACGTTTATGGATAATGTTTCTGAAAAGCTATTAGTGTTGTACGGAGCTTTAGAACCAGTTGCTTCATTGGTTTTAAATTATTTGAATGTTGGACTTGAAGCAAGTGCAAACGGTATGAGTTGGATGGTTGATAAATTCAATGAAGGTAATCCAATAATGCTAGTTGCTGTAGGTGTGATTTTATCATTGGCAACAGCAATGGGGATAATGAAAGCGGCATCGATGGCACAGGCAGGGTGGACAGCAGCTGTAACGTTGGCTAATAATATGCAAACCGCCTCTTGGTGGCAATTGAACGCTGCTATGCTTGCCAATCCTACTACTTGGATAATAGCTGGAGTGATTGCGCTTATTGCTTTAATTGGCTTTTTGGCTTTTAAAGTAGATGGTTGGGGACAGGCTTGGGATCATACCATGAAAGCAGGAAAATTAGTTATTCAGGGATTTGTAGAAAGTGTAAAGCTGTACTTCAATATTATGGTTGGTGCTGTAATGACGGCTCTCAATTTCATAATGGCGGGTTGGTATAAATTCAAAGAGGCTGTTGGTATTGGGGATAGCTCCGAAAATCAAAAGATGATTGCTAAAATTAATGCCGACACAGAAGCTCGTAAAAAAGCGGTTGTTGATGGGGCTAAAAAAATCAAAGCTTTAGGTCTTGAGGCAGGAAACGAAATGTTATTGGCAGGTGGCTCTTTGAAAGTAAATAATAAAACGCTGGGCGATTTTAAAGATACTCTTACTTCAAAATTAGGAATTGGAGCACCATCGATACCAGGAACAGCTCAAGGAGTTAAAAATCCTTTTGGAGGTTCTAAAGAAAAAACGGAAAAATCAAATACTGCTACCGCTACAGGAGGCACAAAACACAACTATATCACTATTAGCATTAAAGAAATAAATGGTTTGAAAGATGTAATTGTTAGCAGTAAAGAGGCAGCAACAAAAGCGGGTAGCGAAGTTGCCGACGAATTATTAAGAATCTTGGCGATGGCCACAACAGCAACCGGATAATGGCATTAAATGAAAAAGATTTGGTATTTGCTAGCCTTATGGGTAGTAATGCTGTGGGAATGTACCAAAGAACTCAAATAGTTCAGGACGAATTAAGCAAACACGTTTTGCCAAAGATTCCTTTTTTGCCTTTTCCAAACGAAAGTGTAATTGCTCAGGAATCTTTAAGTCCGGCTTTATTAATTAATCAAACGGATTTACCCATACCGGAAGATCAACAGTTTTTTCCGTTGTCTTTTAGTTTGACTGAAAATGGGCAAAAATGGTTGTTCCCATATGAACCTATGATCACTATAAGTTCAGGTAATACCATAATTAAAAGAAATGTAGCCAAACAAGGGAATAAACTTATAGGCACGATAAAAGAACGCTGGAACCGAAAGGATTTTGACATTACCGTTACGGGTGTGTTAATGGGAAGTTTGATAACGGGAAAAATGGACGATTGTTTTCCTATAAAGCAAATGGAGGAACTTTTTAAGTTTTTAAAGCACAACAAAGAGTTTTATATCTATTGCGCCCCATTGGAAATTTTAGGCATCATAAAAGTAGTAGTTGAGGATTACACTTTCCCATTTACCAAAGGCGAAAATGTACAGGCTTATGACTTAAAAATAACCAGTGATGACTTTTACAACTTATTAGTCATCGAAGAAAAAAAATAACAATGTTTGATATTAATTGGAGTGTAAAGTTTAAAACGGCGGGTATAACCTACAGACTTGAAACAATTGCAGCAATTGATATTGACGAAAGTGTAGACAATTTAGCTGATACGGCTACTATTACATTGCCTGAGGCGGTTATGAATCAGGTTTTAAATATAGGTGACCGCATAGGTAGTGGTTCGGAAGTAACCATACAATTGGGTTATGATGACGATTTAAAAACGGAGTTTGTAGGCTTTATTAAAGATATAGTTACCAACGATAGTTCTTTGAAAATTATTTGTGAAGATGCTTTGTTTTTGTTTCGTGTTGGGGTTAAAGATGTTGAATTGAAACCCACCACAATGGCAAAAATTGCACAAACATTAATTGATCAGGTTAACACTGGTTATACTTTGGTTTGTGACTATGATATAGCTTATGAGAAGTTTGTTATCCATCAGGCCACTGCTTATGATGTATTGAAAAAACTAGCGGAAGAAACTAAGGCCAATATTTATTTCAACACCGAAAAAAAAGAGCTGCATATTCATCCGCCTTATTTAGAAAAAAGCGGTGAAGTTATTTACTCCATGCAAGTGAATGTTGAAAAAAGTGCATTGGAATATAAAAAGGCGATTGACCGAAAGGTTGAAGTTGTCGTGGAAAGTACTAATACAAAAGGAAAAGTTGAAAGTTATACGGCTGGAACTACCGGAGGGGATAAGGTAACGCTTAAAGTAGGTTCGGTGAATACAGACAGTTTAAAGAAAATTGCCAATGCCGAACTTTTAAGACGTAGTGCCGATATGTATGAGGGAAGTTTAGACGGCTGGTTAATTCCATTTGTTAAACCCACTTATTCGGCAAAAATCAAAGATGAAGACTACCCGGATAAGGACGGAACCTACTACGTTGTGGGTGTTGTAACCTCAGTAAGTGAGGCAGGTTGTAAAAGGACAATTAAACCAGGAATAAAGCTATCAGTTAAATAATTTAAAAATGAGATTTTTTCGCAATCTCGCAATGACATGGATACAGCAGCAGAAATAAAAAAGGCATTGTTAGGAGCTTTAGGAGCTAACCCAAACTTACCTATTACGGCTACAGTAGTTTCCATTGAAGACGACACTTGTACGGTTAAATTATTAAGCGAGTTGGTTTTATCTGATATACGATTAAAAGCCACTATTACGGATGATGAAGATAATCTTTTGATTGTTCCTAAAGTGGATAGCGAGGTGATATTAATGAGCCAAACGGGAGCTTTAAGCAGTTTGATGGTAATTAAAGTAAATAGTGTTGAAAGGATTATTTACAAGAAAGGCGAATTTGAGTTTGTTGTTGATGGAACTACCGGAAAGATAACCTTAAAAAAAGGTACTGCCAATTTTGGAGCGTTGGTTTCTGATCTGATAAAAGAAATAAGTAACGCTATTATTTTGACACCTGCGGGACCAGGTAAAATAGCTGCATCGACTAAAACGAAATTAACATCATTAGATACCAAGTTTAAAACAATTTTAAATACTGATTAAAATGGGATTAAATAAGGCAGCATTAAAAACGACAATAGTAACCCTGTTAACGGATATGTTGACAAAAGAGGAAAATTCTATCGAAGAATTTGCAACACGCTTAAGCGATGCTATAGACGCATTTGTAAAAACGGGCGCTGTCTCAGTTAATGTCACAACAACAGGAAACGCAACGAATCATACGGGAACAGGTACCGGATCAATAACTTAATTATGAAAGGCATAGGTATACAAGTAAACGACCACAACGATACGGGTGATATTTTAGATTTAAAAATTGAGCCGGTACGTGACAGCTCCGGTAAAATTGTGAGTGGCTTAGTTATAGGCTCTACGCTTGAACAAAATATAGCTTTGATATTAATGTTGCACCAGGGCGAATTGAAGTCGAATCCTGATTTAGGTGTAGGTATTCAGGACATTGCGCTTAGTGAGGATTATTTGACCTACCGCCACAAGATTAGAGAGCATTTGAAAAAAGATGGTTTAACTGTTAGTCAGTTGGATTTGTTTGAAGGGAAACCTTTTAAAATAGTTGCCGAATATGGAAAGTAAAGTACACCAAGGACAAAGCCTTTCGGACAAAACAATAGAAATGACAGGCTCTATTGAAAATGTTTTTGCGCTGGCACTTGAAAATAATGTGTCAATAACGGACTCATTGGCCATTGGTACCATATTGACTTATTCAGGGGCGGTGACTAAATCTATTTCGTTTTTATTCAACGATAATAATCGATTTGCTACAGCAATAACAAACCAAAACCATGAATTAATTGTTGCTGATGAAGGCATTGGTGCAATGATAATTGAAGATTCATTTATAGTAGGGTAATTTTAAAAAAGACATGGCAAGAACTAAAAAACAAATCAAATCGGAAATCACCACGCCATTCATGGCAAATGAAACTTATGCGGTAAAATATGGTTTTGCAGTAGGAGCTTCATTTGATGCTGAATTTTCATTAGTGAGTTTGGAGAATATCCTTTTTGAAGTTATGGCTTTGGCTTTTTTTATTCATGAGTTGTTTTTTGATCAACATACTAAAGAAGTTGATACTCGATTAGCGAATGAAAAAGCGGGTACTGAACCTTGGTACCGTACAATGGCTTTACGATTTCAATACGGTTTTGATTTAGTCCAAGACAAAGATTATTTCGAAAATGGAACAGCTACAGCTGAACAAATAGCCCTTTCGAAAATTATTAAATATTCGGCAGTCAATGAAGCTCAGGATAGCAGCCGTGTAATTATTAAAATTGCTGGTGAAGTTGACGGAGTTCTTTCAAATTTTACAGATAACAATCAAGTAGAGGCTATTGAAAATTATTTTAAAAGAATAAAAATAGCGGGTACGGTTATAACAATCATCAATTATAAGGCTGACCAGTTGTATTTGAATTTAAGAATTAAGCGCGACACTTTGGTTTTGACTGAAAACGGAATGAGTAAGCTTGATGCAAATTTTCCAGTTAACGAAGCTTTGCAAGAGTTTATGAAAGAACTGGATTTTAATGGTGAATTAAAGCTTTCGGCTTTGATTGATAAATTACAAGTTATACCTGGTGTTTTGGATGCAACTGTACTAAGTGCTCAGAGTGCTTGGATTGACCCCGCTCTTGATGGATATGGAGTGCCTCAACCGATTTTTGTTTCTAAGATAGCCGAAAGCGGGTATTTTGAGATCGTAACTTTTGATAGCATTGTTTATGTGGTATAAGATAGACTGGAATATTCTGGCGTTGGATAATATACCAATAGGATTGCGAAAGCCTTCGGTTTCTGCTTTGGCTCAAATAGTATTAAAACCACTCAATAGCCTTTACTATAAGTGGTATAATTGGCGCATTGATAACTTGTATAAGTTAGAGCATACAGGTCAAGTTTGTTCATTAGAAGGTTCGCTTAATGACAAGTTTGACCCTGTTGAAAGGCGAATTTACATAGGTGACGGTTTGTCTTTTGACACGACCTACATCTTTACGGAAGCGGAGGAACAGGAGGTTTGGCTTGATACAGATGATGAGGAAGAAACAATTT